>Ga0182004_10000165_pt1 | contig 31592 bp, 23 predicted proteins | sample Sormic07211540_1_FD_120479 | JGI IMG/M metagenome (GOLD analysis project Ga0182004, IMG submission 120479) | Endophyte microbial communities from Sorghum bicolor roots, Mead, Nebraska, USA - 072115-40_1 MetaG | ecosystem: Host-associated > Plants > Roots > Unclassified | place: USA: Nebraska...
ACATCTTGTTTCCTTGCGCGAAACTCCAGGTTGTCGGATCAAGCCTTGAACTCGTCTCGTAATGGGCCAAGCCTCCTGGCCGAAGTCTAGCCGTAAGGGTATAGGGGTTTATACCCCCACACAGTAGTAGAGCAAAGAAAACTCAAATATATAGTCTTTTCGTTTCCTAATGATTTTTTTCGCAGTGGCTCCTCGCTATGGTACTTGAACAGTAATTGTTTTGAAAGCCGGAGCCAAAGCGGCTAGAAGTCGAACCGGGATCATTTGGTATAGCTCCACTTCGTTATTGGAATAGTCTTTTTTCTGAATTGGCTTGTGTATTGTATAGCTATAGCTGTTTTGTTAAAGCATTTGGTAAAATAACTTCTCATGTTAGGGGAAAAAATGACTATACTAGCCTTATCATCTATTTTAGTTATTCTTTTTTCTCCTCTCCTCTACTTCAATTTCTTCTCTCCTCATCCACTTAGCCTCTCCTAGACACCCGTGTATGGTTGCTGAAGATTAGCGCCCCGCGCCTGGTGGTGCAGCTCCTACCCCCATATGGCGACACCCCTTGGTAATCCCCATGGCACCACGTCGCCAGGAGCGAATCTAGCCAAGTTACTCGTCCGGGTTAGTATAAAAAAAGCTACCGCAATATGATGTTTTATTGAGAATTTTGATAGAACAAAAGTCTAATATATACCCCGATATTATACTGTAGATCCGCCCCTGCACGTCGCACGGTGACGCTCGGCGACCTTGTGCCCACTGTCCAGTGACGATAAATTCGTCCGTCACTCTATGCTAGACCCATGATAGTTTGCAGAGCAAGGAGAGGCTGCGTTTTTTTAGCTTCCCCCTCTCTCGTCTTCTCTCAACGAATATTCCATGATTTTGAGCATGGAGTGCTTGGTGGTGAGGTGGAGCTACTCCTAAAGCTCGTCTAGATGAAGTACCCAACAGTCCTTAAGTTTTTTTTCGACGAGAGAAAAAAATATATTATATTATATTATATGATCCTATGGCTCTAATCCTAGGTGGTAGCCTTATCGTGCCCGACAAAAACAACAGTCGACGCGGACCCGCACCGCACACGTTCCGCAACCCTCATCGCCAGCCGGCTGCCTCGCGCGTGCTTGCACGCCTGCGCTGCGCCCCGTCTCCGTCTGCACCCAAACCGGGCGCCGGCGTGCCTACGCCGCTGCACGTCATCCAACCCCACCGCTATAAAGTTACGTTATCTCGCCCGCCAAAAGATCCGTCATCGCCCACGCCCAGCCCGGCTCGTCTGCCCGTCAACACCGCTGCTGTCTGCCTACTCGCCCAGCCACCTCGGCTGTTTGGATTTGGGCTACTCGGCAACAAACCTCCTCCCCCTTTACCGCGGCGTGCGGCGGATGGCAACGGCCGCCTCCGCCTTCCCCGGCGCGTTCGGCGTCAAAACCCCAGCCCCAGCCCGTGGGCTGAGCGCGCACCCGGCCCTCACCCCGAGCCCCGCATTCGCGAGGCCTTTGCCGCGCACCCCCGCCTGCGGCAGGTCCCGCGCCAGCCTCCACCTCGGCGGCGTGGGCGCGGCCAGCAGCAGCGCCGCCGCCGCCGGCAACGGCACCGGGCTCCACGTGCCCCCCACGACCGCGCCGCTCGCCGTGCCCAAGATGGCCGGCTCCATGAAGACGCACAAGAACGTCCTGCTCTTCTACTGCGAGGAGATGCGGGACCTCGCGCGGCAGGTGGTCGCCCGGAACGATGACATCGAGCTGCGCTCCATCTCATGGAGGTCACATCACCTTCCCCCCCCTTCCCTTCTCCTCCAGCATCATGTTGTTGCTGTTGTTTTTTTCCGTTTTGTTGAACGCTACTGTTAGTTATCGATTATGACCTCGGAATAGGAATTCGTTCGATCAGTTCACAACCGGGGCTCTAATTGCGTGTAGCGAAGGAGTCGTGGTACCGGTCTCTTGGCAAGTTTATCAAGAGTAAACTCTGCACGGACAAACAAACGCAATATGACATTTTACAGTTACCCTCTAGACGATGGATGACATTCAGGGGAAACAGGGAGGAAGTTGCGGGTGGAAAATTAGTATATGAATATATGTCACCATTTGGTGGGGCGGTGCTAGCCAAATAGTAGGTTTCACAATTAGTTCGTCAGTACTCTAATCTATACTCTTTGTTGGCCTTTATGCAACAAATGATGACTATTAAGTAGAAACTATAGTGCTATACGTACACTGTTTTAGGAGCTGTGTTAGGACAACACGAGCCTGCTACATTCAAGCCATCAATAATATGAAACCACCATTACTCTCCAGTTACGTGATTGCTTCAATGAATGACCTAGATTTGAAATGAATCATTCGAATGTTCTTATCTGTAGGTGGCAGTCGCATTTGTTCTCTCAGATTATTTTGTATGTCCTATCACAACAGCAACTTTTTGTTTCAGCAAAAGTAAACCAACCTTCTAACTTATTCTAACTTTCGTGCTATTTTTTTCAGGAAATTTCCCGATGGATACCCGAATTTGTTCATCTCGAACGCCCACAACATTCGTGGGCAGCATGTTGCCTTTTTGGCCTCGTTTAGCTCGCCCAGTGTCATATTTGAGCAACTATCTGTCATATATAATCTGCCAAAGTTGTTTATTTCTTCATTTACTCTTATACTCCCGTTTTTTCCAACCGGGACTTCTGAGCGCATGGAAGATGAAGGAGATGTTGCAACCGCCTTTACACTTGCCAGATTTTTGTCAAATATACCAATATCACGAGGTGGACCTTCGAGTTTAGTAATTTTTGATATCCATGCTTTGCAGGCAAGTAAAATTATTACATATAATCCATTGAATTTCTTGTCTTGGTCTGTCAAAAATATTGACATCAGTGTGTAAATAACCTTGTGCTTAATAACACATCAGGAGAGATTCTACTTTGGAGACTCAGTCTTACCATGTTTTGAGAGTGGCATCCCCTTGCTAAAAAGTAGGCTTCAGGAGCTACCTGATTCCCATAATGTGAGTACACCTGACTAAGTGAACTGCAAGTTTATTTTGTTGATGATTGTGCATTGTCTCATCTGATACAATCTTTAATTTCTTTATCAGATAACCATAGCATTTCCAGATGACGGTGCATGGAAGCGCTTCTATAAGCAACTTCAACATTTTCCTATGGTATGTTTTTGTTTGAGTACTTCCTCCAACTCCAAATCATGAAACAAAAAGGCTAGCTCCTTAATGGATTGTTTTCATAAATTGCTTTTTTGTAGGTTGTATGTAACAAAGTTAGAGAAGGGGAGCAAAGAATTGTACGGATAAAAGAGGGAGATCCTAGAGGACGTCATGTTGTTATAGTGGATGATTTGGTTCAGTCTGGTGGTACATTGATTGAGTGCCAGGTAAAAGAATTGTCTATGACTTATTTTTCTATATTGTGTATAGTGACTATTGATGATCTTCAATATTTTCTGGTCTTTTGGGTGTGCACATTTATGCCTTATTTTTTAGAAACAATTTATACTGGCTTCTAATTATGTATATTCCCTTGAGAGTTGCAATTTAACTCATTTTTTCTGTCCAGAAAGTACTGGCAGCTCATGGAGCAGCAAAGGTCAGTGCATACGTGACACATGGCATTTTTCCCAATAACTCATGGGAAAAATTTCAGCATGATAATGGAGGTACATATGCTTCATTACCTTAGCATGCTATTAAATTTTCCACATTGCTATTATTTTATTTCTGTAGTTATTGAATAGAAAACAAGCTAAGTAAGCACTTTAGTAGTTCAGTTTTTCTCAGCTGACACCTTTTAAATTTGATACTATCTACAAAGAGATCCATGATAGATTGGCTGGTAGGACTTCTGTTTCTCTGTTTGTACTTTTCCTCTTTTTTTTTAGGGAGTAACATTCTATTTTTTTCGCTCACCTAACATTTTTTGACTAAGCAACTGATTGGTTTACTTTTTCCAAAGAACAAAATAGAAACTGAAGGGAAGATTCATATTTATTATCAAGGCAAATCTTTTCCATGTTTGAAGGGCTTGCATGGAATGAAATCCTGAAGAATACAAAAAGAAAACCTAAATAATTTTCAATCACAGGCGAACAAGATGATTTCAGTTCCTCACAGAAAAAGAGTTTGACTTCCAGCTCCCTTGTGACCCGTAAACCCTTATCAATGATTTTCCTTTCACCCTAACCTTTCGAGGATGCAGACAAAACAAAAGTTTCAGTGTTCTAATACCGTTATGTGGTAGAGACTGGAGACACTGAGTTGATAATAAGCACCGCCTAGTATTCCTTTGATTTTTCCCAAATGTTGTTGGTTCTCCTTCAGGGTTCCATCTAACTCTGTATTAACTTTGTTTCTGAAAATACAGTTTTTCCCACTTCCTATCACTATCACATGCCTACCTTGTCCAAAGAATGTTGGGGAGGCACACTTGTTCCACGGCATTCTTGGAGCTTTCAGTACTTCAGAACCTATTTTATGTGTGAATAATGTGCCACTCATGTTCCTGATGATAATACAAACCTTTTTTTTTGTAATTTTTTCAGAGGGTCCGGAGCACGGCCTGAGCCACTTTTGGCTTACTGATTCATGCCCCCTTACTGTCAACGCGGTGAAGGGCAGGCGGCCATTTGAAATTCTAAGTCTGGCCGGACCTATAGCTTCTGCTCTCCAGATTTAGGAAAATCTGGTCTGCTCGATCCCTTGGGATATTGTTGGCTATTCAGTTCATTCTTCTTTCTTTTTTCTTTGAGGAATTTGGTGCTTTCCTTCCGACAGCTATAGAGCATATCGCAATGTATTTAATAGAAATAGAGAAGCTTAAAATGGCAGATCTTCACTGCAGCGTCTGCTTGGCGAAAAGCATTCGTAGTCGTAGGATTGCCTGTTCAATAATTTGACTGAGCAAGTCAAGTGTCGATCTGTGTTCTATAAATAAAACTCTCGAATAAAGTTTCAGTAATCTGCCAACTTGCATACGGTGTGTTTTTGTTCCGTTGGGTTTTAGGTCTTGTTTAGTTCATGAAAAGAATTTTTCCTACTGTAGCACATTTGGAACTATAACAATTACTGTCTAATTATAGACTAATTAGGCTCAAAAAATTCGTTTTGCAAAATACGTATAATTAATTATTTTCATATATATATATATATATTTATTTAATGATCTATACGTGTATTTAGACATGTATTTAAATATTTGATGGGACGAGATGAAAAGTTTTTTTTTTGGAACATTCAGTCGATCAGGTCCACTTCACCATTTGTTGCTGCTGACAGCCTGGCACTGCTTCCTACGGGCTGTCTAGGTTTGCACGAGGATAAGCTGATGTCAGGTTTGCACGATGATATAAGCTGGAATACTTTGAGCAAGCACAATAATAACAGTGAAACTAGTTAGCATTTCAGCTGATACGAAGAAGATGAGAGATAAGAGAGAAGAATTTGGCTCTTAGAACATTTAATACTTTGACCAACTATATATATAAATAAATATTAATATTTAAAATATATAATTAGTATCATTAGATAGTGCATTAAATGAACTATCATAATAGATTTATTTAAAGATATAAATTTTGCATGTATTTTTTACAAATCTAGTTAAAATTGAGAAAGTTTGACCTACACGTATCCCTTAGTGTCATCTATTTTGAAACGGAGGGAGTAACTTAGAACATGAAGGCCATATGAATTCATAAAAAAGAAAAAGAAGAAGATTATGCCCATATAAGTCACTCAATCTTAGAATATATGCATGAAACTAGCTCATATAGTGCTCCTTACCTGAAAACTAGAAACCTGTACAATGTGTGCCTCACCTAAAAACTGGATTTTTTTTTCTAAGTTCCTTACCTGAAACTCTCATATGGTGTGTTTTATACAATGTTTGTTTGCCCTCGGCACGAACGTCTGGCCTCCCCGAGGGTAGCTCAGCTGACCCCTATGATGTAACCTCGTAGTATGTTTGTCTCGTTGCATCAAAATAAAGGCTAAAGAGAGACCGTGTTTGTCTGTCTGTAGCCCTGTACAAATGAGTATGGTTATCTTGTACCGATAATCTGGTAACCTTACCACCGCCCTTTCTCCTTCTCTCCTTATTGGCATTTCATCAAACACTTCACTGACGTGAGTACACTACTGCCGTGCTAACAACACCGCTAGTGCCTCCCTCCTCACCACAGCAGGACGTCGGCGACGACAAGGCCCAATGGCGATGGTGTCTCCTCCGCGTTTCCAACGCCGTCGCCACCGGCTCCGGCGGGTTGCTGCTGGAGCTGGTCGAGCGTGGCGCGAAGGCCCACGACGACAGCCCGCGCGGAGCCTATCTCCGTTGCGGCGTCGTGGCCGGCGGACGCGCGTCGTTCGCCACCTACAGCTACAGGCCACAACCCACAGCCACAGGTGCGCGTGACAAGTCGTGCCAACAAAGAAAGCTTTTCGACCAGAAAAGACGCGACGCTCATGTGCCATCAATTCGCTCCTTCACTCTCTTCCTCCTCCGGCTTTTAGTAGCTTTACCCACCAGCGACCAAACAGTCAAATCAGCAAGACAACAAGCCAGCGTGCTCAGTTCCATTTCCATCGCCTGCTTCTTCTAGTCCTCCCACCTGCAACTGCAACGCCCGGTTTCCCAGTCCTGGCTGTCCCCGCTAGCTGTTTGGTCCTCTGCTCATGGAAGAGCCGAGGAGGCCTCGATTCTTCAAGGTCCTTGTCGACTTCGCGCGCCGAATCGTAAGTAGCCCTCCCTCCCTCCTCCTCCTCTTCCCGCCGCGCGTCCCCCTCCGTCCGTATCGGTGTTCGCATTCGCAGGCCTGTCGGAGAGGGTTCGTGCCGTGTGGTTTGCGGAGAACTGCGGCCTTTGATCTTGATCCGGCCGAAGCCCTGGGCATTGTATCCGTTCCCTTGTGGGTTGCTGACGGATGAGTAGATGATTATCTGCATGTGCATGCCTGTGGGTTTTGTGATTTTTCTTCTAGTAACAGATGGGATTCATGCATGTTTCATGTAAAAAGAAAATCTTAAATTCAGAACTAAAAAGGGCAACAGGTTGGTAATGCCAGGTGGCAATCATGATGTCTGGTATTACTATAGGACTAGATAAAGACTACTAGGTGGTGCCACTGCCTTCATGATGCTTTCATGCGGCCCTAAAAATGGTATCCTACTGGTTTGTCAAATGTTAAAACCACTGCATTTCAGTCTCTAACTCTGACTAAAATCTTTAACATCATCATAAAGTGCTATTTTCTGCTTTTCGGTTAAACTACTGTAGCTCGTATTAACCTTTGTTTCTGCATGTAGGAGATACCTCAAGCCTTCCTCTGTCATTTTCCAGAGGGGAGACACAGACAGTCTGGCACTACAATGGTGACATCTGCTAAAGTTGTCCTTATGAATGCTCAAGGGAATAGTTGGTCTGTTGAGCTGGAGGAAATTGACGGCCATGTGTTTCTGACCACTGGATGGCCAACGTTTGTGGAGGACAACTGTTTGGGAAAGGGTGAATTCCTTATCTTCAAGTACGATGGGAGAATGCATTTCATAGTCTCGTTTTTTGGCGTGAATGCTGTTGAGAAGTCGTCTTCATGGAGTGGCTCCCAAGCTACGGAGAATGTAGAAGGAGAACTCGCATGTCCTGTCATCCCTTCTAGGAAGGGAGGGCATAGTGGCGATGGATTAATAACAGAGAAAGTTAAGGATTTTATGCATACTCACTCTCAGGTTGATATACTAGAACACTCTCTTTTACAAATGCAAATAATCTACTCTTGAGGAAATAATTACATCAATTCATATGGGTTCTTTGAACTTCCAACTAGAGTTCACATCGAGTCAACTTATTGTTAACATGGTCTTAGATAAGTTAGTTTTGCATATTTTGTAAGTCTACTTTAAGTCATATTACGCATGATGATCTTCATGAAATTGCTGTTGGCCAGAGAAGCTTATTGTTCAAAAGGATTATTTCACATCACTTTAGACCGCTTCCCTAGCTTCAGTTTTTCATCATACTCCATGTTTGTTTTCATACAGCATAATCCAACCAGTGACAAATATCAATAAAGTTAACAAAGCGATGAAAGTTTTTGTATTTGGTCATGCATAACTCTGTAGGCAATAGAATTGAACAATTTTTTTTTTTGAAAAAAAAAACTAGTATGGCATGTACCTGTATCTTTTATGATTTCCATCAGATAGACAAATATGGCTTATGGAATGAAACAAATGGAGTACCTTTTTGGTTCAACAGAAAGCATTCATTTTAAAATGTTGATAGTGCCTTACTTCTAATCCTGTCTGTTTAACTGATAGTTTTGTATACATCTTCTAGACAGATACCATGAAACGAAACACTGATGAACACATTTCATCCCAGGGCACAATTGGTTTCCTTGACTCGCATGAAGTAATTTGCTCCAAAGATTACTTGGAGACATACTGGTCGCAGAGTGAGACAATGGAGGATGATAAAGCTAAAGCAGTAGCGGAAGTAATGAGAACTTTGCGTGTTGACAAATTGACAGTAGACTTATTCTGTGCTATACTCTGTTTGCATAAATGGAAAGTTGAGGCGGCTGCAGAGTATTTTAATGTTTGTAGGGGCAAACCACAAATTCTGGAACAATCTCTGAAGCAGAAATTTGTTTTGCAGTGTAAGTTTTTTTTTATTACTTCATGGCCTTTCATTTTTGCATTGCTAATATGGCTGTCCTTTTTTGTCTTCAGTGGACTTTGTAAAGGGACAACTACAACGCTTCTTCCCTCAAGATTATGATTCTGAGAGAATCAAGAAGAACAATGTTGAGAGACCTAATTTGTCTAATCAACCACTACAACGTGACCTGATGGTGGCACCAGTGAAACGGAGGCTAGTTGATGAATATAAACCTTGTGACTTGTCTCATCGACAGAAGAGAATAGTTAAGTTGCAGGGAAACTCACTGCAAACTCAAACACCAAGAAGATCTCCACGATTGGCACACGCGAACAATACTTGTAACAACAACAAAAAAGTGTGGAAAGGAAGAGCCAAAGTGCTTAAAACACCACCAGAGGCAACAAATCAGGTGAAGGATAGAGCACATGAATCATGTTCGCTTCATGAGAAACTAGATAATGCCTTGAAAGCAGTTCATGAAGAAGCAACAGGTGATCTTTTGGTTGCTCTCGTGTTTTAAAAAAGTTCTTTTGGTTGCTCTTTGTTAGAACTTTTTTATAACATCTCAAACTTCAGTTATATCAACTTTTGCCTATCTAGGTTCCTTATCTCAGGACATCAGGATACTGGATTCCCCACGGTGTGAGGTTGGCTTAAGTAAAGAGCATGAACATGACCAAGGAGATACTGGCAAAATGTTGGATCAAGTCAATGATGGAGAAAACTGTAAGGAACATTTGGGAAGAGATGCTATGGGAAATTCTGAGTCATTCATGAGTACATATTGCGTAGAGTCATTGCCAAACAGCTCTAGGTTGACAGCATCTTCAAGAATAAATGAGCTATCATTTACATGGAAGCCCTCACAACATGTCAGTCCCCTTGATAAAGTTTTACTTGGCATTCAAAGAGATAACTTCGTGAACACCATTGCACACATCCAGAAAATCATCCGGGATGATCCTTCAGATGTGCTTAGTGCAGATGTAATTGAAGCCACTGTGCGGATAGAAATTATTAAATGGGATTTATGCCTTCAGGACAAGGATGCCCATAAGATAGTAAATGCAATGTTGGAGTATGCTAAAAAGGTCAAGGGGAGACAGAATTTCAATACTGAGATGAGGAAGGAAGAGTTCTCTGCAAAGCTACAGGATCTCCTAAAGTGGCAGCTTAAAGAATTAGAACTTACATACACTTCCTTGGAATCAGATTACAAGAAAGCAACGACTGACGCTAGCATTTTTTTCTCGACATTTGAAGAACACAAGAAAAAGTTGAATGCCATTAAGGATGGTATCAAGGGCGTGCAGCAGGCCTGTATGATTAAGGACGATGAAATGCAAAAATTGGCACATCAAGTCGCTGAGCATGAGACTGCATATCAGAAGTCTATAATGGAAAAGGTTAGGGTTAAGATGGCTCTGAAGAGCCATGAGCAGACTATTGGTTACGTAAAAGAGCACCTAGCCTCTACTGAATCTGGATCAATTGACGTAGGAGCATTGGTTAAGATAGAGATGGATAATATGAGTAAGGAGATTGACGTCTCCAAGGGAAATCTTCTAAATATCAACTTCAAGAAAGAGTAAAGAAGGTGTAAGCGTTTGTTTACAATTATTAATTTTCTGGCTATGGTCACTTCATGGTAAGTCCTTTCATGAACATTCTTTTTCACTCTGTTGAGGCTCACATATGTTATCAGAAGACAAAACATGATGATTCATGCATCATAAATTCATAATGCTTGCTTTCGCTTATCATAGTTTTTTTAGCCAGGCCATATAATTTTTTATATCTTTTTGCCTGTCTTAGCCCACCAGAAACTTTGAAAGACAAGGATTGTCAGATATATATTAACTGATTATTGAAAGAGTTGCTTGAAAACTAGCTTAGGAGTGCTGCTTCTGTGCTATAGTAACCTAGCTATCATATCAATTACTGTAGGAGTTTCATTAGATATAATAGTTTACATGACATACAATCAGTTACTTCTGAAGAGTTGCAAGGTTGTAGAATGCCCCCTTCTTGTTCATGAGCTGCGGGTAAGAGCCACGCTCCACCACTTTACCTTCTCCCAGGAAAGCAATCGAGTCAACATTCTTGATTGTGTTTAGTCTATGTGCCACCACAATTGTGGTCCTCCCTGACATTATTCGATCAAGAGCTTCCTGCACCACTTGCTCTGACTGTGCATCAAGGGCACTTGTTGCTTCATCAAGTAGTAGTATTGCTGGATTCCGGATTATTGCCCTTGCAATTGCGATTCTTTGCTTCTGCCCCCCTGAGAGCTGTATACCATGCTCTCCACAATCAGTATCGTATCCATCCTTCAAAGATCTGAAAAATAATCAATTTAGTTCCTTGTGTTGGACAATGCGAGTTGAAATAAAAGGCATGCTTGCAATACCTATATAATTTTGGAATAGAAACAAGTCAAAGACTTACGAGATGAACTCATGTGCGTTTGCAGCTTTTGCAGCTTCCACAATCTCATCTTCATCAGCTTCTGGTTTACCAAAAGCAATATTGTCCCTGACACTGCCTGAAAACATTGCAGGCTCCTGACTAACAAGAGCGGTAAATCCTCGGAACCAAAGAATATTCATCTCCCTCACATCCATACCATCAATTCTTACGGACCCCCTATCAACATCATAGAACCTCTGGATCAAACCTATGATAGTTGATTTACCACAACCGCTTCTCCCAACCAGGCCAACACTTGTTCCTGCTTTCACGTCCAAGCTAAAATCCTGTAGGATAAGGCATTCTGGTCTTGTTGGATATGCAAAATCTACCTTCTTGAATTCTATTCTACCTTCTATTTTCTTCTTCTGATCTTCCTTCTCCACCTGCAAAATAGTTGTATATTATTCTCACTCATAGCAAGACAGCGTTGTAAAACCATTCTATACTTGCATAACTGCTTTGCCGATATGTATTCTGTATGATGCTTATGAATGAGTTTGTTACCTGTGAATTTTTTGGAGAGATGGATTTCCTATCTAGCACCTCAAATACTGAAGCAACTGCATTTGCTCCCTTTGCCAGGTCAGATGTCATGCTACCAGCATCAGCAATCAGCTTTCCTGTGCTCACCAGCACGAAAAAGGTTTTGAAAACATCACCCGCTGATATCTCCCCAGACTGTGCCAGCTTCCCACCATACCAGAAGTCCAGTGCCCATGACAAGAATGAGAGGCAAGGTGACAATCCTGTGGTGATCCCTGCTACCCATGATTTCTTCCTTGCTTTTTTCAAGGGTTCCTCTTGTGCATGCTCGAATAGCTGAAGAACCTTCGATGAGCATCCAAAGGAGGTTACCATCCTGTGGTTGTAAACAGCTTCTATGGCTATCTGGGTGCTTTGGTGCTGAGCCTTTGCCAAGTCCCTTGACACATTTGAGAGAACCATTTTTTTTGCATAATAGCATATCATTGTAGATGGCTGTACAGCTATCATGACAAGAGCAAGTTTCCAAGCTACCATCAGGCCCATTGTCACTGCAATTATGATTCCGGAAGCTGTTTGAAGCAGTAAGGATATTCTGTCTGCAACAAGGGTTTTGACAAGAGAAGCCTCATTGCTTAGCCGAGAGCACAATGCACCGCTTGAATTAGTTTCTTCATCAAACCATGCTGCCTCAAAGGTTAAGATCTTCTCAAGTACTTGAACCCGGATGCGCCTAACAAGATGCTCCCCCATGTACGCAAAATTGTAGTGTTGCAATAGATTAACAACAATAGATACCAAGGACAGTGAACAGAAGATCAAGGCATAGCGTCTGATAATTGCATTCATCTCATTTTGGTCCTGAACAAAGAATGCAGCAATCATTCCTCCGATGGTTATGGCATAGATGGGCTGCAAGGAACCATATACCAATGCAGACAAACTGCCTACGACTGCCTGCCTCCACTCAGGTGAGTTCATTGCAAGAAGCCTGGAGAAAGATGGTGCAGGTGGAGGAACATCAGAATTATTTTCCTTTAAGATAGCTGGTGTTAGTGGCATTGGACTTGCTCTGGACATGCTGTGACGGCTGGTACTTGTCCTGGCCACTGAGGAAGCCCTAAATTGTTCATTTTCTTGATCGATGTAGCTTACCATTTTTTGCAATTTCACAAGTCTCGAGTACGGGCCACCCCTGCTGATCAGTTCATCATGTGTACCAATTTCAGCTATTGTACCCCCATCAACTACTGCAATCTGATCAGCATTCTTCACCGTTGAGAGCTTATGAGCAACTACCTGTCCATTGTTAATGAATAATCAGGCATTCAATGTCAAATGATTTTCTCTTAAAAAAGATGCAGTGCTAACTAATTCAAGAAGTTCTGATATAAGGGTTATAAAATATGAAGAGTGGAAGCAGTGGCAATACCAGTGTTGTTCGTCCCATAGATGCTTGATCAAGTGCATGCTGTACCAGCTTTTCTGATTCTGAATCAAGTGCACTTGTGGCTTCATCGAGCAAGAGTATAGCAGGGTTCTTAATTATCGCCCTTGCAATGGCAATACGTTGCTTTTGGCCACCTGATAACAATGCTCCACGCTCACCAATCTGCAAGAATGACCATAAGTATGAGACATGGAATTAAGGTGGCTGAATGTTCCTTTTTCTCTTTTGATGCGCGTACCTTAGTCTCATATTCCTCTGGAAGCCCCCTTATGAAGTTGTGAGCATTTGCTGTCATGGCTGCTGCATAAACCTCATCCATGGTTGCATCTGGTTTGCCAAACAAGATGTTCTCTTTTATTGAAGTACCAAACAATGCATGATCTTGGCTGACTAGCCCCATTTTGCTCCTGATCCATTTGAGTTGGAGTTCTTTGATGTCAAAACCATCAATTTTGACAGTTCCTTCATTGGCGTCATAGAAGCGCTGCACTAAAGCTATTGCTGTTGACTTGCCGCTGCCACTGGACCCAACCAAAGCAATAGTTTGCCCAGCAGGAATCTGGAGGTTGAAGTTTTTGAGGACTGGCATATTTGGTCTTGATGGGTACACGAAATGGACAGATTCAAATTCGAGCTCTCCCCGAATTTGGTCCAAAATAAGGCCTTTTGGGTCATCAGCATTGATCTGGGGAACACGGTTTATCCGATCAAGGATTCTTGTGGCAGCAACAGATGCCTCAGTGAAATGTTTCAGCTCAGGGAGTGCCATTCCAAGGGATCTGCAACATTCAGTAAATAACTGTTAGTTAACCTTCTATTTCTACATGATCAAATGGAGTCATGAAGCCAGTAAAGCATAAAGAGTACAAGAAACATACAGGCCACCCAAGACGAATGAAATCCCAGCAGCATATATCCTTCCACCACTTACATGATGGAACATCACCAATCTCCCGCCATACCATGCGAGAAAGGCCCAAATGGCGAAAGAAAGGCCAGTGAACCCAACAGCAAGACCCTTTGCAATGCCTTGTTTGATCCCCAGCTTGATCGTCTTGTCAAGGATTGCCGTGTACCTTTGGATGATCCTTTTCTCGGCTGTGAAGGAGTAAACGGTCTTGATAGATCCCAGAGCTTGCTCGACGAGGGAATTCGCCTTGGAGTACTCATGGCGTGACTGGCGCGACAGGTAGAGAAGGTACTTGCCGTAGATGAGCCCCGGGATTATGAGAAGCAGGACCAGAGGAAAAGAAACCAGAGCCAGCCTCCAGCAGAAATAAGTGGCGAAGACTAGTCCGGAGACGAAGACCGTAGAGTGCATTAGAAATAGAGGGACCTGTTCAAGATCAGTCAATCATGCTGTTATTTCTCCTGGAACGATGAACCAAAACTGAATTATATTATGTGGAGTTCTGCCCTGCTCTTTTATTTACACACATTCATTTTTTTCTGGAAGCTGGATAAATTATTTCAGTTTGTTTATTTTTTTTCAAGCAAGGAAAGACTAAAGAGTGTGGTTGTACGTCTAGATCATCCAAGTAGTTTATGTCCTTGTTGAGACGGATTTGTGTTATTTTCATTATAAAGCAACTTATTTCCTCCTAGGTTGGATGGTTTTTATAATTTTTTTTTTTAAAAAAACAAACTTTCCTAGCCCCAGTGATGCATATTTGTTTAACGGACTTTTCTCTGGATAACATTTGTTTAGGATTACTCATTACTCCCTTTGTCCTAAAATAGAGGACACTGTAGTTATTGTCTAGATTCTCTTAGGTAAAGTGTCATCTATTTTAATTTGCAAAAGAAAGTTTCATCTATTTTTTTTTCGAGACCACGCCGTTGCGTGTTTTTCATAAGTTTCATCTATTTTGGGACGATGGATTATACTTTATGGAGTACTACCTTGCGCAATTTCATTGTGTGATTTAAGCAGCACCCCGCATGTTCCTTGTTACAGTCCTGCTCCTGCCTGCTTTCCAGGAATCCAGGTTCATGAGGACCTAGCGTTTCCATCGTTTGCCACATGGTGACATGGTGTAGTGCTGCTGCTGCTGCTGCTGCTCGACGGATAAAATAAGACGGCAGCCTAGACTGTACTAGACTAGACTCCAAGGCAGATGACGGTGCCGAGGCCACAGGTCATTCCGATCACATGGCCAGCCATTCCGCCGGGTCAAACTATTTGATTTGCCATTGATTCAGTGACGCGCTATTGCTGGAGACCGAGTAGGAGTAGGTCGATTCGTGCAGTCGTGCCCAGGCAAGTTGTTGGTTAAAAAAAAAGGGAAATTCGCTGACGGTCTATAACTACTATAACAGGTAAGCGAACAGGTTCTCACATGTCCTCGATCATCCTCAAAAAAGAGAGGCTACTAGGTTTCCATCAGCAGGTGCTGCTGGAGGCTGGGTCAAGGCACTCATTGGCAAACGGAGTGAGTCTAAAGTTATTTATTACCTCGAACAATGTAGACTTAGTGTCTAAATAAGACTTAGAGTTTTATTTTTTCTACCTCTTTCTTTAATAAATATATCGCCACATCAACAAAATACCATAAATAATGTGTAATTAATTGCTTGAACTTTATGATAGAGTCTTGTGCCCTGACATCTCACGTGACTAAAGAGTGATAGGGAATATGCATAGGCTCGTCATTATTTTAAGGGGGTGATTTCAAGGGGGTGTTTAGTTCTCTTTTTTTTTAAAAAAAAATTTTGGTTTTGGTTTATCATTTTGCAAAATGAAACTAAACACCATGCAAATTTTTCGACAAAAAGGTAGTTATTCTCCATTTTGGATTTTGGCCTCAAGAGGTCAAAAAACCCCCAAAATGAGCCTCAAGAGGCTTCATGACAACAATAAATTCTGCATTTTGGATGAAACTAAACATGACTTTGAAAATTTTGGCATTTTGCATTTCATCGCTCCAAAGTAGTTGACATTTTGTATTTTGGATTCTACGAGGAACTAAACACCCTCTAAGTTTTCTTTGACTGACAAGTCACAGTGACCACCGAAGTTTCTTTTTATTATAGATTGAATTCTGACGAGTGAACAAGTGAAGGAATTGGTAAGGGTTGGGGTTGGTGGTGTGCCTGCAGTACTGCACCGTACCTTCTCGCTGAGGACCTCCTGGATGTGGGAGGCGTCCTTGGAGATGCTGTTGATGATCTCCGAGGTGGTGGCCTCCTGCGAGTCGAAGAAGCCCGCCTCCTGCCGCAGGATGGCCTGCAGGTACAGGTACCGGATCCGCAGCACCTGCCGCTCGCTCGTCCGGCTCCAGCAGTACCCTTCTGCAACATCACACACCAACAAACAGATGCGTGAGTGAGATGATGTAGAACCAGCCACTTACTTAGGCTCTTGTTTGGAAAAATGTAAGAAGAATTTGCAGAAAGTTGCATAGGTAGGAAACAGTTTGATTCTATAAGGTCCTGACAAGAAAAATCCCCACTTTCCACTATGTACATCGATCAGTTTTTTATCAGTTTTAAACAAATCTGTAGCGCTAAAAAGATGTCTTCTTTTGGCTCTCATCATACACATGGGGCTACCGGTCCCTTTTTGAACGCAAAATTGCCATTAAAAATGGTAAGTACGTACAAAACATTTTGTTAGTTCCCGTTAAGATAAGGGGAAAAGTTCTTCCTTGCAAGCAAGCAGGTTCTGAGAAACAGCACATGTGTACGGTGAATGATGTGCATGAATAATATATAGGGCTAGGTGTGTTGACGAGCTGAAGTTTACCCATGAACGCCACAGCCAGGACCACGAACGCCAGGTAGACGAAATTCAGGCACGACTGCATCATCGCCGGAAAAAGGAGTAAAAAAAAGTAAACAGATGATAAAGTTAATGACTGAAAAAATGCACACAGATGATGTTGAGCACGGCTCGGAGCTGACGACGACACTTGTCGCTGGTAGTACACAGGTAATGCACGGCACACGATCGACGAACCTTCTCCACCTCGTGCATGAACTGCGCGCTCTTGGCGCCGCCGCCGCTGGCCCGGGCGCCGCCGTACCCGAGCGCGTTCATCACGTCGCTGGCGAAGATGAGCAGCAGGTTGGTGGAGCACCCGTCGCCGATGGCCCCCAGCGTTCCCAGGGCCATGAGCAGAACGTCCACCCGGTCCGCGAACTGGAACATGCCGCGGATGCTCATCGGCCGCTCGCCGCCGCCGCCGCCGCCGCCCGCTGGGGCTCGGCCACTCATCTCCTTCTCCTCCGATTCCTCCTCGCTCCTCCTCTATTGCAAAGCTGGAGCCTGACAAGGAGATGGACGACGGAGCAAAGCAATGCTTGTGGAGTTGTGGGCGAGCTACCGATCGATCCCAGCTCGATCGTTTTGCTGTGTGCTTTGGCACCAGGGCTTTATATAGCTGAGCCCTGAGCTGAGTGTGCACCAACTCGCGCGTGTGTTTCAGTGTTTTTTCCTCCCCTTTTATTATTTGGGGGTTGCATGATGAGGGGGTGCACACATCATATAGCAGCAGAGTAGTGAGTTGGAATTCAGCATGTGTGGTGTGGTCTGTGGAGGACAAAGGTGGCTGCATCTTACATGCTCATTGGCTCTTCCTTCTTTTGTATAATAATAATCCATAAATTGTAGATGCTATTGGATCTTTGGTGATGTGGTGGTTGTCTGTCAGTTTAATATTACAAGTGTTTTTCCTTTTCCTTTTGATTTGCAGTGCTGGGCTACGCTTTTAAATAATGCCTTATCTTGAATCATGCAATGGCCTTTCTCAGACCAATTGGACCTATATATGTAAATATAGTGATACTTCCTTCGATCACAAGGTTTTTTCCAAGTCAAACTTTGTGAAATTTTCCCATGAATAGATTTTGAAAACATGATTGACCTCATTAGATTTATTATGAGAATGACTTCATAATATATACTCCCTCTATTTTTATTTACATGTCGTACTAAGTCAAACATCTGTATCTTGACCATCCATTTTTTTAAAAAAAAGAATTAAGATAAGATTTATGTTTTTGGATTCAGTATAAAAATATTTTCATAATATGTAATTAATAGGTTCTTAAAATATAAAGATTTTTCGAATGGTTAAAAATAATGCTTGACTTAGGACAGACCTAATATGACATGTGAATAAGAATGGAGGTAGTAACTTCTATTTCTATAAACATTGCTTATCTAAGTTAAAAATCATGACTTAACATAAATCTAGATGGACTGATGTTTTAAAGCAGCAAAAGCAGGCCTGCATCTTTCTGTTGCTTACCCAAGTGAAAATGCTTTTAAATTTGAGTGGTCAAGTAAACAAGACAACTAAAGTGGGTATCCTTTCAATCCTACCTACATTTGTTAACGCTACACACCTATAGTTACCGTGCCAGATTTAAACTGCTGCCAGTTAGGAACTTGTATCATCACCAATTCATCTGTCATGTAGTGTATTTTGGAAAGAGAGGTGTGCACACATTTTATTTCCATGACAATTCATCTGTCATGTACTCCTTTCATTCCAAATTATAAAATGTTTTATCTTTTTAGATGCATTGTCTTTCCTAATTATCTAGACATGTTGTATATTTAAGCGCATTCTAAAAGTTATGTATCTACAAAAGTCAAAATGTCTTATAAATTGTATTGGAGGAGCCTACAAATACAACAATAACTTGAGTACATAGTAAGATCATACATTAACATTGTCAGTCAAGCCGAGCAATTCAATTGATCAGACTCCTTGTGGTGAAATCTATTTATCCGGGTTAAAGTTCTAGAGGCATGCATGATAAAAAAGGCTAATCGAATTTATACCATTGTAAATGTTATGATTTGGAGAAACACCACTGTTATTTGTCTATTTAAAACCATGCAACTTTAATTCTTCGTCTACCAAAGATCTGCCATGCTATACGTTTTGGATGCAATTTGACTCACTCTTGGGCTACTGTATTTGTGTGGACAAAAATACCCTTGCTAGTCCTATCTCTATCTCCACTCGCTGACACGTAGGTCCCATACGACACTACCAAGGCCTATTTATCACTCTTATCGTTCAGTCTGGGCGTTCGGGTTACCCGAAAACTTTGGGTCGGGTTATTCAGGTTTTTGGAGAGTTCGGGTAATGAGATTCGTTGATAAGCCCCCTGGAAAAGATTACCTTGATAGTTCGGGTATCCGCAAGTTCGGGTTCAGGTTTACCCGATGTACCCGAAAATATGTAAAGTACTCAAACATGCATACGAATTGAAAGACTTAATGATATTAAATAACAAATGATAAGCAGAACGCATTAACGTTTTTAACCAGTACAGAACCAGTGAACCACGACACAGACACAGTCTTACTGTCTTAATGACTACTTAGTACTGATAAGTGATACGATAAAGCAAATAAAAAAAGTTGAATCCTGTTGGCTGCTGCATGCCATCACACCAGTCACCAGTGCATATGCTTCAGACGAGAACAAAAGAAATGTTGAGCCATCCAGGGCTCCAAGCACCACGCCACCCACTGCAACTCAGTACTGAACTGCAACTGCATTCTGCAACAGGCCTCCAACTCCATCCAGACTCCAGACTCTGAGATCTCCATGCTGTGTAGTAAATTGATGGTTAAAATCCAAACTAGACTTCGAGTACTGGGCTACCTAACCCGATTTACCCAAAATAAGATCGGGTTTCGAGAATCAAAATCCAAACTAGACTTCGGGTCCTACGGATTCGGGCAATTCGGTTTCGGATCCGGGTTTTTCGGCTTCAGGGATCAGGTTTCGGGTTTTGTGCCTAGACTGACTTATCATCTTACTCCCTCCTCGGTCTCCAACCCCCCTCTCTCACAAGCTGAAGCGATAGGCCCATCCACATGGAGGCTAATGCACCTTCCAAGAAAGTTGATTAGCCACACTCAAAGATCCACCTCCCACCGCCCTTGCCTCGCGTCCACACCTTTGTGGCTATGCCTACACCGTCTGTCGGCTGTTGACTCATTATCCTAGTCGCTAGCATTGATATCAACTTAGAGAAAGTGAGAAGCACAAATCCTGGCCCATCGAGTATGGGGGAAGGCCCAATCTGGCCCTGTCCAGCTAAATGGAGGCATAGAGAGAATGACCGAGACACGAGGAAGCTTACCAAAGGGTGAATGGGATGGACTATGCGTGTATAGTGGGTTGTACATGAACTCATGATTGTTGGAAGTATGCAAAGTGACATATCTAAGGTACATAAATTATAATGGCATATATGCATGGTTACAACATGACAATATCTTAGAAGCATAATAGTTATAATGTCATATATTCAGTTAACACTAGAAAAATAATATATGGCAATAACATAGTCACACCCTTAGGACAAACACTACAAGAAAATGAAATATCCTTGGGGCCAACAATTTATTTGAGGGGCGAAATTGGACCTCCAAGGATATATCATTAGTGTGGGATCATATGAAACCTCCAAGTAAATGCATATTCTTGAGTGCTAATCCAAACCACTAAGGTAATTCCACATTTTTTGAGTGCTAGTCTGAACCGCCAAGGTAATTCCATGTTGCCTTGAGTGTTACTATAAACTTCCAAGTTATTTTCTCATTTTCTTGGGTGCTATTCGAAACTGCCAAGATAATTCATACTTCCTTGAGTGTTATTAGAAACCACCAAGGTTATTCACATTTTCTTAGATGTAACTAGAAACCGCCAAGGAAGTGCTAGTTTCCTTATGTGCAAACCCTCAGTAAATTGTTGTAGTTGCCAAGGATTTTTTTAGTTTATAGCCATTCCTGCTGATGTAATGGACTCATTACATTCTTATTAGTTAGACATTGCAGTTTATAAACACAAATGCTCCATTATTGATATGTTTGTAAAATGAAATACATTTTTTCTTGGTACATTCATCCAACAAAAGGTACAATTTTGAGATGTCTAGTTAGTTTTAAAGCTAACATGAAACATACTAATATCGTATCAATGCAAAGTTTATATCAAAGTTGCATAGCCCAAGAGGGATACAACTTTATAGTTGAGAACTTTTCCATTTAAAATTATTTAAGGTCCATAAACTATTTTTAAGTTCTTAGAGTTTTGAAATTCAAATGCTTAAATTTTTCAAATGACCTCTAATGGAGACACAACCTAAACAAAAGTTGTAGTACTCGATGAGATATGAAACTTTTTAGTTCAAATTTTTCTATTTAAGATTGATTTGGGTCTCTAATACTCATTACAAGATCCACTAAAGTGGATAGAAAAAAGAAAGAAACATTCACTTGGTTACAAATGACTTCATGGTGTAATGGTAAATGAGTTTCACATGAAACCTTAGGGTGCTACATATCTTTGGGGTCATAAACATGTATCTTTGGGGATTATCGGCGCTCAAGAAAATATATATCCTTGGCGGTTGGTATATATACCTTAGATGTCATTGGCGCTCAAGAAATATGTATTCTTGGGGATGTTATATTTCCTTGGGTGTCATCTATGTATGCTTGGGGGTGTTATATTTCCTTTGGTGTAATTGGCACTCAAGAAAACATATATCATTGGGAGTGGGGCAGGTGTTACATTTTCTTGACGTTGTTCAAAATCTGAGCTCGTCTTTGTTTTCTAAGTGACCAAACCCTCGAGAAAATCGTTTATGGTGGTCGTTCTCAAGGTATTTTGAATTTCCCTTTCTCTCTCTCCCCTTGAGGGCCATCTATCCTTGAGGGTTGGCCGTCAAGAATAATTTTCTTGGCGGTTTTTATGGTTTCGTTGAGGGTTGTGTCTTCAAAGATATTCTATTATGTGATAGTGGAAATCTTAGAAAGTAACAACCAATGTGCTTTTTTTTAGTTTCAATGGGAGGGGAAAGGTTCCCCCAACCTGAGATTTCATTCATTTGATCTTAGCAATGCGCTTTTGTAAACACTCCATCCATTGTTTATAGTATATGTACAAGTGAACAATCTAATTAATTTATGTTAAACTAATTTAGTTGTCTAAGCGTCAGAGATTTGCAAGGGCTGCGTAACCATGATGAGGCAGGGAAGATTTAAAAGCCCAATGATGTGCTCCCTGTAATAGTATGATCAGCGGATTGTCATCTGCAAATCGCAGCGTAAATGATGCTGCTGCGATCTAGTAGGCTAATCACAAAAGGCTCGCCACTGAAAAGCTATCGCAGCAGGGATCCTAATGGAAGCGCTTTCCGTTCACCTGACCAAAAAAATACTTTAACCACGCATATTTGCATCTTTAACCAACCCACTAATCGATTACTTGTCTCATAGTAGCTCATCCTCGCTACTCGCTAGCTCCAAGTTTCAACACATGATGTGCGTCGAAAGCAACCGTTGTTAGCTATATTTTTTTCTGGACGGAGCTGGAATATTCTTTTGATGCAAAGACATTAGCTTACGAGTGAAGTGGTACACAGATCAGTACTCAGTAGTATTAAAACTCATCCATCGGAAAAGCTACTTTTCTCAACGTTTTGCACGCTCGAATTCAGTCCCTTCGGCAACAAAAAAAAAAATACAGCTATATATGGGATCCGTATCATTCAATTTAGTTTAAGTCTGACTAATTTTATAGTAAATAGTGTAAGTGTTAATATTTCTAAATATATTTATTATTAACAATCTAAGCTAGTTTTTATATAAATTCAGTTAAAGTATGAATTGTTTGACTTCTAGATCTCGAGAAACTAAAAATTGCAATTTTCATAGATAGAGTGGAGTATAGCCTATAGGGTAATAAATGAGAGTAGATTATTATGTTCTTGTATTGCTCACATGCATTGTTGACTCGCAGAAAATATAACGTACAATGGTACGAGTGCTAGTACATAGACCTAGTTGCTTTGAGAATTTTATACTTCCTTCATTCCAAATTATAAGACATTCTAAGAACCTTAGAGAGTTGAATCTCAAGTTTGATCAAAATTATAAAAAAAATTTATGAAGATTTATGACATCAAATAAGTATACTATGAAAATATAATTAACAAAGAATATAATGATACTTAGTTGATATCATAAATGTTATTTTTTATCATATAAATTTGGTCAAACTTTAGATGTTTTGACTCTCTAAGATTTTTGAAATGACCTATAACTTGGGATGGAGGGAATATTAGAGAAGATCTATATCGCACTTTAGACATCGAGTAAATCACTTTTACATCCATGAATAAACTGCTCCCTTCATCACAAATTATAAGATATTTAATTTTTTTACTCCAAGTTTGATCACTTGTTTTATTTATGTATAAACATAGTTAAATTTAAGTCATTCTTAATAATTTTTTGTTAGTAAATCAAGCCACGACAAAAAAATGATAGTATAATTTTTTAAATAAGATAAGTGGTTAAATTTGATGTAAAAAAATCAAATATCTTATAATTTGGAATGGATTGAGTAGTTTTCTTATCATTGTTGTTAGGCACTGTAGTGGCTTGTGGTAACTACTATTATATTTTAGGACGTACGGGAGTTCTTGGGATGGATGCTCCACCAATGAAATTAATAAATTAACACCGTGCTCAATAAGAAAAACGTTGTATGAGCGTTAGATCACCAGGTCACTATAACCGCGTATTATGTTTTTAATCCCATTCTAGGACCTGGTACTGTACTATACTATAGTAGTAATATAGTAGTAAAAAAAGCAAGAGACACATCTGGACCGTCCATGAAGTACGTGAGAAAAATTTTGTTCTTACCTCTGTCAAGCAATTTAATTATGATTTTGTCCTTATTTTTTCAATAAAAAAGTCTATATGACCCCTCAATTCTAACTATTTAGGATGAAATATTTCACCTCTCAAACTATAAAACTGAATTTTTCTATCTTTAATTTTTTCAAAACTAGTCGAATTACCCCAAGCAGTTTTAAACGGTGATTTTACTATAGAGACGATGATTTTGTCATTTTTATTTATTTCAGCTAAATATTTAAAAATCATAGTAAATCACATAAAAATAATAAAACAAAAATTCTAATTTTATTAGACTCCACATGAGTATATGTACACAATGAATATATAATATGATATGCTTTAGTACATAGTTTTTGCTACATGAAAGCATACCATATTATATATTCACTGTGTAGATCTACTCATATGGAGTTCAACAAAATTAGTTTTTTTTATTTTATGATTTTTCAAAAATTCAATGAAAATAAATAAAAAAATATAAAGATAAAATCACCGTCATTAGCAAAACCACCATCCAAAATCACTTGAGGAGATTATTTAATGGTTTTAAAAAAATCAGGGATACAAAATCTGGTTTTATAATTTAGATGTGAAATAGTCCATTCTAAATTGTTTGGAGTTACGTGGATTTTCCCTTTTTCCATCTTTGTGATTTTGCCTTTCTTATTTTGAGATGAATCGTGTGTTTGTCCTGGTTTGGATATTTTAGATGAACATGAAACAAACGAGTTAAAAAAATTTAGAAGCTAAAAAAAAAGAGAAAAAGACCAAACTGCCTCTTGTCCTTATCTCCACCAGGTATTCAAAACCGAGTACCTAACACGTTTTATCCGATAAAAAGACACGTATGAGATGAATTTTTTTATCCATGAGTATATTATTAGGCAAAATCTTATACCATCGGGTATGGTGGATATGGGTGTGGGTGTATACTATCCATACCCGCCTACCTTTGGTGCCAAAATAATGGGTCACTCTTATCATTTTAGCCCATACAACCCATGAATTTGGCCCAATTTCAATAAACCCTCCTAGTATATATATAAATTTGATGCTATTATATAAATGTTAGTTTGTAACTTGTTGGAGGCTTAGAATGATTTATTTTTATATGTGAATTTCTGATATTTATATGTAATTTTTGGATGTGTTGTCGGGTATGGTTATCTGGTAGAATTTATCCGTGCAGGTGTAGATATAGAAATATTTTTTTTACCTATTTGTGAATACGAGTAACTCGACGAGTAAAATATAGAACTTTATACTATTTATTAATTTATTATAAAAAATAATATTATTAAATGGCTAACAGATTTGATAACTTAAACGAACCGACTCTTAGACCTATGATGAACCTCGTAGGTGCATGTAAAAGTGGCCACGGCCATCGGATATGTACCCGTTGTCGACTCCACCTTAGGTCCAACTAAGGCCTTGTCTAGTTCTATTTTTTTAAAGAGTATGGTAGCAATTTTATTTGTATTTGATAAATATTATTTAATCATAGATTAACTAGGTTTAAAAAAAATCTCACAAATTACAGCTAAATTATACAAATAGTTATTTTTTATCTATATTTAATGCTCCATATATATGCTGCAAGATTCAATATGACGAAGAATTTGAAAAATTTTATAATTTTTTTTGAAACTAAACAAGGTCTAAACCCTTTGTTTAGTTCCAAAAATTTTTAAGATTTCGCGTCATATCGAATCTTTGGACGGATGCATGGAGCACTAAATATAGATAAAAAATAACTAATTGCATAGTTTATCTGTAATTTAGGAGACGAATCTTTTGAGTTTATTTAGTCCATAATTGAACAATAATTGTCAAATATAAATGAAAATGCTACAGTAGCCAAAGCCAAAAATTTTCCTCAACTAAACAAGGCCTCATCCAAAGTTCCAAATAAGGTCTTGTTTACTTTCTAAATATTTTGCAAAACTTTTTAAGATTTTCAGTCACATCGAATCTTGCGATACATGCATAAAGCATTAAATATAGATAAAAAATAACTAGTTTGACAGTTTGTCCGTAATTTAAGAGACGAATTTTTGGACCTAATTAATTCATGATTAGACAATATTTGTCAAATACAAATGAAAAATGTTACAATATTTATTTTGAAAAAAAATTGGCATAAAACAGAAAAATCGCGTGCTTCCTGGCGGCTGGCTGCATCGAGCGTTGGTGAATCCAGTGATGGCCGGCGGGCGAATCCAGCAGCGGCGGCGGCGGGAACAAGGCTAGGCGCGCGCGCGCGCGCGGTTGCATTGGCGCCCAGCCGCCGGGCTCGGGTCGCGCGCGCGCGGCGCCTGGACGCGGGCCGGGGCTAGGGTCGCGCGCGCGCGCAGCTGCGGCCACGCCCGGCCGCGGGGCTCGGATCGTGCGTGGCGGCGGCAGCGCCTGGAGCCCTGGACACGGGGCTAGGTCGCGCGCGGCGGAGGTGGCGGCCGGGGCGCGGGGCGACAGCGGTGGCCTCATTCCTGCAGGCTGTAGCAGCCATACCGGTGCCTGCTGAGTTAAGCAATCTATGATCTTCGAACGTCTTAGCAAGGAACAATCTTGTTCTTGATTTATGTACGTGGTTAAGCAAACTTTCTTTGCTTGTTTCGATACAGTAGAAGCGGCCTCGATTTGTTGCAGTTCAGATCTGTAGCTCCTTGCCTCCTCTTGAAGGTCATCAGATGGCGACCCTGCAGAGCTAGCAGAGTCCATTAAAATGTTGCTAAGGTGCTATTAAAATGTTACCAAAATTTTGAATATCTTTTCAATATTAAATCTGATTTGAAATAATAACAAATTCTGCCAAATATATGTGACCAAATCTAATCATTTTTGTCAAAACACAATACAAATATCTTAATCCAAATGAGGGGTAAAATCACAAGCAGCCATGAAAATCAGTTAATCAGGGGCACAATCATATGGGTATATTTGTTCTTTTGTAGTTACAGGTGGATGACGGAATAGGGTAAACTCCTGCTCCGTTTTGACACAAAGTAGAAAAAACAGGGATAAAACCATAATTTTGATAAAAAAAAATAGAGGTATAAATGTAAGAGCCTCGAGTCATTTTATTGAGGAAGTGTATATAGTGTATAGACTGGTGATTGTATGCCGTCTTATTTTTCTAGTTATACACAGTACAATATAAATGTCTATAATATGCACACATATTGATCCTATGATACACGCCTCTTAAGAACCGAGCCGACAGATCTCAAGATTCACGAAGTTATAATAGACATCTCGTTATCGATGAATACTTCGTCTAGTCGGTAGATTTTGAGATTCATGAAGTCACCATAAACGTCTTGTTGCCGATGGAGACATTGCCTAAGGACTTAATCCAGATGGACAAGTTTCACTACAAAGATCTTAACCAACTGATCTATGATCAGTTCACGCATGCTGTCTCATCTTGTACAGTGGCACTGAACTTAGTAATTGGAGTGTTTTGTTTCCTAGATTATTGTGATAGATTATTCAGTTCAAGTGAAAAATACTCATAATCACCAAAAACAAGTCTGAGGTGAATTATAGGACTATTATTGAAATAAGGTGTTTGATTATAAGAATCCACCTTATAATCTAGCCTTTTATATCATTAATAATTAGATTATTTTAACTGATTATTATAATTATAGTGGATCCAAACAAGCCTTAATATTTATGCTGATGAAATAGCAAGTTTACAATCAGGATAGAGCAAAATCTCCGTGACTGCTGTGCCTGTATATATTCCTGTATCATGGGCTCATGGCGCTGTCACAGCACTAAGATAGAATACTAGAGACCTAAGCACACGTGAAGCATGACCTTGCTAGATTTGTTTAGAGACAATTGCTGGTGTACTACAGATTAACTAAATTTTAAACCGCACCCGTTCGATTCGGCCATGATAGAAAATATTTGATGTTGACATCTTTCCTTCTCTCGCTCCTTTTTTTTTTTTTTGCGAAACACCCTTTTAAATTAAAGTGCCCTCCAAAGTAGTTAACGGCAAATACTAGAGAGCTTTACTGTCCGTTTCAGGAATAGAGAACATGTGGAAAAAGAAGAAACAAAAGCTAAAGCAACATCACGAACCAGCGGCTATATAGGAATTTGTGGTAAAAAATGCTTAATTTAGGTTAAAACTAGAACTACATACTTTTATGAAATGGAGGGAGTACTAATTTGATTTATATACTGAATTGAGTGAGCTTTGCCGATTAGGTACCTTAGAGCAATTTCATAGGTTTGGCTAAAATTAATAGCTAAATTTCATTGTTTAGCTATTTTGTAAAATATAAAACTTCTCAAAAAAATAAGAGGTTTACAACAACTTTGCTATTTTACAAACTCGGATAGCAAACCACCTAAAATTAAAGGTTAGCCAACTTTCTATTTTACAAAGTCATATAGCACATCTGTTAGAGTTTACCTTTTGTCCTATAAATCTTAAAATAGCCTCCATAACATGAATAGACAAGCTGTCGGAGTTGCTCATATTGACTTGAGTTTAAGTTCTTGACATGGTAGCTTATATTTTCCTAAATTTATTCTAAAATTTAATATTGTAATTTTTGTATTGGTAGCCAATACATCCGTTGATAACAACAACACTTACTCCCTTCATCCTAAAAGTGCATTGCATTTTCTAAAATTTGTATTGAAATACTATACATTCTACATAATTATTATATTTCAATTTAACAAAGTTTGTTAAAAAGGAAGCCATGATTTGAGGAGGAACTCCGTAATTGAAATAATCTATGTGTACATGCATCATTTGAGTGTTCTCTTGTGTTGTCTTAAAATTTAAAAAACGCACTGTATTACAGGACAAAGATTGGCTGATAAGCCATGGCAGAAAGTACCGTTGGTTGATTTGTTATGAAAGAAAAACACTGTTGAATGACTGACAAATTCGGCTAATAAGCTCAAAGTTGTTGATATCTGATAAATCGGTTAGATTCTGTAGGGGGTACACCTTAATTAGGCTAGTCTCAATGTGGATTTTATGGCACAGTTTTCAAAACGCTTGTATTTTAGAAACAGTGCAAAAAAATTTCATCCTCGTGAAACTATCTCTACTTCTATAAAACTCTTATCATTTCTCTCTTCATCAATATATTGTCACATCATTATATTTAATATATATGACACTTTCGTGAAACTGCATGCTTTTCAGACTACAAATCTTTTTTTATTGAAACAACGGACTGCATGAACCCTTATTAAAGCGATACTGGTCAACTATAAGACTGGCAGGTAGTTTTACATCGCTCTCGATTTGCTTTGAACTTTGAAGGTTGGGCGGCTTATGGTTCTGAAAAGCAACAAAATCTACTCCCGAATTTGATGCATGCTGTGTTGCCACAACGCCATAGGACTATATAAAGATTCATGAAGCAGAGAAATATCTCTGAAATTGAAAAAGAAGGCACGAAGGATGTGCAGGAAAGCAAGAACATATATGAGCTTTTGGAAGATGGGAGGATGATACGCCATCATGGTCTTGGCGAAGCAACCTTTAATTTGGTTCCAATTGCGATCGAGCACCAACTGATCTCTTTTTTTCGAGGCAGACGCTTGAACAGTTTTTTCCCATGCCCATGTTTCTGGTCATACATGCATCATTGGACCAGAAGGAAGTCATCCATAACAAGGAACCAGCTGGGGCCCGCCTGGAAGTCAGACATTACGGTATACGAGGAACATCCAACAAGTTATATCAAGTGTGGTACAATAGTCTTCACTCTTTCAGTCTTAGATTTTGAAAATGCCTCATAATTAAGAGGTGGTACTGTACTTCTCATTATACAAACCGCAGCCATATGACAACTAAAGGAAAGTATATAAGAATCTAAAGTCTGTCCACTAGGGTCAATCGATTATAATTGCCCCTTGGCAGTTTCTTGCTCGCGGGCCAACTACAACATGATTCATCTATCAGGAGCAGCAAGATTTGCCTGAAATCTGCTGGCCACTACGAGTGCTGTTTCAGGCGGAGATGCAGATATAGATCATAGATGTGGTCACAGTTTAGTCAGACAATCTCCAAGGAAGAATCTATATCTATGCTTTGTTTCTACTCTTTACAGGCAGGGTCCTCCATTAGTTTGTGTTTGCTTGCTTTCACTATTTTGCTATAGCCAAGGTCAGCATGGTCCAAAAGGTACAAAAGCAAGACCACCATGAACAAAGGATCTTTCGGAAATTTTATTTTCTTGTCTCGAATTTTAATTGTGGTTGACCGTATAACTTTAATTAGTTATCCACCAGGTGATGTTTTATAAATAAATCCTTAAAATTTTCTTGAGCAAACAAAATGGGAAGGAGAGGAGATTTTGTTGTTCTTTTTATTTGTGCTTAGGAATTGGATGCTCTCAAGGTTTACTCCATGATTCATAATGTGCTTATGAACAAAAAAAAGGATATCGCGAACTGATCTATGATCAGTTGGTCGGGTTCCTTGTGGTGGAACCTATTTAAGTCTTTGATTTGGCATGAGTGCTCGTATTTTTATGGATTTATTTCAGTGTTTAACGACGCTATGCTTTCAGTGGTAGGCGATATTCCCGTCGACAACAAGGTGTCTATAGTGACTTCATGAATCTTGAGATTGTCTGTGGTGACTTCATGAATCTTGAGATTTGTCGGTTTAGTTCTTCGGAGGTGCTCGTGGGAGTAGGGTTTGCATATGTGTGTTCATATGGGTGAGTGTGTGTTATGAGCATCATGAATCTTGAAATATGTTGGCTCAGTCCTTCAGAGATGCTCATAGAGGTAGAGTTTGCATACGTGTATTCATAGAAGTAAGTGTGCATGCATATTATGAGCATCTATATTATACTATATAATTCTAACAAAAGATACAGTTAAGAGGTGGTTACTACTAATGTCAATAGAGGTGCTCAGAAAGTACTACCAAGGGAACGGATAATTGACTAACATGATCTTTAAGATATGTGCACTAGTATATGTTGTCGATCATTGCTTATTTGGGTCGACACAGTTTATAGTTCTAGGAAATTATTGATATTGTTTTATATCTTTTTACCTTTTACAAACCCTTGCTAGGATCGAACCTAGGTGCAGGCTTTTGCAGTTCTCTTGGTTCGTCATTCTGATTGTCTATTTTTTTGTGCTTCATCTGCCAAAAGTAATGGATAGTAATAGTTTTTTTTGTTTGCTTTTTTTGTTTATTGATTGTGTGAAATTAAAGATAGTTCCTCAAGGAAGTGCAGCATGAGAATCATGTGATGGCAATGGTTAATACTCCATCTTCCCAAATTACAAATCGTTCTCTTTTTTTCTAGATGCATAGTTTTTACCATGTAAAGCTTTGGATCTAGAAAAGACAGACGACTTACACTTTGGAACAAAGGGAATACCATTTAGGCTTTGATGGATTTGAATGGTCTACGTCAGAAGTCCTCAAAAATGGTATAAGGTTATGTCAATGTCGTCTTTCTTGTTGAAACGAAGTATCTCACCATGTGCCTACTTGTGTGGGTGGTCATGCTTGTATGCTTTGAGATAGCACTTCTTACTTTCGGTGTCCTTTCCCTTTCACTTTTTTTTTCAAGAATCAATTTACCTTTCCCAAACAAACATTGTTTTCATGTATTTGCGTGTTAGTTGATCTCTGTACTGTATGATTGATATACATCATTCTACGCCATGGTTTGCAAGATGAGTGCACTTGTGTCCTTTGCGACCAGGAGGACGAGACGATGGACCATCTGCTGCTTGGCTGTGTTTTCAGTCGCCAAGTCTGGCAGCTCTGCCTTGCAGCGTTCAACTTGCAGGGGTTAGTCGTCGTTCGGGAATGTAGGGCAATGCTC
>Ga0182004_10000166_pt1 | contig 31577 bp, 29 predicted proteins | sample Sormic07211540_1_FD_120479 | JGI IMG/M metagenome (GOLD analysis project Ga0182004, IMG submission 120479) | Endophyte microbial communities from Sorghum bicolor roots, Mead, Nebraska, USA - 072115-40_1 MetaG | ecosystem: Host-associated > Plants > Roots > Unclassified | place: USA: Nebraska...
GGGGGGGGGGGGTGGGGGGGGGGGGGGGGGGGGGGGGGGGGGGGGGGGGGGGGGGGGGGGGGGGGGGGGGGGGGGGGGGGGGGGGGGGGGGGGGGGGGGGTCCCTCTCATCACGTCATCATCTTAGTTGGAGCAGGTCTCTGTGCTGGCTTTGGATGGCTGGTCCATTTGAGGGTCTGTCGAGCGTTCGATACGAGTTCAGAGTTCTATGCTTCTTGGATCCACTGAGCGACTGAGCAGTTTGAGGTTGGTTGATGCAATAATAACTTCCTCTGCATGAGTTCAAATTCTAGCTGCATACAATACACGTTTTGAAAAGTCATTCGTCATACAATACTTTTCGATACGCCTGCGACGACTGAAGACTGCGAGATGAACTTGTGTGGAATTGTAACCCTCTCTCCTTTCAACTTCAAAATAAGGCATTGTTTGGATGTAGTCGCATCAATCCACATGTATTGGGGTGGTTTAGATCCATTCCAACACATGTGGATTGAGGTGAATACGACAACATCCAAACAATGCCTAAAGGGTGTATACAAATTTTGATTTAGGCATTATCGGCCCATGCCATGAGCAGCAGTCAGACAGGCCCGTTACCGGTTAAAGTTTCTTTCTTTCTTTCCTTCCCTTCCTTCTTTTCTTTCTTTCTTTCTTTCTTTTTTTTGGCAGAAATTCACTTCTACACATGGAGGAAGACAGATATACACAACACATTATTCCTCGAGGAGAAAAAAAAATAATATCAGGGTCCTTCCCTCGAGAGATTATACGATTCTGGCACTTCAGTTATGCAGTGTATGAGTGTATCGTTATTCAGATCAATAATCCATGTGTGTAACAACACTATACAAATCTGTCCAAATGGACACAATTACGCAAGAACAGGCATTTGCATTTCCAAAGAATGAAAAAACTACTGTACTTCTAAATTTTTGCAATACCAAATATCAGCACGACTCTGACCACAAAAAAGAAAAAAAGAACAATCTATGCACAGAGGTCATCTATCATTATCAGCTACCTAAGTACCTATACAAAGACAGTCTGAACTTGCGAAGGCTCCAAAATGGCCAGGATCGCAGAAACAGTTGCCATCGAGTTTACCAGCAAATGAAAACCTACCAGTCTTTTTTTAACACGTCATATGGTTTGAATTTACCATCTCGCAAAGTAGAATCGTTAGCTTTTTACAGCCCAGCGGCGACCCCTGATCTCGTATCCATCAGAAGCTTGATCACCACCTCCCCAGCTGTCCACAGCAGCAGCTGTGCTCACAATTCTGCGATGTTTCTTGCCCTTTGTGACACCACTGTCACTTGAGCTTCCGCTTAACAATGGATCATCAATCCCACGAACAGGTCTCTCTGGTGTTGCTGCACTCACCCAGTTGTCATCCTGGCTTTTCTTACGCTTATCATTCTTTTTCATCAATTTATCAAAGCGCTTCTCCACTGGCCGCACTGCTTGGTTAACAGTGAACTTGAAATCCTTGATCACCTAAGTTAAAGGAGGGAAGAAAACAAGCCAAAACATGGAAATTATGCTCATAAACATATTCCGTAAACCCACACAACCCATATAAAGTAATAATAGAAGAGAACATATTTGACTGTCAAGGCAAGATTTATTCTACTGGTTCACATAATTCAAAGCCCAATCTATAATAACGTATAAAGACAGGAAATTTGTCAGTAATGCTCAGAAAGAAGATTTGGTCCCAGCACTCACATATTCTCCACTGCCAACAACAAAGTCCCGAACACTTTCTTTTATGTTTGTCACGCTTCTCTCATCTGGTTCGAATTGAGGAAGCTTCATTTTGGTAGGCCGGTTGCTTTCCTTAATTTCAAAAGGGTCCACAGGGTCAGATGATACGTAGTCCCCAAGTACAGAAATGTTTCCAGGTGACTGATTAGTTAAGAGTGCATAGGGCTTGGCTGGGAACACATAGAGGTGAACAACTGAAGCAATGCCCATCTGTCCTGGAGAAAGACATGGTGCTATCAGGTATATCTATAACTAGCCACATAAACATGAAAGAAATGGACTATTTTAAGCAAAGGCAAAGATAGATAACAAAAAGTTAAAAACACCCTGGAAGGATGAATACCTCTATGCAAATAATGAAATCTTGAATGCTTGATTTTAACTCCAAGCTCTGGGCTAAAGGACTTCTAAGAAGGCCCAAAGCATACATTATTGCAATCACCACACCTTGCCACCAAGTCAAGAATACAATAGATTTGAAAGAAAGAAACTTAGCCAGAGGCTTTATAGGTGCCAATTCGTCCTTAGTAGCTGTATACCATGCTACTAGACAGTACAGGGCCCAATATTGACTAAAGTTGAGAACTGCGGCAAAGTAAGGGTACCTGCATCACAAATATATGCGTTGCGGTATCAGAACAAGATGTAAAAATAGGAGATGAAATAACTGCTATCTCAACATTGGTTCATTCATATTCATCATAATGGAAAACAAGCAAAGAAGATGTGAATTTTTTCCCAATGAAAGCATGACATAGTACAGTGGAGAAACAACTCGGGCCCTCATTGTCCGCATCGGGCAGCACCCATATCCCCCTGCAAGCACTCCTCCCTCAACCCTATCTCTGCCTCTGCCACCACCAGAGCTGCCTGCCAAAGGCCTGGCGAGCAGTGAGGAGGGCGCGGCGAGGCCCTCTCAGCCCTCCCCCATGCCTTATCCCCTCCCTTCCCTTTCCTTCCTCCTCCCTCCTCTCTTTGCTCCTGTGGCATTTGATGGTTTGGCATCCGGTGCTACATCAGCGTCGGCCAGATCCACTTAGGGGACATCGATAGCCTGGAGGGCAGATCTGGTGTTCCCCAGCATCATTACCTTCTTGAAGGCTTCGCTAAGCTATTTGAGCTCTGTGGCTTGGTGCTTCCATCTGGTTTGATGCCTCCCTTCCTTGTTAGTTTTTGGTTTTGTGCAGACAGCTTTGAGTAGTTGCCCTGACATTTGGACCAGCATAGTTGTCCCAGCGTGCTTGGCGGTGAATTTGTGTAGAGATAGTTGTAAGTCGTGCTCAGTGATAATCTTCTAGGTTAGTTGTGGTGCCAAGCAATTGGATTGTCGGCTTTTGGTCTTTGGGCCGGAGATGTCAGGTGTGTACCCCTAGTTGTATGATTGGAGGACCAAAGTTGTGTGAGGATGAATTGTATACCCCTAGTTGTAAGATTTCTGGGCTCCGATTCCCTTATAAACTAGGCCAATTGTCTTCTTCTAATAATATTTGCAGCAAAGCAAATTCCTTTGCTGTATTTTGGAAAAAAAGGAGCAGGACGTGTATCAAGAGGATGGCGCTGCGATTCCATTCAACAAACATAGCTTGTGCATAAACAAAAAACAAAATAGCGAAGATGCAATTTTCAGATTTGAAGTCAAAGAACCAGAAAGAAAATGGTTGTCTTACCCACATCGTAAATTGAATTCTCCATCACAATAAACACCAAAAGGTTCTAGAAGAAGAGATAAGGTAGCTGTGAGGGTCTTTATAATCACCTGCAGGTGCAAAAAGAACATAACTAAGTCAAAAAGGACATAACTAAATCTTATTTTTGACTTCTCAGATAAAAAGAATTTGCAAGGGCTTGTGGAAATACATATTGGAAGATTCCAAATTTGATAATCAGGTAGAACCGTGTCCCCAATCTCCAGGGCTTCAATACAAAATTTACAGGAAAATGATGGTGTATGATTCCCTTCTCAGATGCATGATGCAGTAGAGGCTGCCCAGAACCAGAGCCACCTTCCCTCTTTAAAAAAGCTATAGTTTTATCTTCCCCACCTACATTTGACCAGACACAATAAACACACACAAAGGAGAGAACAAAATATGAAAACTGCAAGTGCACCAAACAATATATATCATGAAGTGTATCAGAAAGACAAAATGTAAGGGTTTGATTGTTTTAGCTGCAGATTGTGAAAAGCACCTAGTAGATTGTAGATTTTAAATGCTGGTGAAAACTAGATTGTAGATTGTTGTAATCAGGTATTGAAATCTATAAGCCTTGGATTGTACAATTACAATCTAGCAATTGCAAGCTGAAACAGTCTCTGGACCACAAAGAGAAATAATATAAATAGCCTGGCTGCCACTGAACAATATACAGTATCTACCAAGCTGTCACAAATATTTTTTACTCTGAAACAGTGCCTCCATTTTGCTAATGCTACAGTAGTCTTATGATGAACTACCTGATATTCTTAGCATTGGTGTGAAAGATATGATAACAAGATTGCATCAATCCCCTCCCCCCGGAAATACAACACATTGATGCGACTCTGGGATGCACGATGGGCAGGCCAGCAGAGATACATACAAGAAGGTAATTTAGGACAAAAAATATTGCACCGTTCAAAATGATGTGACATTCCTGTTCTTTCAAATAAAACACCATATGCAAAATACAGTGACAGCTAAGAAGTAAGACCACAACACTACATGTATTCTCAAGAAAGCAATGTCTATAGGCATAACTTACCTAAACATGCAGTAATATATCTTCCAAAGCAGTACATTGCAAGGGCTTCATAACCATCACGTAGGATGCCACAGTAAACACTTGTATTTGGATTTATCAAAGAAATATACTGTTCCAAAAGAAGAAGATCATTAGACATGTTGATGGAGTAATGTAGTACATACATAGTGTTTTAGAAGCCTTACCGACTCAATTGCATAGCAAGGGACCATGAGAATAACACCCAGTACAAATTTTTGTTCCTGTACAAGTAGAACAGAACCTAAAACAGTGAAAATTATGCTTTGCCATAGTTCTGATAAACAAAATTATGTAAAAACAAATGAAGGTAGGATGCAAAAGTAGAAACTAGAAACCTCTGGATTGTTGTATGCTGAGAGATGCTCAAATATCAGGTACATGGAGAGTGAAAGCGCAAGCAGCATGAAGAACCCAGCAACTAAAGTAGCCCACATGGGTGTGGAGTATTGTGCCATCAAGGGCACTAGGAGCCCAATATTGACCCTCATGGTGACAGACAACACTTCTTTGAACCGGTATGCTTTCAAAGTCCGTCAGCGTCATCCAGCATCACCTTCCTCACCGAAAGCTGGCACTTCAGTCCAAATTAACGGGATCAAACGTCCTGGATCCACACGCCCAGTCTATTATCTGCAATGAGCTCAAAAGTGTGAAATCCTGAACCTGTTAAATTCATCCCCACGGACTGGTCGACGATCCATGGATGAAGCACAAAACATCCAAACGCAAACAATCTAACTAGTCCCGTAGCGTTGATATGAACAGAATACAGTACAACTACATTGAAACCACCAACACGACCAACCCCACCAAAAAACCTAGGCAACGAAAAGGGGTTGCAACCGACCAAAATTAAACACGAAACCGCATCAGATCGCTCAATCTCCTCCGAGAAGAACCGGAAGGAACGCGCAGCTACGGGACGGGCAAGAGAACCTCCCGTGGGCATGGCCGCATGAAATTGAAGCAATTTTGAAAGGAATAGAGAAGCTCGAAGGGAACCTGAGCCGACGACTCGCCCAACCGGCTGCAGGAATATGGGTCAGAGAGGCTGCCCCGTGCCGATTCCCCTGTTGGATCGAGGTGATTCCAGCGTCGCCGCGCGTGATTTCCCGCGAGACGAACGGGGAGGTGGAGAAGGGGGAGCAAATCGCGAGCGCGAATCGTGACGGCGTCTCCTCTTCCCTTTCCACGCAACGTGACGCCAATTGGCTTTTGAGCTGGTGCCTGGCGGGGGGCCGCGTAGTTGGGGAACGGGGAGTCCGGGTCCGGGCCGAACTGACTCTGGAGTCTGGACAGGACAGCTTCATGGGCCGTAGCCCACATTTTGACAGTCAAAACTTTCCTCTTTTTCTCAAAAAAAAAAAAACTTTTCTCTACAAACTTTAAAGCCAAGGCCTTGTTTAGTTCACCCCGAAATCCAAAAACTTTTCAAAATTTTCCATCACATCAAATCTTGTGGCACATGCATGAAGCACTAAATATAGAAGAAAACAAAAACTACGAGACAAATTTTTTGAGCCTAGTTAGTTTATGATTGGACAATATTTGCCACAAACAAACGAAAATGCTACAGTACCAAAATTCGAAATCTTTTTGAAACTAAACAAGGCCCAACGTTGACAGCCAAAATATGATCATGAGAGTTTTTTTTTTGCGAGAAAATATGATCATGAGAGTCTTTATTTTGCGAGAAAATATGATCATGAGAGTTAAAGAACAACCACATGTACATAACAGTGATCAAATTTGAACTAAATTGGTCAGATTTGCAAAAAATGAAAATTACAGAAATAAACACCCTCAAGCTAGTTTCTCTAGAAATATGAACACTGTTTAAACCGGTTTTGGTAGTCCAAGGTCAAATGGAGATTTTCCTTCGGATACTCATCCAATCTCAAAACTTATAAATTATGTGTGTGTTTGCAACTGAGATAATTATTACCATCCTTTATTTATATGGCAAGATCATAGATATTGAGCCATCCATTTATTAGTGTTCTAGCAGCCTTGATTCTAGGGCACCCCGCGGTATTCCTCACAAGCTGATTTTCCTAGGAAGTGTCTGTAGATGTTTTGGGTAAAGAACAAGTGTCAAAGTCGATCTCGTCGTTTAGCTCTTGCTAGTGCGTTGATCGGATTTAGCGTCAACAACCAGACATAAGTTACTCTTTCCGTACTCAAAAAGGAAGTCGTTTTAGACAAGGTTTGAATTAAACATTGAAAATATAAATCATAAATAACTTTTAAGTTATTGAGTTTGAAAATATGAAAATTATATGAATATATTTGTCTTGAAAAATACTTTCATATCTATATCACTTTTTGTAAATATTTTATGAGAACAAGAAGTCAAAACGACTTTTTTTTAGTGTGGAGGGAGTATATCTCTTTCGTTAAAGTCATCAAGGCAAGTTTTTCTTTTTTAGTTAATTGATTTGTAAATACTTGACAAGAATTTTAAATCATAAAAAGCATCTCTAAACTTTTTAAAATTCCAAAAAAAGAATTAAATATAGATTGTGATATGAAAATTTTGAATAAAATATTTAGATTCACGAAAAACATCTTTGAAAACAAATGTATGTTATGTTTTAAAAACTTTGCATGACAAGACTCTCAAACCGAAGATAATGTCTGGCTGCGCGTCTGCGCCACATTTGAGTTCACATGGCACCACTCTACCAAGATCGGCGAGGGGCGGCATCAGTCACGTGCCTGCCCACGTTCAAATGTCAAATGAGAGAACAAGGTTCCACCAACAACATCGACACCATCAAGTGAACATCGAAATGGGAGAACATTTTGGACAAAAGCTATTGATCCATTTGATTCAGAAATTGTTTTCTTTACAAGGTTCCAACAGCATTCCTGAACAGGACAGTTCGTTATTAGCCGCAGTATAACTGCACGACCTGACCGACCGTCACTCCTCATTCAGGACATAGATAAAAAAAACAGTTAATCATAACTCTCCAAGGAAATTCGATGCACTTTTGGGCAACATCAACACGATGTTTTCTGCATCTTGTTCACGGAGTATGCTAAAAACTTTAAAAATCCACCTAGTTGAATAGGGCGATTCAACTAGATTGCACCTGAAGGAGGCGGTGTCCCTCCTGACTCCAGCAGGAACTGCGCAGGCAAGGTCTTGGCCGCGCACCCGAACTTGTAGGTACTGTATTTCCTGTGCACGCCAGTGAGCTTGCCGGTTCCAGCCTTCTGGTGAAAGTCTACCATCATCCTCGAGCACTCCCTGAGAGAACAGCAAAAGGCACACAGAAAGTCAGGATACAGATGCTTGTAAACGCAGTGAGGAAGTTATTTGAAATGGACTTACAGGAGTTGGTCGCTAGTGTATCTGCTATGTGACTCGCAAACCTTTGTCCAGTGCGGGCATCGATTGATAGCGCATTGTGCAGTATAAACCGCAGCAGCAGCCAGATGTGAAGGCTGATAATTCAGCATTTGATATTCTACCAAGCAGAGCTCCAGCATGAAAAATGACACTAGCTCAAGCTGCGAGATACAATAGTGGGCAGTGTCAGTCGTAAAACCAAAAGTTCACTACTACTGGTGTTTTGTTTATCCAAGTAGACAAAAAGAAGAACAGAGTTTAGTGATATTTCACCTGTTTATCTGCATCTGCAGCTTTAAGAAACCTCTTCATGAAGACATAAGGTGTTGGAACAGACATGTTGAATTGCAGCGTGTTCAGAATCAACTTTTCCTGTTCAATCAGAAGATTTTCAACTCTTAGCCAAAAATAACAAATAATCACTATAAAATAAAAGAAGACAGAATGCATGTAAGCAAAACATGGAGAAATCATCCGAAAGATTAATTGACATGGTGTCTGATGTAGAAAGGATAGAGTTGCATTTTTGCAGTAATAATCTTTGTCTGCTTTAAATAAATGTTATTTACTCACTAAGGTATTACATATGGATATCATCATGATCAGGTGTACACCATCTTCTAAAAAAAGAAGACTGTGCAAGGATTGGACCAACTCTGCCATGTTCCACTTATGTAGAAAGGATATAATTGCAATTTTGCAGTAAAAGATCCATGTCTGCTGTAAGGAAATGTTACTTATTTGCTGATGTAGCATATATGGATCCTAATCTATGATCATTGTACGTTTAGATAATGCAGTATAAAAGAACCAAGCATGAATTCAGTGTGAGTGCAAATTGTATTTAGTGGATTACCATTTCTAGAATTTGCCCTTTTGTGTAGGCACGGTCAGAAATGAGCACAAGGTCCTCAACAACTGGAACTGAGACCTCCTCATATTTGCAAGCAAGAAGCATAGCTGTGACTCCAACCAGTTGTAGCTTCTTCCTTGGAACCACTTCCTTATCCAAGAATCTATCTATTATGTTTACCGTAAGAAAGAGCGTCTCATCCATCAGGTCAAACTTGTAGTGAACCTGGCAAAAGGACCAGCAAAAATATTAAAACATGCAGTTTCAGATCAGAACAATTTGTGAGGTCCGTGCTTTTTGTACCTCAATCAGCCAGTCAATCAGAATTGCTCTCATCTTTGAGTTTATATCTTGTTGACTGGACATGTAATCAGGCCTTACACAACTCTTAGCCTGCATAAAGCACCACATTGGTAATACTGAAAAGATAATAAAAGCTGCAATAGAAATTCCAAGATAGTAGAAGCCTGCATAAGTCTTTGTCAATGTAAGGATACTGTCGGCAATAAGTTTCATTCTGATGACCATGGTTTGCTTCAAAAATACTGAAGGAACCAATTTTAGTAGTACAAAGACATTATGAACTGTTGTAGCTTTCACAGTTGTATAACAGATGAAGTGGTTCCAATAGTACAAGTAGTAGTGATGATTTTAGCGCAGCATAACTTTCCAATGTGTTGCACATGACAGCTAGCACAATAGTTACCTACTCCTGGCTGTGAGGTGGACCAATGTGCTATATCAGTAAACATACTGATATTTTTTTTACCTAGTTGCTTAAAGTGCATAATGATACTAATCAACGTTAGACATGCATTTCCACATTATACCATACTGGATTAAGATTCTTGTCTGAAGTAGAATGATCCTTACAGGCTCCCGGTCTAATTTAATCAGTTTCTCAAGGAACTTGTTCATTCTTATAAGGGCATCTGCGCATTGATGATATTCATCCAAAAGTTCAGAATTTATGATTTGAGATTATCTACCAAAAAGGAACAAGATAAGCATCATCTGACAATAAACCACCTCATTTTCTCTGTAGAACTTGTAAAGCTCTTCAACATATTCTGTTGCTGCAAGCGGGTTCCCCGAGTCTGCTCTGTCAATATCCATGAGCGGTTCATCTTGGTTCATCTCCTTGTTCTCTGTCTCTCCCTGCATCGCCAAACAAAACAGTAAGCCAGAGCCATGGCAAAGATGCCCAAAACCCATCCCTTTCTGAGCAAGAGCACAAATCAGAAGTGTGAATACCATGTCGATGTCACTATCACTATCGTCGACCAGCTCGTGGATTTCCACGTCGATATCAACGGTGCCATCACCGATTGATTCCTTCTGTTGATCAACTCCGGGTTCTGGATCAGTTAGGATCGGCTGACATTCAGTTAGGATCGGCTGACATTCAGGTTGCCCTTTGCTCGCCAAGGAGGCGGCGAATTTCCTGAACAACCAAAGCAATACCCAGATCAAATCAAAGCCTGCAAGAAACGTCAGAGGCGCAAGAACAGCTAGCACGCGTCCTAACCTTGTCATGGGCCGGCTGCTTGGCAGCAACGTTGTCTTCTTTTCGTCCCTTCTGCTCTTCCTGAAGAGAAGAAAGGAACGCCACGGTTAAACAAGATTTGGACCCCAAGAAGCACGAAAAAGACACGATCTTTGGGGCAGGAGATTACTGCAGCGTGGGCTTCTTGGCGACGGCGCAGGGGTACGGGGCAACCCCGACGAGGTTCTTGATCTCCGTGAGCGCGCGCCGGCTCCCCATCTCTGCACAAATCAGGAGATCAGAAACCATGTGCTCGCGACGCAGCAAACAACCCAAGAAGAGATCAGGCCGGGCCGTCCGCCGCCCGCACCCACCTCGGACGCCTGGCGCGGGCTTTCCCCCCGCCGCCGGCCTCCTGTTCTCATCAGCCGCCCTCGCCGCCATCGTCCCGAAGCCGACCTGCACACAGCACACGGCGGCGGCGGCGGCTCAGGATTCGATTCAAGAAACGCCCACCCGATCCCCGTGGAGAGAGCGCAGCGCAGCGATCCGTGAAGCGCACCCGCAGGAGAAGGAGGAGGAGGAGGAGGAGGAGGAGACGGATCGGCCGGCCTGTCGATCCAGCCGAGACGCCGCGGCGATGCCTTTCGGTCGCAGGAGCCCCGGAGCGACGCGGACCATACGAATGCGGGGGGAGGGGCGGCGGCGGCGTTAATAATACCACAACCAGAGCAACGGCTCTCTAGTCCTACTCTCTCTCTCTCTCTCTCTCTCCTCTCTGGCCGCCGCCTCCTTGGGATTCGAAGGAGGAGAGAGATAGAGAGGAAGGATTGGAAAGATTTTGGAGCGGGTTTTATTTTGTTTTTTGGATTTTGTTCTTGGAGGAGAAATCGGAAGAGAGCGTTTCCGCTGGCGTAAGAGGAAGGGGGGGCTGGGCTGCGTGAGAGGGAAGGGGGGAGAATTTGAAAGGGGGAAAAGCAGGCCAACGGCTAGTGGGCCGCTGGACCGGACAGCTCGAGAAGGGCCGGCCGTCTGCCCGTCTGTAACGGTCGCCTCCTCCCCGAACGGGCATGCACGGTGCACGTGTGTGTTTCAAACAGACGCGAGGCGGTGGCGCTCTGCGCGGCTACGCCGGTGCCGTCCGACTGACCGGTGGGCCGTGGTCCCAGTCGACCCCGCTCGCCGCTCCAGGGGTGCTCCTCTGACCTAGGTGCGATCGGACGGACGGGATCGTTGTGGTCCAGTGAGAAGCCGCGAGACAGGAGAAAGGAGAAGGAGATGATGGGCCTGCGCTGGGAGCCGCTTGGCAGAGACTAGCGAGGGCTCATCTACGCTGGGTAGTACATGTTCTAGTTGCATATACGAGAGAAAAGTTTGTTCTTAATTTTTTTTAAAGATTTCTCATCACCTTAGATCTTTATATGTATATATAAAGTATTAAATATAGATAAAAATAATTAATTATACAGTTTATATGTAATTTATAAAACGAATCTTTTAAATCTACTTAGTTTATAATTAAACAATAATTATTAAATATAAACAAAAGTGCTACAATAGCTTAAAAAAATTCCTAACTAAAACCTGATTCTACGGAGAAACTGCTGGACGCTACCAAAGGGAAACGGTCAAACGGTCCTAAGACTATCTCCAACAATCGTCACCCAAAATATAAGATCTATTTGTCCTTTGGGTAGCGCTACAGGTAAATTTCATACCTATTTTTAGTCTTCTCCAACAACAAGACCTAAAAGACAACGCTCTCTGCAAATGGGTCTCGAGGAGAGAGGATACCCAAATTTGGGTTATGCCTCTCCTGATACCCAAAATAAGTTTTCTGTATGGGTACTCTGTTGGAGGCTATAGGTACTGTGTTGGAAACCTATTTTGGGTTTGGGCTCGTAGAATCTAAGATCGCATGACTTTCAGATTTGTCATTAAATTATTTGGCAGGCATAGCGCATATACGATGTCACGCTGCTCCACTGTCACTGTCCTTTTTGCTTGCCGTTGCGTATGAAGCCTCTGGTTGATTTGAAACCTAGCTTAGACTGGCCACAACGTTAGCTTTTTGTGGTGCTGAAAGAAGAGAGGAGATTTGTGCATCGATTTTTACCATTGTGTCTACAAGTGTCAAGTTTGGATTTTTGCTGAGCAGTGGCATGTTGCTGCCTGAATGACTAAAATAATATATTCTAGGAGGATATTGGTCCTTATGATTAAAATATTATATTTTATATTTTACGAAGAAAAAGAATCATTTTGTGATCCAGGTCCACATATAGAGAGAAACATCAACGCCGATGCTGTAGAAACAGAGGAGTTGAGGCATCGGTGCCCAATCACAGAGTTAAAATTTTTTGAGCAACGTAAACGTTGTGGTTGGTCTTAGTGGCTGAGCTTAGACGTAAGAGAGCGGGTAAAAGGTCGAGATAGCGGATTAGAGGAGGTAAATAATTTTTTCTAAAACAAATCACGTGGGCTAAATGTGGAATTAAAATTAGGGAAAATTGGCTACCGGACATGCAAAGTGGTGACCATTGCAGATCTTGTTGCTGTTAAAATTTCATAGCCATTGGCCTTATGGTTTATAAATGGCAACTGTTTTGGTGGTGAGTGTTACATGAAAAAGTGTCTTCCAGCAAATGCACGCCACTTTGCATGTCCGGTAGCCAATTGTCCCTTAAAATTATCGGTCTAGCTAAGACTATACCCCTGTATCTAAAATCTCTAGTACCTTGTAAAAGATTCTAAACAAAGCAAATAAAGTGCTTTCTTAGCAAGAACTCACCTAACTAATTCTAGATGCAAGGTCACACAAACCTATGCTAGTAGTACTTTACAAATCGAGAAAGCTCATATATAACCAGTAAGCAAAAGTACAAAGCTATTAAGCTCGCTAGCCAAGACAACTAATGCAGAGAGCGCAAAATACTTAGTTACACAAATTAAGGAATGTGACTAACAAGGTTACACAAACCAAATTAATCATTCAAGGGAACTACTTCTAACTATACAAGCAAGAAGGTAAATAGCAAACTACATAAGCTAACTAATTACAAGAGCAACTACACAAGCACAAGTATATGAATGTAAAATATAAGCTTGTGTTAGGGACTTACAAACCAACGGGAATAATGTTGACACGATGATTTTCTCCCGAGGTTCACTTAATTGTCACCAAGCTATGTTCCTGTTGAGACAAGCTCTAAGGTTGCCGTCGGTCCTCTTGCTAGTGGTGACCCGCAAGTCACTCTTCCACGTGAAGTACTTACCACAAGCTCTAGCACTTGACCCGCTTAGACTACTTGTCGCCCTTCACGTCTCGCTCTATTAGAGTTGCTTTTCGCAATCCCCGTAGGATAAGCATCGTACCTCTCACAATCTCTTCTTCGGAGCACCGTACAATCTCCTTGTATGTTATAAGCCACCGTCTAGGAGGTGACAACTACCAAGAGTAACAAGCACCACTGGGCACTGGCTTGCAACACAAACATCTAGTGCCACTCGTTGCAATCTTGTTTATTCTCAACAAATTTTATAAAACTTTGCATATTTTCCGTCACATCAAATCTTACGGCACATACGTGAAATATTAAATATAGATTAAAAAATATCTAATTATACAATTTGCCTGTAATTTGCGAGATGAATCTTTTAAACCTAATTAGTTCATAATTAGATAATATTTATCAAATACAAATAAAAGTGCTACAATATCATTTTAAAAAAAAATTGCAACTAAAACAAGGCCCTTGTACATGTCGACGATGCAGGTTGACAAATTTGTCACGCCTTTTCAGACGGGAAAAGGTAAAGGCAGGCGCGGCTGGCCTTTTTTCAATGGCTCGCAAAAACCTCATTTTAGTATTTCCTGTCGTGTGAAAATCGTATGTCCAGGACTTGGCATAAAAATCAATAACACATGAGAAATTGCAAAAAAATATACTATTGGAGGGTCGTTCCATTGTTTTGGCCAGAACTGTTTTGCTTCAAGGAGCAAGCCATTACGATCCTTCACTACTAGGGCCTGTGTTTCCCCTTACTAAACTAGTACAGTGCATGTGGTAACACGGTGGCATTTGAGAGATGCTTTTAAAAACAGCCAAACAAAGACACAAGAGATGAAGGGGCACATGTAATTAATAAGGAATTAAAAATAACCGATAAGGAATCAAACATGAGCAGATTATGTCATTTTTTTACTAAAGGATAGCCGACTGTTAAGGAATAGAGTACCAATGCATAACTGTGCATTTGTAGGGGATAAAAAAAAGTATCCATCACATCTACGGTGGAGAGATGCAGCTCTATTAAATAAATCCCATAGCCAAACCAAAATAGAATCAAAGCAATTCAAACATATGTAAACAAGTACTAATGAGGATTCCACGTACAGATTCTTTAAACAAGTAGTAATGAGGATTCCGGGTACAGATTCTTTGTTTGGTTTGACCAAAAGTCCAGGACTGTGAAGTATGATCAGTAACTCAGATATGCTTCCATCTTTGATTATGAAAACGTACGACACAAAACACTTTCTAAGGAAAAAACAGATCATGTGTTCCCCGCCAGGATGTTGTTCCGGCTGAAAATGCTATTAATTTCCTTGCTAGGAAGCTCACAATATAAGGACCAACAGGCAGCAACAACCGAAGTGCTGCAAAAATGCTAAATCATAATTAACCTAGGGGACTTAGAACTGATACATTGCTAATTGTGTGATTGCAAGACCATGGGAAATCATCGAGTGTCCTAGAAAGATTGTTATGAACAGAGAGAGGCTAAGAGTGCCGAGTTGATGAAGCCATAGCAAACAATCCTGTCTTCCTTGCCCTGAAGCAGACTGAAAGTGTAAGGAGATCTCTCACCCGATTTTTTTCTAGATTTTTTTTTATAAAATTGCACCATGTTGGAAGATTGAAACTTCTTAATGGCATTTTTGTTATAAAATTGCACCATGTCTCTGCAATAACCATATAGCAGTTTAATATGAATTTTTGAGTAGCCACAAAGCAAGAACTCGTGACGACAACATCCTAAAGCCCAGTGCCATGGATTGAACTTATGTATCTTCTGCCAGGCTGCTCTCGGCCTCTCCCTTACGAGGACAGCAGCTCGATCGAGGCCAGCTTGATGTGTCCTGCACCAAGAGATCGCAAAGCAAATGTTTCGGATAAACCTAGAAGGACGATTTATCACCAATATTAGATCCATGATTTCTAATTCTGCTCTGGGAAATCGCTAGGGCCGTTCTTAATTCAATCTCATCTCAAGATGTCCAAAAATGAACCTCAAATACGGATCCACTATTATAGTAAAAACAACTGTTTGTATGAAGATCGATCAAAGATGAGAACACTATGTCTTGGGATCAAAAAGCGAGAGAGCAGGAGCCAGGAGGCTTGCTTGCTGTGTGGCCAGCTGACCTGCGTGGTGCACCCGACTCTGAACTCAAAGTCTGAAAAACATAGCAGTAGTTCAAAAACAGCAATGTGAACTCCCCAAAGCTTTACCAAAAATCAACCAAATTAAGTCCCATTGGTCTGAGATTTTAACCATAATTTTATCATATAATAAGCAGTTCGTTCCATCATCAAACACCCTAAAAAGACTGATCCTTCAATTAACCCTAGGTGAAGAACCAAATTGGGGAAAGTTTAAATTCGTGGTGTTCGAGTGGTATATTTATTAGGAGATCATTCTAAGTATATCTCATACATGTCCTGGCACCATTTTGCCCTAAGAAAATCTACAAAATTGCAACTAAAATTCATAAAAATAGAGTATAGACAAACATGTCTATCTTACGGTCAAAAGCTAGAGACGATGATAGTGCGAATAGAAAGCTTTCGATGGAGAGAGGAGTGTTGTTGAGGTTCTCCTGCAAGGGAGATGTAGGATACAAGTTGACTTGCCCTTCTCCATGTCCATGAGGGCCTCCCTATGCGTGCAGCACGATCGACATTCGTGCTCCTCCATCTCGACTGCAGGCTCGACCTACTTCGCCTAGCGCGTGCTCCGCAACATGCAAGGATTAGCTTTCTTGGCGAGGCGATCATGCAGCGCCAGTCGGTAACCCAAGAAGATGTGGTGCTACGATTACGAGGTTCAAAATGTATTGTTTAGAAACTGGATCGAATCGTGACCCGACTCCAGCAAATCGATAGTTACTAGAACATCTGGAAGATCGGGAATCTTAGTTCACATCAAGTGGCATTAGAGCTTCAGGTTGCACTATCACGTTTGCCCTTACCATAGTTTAGTTGATTTTCACCATTGTCCTAGAATCCGCTGAAAAGCCAAAAAAATTAGTGTTAGGTTTTCCCTATCCTAGAACCACGTTTAGCCTTTACATAATTCTATTTCAGATTCCATCGTGTTGAGTTTGCACCCATATCAAGGTCTTGTTACTAGTTAGTTTGTGTTAGAGTCCGATTCATACGTTTTTCCCCATCGTTTCCATCAAACCCTAGTCACAACAATTCTTTTTGTGCACATTGTTCTTGTTTTGTCCTCTAATTTGGAGTCCATTCCTAAATCAGCCATAGATTTCACATTTGAACTCTAATTAAGACAACCCATATATCAAAATCGATCAGAAAAAATGGATCCGTCCGTCCTTGGCTATACTGGGTTGCCAATTTAGATTCCTCAAAATCAGTCCGGAAGATTGACTTTTCGGGCCCGAAAGCTTTTTGGTAATTTTTAGCACGTCTTCTTATTTTTCTACGGGCCATGTCTTTCACTTGTTTCAGCTCATATTTTCTATGTTTACTTCTTGTGTGCTCCTAATTCAAGAAAAAAAACTATAAAAATAAAAAGTAATTTTTTTCAAAAAAACAACGACGGCCTAAAAAAAGAAAAAATCAAGGAGGCAAAAGAGCAATAATATCTAAAGAAGCACATATAGGTTCTAATCGAGCTATTAAGCATGTGTTGTCTTCTGCTTTGTTCTTGTTTCTCTTGTCATTCATCATACTTGTTTCTGCATTCTAGTTGTCACACATCTAGTGCTTAGAATATGTTAAACCAATAACGAGAACAAGTAATTGGGACTATATAAACTATTAAAGCATTCCCTTATCTAGGAGATACCAGAAGTTATACTAGAATTCTTGGTCGCAACATTTGTTATGTTAGATACCTCTTATTTGTGGTCTCTTTTACTATTTTTTTGCCGAATGAATTATATCCACATAATCTGTTTACCATGTTAAATTATTTGGTTTCAGTCTTATATGCCCGTAGTTTGTCATGTTGGATACCTCTTTATTTGTGGTTGATCTTTTTTTTTTGCTGAATAAATTGGAGCCACATAATCTGTTTATCATGTTAAATTATTTGGTTTGAATTTTATGTGCCCATAGCAACGCACCGACCAATAACTATTATGAAACTAAACACATAGTTGAGTCTATTTTGCGAGATGAAAGTTTTAGGTCTAATTAGTCTGTGATTTGATAATATGATGCTAAAATAAATATTTGCTAATGACAGATTAATTTGGCTTATTTTTCAATACCCTATATAACATGAGTTAAACTTTAGTCATTAGATCGAAACAAACCCTCCCCCCACCAACACAAACACCGAGGATGACAACGGGTGGTTTCAATTCCAATTTCGTGTCTGGATATCCAAAAGTTATCAGACTCGATTTTTAGTTGAAAAAAGTCTATTTTTTCTTCTCCAACTTTGACAAAAGTCCGTTTTTCCTTCCTCAACTCCAAAACCAGCCAAACCATCTTTCTCAACTTTTTAAATCATACATTTACCTCTCTAAAACAGTTTTGAAGGCGGTTTTGCTATAGTGAATGGTTGTTTTTGCTACAGTAACAACGATTTTGTTTTCTTATTTTTATATTTATTTCAGCTGAATATTTAAAAAATTATAGTAAATCACAGAAAAATTATACAATAAAAAAATCAATTTTTTTGGACTCCACATGAGTAGATATACACAGTGAACATATAATATAATATATGTTTTTAGAACTAAACAAGGCCTAAGGTTTATGTCAGCGTCTCCGCCGCGCCATCATGCATAGCGCTATAGTATTAAAATACCATGTCATATATTTTAGCACGGTCAAAGGGGTCAGTTATAAAAAATAAAAAAATTCGTGTCAAAATTAAGGCCTTGTTTAGTTCCAAAAAATTTTGCAAAATTTTTCAGATTCCTCGTCACATCGAATCTTTAGACGTATGCATGAAGTATTAAATATAGACGAAAATAAAAACTAATTTCACAATTTGGTCGGAATTAACGAGACGAATCTTTTGAGCCTAGTTAGTCTATAATTAGACAATGTTTGTCAAATACAAACGAAAATGCTACAATGTCGATTTCCTAAATTTTTTGGAACTAAACAAAGCCTGAGACCTTATTTAGTTCCATTTTTTGTAATGTACCATTTTCGTTTTTATATGATAATAATTGTCCTCACGATTTTACAGATAAACTGTGCAATTAATTTTTATTTTCGTCTATACTTAATACTGTATGCATGTGCCGCAAAATTCGATACGACGAAAAATCTTAAAAATCTTTTGGTTTTTGAGGTGAACTAATAAACAAGACCTGAAAATAGTTTAAAAAAAGGGTTAAAAATAAAAATTAATCGACCTGCTCACCCACCCTACCCGACGGCGCCGGCAGTGCTCGCACCTCGCAGAGCAGGACGCCCTCGACCTTTCTCTCTCGCACTCACGCCCCCACCTCAGTACCCCGCGTCCGGCCTCCAGCATCCCCACCCGACGCCGACGGCCACCTCTCAGCGATTCGTCCTCTGCGCGTTGGCCCTGGTTGCCGCCCGCGTCTAGCATGGGGCCGTCGCCCGGCGCGCCCTGCAGCAGCTCCTGGCAGCCGGCGCCGCCACCACCCGCTGCCTCGCGCCCTCGCCACCATCCGCTGCTGCAGCGCGTGAGCGCCCAGAAGGGGCCGGCGGCCGTCCGCCGGCGCACCCATCCGGGGGCAGAGACGAGCAGGTACGGCGCACGGGGCGGACCGGAGGCGAACCCAGTACTAATGGATCTCGAAATTTGATACATCATCAGTTTAGTCAGAGACTCATCCCATGTATGTGTTTGCCTTTTTGCATTTCTCTTGAAGTGAGCAATATCGGCTCCTGCTGCATCTAGTCGATCTCAAGCTGCTGCTGCTGCATCTCGTGCACGTCTCGCAGCCGATTAAGCAACACCTCCATCCGACTTAGCAACACTCCTGCCCCGTTGCCATCCTTCGCTAATACTCCTCGCTGGCGAATCTCAAGCACGCCGTCCCACATCTTCAGGTACTGCCTCCGTCCCACGCGGCCGCGGTTGCCGGTTGGTCCCTCGTGGCCCCGTTCTGCACCGGCGTCCAGCGTCCTCTCCTACTCTTCGTCTCCGCTCGCTGAAGCCGGCGGTGGGGAGTGGTGAGCCACCAGGTTTGTTTGTAGCTAGCGACATTATTTTTCACCCTTTTTCTCTCCCCCCAGATCGGTTTGGATTCTACATCAGCCGACTCCGAGTTCCCTGTGAAGACGCCCTTAACCGTGTCGGACGCTAAGTCCGACTTCGAAGAGGAAAGGGGACATCTTGTGCGGCCTTTACAGGGAAACGTGCCGCCGCCGTCTACGTCCGCGTCGGAGGAACCCAGATCTGATTTCGCCGCGGCCCTCTCCCCTTTAACAAGACGACGACGTGCTCTCCCTTTTGAAAAAAGAAACCAGGAACATGCCGAGACAACTCGGCCAAAAGGTTTTCACCCGCTCGGGGTCGGGGGCGGAGCAGATGACCGCCGCCATGCAGGCCACACAGATGCAGGGCCAGGTATGCCTTGTCCTTTATTGAACCATTATATGCTTCGTTGGACCTGTTATCCTATTCGAAAATTTGTGCTTGTAATGCTTAGATCTGTACTGAGGTATGCTTTGTCCTTTATTGAACCCTTATATGCTTCGTTGGACCTGTTATCCTGTGCTTGTAATGCTTAGATCTGTACTGAGGTGGTTGCTATTGACTATTGAGTATATTATATATATTTGTATTATATGTTCTGTCTTGTGTCTTTGCATAACATTTGTTTTAAGACCTGTTCTTTCTTCCTCTCCTGTTAACTCATTTGAACATCAATGTAGGAACGTGAGCAGGAAGATAGAATTAGCGAACTTCCAGACCACATTCTCATGAATATTTTAGATAGGTTTGAAGAAGAACCACGCAATGCTGTGAGGACCTGTGTACTTTCAAAGCGGTGGAGGCATATTCCGGGATTGCTTTCAATTATTGTTTTAGACGTGGCGTACTATGAGGCCAATTCTGATTATACAGATGATGAGGTGGCACAGGCCAATGTCTCGTTGGTTGAAGCTACAAAGAGTATCTTGGCACATAAGAGTCAGCATACCATCAACTATTTGAGCATAAAGTTCTATTTGAGGGATGAATCAATTGACATTATTCGTTCTGTGGATAATGCCATGGCAAACCGGGAGGTTATTAAAGCAGATTTCACAATCATACCAGAGGAACCAGAGACATCGTGCATATCTGGAAGACGTTTCATGACATTCTTGGATGGTTATACCCGGGCATTTGGTGGTCTCACAGGCTTGTGCCTTTGTTGTCTTAGATTCAGCAAATTTGACATGCCCAATGTCCTTTGTGCATGTAAGAAGCTAGAACACCTTATCCTAAATAGGTGTGATGCCGGGATTGGATCTGTCCTACAAATAGAGCACCCGCAACTTTCTCATCTGAGTATTATCTATTGTGCATGTGATAGGATTGAGCTCAATCAGCTTCCAAGGCTTACTCATTTGACATGTCAATCTTGGCGCCCTTCACATGATACATATCCATTGACCTTCGGCTATGTTCCAAAGCTTTCGGTGCTAATCCTTAGTTCTATGAGTTCTGTTTACCACAGAAATATTAGGCTAAGTGAATTCCTTCGTAATGTGACCATAGTAAATCTAGATTTGAATTTTCAAAGTCGAAAGGTGAGTTCACAATAAAATATTTTGTGATTAAGATTTTATGTCCGTAGTAATGTTTTCTAAAATATTTTTTTTTTATTTTGTTTATCTGGCAGATTTGGATTCAACCTGAAGCAACAAGGCCATTAGCTCCTCTTTTGCGTAATCTTCAAATGCTTAGATTACGTTTCATTCATGAAAAGTGTGACCTCTCTTGGACAATGTTTATCTTAGAAGCTGCGCCCCTCTTGAAGGAAATTAACATACAGGTACACTTGTTTTTTCTAATTGCTCCAAACATTTTTTGTTGATTTTTTCAATCAACATACATGTAATTAGGATATCATCTTGCACTATTCTAATTAACTCAACTGAGGAAGGCTAATAAAAGTTGATGTCATTCCTTTTTATCTCCTTTATGTTCCGATCTCCACCCTTGGAAACAAGACTTTTAAGAAATATACTATTTGTAGCACATGAAGAATGCTATTTTGTTTTTTATGACTTAGCTATTTTGGTTGTTTTCAGTCCAAATGATAAGTGTTTAGTCAGCAAATGACATCATGGGAATTACTCCCTCTGAACTTAATTACATATGTCAATTTAGCTATATATACCAAGTCATCATTTCAATTTTGACCATTGCTGAGTAAAAATTACATATTGGTCAAAATGGCTGCACTGCAGCTGCACACAGTAACCTATTTGAGTACATCTACAGTAGCAGTAGAAGCGAACAAGCCCGTTACTCTTTTTGCATATAATTGTTTCTCTTTAAGATAATATAATAAAATATGTTTTAAGATATTATTGATCAAAAGTAGGAGACAGTTTCTATGTCCAAATGAGATCAAAGGAGAAGTATAAACCTGGTCTCTTTTTGCAGGTGTGGGACCATGTGTGTAATGCAAACGAAGAGGATATGTCCAGGGAGGAATTGCAGATGCAGCAAGAATTTTTTAAAATAGAAAGTGATCACTTGAGTTGGGAAGCACATGATTTCAAGCATTATAATTTGAGCAAGCTTACGATAGAAGGTTTCCAAGTAGAAGAGAAACTCAAGAGTTATATAAGACAAGTTCTGAAGACAGCAGTGAATTTAGAACTTGTAGCACTTCGTAAAAGGCGCCTCTGTGGAAAGTGCCGTATTCGTCCTTCATCAATGGCATATCCACAAAATGAAGAGCAGAAGGACCTGATATGGACACAAATTTCGGACCAGATATCCTCGAATGCTAGAATTAGATTTTTCCCTTGATCATATCTTGGCATTTCGTGTCCCTTAAGCATCATAGCTCTCGCATCTTGTTCTAACATGTATGGACGTCTTTATTGGTACCTGGTTATGTATGATTGGGAAAACGGTGTTTGTGCCGTCAATAAGTCTGATTTTGTCTTTGTTTTTTAACCTTGTGATTTTGCCCTTATTATTTTGAAACGAACACTCTGTTTACCCTGGTTCGGATGTCTGTTGGATAAGGTTAGAATAGATGAATTAAAGAAAATGTAAAAGTGAAGGGGAAGTGACTAGATTGCCCCTTATATCTTCATCATCTACCAGTCGTTTCCACATCAGACCAGACAGCAGTCACGGACTGGTTCGCCGGCGGCGGTTGCTCGTGCGGGGCCGCTTGCGGAGGCGGGTGTCGGCATCGGCGTCGTGTCTGGAGGCAGGGACCAGCAACATTGGCGCATCTGGGGGAGGGTCTCCTGACCGCCGGCGCCACCGAGCAGGTGACGGGCCTCCGACGCCCCCCGATGCGACTGGCAGCCACGCTTCCGAGCGGGGCGCTGGTTCGAGCACGTGCAGCTCCGGAAGGCCGCGCGAGACTCGGGGCTCCTGAGTCTCGTGAAGGAGACCTCGTAAAAGAGCCAGCAAGGGGAGCGCGTTCCCACTCGACGGTAAGGCCAAGGGCGGCGCAATCCCGTCTTCAAGCTGTGGCACTCTGTGGAGGACGGAGGCGTAGCGTAGAGCTCTACAGCCAACCGGTTCTTCGTCCTCCTTAAGGCTCGTTCGGTTAAATCGTTTTCACGCCAGAAATCAATCCAGCCAGTAGATTAAAGTAATGATTCCGTCCAGAATTCTTGCTAGGCTTCATTCCCAGTGAAACAAGCATAGCAAGCCGGCGCAACATGGATGGTGAGTAGCAGCGGCTCACGACTATGGCGCATGAAGCGTTGTGGAACATGTCGTCGTCGAGGTTGATGGCTAACATGTGGCTGAAGCTGATGCACAACCCGGACGTGAAGATTCCCCAAAAGTAGTAGCTTGAGAAATCTTGTTCCTACAGGTTACAGCTCGTGATTGTAAATTATTTCATTCATGCACAGGGATTGTCTAGTGGCTAAGGCACGAGGTACATGTATCCTTCATTCTGCTTCCATTTTGTTTGAGAAAATTGTACCATACGTGCTTCGTATTGTTGCCATAGTGTTATTAAAATATTCCTAAGTTGGTGCCAAAATGTTACCAAAATTGTATTTTTTTCAATAATAAATCGGGTTTGAAATAATTGCAAACTATGCCAAATATATATAACCATTTTTGTCAAAATATACAATATAAATGTCCTATTCCAAATGAGGGGTAAAATCACAAATATCCCTAAAAACCAAAGGCAAAATCACATCGGTATATTTGTCCATTTGTACAAAAGCTAACACCGTTAGGGGCGGATGATGAAATAGGGCAAATTGATGCTTTGTTTGGAAAACGCAAGGATAAATTCACAAAGTTAAAAAACAAGGGTAAAATCAAAATTACTATACAAAACAGGGGTATAGATACATGAGCCCTAATTTAATACAACTTCATAATTTTTCATTCAACGTTGAAGAGTCCCAACTTCAATGACAAGAGAAACTGCAAACAATAAGTGTAGGGCATAGACCTATATACCCTTAGGGCTCCACATGGGCCACGACGGAGGTGACCCAACTCACCAAAACAGGTCATGTGGACCACCCAGCTGGCCGGCATGACTTGCAATTATGTAAGACCAACTTGATGATCAAGGAAACTTGGTCGGTTATATAGTAGATTTTGTATCTTATGCGGAATATGGAAGTTATAACTGATTAGATCTAGATTTCCTTAGGTGTAACCTTGTCCCCCGTACTATATAAGGCGAGCAAAGACCCCCTCAATTCAACTCATAAACAGTTAATACAATTACAAAAACGTAGGACATAGGGTGTTATGCTACTCTCGCGGCCCGAACTTAGATAAATTCTTTGTGTTCGCTGATCTGAAAAGTCAAGGCTGAAATTACTGTTGGCTAATTTATTGTGAGAGAAAAACACTGCTGGTTGGCAGAATAAGTACGGCTTAAAAGAAAAGAGAACAGGATTGTCTCAAGCACATCCACCGATTAATCTACTGCCGTGGTTATACCTCTCTTTAGATTGCCGACCAACTTTCGTCGACAATAAGTTCAACCACAACAAAAGTCGCTATGGCATGGCCTCTACATAAGCAGAGCAAAGAGGCCACAAACTAAACCTAACATGCCTCAAGAATTTAACCAAACGCGACCACAGAACATAACCAAGAAATGACTAATATAGGTTACTCCTAATAGTGTTCCCACATAGCAAATTGAGCTAAACCTTCTCCGCCGTATCCTTCCATTGCACTCCCACTATCCCAAATTATTAAGATATTATAAGATGTTTGACTTTTCTAACTCCAAGTTTGATCACTCATCTTCTTTAAAAAAATTATACAAACATAGTTAAATTTAAGTTATCATTGAAAAACTTTTATTAATAAACTAAGGCATGATGAAAGAAGTGATATTTTACATAATTTTTTGAATAAGACAAGTGGTTAAACTTAGTATAAAAAAAATCAAACATCTTATAATTTATAATGGATTAAGTAGGTAGCAGTAGCGACGGTGGAGGCAGACCCTTCTTGTGATAAGGGCACCTACAATATAGATCCTCAGTGCAGTGTGGCTCCTCTGCACCGGGACCATCGCTGTTTGTCATCCTCCTAAGAAAATCTTACCAAATCTCTACTAAACAAGACCGTCGCCAGAGAGAGGAATGGTTACCATGGATTTGACTGTGCGGTCTCCAGCTACAGCATGACGCAAAGCAAGAAACATCATACTTTCCATGTGATCCGTTGTGCATGCTAGGCTAGAACGGGGCACGGATGCCTATAAAAACAAGCTTTACAAGCATACGGAATGAATCCAGATCAAACGAAGACAGCAGCACTACTCTCGAGTCTCGACTCTTGGGTGACACAGAACAACGAGCGGACTGCAACCAACTAGAGTTACATCGAACCCCAATTCGCCTCTTAGTTTCCTTCCCCACCATGTGTAGCACTAGCACCAACTAACCTAGTTATGCTAACATGGATATGTACAATATTTTTCTACGGATCTGTAAGACTGCTTTCACCTTCAGCAAATGCTGTACACCTCACTGTTGCTCCTCCAATGCGACACAGATGGTGAGATGGATATACATGTACATGGACGCACAGAGGAAGCACTCCCCAACCAGCCTATTTCAATTTTTGAGTATGTAATGTAACTGTCGAACTCAAATAAAATCCTGTCAAGTCCGCTCGGTTGAAGCTGAAGGTGGTTGGCTTTGTTCTATTGGCTTCGCCGATTTTGGAGGAGGGCCGCATAAACTCAAAACGACCTGAAAGATTTAGTAATTTATGAGTCAAGTTCTTTTACGGGATTCTGTGGAAACAATAAGAGATGCCAGACAAATTATCTAGATCCTAACCGGTAGGAAGATAAGCCCATGCAGGAATCCAATGATGACAAGAGCCAAATACATTTGGAAGTAATAGACCTGTAGTCATATTGACATGATAAATGTGCAATTCAAGCTAATATGTAACTGGAATTTTAGGTTCAATGTGGATTCATAAGTCGGTACCACAAAAACTTCAGATTTCGCAAAACGGAGGACAATAACTCCCACAAGTTTGGTCAAGGTGATTCCACTGAAAAGCCAAAAAGTGTGTCAGACAATGATAATAATTATTGAAGTGTAGATATAGCAAGCAAATCCAGTTGACGCCAGTTTTAACTCTTTGTTAAGAGCAGTCAAATTTTAACATCTAAGAGTTGTTGTAAAAACACTTACCCATGCACATGAATGCATAAATTCAATCAACCAAGGATAAGTTGTAAAATCAATTAAAGTGTTGCAGTGATTAAAGCTTAAATCTTCCTCCTGTTTCTTATTTCCTTAGGAGAATGCAATCTCTAACCTGAATACAGACGCACCCATCGTGGATAGAGCCTGCCTTGCACGAGTTTCTCTGTCCCCAGCGCCAATCTATAAAACAATAAGAGAAACCAAGTGTTAAGTCACGGTGTGTGCTGTGGAAAAGAACAGCTAACAAACACTTAAGCTAAATATATTTGTTTAGAAGAGTTCTGTTTTAATGGGTTGTGTGGCATTAGAATTATCATGTTCCTTGCTATGAGAACTTATGTAGATTGTACACAAAGTATATATATAATTAAAATGCTTCCACACCGAAGTCCAAACTGAATCACTAGATAAGTGCAATTGTGTGAAACAAAGTTCAGCAGAAACGGCCTGAAAAATGTGGCATCTTCATGCCAAACCTTTTAGATTCTTCAAATGTAGTATAAAGATGCAAGGGTTAGAACTTTCCAGTGATTACATAAATCAGCAAAGTTCAAAGAGTTGGGACTGATAATTCACAATGCACCTACCATAAAGGCATGTGTGATATGAACACAGAACTCGACAGCGATTCCTATCGACATAACAAGGTTTACAACAGCAATTGCATTAAGCTGAATACCAAGGATGGCCATCACCCCCTGCAAAACATCAGGGCAAAAAGGAAAATATAAATTAGAGTAAACGGTAGTTTAGCACTGCAAGATGATAGAATGAATATCATTACTAGGGGTGTAAAATTGTACTGTGATTCCCTAACATCATATAGACTAGGGTTATATTATATATATACAAATACTCAGGAGTGCAGTACATGCCAATAATGGCAGGTGATGTAAAGGGGACACCTTTTCAGACTCATGTATAAAGGTTTCCAGTTTTATATTTTAGCATGATTATTACATGTTGTAGCATAGCGGTAACATATCCACAGGCTTCACCAATGGTTGCAAATCCTATAATTTACTTAGTTGCCTCTAACAAAAAACGGCCAACCTTAGGGGGGAAATAGGTGGTTTCTTAATTAAGAACAAACAAATAGGCACCCAAATTCGCCTTGACAAGGACGTGAATCTAGGTGGCCCTTGACCAATTGAGCTACCCTCAGTTCTTCATTAGTTCAGGTATCAAACAAATCATACCATGACCCGATAAGCCCACTTGATTTTAATAGCGTACTTCAAATCTGGTATGTGCTTTATATACTCATTAGGAATAAATAATTAAGCTAAACAATTCTCAAACGTATTCAAACTCCAAGAGTATGCATTCTTAAAAGAGGGTCTAACATACCATCAGATCCAAGACTATCATCGCTAGCACAATTAAAATGATTGCTGAAGCCCATAAACTGAAACCAGGAGAAGATAATGAATATAAGGATCTAATAAATAGAGTACAAATTGGAAATAGCTGGCAGTAGGATTATCAATGGACTCAGTCACTCAGCTGACCTGCCGGTAACTATGAAGCAAACAACAAATATGGTACCTGCAATTTTTTTTGCACAATGATGATCAGATTAAATGTGACAGATATCTTACTACTCGGTGGTTTTTGGGCCCAGTTTCCACTCAAAAAACTGGGCCGTCATCTTTTTTTGTTCTTCTAATAAAAATTGTTGCAAAGCTTTTGCCGTCCTTTCCAAAAAAAAAAGATATCTTACTACTTCATTACATGATTGTGTCTAGCAGCTAATTCAAAATTAAGAAAATCTATGGAGTAAAAAAACATGTGGGATAAAACATTCCCCCCCCACCCCCACCCCCTTTTTGTATAGTGGTGATGTATTACTTTCGTTTTCATCTAGGATATAAATGGAGTGGAAATATAGTTTCATGAAGAAAATATATAGTATTCATTTGTTAAAAAAAACTAATACTCTGTAACGAAAGATTCAGCTAGAAGCCTAGCTGGATGGGACCACTTCAGCCAGAACATTGTGCAACTGTTCATAACCTGACTGGGACCTCTCCAGGTCTAGGCGGGGTCCTCTCCCCTCGGTGGTTTGCTCTCAAAAAAAAAAAAGCTGCGAAGGAACTCACCAGTTTCAAGCAAAATACCCAGAAATTTCATGATATACTGTCTGAATGACTAACATGTAGCAATCAATTCACTGGAAACTCACTCTAGTACTCTACCAGTACCAGTTCAATGAATCATAAGTAGTTCATATCAATTGGCACTCAACAACCGTTGTTTCTTCTGTGCAATCTGATGAACTAATTCGAGGAGTAAACAATCATATGACAGTCTAGCAAGAATGCTCTATGCTGCGTATTTATATTAAGATACTAATTGAATATATTAGTTCTTGCGTTAAGAAAATAGGAGTTCTCTTTTATATCAAGAGTTATACTGGGTGAAAATTTCGTGAATCAGGGTACGTTAAATAAAATATGTCATAAGACAACATTAAATAAAATAACAAATAGAGGATTTAGTTGCTAACCAAGGCAAACACATATGTTCATGATAGCTGTCTTCCACACGCTTAGGTATTGCTCAAAGAATATATAGAACACCGAATATGGGAAAATATTCATCTGCATGAATAAGATATACCAGAGGGTCGTTAGAAAGTACAACTTGGAAAACTCTCAAAAGCAACCCTTGCGAAATACTCCCCCAGGTCCAAATTACAGATCACTTTAGTTTTGCCCTAACGACAACTTCTCTAACTGTGCCCAAAAATTTAGAAAAAATATTAACATCTACAAGTTCAAATAAATGCACTACCATATTTCATGGAGAATTTAATTAAACTTATTTGATGTTGTAGATGTCGGTGCATTTTCTATGAGCTTGGTCAAATGCAGAGAAGTTTGACATAGGACAAAGCTAAAGTGAACTATAATTTGAACAAAGGGAGTATCAAACTATCATTTCATGCAGCTCAGCTGAAAAGATAAAGCTAGCACAATGAGATTTCTCCAAATAAGCAGTAGCTTGGTTAGTTGGTGCTATCAGTAAATTTCTTAGCCAGCTAGGAGGTCTCTCCCTATGATAGAGAAAAAAAAGAGCATAATCTATTTTATTCTTGAGTTTGCAGCTGGAGAAAGTAGATCAAGAGAACGGACAGGTCTTTGTTACGCTATATAGTCAGTATCCACTGTCCAATTATCCATACTTGTTATATTTGAAGGCTGTGCTTTTTATAATTTTCACTAATATTGTCCTGGTCTAAAAATGTGTTGCAGCCAAGGTACCTGTAAATCTTTGGACATTTTAGAACTGAAGTCCCGGGCAGCTCTCATTGAGTTAACATAGTCACTCTAGGAAAAATAAAAATAAAATACTGATTAGTTCTGGCAATGTTGAAAGGAAATACAGGCATAATCATAATGTGTTGCATGCTAGTTTACTACCTGCTTGTTAAGGGGAGTATGGTATGTTCGGAATGCCGACGCTTGTATAATGCCACTTTCATAACCTGAAAAAGAAAGATTCATCAAAAACACTAGTTCACTACCTGCTTAGTGGAAGTCTATATGTTACACACGATTTCAGATCCTAAAAGGCCGTGTAATGATAAGGTACACAATCATAAAACACTACACACACCACTGAGGTCTAAACTTGTTGAATAAGCTCCTTTCCCCCCTTTAGAACAATCACTCGATGGAAGTGCATCAAGAAACCATGGAAGTTTATCTCTGAATTGGGTTGTGGATGGACGCCCATTATCCAAGTCTGAGTGTAGGAAGCACTGAGACAAAAGCATCAAGTAGATCAGAAACATTTCATTTCTACTCATGATATTTAGTAGTGTGTGGATTATGGTTGAACCATACAATTTAAGCATTTCTGCATTGCATATAATAGGACACAGTAATACAGAAAACAATCATCTGGAATTGATCAATAAAGTAAAAGGCACAGATATTACAGGTATTACCGTGGTACAGTTACTGCAGGTGCTGCTTGTGACGCAAGAGCCTGAAACCTGATTGTGTTGGCAGCATGGAGGCTGTAGAGTACAGGTTTGAATGTTACTTGCTATATTATGAGATGACACTCAAAAAGTTAATTTCTTAGTATAGCAACTGTTGCTACTTCAGTATGTGCAGCAATTTATTCTTATGCAGTGATCCACAGGTTTCCTGCAGTGATGAGGCAAGGAAGATGCCTTTTTCTTCTTGATGTGCTTGCCTACGGTTTGCTCCTCCATATGTCTACAACATTGGACAAAAGATATTCCATGGAGTGACCAGCTACCGTTTTCTTGGTTAGTACTAGTCATCCTTTTTATTTCTCTCAGTGAGGGAGGTTTCCAGTGATTCAGATAAGAGTTCTGTTTTGGTTAAATCCAAACAAATACGGTAAGCCAAGCAAGGAAATAGTGTATAACCTGATCATCTGGAGGGCAGTAATTTCCATTCACAAATTTCCTACAGCATCCAAATGCTTCAGGGGACATCCAAACTAGGAAGTCATCAAGCCATGAAGCAGCAGGTTTAGCAATGTAACTGGTCTCAGGGGATAATGATTGTCTTGATATCTGCATGGTTGAAACAATCATGTTGTGCAATCTTCACAACAAAATGAACTGGTACACCAGATGCTCATTTTGCAGTGTGCACTCTGCACTGGGTAGCCTTATACTAAACAAGCACACATCTGATATATATTGCACTACTAAATTGAGCTACGAATAATTTACCACTGAATATATTCTACAACAGAACTTTGTTAAAACACAGGAAAATAACATACCTCATTTAAAAGAGAATTCGAATTACACTGGTTGATTGAACATATTTGATTCGTATGCACCGATGCAGAGCTGGAAAACAATATAAAAGAAACCATAAATCAAGCTTGGCTATCTCTGTTAAGCACATTAGAGCTTCAGGGTGCAATTCGGTGACCTTTGTTAGAGTGGACTGCACTAACCACATGAACCCAAAAGCTTAAGCCATTAGGAGAAGGTAGGCAATCCACTTATACACTTCAACACCCCCACTCACGTGCAGCTAGAGACGAAGGCACAAACGTGGAAACAAAGGGGGCAGAGGCAGAAATGAAGCCTCTACCAGGACTCGAACTCGAGACCTCTAGCTTTGATTAGGGATGAAAACGGTACGGATATTTTCCGACCGTATTCGAGACCGAATTCGTTTAGAGGGGTCCAGATCTGTCCGTATCCGAGTCCGAATATTCAACATCCGATACCGTATCCGTATCCGAA
>Ga0182004_10000167_pt1 | contig 31531 bp, 27 predicted proteins | sample Sormic07211540_1_FD_120479 | JGI IMG/M metagenome (GOLD analysis project Ga0182004, IMG submission 120479) | Endophyte microbial communities from Sorghum bicolor roots, Mead, Nebraska, USA - 072115-40_1 MetaG | ecosystem: Host-associated > Plants > Roots > Unclassified | place: USA: Nebraska...
AAAAGAAAAGAAAAGAAAAGAAAAGAAAAGAAAAGAAAAGAAAAGAAAATACATGGTGCAAACAGAACAATGGCAGAAAATGTGATAAGAAAAATAAGAAGAAAAAAAACATGCCGCACAGACAAGACCAACTGGCAGGGACACCTTAGGAACCATGAAAAACAGTTTTATAGTAGAGAATTTGACTTTGAGAACAGATAATGGTAACAAAATACACTTATTTCTAGAACAATCAACTCTCTCATTAAACAGTTCATAATATATAAACATAACTTCTGTATAAATACATCAATGGAATAATTTAAGAGAAGGTTGGTTACTAAAATTTTGGTATTTGAACTAGAAGACATGCCACTAAAGGTGACCTAAACTTCACAAGGGCTTAGATAGTGCATATTGGAAAAGTTGATAAAGAATCTTAACTAAAACTTCCGGTTATATTTATTGAAAAATGGCAAAGCAACACCTAACTCCAGTAACAATAGATATACTAAAGATGCAGTGTTTCTAAGTGAACAATGAACGACAGTCAACTCAATAATCAATTGCACAATGTTTTCATCAATAACTTTGCCCTAGGACAGGAAGCTTGAACATGAACCAAGTAAATAGCAACAATCAGAATAAGATTTACAGGAAAAAGGTCAATTGTATCACTTACGTTTTCACATCTCTTGGGCATGCAAAATTTATTACAGTCCGAACACCAACAATATCAATCCCCTAAAAGTTAAACCAACAATTTGTCAATAAATCCTTTAAATAGTGATTTGTATATCTTCTATTGTTTAATATCATTCATTACAATACAGTGATCATTTTTGTTAAATTACTAGCACCAAACAGTGCAATATCTCAACAAAGTAAAAGAAAAATAACAATGTAAGAAGTACAAAGTCACTTACACGAGCAGCAACATCAGTTGCAATCAGAAAATCTACTTCTTGTTTCTTGAAAAGTTCCAGAGCCTGTAATAAATCAAACAACATAATTCTCTATCAGATTGGTGAAAAGATATATGATAATTAGATTCAATTAACACAAAGTCTCAGAATTGCAGGATGCATGTAAACATTATAAGAGGTTACCAAAAAAATGACACATGTGTGTTGTCGGATGTAACATCCATTCTAAATCTTCCAATTCAACAACTTATAGCTTAGACTATCCAGGCAGAAATATATGCTGGATCCCTGGTAATAGATTGCCATGCTGTGATCCAAAAGCATCCAGTTGGGCCTAAACAGTGGCAGCAATCAATTTATGCAGTTCCTTTATTGGAGAAACCATACGTATTATAAATATCTATGTGGTGCGAGTCAAAGTCAAGAGTGTGGAGATTTTCTTCACTAAGTTGAGGTAATGTGGTTTGGTTCTACAATCCTAGGAAGTTAGCTGAGCATAATTCAGATCAAGGTATTAAGCTCAACTATCTTGCATCACACTGTAAGTTTACCATCAGAACTGTTCAATAAGCTGAGATGTGGAGCACATTACGTGCACTACAGAGCCAAAAGATCGTAAATCGAGGTGTGCACATTTCGTGAACTACAGCTAGAGCCAAAAGGATCGTAAATCACATGTAAGATGATTTTACCAATGAGAGTTCATACACAATATGACAAGTTATAGCATTACAACAGTTATCCAACATCTTCGAGTGACCACATTGAAATAACAGATTTTGTAACATTACAATTGATATCATATACCGAAAACAAAACCAAGGGAAACCTATAACAAATAAAATCACCTCAAGTCGCTGGGCCTGTGTAAGGTTGCCATGAAGTTCAGCTGCTTTCATGCCAGAGAGACCAAATACTATTTTTAACCTGTGTGCAGATTGCTTTGTCCCACTGCAAGAGGGAGGGGGGGGGGGGGTAAGTGCTGTAAAAATAACATGTGGAGCTTGGATGATTAACCTTTATCATAAGCATCGTAGCTACGCAGGATGATATCAACTCTTTGGGAAATTGAGTTTCCGAATCACAGCCGTTTGGCACCTTTGAACTGCTGTTTGCTGCAGGGGCAGTTGTGCAATTATCATGATAAGATGCATTTGACTGTCCTGAATCAGGAGGTATCCGTCTTATGCCAAGTATACTTGAACCAGAGCCAGTACCGCGGCTATTCAAGTGATCTAGTGCTTCCCCTATTTTTGCAAAAGCATTCTCTCCTTCACTCACTTTGCACATAGCCTGATAAAAAGGGAAAATTGCAACAATAAGTGCATTTAAACAAAAATAAGTTTAGAATAAGTTCATGGTTAACTTAAAGAAAATTCAAACAGAGGTGATTGGGTAAAAAGGGTCCAAGGTTCTACTACTTCGATCATGAACTCAGCATTTAGTATTTATTAGACAGGTAATTTATATTACAGTAAGTAGGAATTACTGACTAGTGAGCACTCACTACTTATTAAGTTTATTGATTTCCTGTCAATTCAAATCTTAAATTCAAAATTTTATTTTTTGCCTCAGAAAGAAACATGGAAAGCAATCCTCATTCAGTTCAAAATGTAGAGACAATAATTCAAATTATATAAATAGATAAGTAAATCAGAACCATGGCGAACCCTAGGTCAGATATTAGCAGCCTGGGAACGGGAACATGACCCACGTCCCATTCACATGTTCCACGTTCTAGGAACGTCTACGTTCCATAAACGCAAATGTTACCGTTCCCACGTTATAAAATGATACCTCAAGTTCCCGTTCTCGTTCCCGTTCCAGAAACGGGGACGAGAACATGGCTGCTATGGGTCAGATAGCCTGATATGATACAGAAAAGAATACAAATAATTCTGAACAACTGACCTGGATAGCAACATCAACCATCATTCTTGCCCTGCACTTCGAAGTCTCGATAACTTCAATCACTTGAGAATCAGACTCTGGATTAATATAACTGAAAAGGTTATACGGATCTGATGCTCCAGCAAAGGCTATGCCATTTTCCATGGATTTAGACCCTGGGTTCCCATGATATGTATTGCGTTGGCGAAGCGAAAGCAAAGCTGCAGCCACCTGAGTAGGAAAAAGTGTAGTATCATTAACCTAAGTAGGTAAAACCAAAGTTATTAAAGTGATACTTGAACTGGGGAAGGTTACTTGATCATTCGAATCTCTTAGCTGCACAAGCACCATAGCGTATTGCTTCCTGAAATGCTCCAAGTCTCTAATAATTTCCCCATCCCTCTGGTTTCCAGACACTTCTTCATTCATGTGCCTCAACTCCACCAGCAAAGCTTCCTACAAAAAGATTCATAGTTCATCATAAATCACTTGAATAATGTGAAATTTAAATACATATATATTCAACAAATCATTATAAGAATGGCCAACATGTCTGGTGGCAAGATACAAACAGCAGACCAGCAATGATCTTTACAACGACTACAGTACTATGTAGCCATATCCTGATCTGGGAACTAAAAGGAACCCATCTTTCATACAGGACGATTGGATTATCCCCATTTTATACTTTATACTCTCTGAGACTGACCCCAGTAGCCCATTTCAAGTGTCCATTGTTCATGTCCAGACTACATCTTGACACTAGTCAAGGCCCTCAAGTCTAGCGTCTAGACAGCATGGGCACACGATCAGACCGTCTAGATGACAACTAGTCAAGATTAAGTGCTAGTCATGGTATGAGTTTGTTCTTTGTGCTAAAAGAGTTGTTTTGCTATTTGCTATGTGAGATAATCTGCTGCATCCTTTGATTGTTTTGCTGCAGGGAGTTGGCATTGTTGGCATGAACTAGATTGCAAGGACTCGAATTGGACTGCCAGAGGGCAGCTTGGCCAGAGAGGCCGCTTGGATTGTATTGAACTTGCAAAATAGAACTCACACAATACAAGGGTGAGGGGGCTGCTGCATATATAGCCTAGAGAGCAGACAGCACCCCAACATATCCCTGACAGATTCTAACCAACTAGAGAAGCTGTCTACCAGCAACTTGGTTCACAAGGCACCATATTCAACTTGGCTGCCAAGGAACCTATTAGGTAAAGTAAAATACAATTACAGCAAAGTAAATGGTAACTAGGCTAACACTAGGCTAACCCTGTCAGGCATTGGGTCAATTCCTTCCTATCCTTTCCCTCTCCCACCTTACTGCTGTAGGTATGGCAATAGGCCCCTTAGTCATGGCTTACCTCAGCCATGTAGAGTAGTTGGAGGCTTATCTCAGCCCAGGTACTAGTATACCTGGTGTAGACTGTAGTTGGTACATTCCTATACCCCATATGATGCAATAGAAAGGGAGTTGCAGAGAGAGAGAGAGAGAGAGTGAGGCACAAGCCTTGTTGCACTTGCCTTTTTATCAAGAGCACGTGATAGCTCACCAAGAGCTCTTATATCAGCTTCTCTTTCCTGTATCTGCGAAAGTGTGCATGGTTGACTGTACATTGACTGTTGTGTTGTAACTGCAACCTCGTTAACTGTCGCTTTGGCCTGTGCAATAGAATAAATTAGAGTCACACTATTGTACAAATCCCAAAAGGAATGCAGTTAGCTTATTCTACATTGACTATAGAAAGGCAAATAGCTTCCACATCAAACATGCTACCTTGGCTTGCTTCATTAAGGTACTCATCGGATGACCAGAAGGGAAGGCTGCATCTGCACCATTCAAATTCAATGTGGATCTTGATGCACCTCCGCTAGCCAATTCTTTCATCTGATCCTCATATTTTGCTTCTGATAAGTGGCTGTAGTATCCATTGAAGATGCTTTGCTGTCTGAGAGATTCAGGAAAATTTTCCAGAGGATGTAGGGGCATGCAGTCAATATCCTGCAAAACAAGTTCATTTCAGTAAACCATATTTGACATGCCTACTCTTTCAAGAGTTTCATCATTGGATTAATATTTGTTATTTATATTTGAGTGGAGCTGAAACATCATTTGTAGAGAGAGAAATAATCTTCCACAAGCATTTCCCTAGTTGTGTTGCAAGACATAGGCATAAAAGGAAAAGAGTACAACTGTACAAGGAACACAAACAGTAGATTAGAGGATAATGGACTGCATGGATCCCATTGAGGCAAATTATTCTGAACCAAAAAATTAATGTCATGGTTTAGCATTCGTGGTGGATATTACAGTGCACTTTTCTTCCATCATTTTGGATGCACAATGTATTACTGCCAATGAAGAAAAAATCCTATGCAATAAATTAGATTCCACAATATGCACAGCTACCAAAGAAGACAGTAAAACCAAGGACACTTGGTTGACGCATATGTGATATAACAAGGGAAACACAAGGAACAAACATACAGAAAATCACTCTCTCAGAGTCTAATCTAAGTTCAGAAACACGACATTCATGTGCATTTGTGGGTACAGGTCAGAGGACCAAGGCACTTCTCTGGCGATGTAAACGCTAAAGAGGCTCCAAGGATAAAAAGGGCCAAAAGAGATGATACTAGGAACCCTTTTATTCATTCCCAGTGTTCTATAGGCTCTAGCCAAGCAATGGAGCATGTCCAGATAGGACAGTGGAGTTATTACAAGCCATTGTGATATCTGGAGTACAGGTAATCATAAATAAGCTGAAAGCATTTAAGCCTAAAGACATTAAATGAAACTCCCAATAAAATGGTCAAAACATAAGTGAGATAGTAGCTGATTACCTTCACAAGCTCAACACCCAGTTCAGGTCGATCAAACTGAACCCGGCACTGATTATGATCAACAGTCAGAACATTCCCATCATGAAGTTCCCTTGTTCTAGGATGGCAGGCTATAACACGCTGCCCAACTGCTAGAGGTCGTGCAAGATCTGTTGGTAGACCTTCTCTAACGCCAGATCGAAGTTCAGTATAATGCTGTCTTACTGAATCACGATACTGAGCAAGCTTCTCTCTCTCCTCATGCAAAAACTGCTTCGACAATCGACGGGGCTTTCCAAGAGAACTGCAAAAACATTACACTTAGGGGACAAATACAACTAAACCTAACAAAATAGTTGAAGATTACAAACCTTCGTATGACACCCCACTCGACACGAGTCAGTCTTGGAACATGACCTAGCTTGACATGGTTTAAATACTCAATAAATTCACTCTTTGCAAACCACGGGTAATCAATTGCACTATAGAACCACTCAAACATGCACCATCTACGGAGCAAACGTGATGATAAGCAATGAGAGAGTTTGTCCTGCATTAGGTTAGAGTAAAGTAAATGACTTTTCACCCGTGCCAAGTAATGAAACACAACAACCAGTACACTGAACAAGATAGAAAGCAATACCTTGAGATCAATAATATTACTTAGTGAGTAAGATAATTTATCACTTCCAGAATCACCAGCGCCCTCGGCAGGTTTACATTCTTGAGTTAGTGATTTCTGAATGCCTAATTTACGACGGCTTTTACCCTTTGCGATCAAGTCAGCTTGCGGTGTTGTTGCAACTTGTGTAGTTGTCTCTGCGATATCCATGGCTACATTCACAAAATTAGCATGTGCTGTAGAACATCCCTAACTCTGAACTTGTTTTGTTTCAAAAATAGACTAATATGAGTATCCTTACTTTTGTTAGAAGACGCCTTCTCTTCTTCAGGAGAAACCTATAATATACAGATATAACAGGAAAAAATTATGTTGCGTCCCAGCAAGCATAAGGAGGTATGTAGGAGGGTAAAACTTGATCGTGCATGGGCAAGTGACAATTTGAGAAAACCAAAGAACTAGAGAGTTATTTAGTGAAGACTAGTACTCCATACAATACAATGGTGTATAATGAAGTATGCATTAAAATGTTCTCATATAACCAAAGAACATCCCCTTTTTCTTTCTAATATTAATGATATGCAGCTCTTCTGCGTGTTGGAGAAAAGAAACATCGTTTGAGTGTAAACAATATGAAATTGCAACATCAATCAAGTAAATATGGATGGTATCTCAAGATATCAGGCATTTACAGCAAAACAACAATATCCAACAGAAAAAGGAAAGGATTATACTTTTTATAAGAATATGAAAATTATGACAAACAGCTGCAGCAAGAAGCTATGGACAGAACTCTCAAAAGCTTATACTTAGCAGGCTGTCTAAAAAACAAAACACATATGTGATCTAGCCTACACACTTATTCAGCATATGCAACAACAAATGATATTTATACCTTCAGAGCAGATTTGGTGTAGCCAAACCACGTCTTTAAAACTAATAGTCATCCAATCAAATTAAATAGGTTAAGGTTGACTACATCACCAACCAGGCAACCACTATAAGCAAAAATAAACTCTTGTCCAGATTTAGTTGAGAAATGCATTCCACAAGTTTGTGAGGGTTTGAGAAATGGACGAAATCAGTATATCACCAGCCCATCTCTAGGAGGGAGGCTGTCCCATGAAAATTACAGAGTGGTCCTATGATACACAAATTTTTTTTACGAAACTATGATACACAAATTAGCTATAGGGCGGTGGTTCTTGAAACAAATAAGCATAAATGCATAAGAATTGAATGCAAAGAGGAAAGAATCAGATCAGTTGGAAAGTTGAAACTGAACCCCCATGAAAAAGTTTATCAGGAGCAATAATGAGAAGACAGCAATAGAAAGGATTAGTTACCTCAGTCTTCTCAACATCTTTTGGCATATTCTTTTCTTCTTTCAAAATCTGCACATAGAGTAGAAGTTATGCACACCATAAATGAAATATAGCAAGAAACTAAATAGCAGTGGTAGAAGACGGAACAGCAGTACTGGTTCAAGGCACTACATATACAATATAGCAGTTTTAAATAGCATTTTCTTGTTTTGTAAGGACCTGTGGCTGTACGGTCAGCATCTGTCGGACCTGGCATCCAACATGATTGCACTATACCGAAGCACTCTCTAGATACCTTGACGTCAGGAACCTTCTGCAAGAGGTGGAGCTTCACTGGCGCCACAGCAGCCCGGGGGAATTTTTGGTGTTTTACAATGGCGTCGAACCAGCAAAGAGACTGCAGAAGTCGTGGGTGCCTGTGTGCTACAAATTCTTCCTGTGGAGGAAAAAATTCTATGCACTCATGCCGCAATTTGCCTCCCGTACAGCACCACCTATACACCGTCTACTTGTTAATCTTCGTGCTAATCTCGATGCCTATCCTTCCGTGTTGTGTTTTTTTCCTCACGCTCTAGGCAGCCCGCCCACGACTCACGTAACCTACTAGCGCGGTATTCCCGGAAATACTCCTCCGATTCGGCAAGAGAACACGCGTCGTGCGCACGGGCGGTGTCGCACAGCTGATCCTGCAAGAGAACATGTGTCATGCGCATGGGCGGTGTCGCACAGCTGATCCTGTGCGGCACTGAGCGCATACAATTTTTTTCCTCCTGTGGGGCATGGCTACTAATTTTGAACAGGTGTTGGACGGCAGACAGGCCAGCTAAACATGGACTACCACACGCAGCCTGTTGCCCTTTGTGTGACCAAGATGACACGCCGGAGAGTTGTGGCACCCTTCAGCAGGTTCTGCCTGCAGGAGCTCACGCTGAGTCCTGAGGACATGGTCTTTGCCCAACGGTGGCACAGGACAGAGGGGAGTACAGGTGGGGGGACTTGCATAAGGGGTTCAACACCCTAGTCATCCTTGGTGCCTGGAAGCTCTGGAAGCAATGTAATGACATCGTTTTAAACAATGGCTCTCCATCTGCCCAGTGACTCCTACGAGCAATGAATGATAGAGATACACATATGCCAGTGCTAACAGTCTGGTGGCATTAGGAGCCAGTAGAGGGTAACTAGTAGGCTATGGTCATTCATGATTAAAAAAGGGCGTATGCGAAATAAAACTGTGACTGCGAGAACAGATGTAACAAATTTCATTCTCTTTCTAATGCAAAATGCAGTTCTCTTGCGTATTAAGGAAAAAAATAGCATTTTGGAATATAGCAGCCACTACACAGTAGTGGTGCTTTCAGAGTGAGAGCCGATATTGTGGCCCTGCCAATATTTCAAGCTGCGTGTGCAAATTTTATATAAATATCCACATTACTTTGATATAAGAAAGACATAAATCACATAGTACACAACCACAAACATAAATTGTGAGTACTTGTAGAATTTTTTTCCTGGCATGGGGCATGTCATTTCAAAAACAGGAAAGGAAAAGGTAACAGCACCTAAAACACAACACAAACACGCTAGTTAATTAGAACAATCATGCCACAGACAGGAGAGAGACAACCACTATGGAAACTGGGGAAGGCAAAAAAAAACAAAAAAAAAACTAGACTAATCCCAAGACCAAGTTTCTGAAATCCCTAGCCCTGGCAGCACACAGACGGATACTTCTCCAATCATCGCCCTGACCACCATATTCACACCATTGGAAAGGCATTGTCCAAGATGCAATGGTTACAATACTAATAGAATTACCATATGAGAATATAGCAATCAATACCAGCATATAGACTAAACTGAAACCAATCCCTAAAATACTATCTGCAGTTTATAAACTTGACTACACAATTTATATCCTTCAACTATCGTGCAAGCACTACTGCAGAAATGTTGAACATATATAAATGTTGAAGTACCTTTCCCATGGAAGATTTCTTCTTTTTTTCTGTTTTCACACCACATGTACAAGCTTGCTGCTTTACTTCAGAAGTGGTGCTCCCATCATGATTAGTATCTTTAGCAAGTTTGACTTTTTTCCTAGTAACCATATCAGTGCTTGCCATTTCTGACTGCCTTTTGAGTTTCTTTGATGTACTTTTGGAATTATCTTTCTGCTCATACACCGATACAGCTGCTGCCGGTATACCAGGCTTTCCATCAGAATCATTGTCTTTGTTTTCATCCTTAATCTGTGCTGATGATTCTGAAAATTCATTAGGGGCACCATTAATAACACTATAGTTAATAGAAGCAACGTCATAAAAAGGGAAAGGCGAGCTGCAGTGTGGTGCCTGCTAAGCAGTAGATGAGCCACCTCTTGTTAGAGTAAATAGGAATAGTACCACATTGACTACCCACGTGGGGTGTTAGTCTTATGTACTCTATATAATCAACCCATGAGGCCCAATGCAATACATTAACCAATATCCCCACCAATTCTATTCTCCTCCATCACTAAAAAAGGTGAACAAAATCGTTAAAAATTATTGATGTCTGCTAATTTTGCAACACACTTTTTACGTATTTTTTGTGGGATTTCCCGTGCAATGCTTATGCTTATTACAACACAAAAATACTTATCACTACACATTGAGTTAAGGAACATCATGGTGTATATTAGGCTAAATATGTTTTGTACTTTTGTGACATCAATTGAGTTGATACTTTTGTTGAGGGACAGTACAAAATTCCAGAAATGTGGCCATTAAATTATCAGACTGCAAATATTGACAGGGGGATGTGACGGATGGTTCTGATCCATATTTGCCCTGGATACAGGCCATCTATATGTCCGAACAAACCATGTGGATGCTGGTTAATATTCCATCCAAATAGGGCCTACCTCCCTTTTTTGTGGGTGTCTGTGTGGACTGTGGGAGGGGGGAGGGGGGTGGGGGTGTGGTGGGGGATGGGGGGGAGGGGGGAGGGGGGGGGTGGGGCTGCAATGATTGATGCAACAACTCCATCCATCCAGCTATTCAAGAAAGATAAAATACTGTATAGTCCAAGTTTAATCCCTCTGAATATGTCTATAAACTATAAACATTCCAAACCTCTACGCAAATTAGTCAGAAGAGCGGCAGATGAATTTAAACACACAAACTGAAACACTGCACCTGCTACAATACAACCATGGCATTGTTCTGCCATCTTGCAATTCAGTACAAGAAAATAATATGGTAATGGAACAAAACAGGTTGCATCAGAACGTAGTATTTAAAATATAACACGAACTTGGTATAAGATCAGACTAACCAGATTCAACAACTGGAGATGGTTGTAGGATATTCACAGATAGATCAGCTAAAGTATGTAATGCATCTAGAGCTGATCTTTCATCTGCAAAACAAGGGCGGATTGATGGTTAGTACTGCATGTGTAAAGAAAGCAAGAATCAACAGATTCATAAGCATCACACTAAAGTATTAGAGCATATGAGTGTATAACAAAACCAAATGACTAAACTAAAAAGAACACTTAGGACATTTATGGCAGGAAAAACTCAGTATGATACCTGACAAAAATGTATAGTTCTATGTATGTTTCCCAGGTTATATATTATAGTGCAATACACGCATAAGACAAACAATATCCTAAAAAGAATTTGGAACGTGACAAAGATGACTCAAAACAGGTTACTTTTCGCCATCCCACAAATTGGAAGTACCTACACTTTTAAGTGCTTGTTCACTGAAACTTTCGTTTCACACTACTCCCTCCATCCCAAATTATAAGTCATTTCAAGAATCTTGGAGAGTCAAAGTATCTCAAGTTTGACCAAATTTATATAATAAGATAATAATATTTATGATACCAACTAAGCATCATTAGGTTCTTCATTAATTATATTTTCATAGTATATCTATTTGATGTCATAAATCTTTGTAATTCTTTATATAATTTTGGTTCAAACTTAAGATGTTTTGACTCTCCTAGATTCTTGGAATGACTTATAATTTGGGATGGGGGAGTAGAAGGGAATTCTCATTCCATAATATAGGGCGCATTTGCTTTAGTTCTTTGTATTTATATTCCACGAATTGAGAAAATATTGTGCAGTACAGTCAATGAAAAGAAATAAAACAAATTCATTGCTCCATTTCAATTCATACATGACGAAAGAGAATGCTGACATGTATTGCTATTTTGGTATTTCAGTGCTGATTTACAGAAAACATACCATCAAAAAAGAGTTGGCGGCTTCTTTTATTTGATGTGCTAGATGGCCATGCAGTTTTGCTTCCCAATGTCTCCAGCTCTGGTTCCTCTTTTGCCTTTTTCATGCTACGCCCTTCTTCAGTACCACTACAAGCCTCTCTATCATCCTCAAACTGATCACCCGTTTTGCGTACAACTTTTTTTCTCCTCTTTTGAGGCCTCTTGACTTTCTTCTGAGGCTTGCTAGATGGAGATCCTTTGTTAGCTATCAAATAGGATGCACCTTTGGTATAATCGCCAGTCTCGGCTTCCCTACTTCCCAAGCTACCTTCAGGGTAATCAGCATCCAACTGAAATCCATGCAGCTTTGAGCTTCCCATCTCTGAATCAGCATTCTGCAAGTGCCATACAGGTATCTTGATCATGCAATTACTTTACTAAATAGTGACTGATAAAAATGGGTGGAGGCATATAATTCTAGTTTCTTACTTTTTTGTCACTACTTTTAGCAGGAGACAGGAACATATGATCACCAGATCTCCGAGGTGTATGGGAAACCTGAGGTGAGCCTCCTCTTTGATATACCTCCGCCAGAGCAAGCGCAGCTACATGAGCTCCTTCATCGTCACCATTGTTAGCATCAGGTTTAGCTTGTCTATTTGATGCACCCCTGTCATCTCGATGGTACATGCTTGCAACAGGTACTCTTGGAGTCCTCTTCCCAACAGCACGTGGCCTGTTGCCTACAAATAGGTCTAGAAAGATTTCAAGACATCAACCCCCTTATCAAGATTTGAGCAAAGCAAAGTTGTATCATCTCTTTTCCACAAAAAAAAAAAGGGGGGGGGGTGTTAAGGCAGTGCTAGGTGATTCATTCGATGAAAAGCAGGCACTTCATAACTTCAGTTAAGTAAAAAGCTCATGTTTACAAGCAATTATAAGTTCTTGATATTGAAGGAAGATAAATGCAACCACATAAATCAGGTGCAAACATGAAAAGGTTTTACAGGCACAAAAAGGGAGGCAAAACAAGTGTCCTTGGTTAAGAAGAAAACAAAATGAAATTGTGATAAAATTCACTTTGCTGAAAGAGACACAAATCTCATTGCAAAAAGAAAGTGCAGAGGGACTATATTGACACCAAGATTGGCCAGATTAAGGAATCAGATGGTTTTTTGTGCTCTGGAATAAGTTGCAGAATTAATTTAAGGACAATAACTTCACGGTATTAAAAAAAAGATGATATGTTCAAGAACAAAAAAATTAGACATAGTTCAAATGCCTAGTAAATAGTAATACCAAATCAAAAAGAGATCTCGCAAGACTATAGAAGATTATACTATCTGCATGATTGATACTTGGCAGAATCATAGCTAGAATCCAGATTGTTATCTGAAGGGTCTTATATCAGATTTAAGATCATCAAAAGATATTCATATCACTGGCTTCACAAACAGGATAGGAAGCATAGACATAGATTGCGTACTCCAAGTTATAGCAACCGAAGAATTTCAAAATTGACTATGAGTTGAGTGACAGAAGAGGAAAAAAACACTGATTTTCATTGGCCTGCTAGAACTAGCTCCCATAATATTGCAGTTGTGGAACCAAACCATTGTACCATACAATTCTGTATGTCTCAGATTCCGATATAGCCAGGTAATATAATATCAAAGATTTTACATATGTTTTCCTAGTTGTACAAAACATCACTCCTGTCCTGTTACGAAGACCAGGCATATGTGTAAATAGGAATATGTCAAATTACCTCCAGAACGTTTTTTCTTCAACAAAGAAAGGCATCCATAGCTCGATGAAGCAGGCTGAGGTTGCAACAGATCAGTATAATGTGTATCAGATGTCTTAGACACAGATTGAAGTTTTGCACGACCACGCTTCTGTAGCCTCCTAGAAACTTTTGGTGAATCATTGCTTTCTCGATCACTGTTACTTCCATCCTACAGTCCATTACAGATTTCCTTGTGAGTATTTTCAATAAATGTAACTGATGCATATAGCATTATTCTGAAATGAAATTCACGGCTGCTGAAATCACTGACCCCATCACATAAGGACCAGCAAGGAAATTCAATTCATTTACTCATGTGCAACAAATAGGACGCATTTGTGTGATGCAGAACTAATTACTGATTTTGCATATAATAAGAAGCAAAACAACTGTTTTTGAGGCAGTGCTAATGTTATTACTCTTAATCCCATGGTCACAAAGATGCACACAGATAAGGAGAAAATTGTCTATTCACACGATTCTTCACATATTACAGAAAAGAATTGAAGAACATATGGAAATAGTAACCCCTATAGTGGTTTACCACTTAAATATAGTCTCACCAGAATATTGTAGTGATCGGTCATCATTGCAATTAATCCCGCAGCAGTTGCTGTTCCCTCCGGAAGAGATAAATATGCCTGGATATGCCACATAATAAATTTAGCACAATAAAGCGTATATAGGAATATACAGTTGTGAATTTGGCAGAAAAATATGAGACCAAGCAAACGAACCATTGGTACCTTGATCCATTGAACTGGTCTATAGAAGTTTAGGTTATTAAATGGAATGAGAGCAGGTGTATAACATGACAAGCCCAATATTTACCTTATTCATATTGTAAAGAGCCTTCACCATGTCAGATGTTCTATCACGGATAGCACCAGCAACCTAAAAAGTGAAATGAAAAATCATTAAACTGAAATAGGTACCAGAGTAGATAAATTAACTTTCTCAGGTTAACATATTGAATGTAGGGAAAGTGCAACTCATATTGATGCATTTCCCTTGTATCAGTTGTCTATAAAAGATTAAAAACAGACCTTTCTCCAATCTTTTCCATATTTTCTGTAGGCACCATAGAAGCGCTCGAGCTCATCTTTGCTCCACTGAGACCCAAGCATGTCTGATAACTTTTTCTTCTGCAAATGAGTTTTTCTTTTATCGGTGATCAACGACAAAGTGAAGCTACTGCTAACTACTTAAATCAATGGCAGCACCCAAAACCATGCTTGAAACCACATTTTTCCTTGAAAACATAAGATATCTATAAAAAAAACTATTAACTGATAGCCCACAGAATACTACCATGTCATATAATCACATAGAAATAAGTTACATTCTTTGCAGAATAAGAAAAATGAAGAATAATATGCATGTGAGAAGAAAAAATGTTGATTTTCACATGTACTTACTCGCACTTTACTTTTAGGTACACTTGTTGTATCTTTATCCTGCCAATCTTCATTGATTTTGGCATAACGCTTATTTGTGTTTCTTACTTTTCTTGCCGAAGCCATTCAAAATCACTATTCACTAATACTACCTGAAAACACAATTCACTGGACTTTATTGCTGAGCTCTTCGGTAACAAAGAAAAGGAGAAAGCCAATAGAATAATTTGAGTACAAGACTATTCCTGTACATGTACAATCCCCATAATCAAGTATGCCTAGAGATTGATACAAATTCTCAAAAACTAAACCACCATCACATCTTCTAGTCATTGCAATGCAGGATGGTATGTGCCTACATGTACAAATATCTTGGATTTTTTTTTAACATTGAGACATAGTTTACAAGCCAATAGCACAAAGATTTAGTGTGAAAGCAGGAAGGACTGTGTATAATGCATTGGATGTATCACATTGAGCCCTATAGTGATACAAATAGACTACAGGACTTGGTCAAGACGTCTCCCCGATACACATGGCAGTATGGGGTTACAATATCCCTAACTATCAAATATACTTTTAACACTAAGCATTCATTGCATTATGGAAAATAAACCTCTAACTTCACCATTGTTACGATAACAGTAACAATTAGTTGTCAAGAGCCCTAGGAAGGTATGGTGTTACTTCTTCCAACACCACTAGGACACACAGAGCTGCAACAGCCCATCCTAGAGTGGTGGAAAACTGGAAACCATGACAGTGCCGAGGTTGGCTGCAGTGATGTCACCCATGGGGGGACAAGAAGGAAGAAAATGTCCTCTGGTGCAACGATGTTCATTAAAGGAAGAACTTTTCTGCTTTGATCTCACTATCTCAGCTTATCTGCTCAAGTAAATACCTTATCTTTATGACTCGGGTCTTTGCCAGGCAACTCAAAACAGAAACTTCTATTAACATCATAGGAATATTGCATCGTCCATAAAGATTGGTACAATAAAATCTTTGAAGTATTATATTGTCAATGTTTGCCTTGTTTCACATTATCACCAACCACTTCTAAACATTTTTAGGTATTTCATGGTAAGTAGTATAATATCTGACGCATTAATTCTCAGGACTAACAATCAGTAGATGGCTATGTATAAGTTAAAACATCAAAAGAGGAAGATGTCCATGTTTGGAAGGCTTTGAATATTGTTGAACCATGAAAATTCACACATCCTATCCTATTTATGGTCACTGAAGCAATAAGCACTTTCCTTTCATCAATAGCTCAAAAAATCTAGAACAGATGGATGCTATTGCAAACCATCTCCATTTTTTTATTTAGGAATTAGGACAACCATGTGGCTCAAGCACTCAATATATATATGATCCCCATTATTCCCAAAATACAAATTAAAGGATGCTTTTTCATAATAAACTTCATAATTCCTGCAGAAGGTGATGACATGGTGCTACAAAAAATTCTCATTTCATTTGAACCCTAATCCATCATAGTGTTCTAAGTAATTTTATTTTCGGTGAACTTTGAGTTCAGTTTCAGCATGGACAGACCAAAGATACAAGCAGCATGGAGTGTATATCAATGCTACTAAACATTAAAGATAAAGATGCAATATTATTCTGGGGATATGTAACATGTTCAACGAGACCAGAAACGAGTATAATATATTATAGAACAAGTTGGAGCTTTGGGGCTTTTCAACATGCCAGAAGAAACCTGGTGGTCCTTAATTGATTACCATGATTTAAGCATTGAGTTATCCCTAGTATCTTCTAGTGTGGTGAGAATGTCCCAAGGATGAATCTCTGCCACTATATTTAACCCTAACGATATCCAATAGCATTTTTTTCTCGAAAACGCAGGAGAGCTGCTTATGATTATATTTAAGAAAAAAGGGGTAAGAGCCCTTATACAACACACTCGGAATCAAAACAACGATATCTAATACCAGTGACTGGCATACTATTTCAAAATCCAACAGCAGCTATATTTTGAAGGAGTAATTTTTAGCAATACATTATTCTAACAGGGAATGTCATTTAAGAACTTCCATGTGATGCTCTGTAAGGAAACACGGCAAGAGGTCAGGATGCCATTTGAATTCCAAGAATCTAAGCACAAATACTTAAAGCCCAACAACTAAAGCAGGTGCCAACAAAATTGGTGCATGTGCAAAGAGCCAACAAACTCGGTGTAACCGCTAGAAGCTAAAATGCACAGCACAATGCTTCCTACCAAAAATACACCGCAGCAATAACAGAAGATATCAGTAGCGCTCCCTTGGAAAGCAAGTAGGAAAAAAAATGCATTATCCTTATCCCCATAGTGCGAAACTCAACTTTCTTGAACAAATACCAGTTGCGGTCCTAGACAAACAAGCAACCATGAATTTGGGCATCCCACGCCACGGCACACAACCGAGGGTTGGGGTGGGCGTGAAGCGAGGCAGTAGGGTCTTACTAGGAGAGGACTTGATGCTCAGCAGCAGGCGAGGAAGGGGATCTCGGGGCCAGAGATTGGAGTCCCCGGTGATTGGCCCCCGCCGGAACAAAGACGTGGTTCCCCGGTTGCCACTCGAATCGAGGTCGTGCAATTTCCTCTCGTAAGGAAGCGAGGGAGATCGAAGCCACAACCAGCGTGATTACGAACCCCCCTCCGGTGAGTGGTAGATCCGTGGGCGGGGAAAGCGGGGAGGCGCAGGAGATTTGGAGGGGGGACAGAACACTAGTGCGCGCCAAGGGGAGCGGAGAGGTGGTAGTAGGGAGAGGAGTGGGAGGTGGAAGGAGGGAGTGACTGAGGCATGTGCGTGCGGACGTCGGCGCACCAGTGGTGGTGAGACTAGGAGGGGAGGGGAGGGTGTTGGGAAATGGCAAGGGAGGGAGGAGACAGTTCACAGTCGAGGTAGAGGGAAGGGGGAGAGAGAAATGGGGAAATCGCATTGAGCTACTATGTTGTAGGCGTTTGGGTTATTTTTGCACTCACAGTTGGAGGAGAGGAGGATGTGATTTTTAGCCTATGGGTTGGGCCGTGAGCATACCTTGCCCTGAGAGCCCACGAAGGTGTTTTGCACTCGCAGTCAAAGGATAGGAGGATGCATTTTTCGCCCAGTCACAGCCCAACCCATGGGCTAAAAATCACATCCTCCTCTCCTCCGACTAGATGGGTTCCCGAGCAAGGTACAGTCACAACCCAACCCATGGGCTAAAAATCCCCATCCCTCTACCTCTAGTGACCGCAACCTGTCTCTACTCCCTCCCACGCCATTTCTAAACACCCTCCCCTCCCCCTCATAGGCTCACCATTCACCACCACTTCGCCTGCCAGGAGCCCCCTCCATCTCTAATGCAGCACACCGACATCTGCACGCATGCACCTCGATCACTCCCACCTCTCCGCTCCCCTTGGCTCGTACAAGTGTTCTGTTCTCCCCAATCTCCCGTGCCTCCCTTCTCGCTTCCCTCGCACGCGTATCTACCACTAACTGGAGGGGGGTTCGTAATCATGCTAGTCGTGGCCTCGAGCTCCCTCGCTGGCTAGAGGGGCAACGACATGACCCAGATTTGGGTGGCAACCGGAGACCCTAGTACCCTACTACCTCGCTTCATGCCAACCCCAACCCTTGGTTTTTTGTGCCGTGGCGCGTGTTACCCAAATTCATGGTTGCTTTTTGTCAAGGACCACAACTGGTATTTGTTCTAGGCTGTTGAGTTTCACATTATGGGAATAAGAATAATTCATTTTTTTCCTACATGCTTTGCAAGGTAGCACTGCTCTGCTGCAGCGTATTTTCGGTAGGAAGCATTGTGCTGTGCATTTTAGCTTCTAGTGGTTACACCTGAGCCAACCTCGGCGCTGTCATGGGCTCATGGCTTCCAGTTTTCCACCATTACTCTAGGATGGGCTGTTGCAGCTGTGTGTCCCCTAGTGGCTTTGGAAGAAGTAACATCATACCTTTGTCGAGCTCTTGACAACTAATTGTTACTGCTATCGTAACAATGGTGAAGTTAGAGGGTTATTTTCCATTATGCAATGAATTTTGAGTGTTAAGAGTATATTTGGTAGTTAGGGATAGTGTAACCCCGTACTGCCATGTGTATTGGGGATGTTGTTGGTTACTAAAAATGACAGCCATGTAATGATAGTTCTCAATAGGTTTATTAAAGTATTTTGCCATCTGAAAGAATATACAAAGCCTGAAAGCCAAGTGCCCAAGTCACAAGTCACAAGAAAAAATTCACCTCAATATCAAGTCAGAGATGAGCACCATCTAATTTTCTACAAGTAGACTGATTATAAATAGGTAAAGCAACTGGTTATATATAACTATATGTGTTCTTAGAGAACATCTCCAGACAGTGGGGTAACATCAGTTCACTTGTGACATGTATATATTTTGTTATTTACTTCTTTGACCATGTTTACATTTGGTCTCTGTGTCGTGGGTATGAGGAAATGAGAATACTTGACTACCAACTACTACTATGTATTGGTAGTAAACTTGAGGAACACCAACCAGCAAGTTAAGAATTCAAAGTTGAAACAACAGATTAAATACGTGAGACATGACCAAGGGCGATTAGACCCGCTATGTTGTATGGAGCAGAATGTTGGCCTACAAAAAGACATGTCCAACAACTAAGTGTCGTGGAAATGCGTATGTTGCACTGGATTTGTGGTCACACAAGGATGGATCGAGTTCGGAATGATGATATGCGTGATCATCTAGGGATAGCACCAATTGAAGAAAAGCTTGTCCAACATCGGTTGAGGTGGTTTGGCCATGTCCCAAGGAGACCTTCAGAGGCACCAGTGCATTGTGGAGTCCTAAGTCGAGATATCAATGTGAGGAGAGGTAGAGGAAGACTGAAGCTGACATGGGGAGATGCAATAAAAAGAGATTTGAAAGGTTGGGATATATCTAGAGATCTTGTTTGGATAGGAGTGCTTGGAAAGCAGCTATTGACGTGCCTGAACCGTGACTAGGGGCTCATGTTGGGTTTCAACTCTAGCCTACCCCAACTTGCTTGGGACTAAAAGGCTTTGTTGTAGACGTGACCAAGGGCTGCTATTTGTACCAAACCAGCAACCATAAAAGAATTGGAACCACAGAAAGATATAAACAATAACAAAGGGTGAACGACTGAACGGCATTCCAGTTTGTATGGTCTATGGAGTAATAATAACAAGAAGCTGCTATTTCTTTTTTGGGAACACCAAGAGGCTCCTACTTTCAGTGACCGTCCGCACAGGCACAAGACAAATATGCAAAAACTTGCATACATGCATGACTGGAGCAGATAATACACATCCGGACACAAGAAACTGCTACTTTCAGTGACCGTTTCTGATGTTTCTTTAATAAGGGACGTTTCTGACTTTGGTGTGATAGTGACTACTGAGAGAAAGGAGTGTGGGCTGATAATACACACCTGGACACAAGCCAAATAGTTCTTCTCATCTAGCATTATAGTTCCAGTTTCATCATTATTAAAATGTGTTGAGCTGAGTTTCTTGAGGGTCACAATGGTGTTCCAGCGAGTTCTCCAAGTCCTAACGTGATTGGAAATTTGACTACCATTAAAATTCACATGAAATCTTTTATTCAGCACTTTAGCACACCGATTGTAGTGGGAGTTTTTGAAGCCTTTGTCCACCCTATTGCCATCAGCTACTAGCCAACACATACGCAGAACCCTCCCAACCAGCCAACACATATGTGAAGCGAAGGTCAAAGTCTACGGCAGCCATCACATTTTGGGTTGTAAAACTCTTTCTGCTCCGGAAAGCCGCCTGATGGGACTTGGGGACACTAGCTTGTATGTGAGTACCATCTATTGCTCCAATACAATTCTACATCTGATTTTTCAATTAAAAATATGGTCAAATGGACATCCATACAGACAACTCAAAAACATTACCATAGTGTACCAAGATCATACCTCAAAGTAAGGATACCACCAGGGATTTTCAAGGATTTTGGCTGGGGTTTCAAGAGATGGAGGCCTAATAAGGTCATCACGAAGTTCACCTATAGCACGCAGTACTGACTTAAAGTAGCGGCTGACTGTTTCTCCCAATCTCTTGAAGTATTTGGATATTACAGTATTCCTCTCATTGTGGACAATTGTGTAAAGGAACATTGCTACTTGTTCCTCGACGCAACATTGGATAGTACCAGAAAGAAGCCCTCTTTTGTTTCAGTGTATCACATAGCAAAAAGAATGGCGCTCTCCTCATTCTCAGCATGTGCAAACAACTCATATCATCTTTATGATAGATATTAGAAAGGTAACCATCTCTGCTTGCTTCCATATCACTCATTGGGGCATATAAGATTCTTTTTCTTTTCATTCTTATCCTCCTTACTATTAGGATATAATAAAATGTAGCAGCAGAACTGCTCTAATAATTAAAGACCTTCACAGTTGACTTGCATCCATCTACACCATATTTCACATGAACGGTGTAAGAACAAAATTTGTTTCGATAACTAATTAATAAATGTCAACTAGCTTATCAAACTAATTCATTGGGGCATACGAGATTCTTTTTCTTTTCATTCTTATCCTCCTTACTATTAGGATATAATAAAATGTAGAGCAGAACTGCTCTAATAATTAAAGACCTTCGCAGTTGATTTGCATCCATCTACACCATATTTCACATGAATGGTGTAAGAACAAAATTTGGTTAACTAATAAATAAATGTCAACTAGCTTATCAAACTAATTCATCTAAAGTTACACATAATTCTGAATCTACTGCATTAACATATATACTGAAGGATGAAACAGTAATTAGACAAAAGTTGAAAGCTCAAATCAACATATTGTAGCAACAACCCATCTCTATAAGATGGAAATATTTGTACACAATTACCTTTGCGATTTTTCTTCAACACTTGAATGATTGCCTAGTCAAGTGCTTTGAAGAAAAAAGATTAACCGAGATTTGTAGCCTAGAAAACCAGAGAAAAAAACAGCAGATTTTGGATTAAATAATTAATTACATACTAGTAGTATTTTGAGCAGGTTTGCAAGTGCTATAATCTAGTAACAGTGAAAAAGAAACCTGCACAAATTGAGGAAAACAGGAAAACCAATATTGAAATAGGAAACCTACAAGTTACCAAGAATCTATTAGCTTGTGTGATGACGTAAATAAAAATGCCTTGACAAGCATAGCATTCTGAAATCACATGCTGATGTGTATCACTGCAAATATATTTTGAGCAGAGATGGAACTATTCCTGGCCATGCATATGCATGCTGCTGCTTTAGCCGAGCACAAGCACAAGCTGGCCATCACATGTGCAGAAAGAAACCTTATATGATTAATTAAAATGTAGCAGCTGCAAGGGCAACTGATCTATTAACAAATGTCAACTAGTTTATCAAACTAATCAAACTAATTGATCTAAAGTTATACACAATTCCTGACCTACTGCATCAGTACGCAATGCAAGTCATTTGCATCTCAAACATATATGCTGCAGGATGAGAAAGTAATTAGACAGATGTAGCTAATTATACAAACATGTAAAATCTCCTACTGAGATTGTGTGTATGATTTGCTCCTTTCTCATATATTGGGCAGGTTTGTTGAAGGGTAACTTTCGAGCAGCAGGTCATCCAGGGAACTGAAGCAGTGAAGATGGCGGCTCTCTTCTACTACAAGCAGGATATGCAGTCGCGTACTCAAGATGAAAAGCAGCTGGTACCTTATGCCGGTTAAGCTAGAGTTGTATCAATCGCAGCTTGTGCGCTGCTGTGGGTGAAAATCCCATGTTTGGAACCCCAGTTAATCTCGTAGGGTATCTTTTGGACAGCTAGTTTGTTGCCTAGTTACTGGTAGTAGCAGTAGTTTGTGTCCATGCCTATGTTCCCTCTGTGACCATTTGCATGGTTTCTCCTTCAAGAACTGGATGTACTGGCCACAAATCCAAGGATTCAAGATTAATTGCGAAAATAAACGACAAGAAACCTCTACCGGATGAAAAAAAAAGAATAACCCAATTCTTTGCAAGGTGCAGGGGCGGACCCAGTAAATGACATGGTGTACACATGTAAACCCAATAATTTTTGCAAAGATATCGAAGTTAATAGGCATGATACATGCATATATATACACCTGTAATTAGATTCAGATCCGATTACGAATAGTATGTTAGGGTTTGGGCGCACGATTTTACCTATGATATGAATTACGTTAAGGTTTCTGCGCACGGCTTCGCACAGCACGAAGGGAGGACAAGGGGAGGAAATACCTAGTGTCCTGGTGGTGCTCGTCGCCGGCCAAAGTGGCGAGTGGCAAAGTAGGACAGCAGCGACGGTCGCAGGGACACCGGGGCTGCAGAGGGCGGACGCCGTGCCGGAGATGGTCGCGAGGACGCTGGGCCCCAGGTGGTGCTCGACCGAGCGCAGTCTCCTTTCCGGGTTGCGGCGCGGCGAGCGGATGGAGGAGATCGGCCGCGGGCGAGACGAGTCCAGACGGCGGGCCACGGGTCGAGCAAGGTTTGAAGAAATGCTAGGCGGATGCAGGAGATCGGCCGCGGGCGAGACGAGTGCCTGTTCGGCTCGCTGGAATTCGAGCGAAGAGATGCCAAATCGTTTTGTAAAGATAAATTTAGTTATCAGTGAGAGAGTGTTTAGGGAGTATGTAGTTCCCATTTTATTTAAAAAATTGGTTTATTATTTTGCATAATAAAACTAAATATCATGTAAAATTTTAGCAAAATGATTATATTTCAAATTTTAGCTTTATGAGACAAAAAAAACTAAAGAGGCCATAATAATGCATTTTAGATGAAACAAAACATAATTCTAAAAATTTTGGCATTTTGCATTTCATCGTTCTAAAATAATTGTTATTTTGTATTCTGCATTCTATGAGAAACTAAACGGGCCTTTGATTCCTCTTTTATCTCAAAAAATTCTAAATTTTGGTCCATTATTTTGCATAATAGAACTAAACACCATACAATTTTTTTAGCAAGATGGTTGTCATCCGTTTTAGATTTTAGACTCAAGAAACCAAAAAACCCAAAAGAGCCTCAAGAGGCCATAATGAGGGTAAAAAATTCTGCATTTTGAATCAAGCTAAACATAACCCTGAAATTTTTGGCATTTTGCATTTCATCATTTCAAAGTAGTTGGCATTTTGTATTTTGCATTCCATGTGAAACTAAACAGGTATAAAGCAAAAACATCTCCAACGGACTTTGCAAATAATTCTTCAAATTTATTAGTTTTCCATCTCACCTTATTTGTTCTCTACCTACAGATATCCTACCTTAGAGCATTTTTAGCAAGTTACATAAACCCACTGCCTATCCTATTTTTGGATAGTGGAAGCCAAAAAAACTTACTCCAATAGACTACCTACTTTTGTTGATCCAGCAAATTTTCTCTCCCACTACTTACATCTGTTAAACCAACAAATGTGCTTACTTATTTTTTCCTTCATCGCTTTCTTGCCCACGCTCAGAATCGCCCCGACGGTGCTCATGTCTTCGGCTCGCCTGTGCCTGCGCCGCCCCTCGCGGTGGTCCTCCCCGGTGGGGTACCTTCCTAGCGTAGTGGATGAGCGAGCCTTCCATTTCAGCGTGGCTCCCCGCTCCCCAGCGGCACCCCGATCCACTACTCCCCACCACCTCTCGCGTGCGCGGTGGTGCTCATCCCCTCCGGTGGCGCTTCTCCCCTGCGAGCCTCGTTCTCCACGAAGCCCTTCCTCGTGACGTCGACCCTCCTTCGTCCCATGCTCGGGCTTTCTTCTAGGCGGCACTCCCTACAGTTACCCTGTGTCGCGGCCCTAGGGATTCACTGGTGCGTCTTCTCGACAAGGCATGGCTCTCTAGCGGCGCTTCAGCAACTCCTCTTGTCGGCCGTCGAACCTACTTCCGACAACTCTCCTCCCCGGTGGAAAGTTGTTGATGGCGGGGTTCATTGATGGTGGCAAGAAAGAGATGACACGTGGGTTCCACATGTTATGGATTGTTGGAATGAATTATTTAGAAGCTATGTTTTAGATAGTACTGATGGAGTTGGGAGCAAAATATAGATAGCATAAAAATGGATAGCTACCCAAATAGAGAAATAGGTAGTGTGTTGTAGTACTGCTAGAGATGCTCTTACTGGCCATCCAATATAGAGTCTATTGGAGTATTCTGTCATTTTTTTTGTCAATAGTTTGGTTGAGCTTATTAGCTAAATAATTTAGTTATTTAATAATATTTTTCTCTTACAACAAATTAGCAAATAATACTTTTAGTAATGGCTTTTTAGCCAAACAACCAGGAGACTTTTACATCCGTGAAATTACAAATTACGAAAGATTATAATTGTCTAGGTACCATTAAAAAGTTACAGCGGCCACAAGTGTCACTGCTCTTCTTTTTATTTTTTGCTCTGCACGTCGTTCATCTCTGGTCCGTAAGGTTTTGAGGCTTTTACCTGTGTATTAATATAAAAGTTAGTAATTATCCATATGCCATTAAAAAGTTAACTTCTCATAGGTGCCACTTTTTTTTATCTTCCACGTCATTTTTGTCAGATTTGTCTTTAACGGTGTTAAATTATAGGTATGAAATGTAAAAAATACCTTTAGGTCTGATTATGCAATTATTTTTTTTAGCATTTAATGATCTCAAATGGAAAAACTCAAGACTAAAAAGTCGTCAAAATCTACAATATTTATAAAAAATAGCTTCATTTGATTCCGTACAAAAATTGTGTTTTTTTAAGACATACTAATCGTATCAAATAATATCTTTTATGGAATTCAATAAAGACAATTTTTATACAAAAATTATAGATATTGTTGAGATCTAACACTTTGTAGTTTTGAGTTTTTCATTTGAGGTCATTATTAAGATGCTCAAAAAATTGATTACATATTTTAACTTGAGGGTATTTTTTGACTTTTTACACCCGCGGTGACACCATTAAAACCAAATATGAATGAAGTGGTGTCAATGACAAAAAGTTTAGAACAATAGCACATATAAAACTCACCTTTTTAATGACTTATGAGTAATTATCAACATTTATAATGGCACACAAGTAAAAGCCTCTAAGGATTCAAGATTTGGAAGCCTTGACAAGTGGGACTGGGTAGTTCAATTGTCCATCTTGTGCCTAGATGTAGCTACATATGTGGACGCCATGTTGACCCAGATTGACCGGCATCTCACTCTCTCACTCTCCCATCTTGCTCGACTCTGCTCTCTCTCCTTCCGTAACCCTAGCGGTGGCAGGGGGAGCGAAGATGACTAATCCGCTAGATCCACGATCTACTACCCCATGCGACGCTGCTACCATAGGCTTCCAATCCGCTAGACTCATAGTTAGAATAGCACTCTTATAGGAACGGATGGTGATCATATTTATAAATTAGGGTTGACCCAAATGTAGTTACTTTCTTTTGAAAATTTGAAAATAAAGCCAAACACCAATAAAAGATAAGACAGTATAATTTTAATTAATGCACTGTTCATTGCGTAAGGCATCAAAGTGTCTAGTTTAAAAGAAATGAGGTACAACCCAATAAAATTGTACGAGATATCTATTTTAATAATAGAGAAAAGAAAACCATCATTTCAAGAAAATAGCATAATATGTCTCAAGATGACGTAAATAAAGATTAGCCTATGCTGCGCACACTGCAAACTGCAGGTGGATGGGTGTAGTGTTAGAGAATAGAGAGGAGGATGTTGACATCAAGAACCAGTGAAAACCACATAATGTAGTGATATTAAATGAAAAAAAATCAGCTCATGTCACATAGTCAAGCAACGTTGAATATAAAAGAAACATAAAGATAAGCCTAAAGAGTATAGGACGGAATGGAGGATGACCGAGTTATCAAGATGTGTGAAAAATAATTTAACCAATTTTATTTTTTCTCAGTACCTAACAATATGTGTACATGAACCGACGACACAGATTAGCGGTCTATGGTTAAAAACCAAGTTTGACACAAATGCCAACTTCGTCCCCTCCAAAACTGAGAACTCTAACATGGTCTAGCGCGCCAGAGATTCTGGAATCTAAGACTGGCAGTGATACCCTTAGTCCCTATCACTAACGGTTTAAAATTGTTCGACGGTAATTCCCTATTCTTCCAACCAAATAAATCCATGGATTCTCTGTATGCTGTTGCTTGTGCTAATTAAAAGGCATATGGCGAAATCAGTGATTTTCCCATCTCTGGATTAAGCAAAAAGTTCATGGAGAGTTCCTTTAGGATACATAAATTCGAGTCATTATAAGTGAAAAAAACACAAAAAAAAACAACCACAGAAAAATATGAGCGTATGATCACATCTCTTCTTTATTGTGGGCATAATATATATAGAGCACATATGCATGCATGTCGACATCGTATCCAGAGTACTATGTATACGTAGGCAGCAAGAGCAAGGTAGGCTCTGCTGCATCTGCATGGATCACGGTCACGGGCCTGCATATAGGCGAGCCGGGAGCTTGGGCTCAGCGATGGCCTCGAGCGGGACCAGGCGCGGCACGGTGATCCCGAACGTCTCCTCCATGCTCAGCTCCTCGGCCGCCACGCCGTCGGGGAGCCTCCACGCGAAGGCGTGCAGCAGGTTGGCCAAGATCATCGGCACCATCCTGAGGGCGAGGCCCATGCCGGGGCACATCCGGCGGCCGGAGCCGAACGGCAGCAGCTCGAAGTGCTGCCCTTTCAGGTCCACGCCGCCGCCTCTGCTCCCGACGACGAAGCGCTCCGGGCGGAACTCCATGGGAGCCTCCCACACCGCGGGGTCGCGGCCGATGGACCAGGTGTTGACGAAGACGCGCGTGCCTGCCGGGATGTCGTAGCCGCCGGCGGACACGTCCTCCCGGGACAGCCGCGGCGTCAGAAGCGGCGCGACTGGGTGCAGGCGCAGGGTCTCCTTCACGATGGCCTCCATGTATGGGAGGTTTGGAATGTCCCGCTCTGCCACCAGACGGTCCTGCCCAATGACACGGTCTAGCTCCTCGGTGGCCTTGGCAAGGACGTCTGGATTCCTTAGGAGCTCTGACATGGCCCACTCTACAGTCACCGCCGAGGTATCGGTCCCGCCGCCCATCAGGTCCTGGATATGCAGAACCACCACCACCCATTAGTCTAGTTTTGTGCTCAGGCCAAAGTTAATTTTAACCAAGCTAAAATATGTTAGCATTTATACTCACTATGTTGTCTAAAATATTTTGTTTTTAGAGTCTATTCACTTGAGCTTATGTGTCAAATCTGCCAGTCAGTCAGCAGTATTTTTCTCTCACGGTAAATCAATGATCATGCTATTAGTATGTGTAGTATTTTTTTTTTATGTATTTGAATTATGCATGATGTGGATTAGTAACGCTAACAAATCATCCTATGCCTAAAAAGACAATTATGCATATGTGTGGATTAGTAACGCTTACTAGAATGAACGCCTTCACATTATCCCGCTTGATCGGAACCTCGAGGTTGGGGTCGTCAGCGAGCTCCAAAAGCACGTCCATCATGTCCATGGCAACGAAATCCTTGCCTTCTCGCCGCCGTCGCCGGTTGTGCTCGTCCAGCACGTGCTCCAGGAACCGGTCCCACATCTTGGCCGACCTCTTCATCCTCTTGATGTACCCGTGCGGGTCCAGGCAGCTGAGCCACGGGATCATGTCCGCGACGTTGAGCACGCCGTTGAGAAAGAAATGCTCGTCGATGAGCCACCTGAACTCCTCAGGCGTCGCCGGCGAGCCAGACCCGTCGACGATGTACTTCTTCCCTAGCAACATGCGCGAGATGACGTGGAGGTTCACCATGTAGAGGTGCTCCTTGAGCGCCACCACCGCGCGGCCGCCACCACCACCACCACCAGAACAACCGGCCGCCGCCGCCGACGCCGCGGCGTGCAGATCTCTCACCATGGCGCGCACCTCCTCGCCGCGGACGTGCTCGAGCGACGTGAGCCGCCTCTCGTTGAAGAGCTCCGCCTGGCAGAGCTTGCGGCCCTGACGCCAGTACGCACCGTAGGGCTGGTAGAAGAGGCCACCGCAGTTGTAGGTGGTGTACTTGCCGGCCGCCGTCTGAGGACGGTCGATGAAGGCCAGGTCGTGGGTCCTGAGGAAGAGCCTCGCCGTGTCGACCGACGACCCGACGACGACGGGGAAGGAGCCGAACCGCAGGGACATGAGCGGGCCATACCTCTTGGAGAGCTCGTGGATGGAGCGGTGAGGGAGCCGGCCGATCAGGTTCAGGTTGCCGATCACCGGCCACGGCCGGGGGCCCGGTGGGAGCCTGTACTTGTTGCGCGTGGAGCGCGGGCGGAGCCGGAGAATGGTTGCGAGGAAGAGAGCGGCGGCAGCAGCCACTACGACGGCGAGGAAGGACGCCGACGACGGTGCTAGCTCCATGGGGACTTAGGACGTACGTACGGAGTAGGGTGTCAGTCTTTTTTAATCACCCGTTCCTCTGGAGTCTGGACTATGGAGCCAATAGCCAAGTGATATTGGTGATGGACATGTGTGAGCATTAGCAATTAATATATGGATCTATCAGAGATTTAGAACAGTGCTATCGCTGTTAATCCTTGTAGGTATCTGTGCACGTCCATCTTAATCTACAGCTGTCGGGGTTGATTGGAGAAATACAGATAGATAGATGTGATAGCTGATACACAGACTATACAGCCAAAACGAGATCTACAGTGAAGCAACTGCAGCTGGCCGAGACAGGAAATGGTGCATTAGTCAAGGGACTACACACAACGACGCAATCGATCAAGGACGAATTATCACGAAGAAATATGAAACACAAGGCAATGCATGTATCACGCATGCCTTATGTGCAGAGATGGAGACAGGCAGACAGCAAAACAGAGGCAGATGCATGCACAACGGCAAATTGGGCTCGGCGACGCGACGGCCTCGATCAAGAGGGATGTGTTGCGCACTGTGCGGAACGGCCAGTCCAAATTTTCTTGCCCCTCCACGCGAAGGTGGGTTAGGGTGACACATGCATCATCCTCAGCACGTTTCGTAGGCACGAGAATGGATCGGCCGGGTTGACCCAAAATGAGGCCCTACTTTAGGGAAAACACAAATAACCAAAGTATAGAACGGTATGTTTCTTTTGTAATACTAGGTAGCGTGCCAGTGCGTTGCTACGGGATAGCTAATATTTTTTATTTAAAATATATGGATCGCATGATAAGATAATAATGTTAGAATCTCCTACTTAAATACCAACTTGAAAATGATATTGTAGGATCGCAAAGTTTATGAAATCAAACATAGTCACGAAGAGCACGACCTTTGTACAAGATATGTGGCAAGAGACAAAGAAGAGCACTGAATGCATGAATTCGAAGGACTTCAAATTGTTAAATCTCCAGGGAATTGCGCTGAAGCAAAATTAATCTGAATTCCCTGAAAAATACTGAATATAGCTGATACTGAACTGCTCATATAGCTTAGGCGAGAGAAATTTACTGATAAATAAAGGAACACATGTTTTGAACCATTAGCTTGCAGTAGTAGCATGGTGCCGGGATAGTGAAATTTGTGAGCTCTCTACCAGTGGTGGCGGCAACAGCTTGCAAACTTCAAATTAGGCTATTGTTTATTTCTTCAAGGCAAAATCAAAATTGCTTTATGCATGATCAAAACACATACCAATTGAGCCTTTATTCAAATCACCGTAGATCAATGGCACCTATATTCAGATAGTTTGCACTAATAGCCGAAAATGTTCATGGCCTAGTGTGATCTTTAAGCAATATATTTGAGCGTTAATTCAATACATTGTTTCAACTGGGTGGGGCTTGATTATTCAATACATTTTGATTTATATTGCAACCTGGGTGGGTCTTGATTATTGCTTTACTGATTTATTAACGCAAGAGGCTGTCAAGATTTAAATTTCCCATATGTATGGAATAGAAAAACACCCATAAAAGGAATTATTTAGTTTTACTCCTTTTATTTCACACGATGACTGTCTGAGGCCTTGTTTTCACATGTTCTTTTGTTGCTTCTGCAGGAAAGTTTATGCCTTGAATGTTGTCGGTCAGATAACTTACCTATCTCGTATGGCATCTGACTAACTTATACATATTGTCAAGTTACTTTAGGGAAAACACAAATAACCAAAGTATAGAACGGCATGTTTCTTTTGTAATATAAAGAAATGCAACAAGCCTTTCGTATTAAAAGTTGCCTCCAAAACTTTTGCAAAACTGTTCCGATCCAAGGGCACCCGGAGCACCTCCATAATGGCACCGAGTTCTATTTCAGAGTTTTTTTTTTCACGGAGATAGAGCTCCCGGGACCCTCCTATTCTCCCCTAAATGAGCCGCCGGCTTCCAGGCCGAGAAGCAGGGTCTACGTCACCCTGTTTTTTTTCAGCCGTCGGATCTTTGATCGTGTGGTCGCGATTGTTTGGAGCGGATTCCAACGGAAGCGGCTTCTATTGCTTCTTGTTGTCTTTTATCGGCTTTCCCTTTGCTTCTGGCGGTGTCGAGCGGCTTCTGCTCCGGAACCAACCAACCAAATATATACGTGGGCTTCTG
>Ga0182004_10000168_pt1 | contig 31475 bp, 32 predicted proteins | sample Sormic07211540_1_FD_120479 | JGI IMG/M metagenome (GOLD analysis project Ga0182004, IMG submission 120479) | Endophyte microbial communities from Sorghum bicolor roots, Mead, Nebraska, USA - 072115-40_1 MetaG | ecosystem: Host-associated > Plants > Roots > Unclassified | place: USA: Nebraska...
ATTATTATTATTATTATTATTATTATTATTATTATTATTATTATTATTATTATTATTATTATTATTATTATTATTATATAAACAATAAATAGAAACGAATAAATAAACCGAAAACAAAAAAAAGACCCCTTTTAACACTTGGTATCCAACCGGTGTTAAAGGGTGCTGCTGCATGACAGCCCTGGCACTTTAACTCGGGTTGGTTAAAGGGTAGGGCTTTAGCCTCGGTGCCCTGGACCAGGACTAAAGGGTGGGTCTTTAGTCCTGGAAGGACAGCACCGGCTCGAAAATCGGAGCAACAGGCCTTTTCCGACCAATGCATATGCTTGAATATGTAGTAGTGAAACGTGTCCTTCTTTCTTGCCATCTACCTATAAATTCGGTACGATGAAGCAATCTCGTATCGGCAGTCTCATAACAACCGTGTTTTAAGCTCGTCGAGGTGCCGTACGGTGTTGGACCGGCCATGTGGAGGCTAAAGATCGGAGAGGGAGGAGGGCCATGGATGCAGACGGTGAGTGACTTCCATGGCCGGCAGGTTTGGGAGTTCGACCCGGATGCCGGCACCTACGAGGAGCGCAGCAAGGTGGAGCAGCTTCGCCGGAGGTTCACAGAGAACCGCTTCCGAAGGAGGGAACCGCAGGACCTCCTCATGCGTATGCAGGTATGTGTGTGTGTTTTTTGTTAAATAAAATTTATTAAAAGTACGTATCATATAGTTGGTCGATATACTACTGTGTGTTATACTGGTGTTGAGGTAGCTGCGAGCTTCTGTTGATATATGATGGTATGATGGTTGTGAACAGTTCACTGGAGAAGAACATCTGCATGCCGATATGCCCCCGGCCACCAAGATAGAGGATGGCGACGAGGTGACGCCAGAAATTTTGCAGGAGTCGCTGAGGCGAGCGCTGGGTTGGATGTCTGCTCTCCAAGCTGAAGATGGTCACTGGCCTGGTGATTACAGCGGGATTATGTACCTGCTGCCGTTCTGGGTTACGTATTATTCCTTGGTCTCGTCGACGATTAGCTAGCCCTTGAAAAAAATCACATGAGCTTGCTCAGTGGGCTAGTAGTACTTGCATGCTATATATGGCCTATATTAGCTACCTACCTGTCGTAATAACAACGTCTTCTTTTGTTTTACAGATTTTCGCCCTGCACATCACAGGATCGATCGATGCTGTCCTGTCGAAAGAGCATATACGTGAGATATGCCGCCATATCTACAACCATCAGGTACCTACAAAGGCTACAACCACTATTTTTTGGCAATATTATATTGTTACTCCTATTTATATAGTATAATACTAGGAATGTATATATATAGTAATAAAAAGACGCACGTCCTGTCCTAACATCACACCAACTCACCAAGCATATATATTCTCTTAATTTTTTTTTTCATTCACGACGACCACACCCAATCACGTTTTTTAAACTCACCAAGCATGCATGCATATTGATGCTCAGAACGAGGACGGCGGATGGGGTTTCAATATTTTGGACGAGAGCGCTATGTTTTCCACGTGCTTGAACTACACCACCTTGAGGCTTCTCGGTGAGGTGCAAAAGGAGGAAAACGATGGACTAGCTAAAGGTCGAGCATGGATCCTATCCCATGGAACTGCAACTGCAGCACCACAGTGGGCAAAGATACTACTCTCGGTATGGCTCACAAGCATATAGTAAATAATCATAACATGCTTTTATATTTGTGTTATTATTCTGTGAGTACACCTAGGCAGCAGCTTGGAAACTACGAGATAGTTTCCATACTTGTCAAGCCACACGCACACACACACAAAGAAATCATATTTTGAAGACAGTTTTTTAAAACGATATTTTTATTTAATCATGTGTTTTCTCTCTCTCTCTTATCATGTACCTATTACATCTCCTTGGTTCATGCATGTAGAATTTTCAATGAGAGTTTCATTTAAGGATAGCTGTTCAGGTTACCCAAAATTTTCGGATAAGGTATTTCGGGTTTTGTACGTAAAAAAAGATTACCCAAGATATCGGGTATCTGAAAATTTAGGTTCAGGTATTCTCAAATTATCCGAACAGAAAAACCAGCAAAAGAGGAAGAACTCGCCTCAAGAGCAGAGCATCGCACCGCCGAGCTCGCCTCAAGGACTGATGAACTCACCTGCTGCACCGACGACGACGTCGCCTTCCCCACTGACCTCGATGTCTCATGCGGCCTTTGGTCCTCCTGCTAGATGTGGCCATGCGCCCATGCCCCAATAGTCCCGTGCGGTGGCTGAGGTGCTGTACGAGCGTGCGGTCCCATGTCATGTGCGTGAGGGTTTGTTGGGTAAATGTTTCATTTGCTAAGCTTCTATTTAAATCGGGTTGTTTGGGTAATTCAGGTACTGGAGGTGCGTATCTGAATTTTCTAATACGAGTTCGGGTATTCAGACTTGCTACCTGAAATTTGGGGTATCAGGTATTTCGGGTGCGGGTATTTTGGGTTCGGGTATTGAGTATCAGGTTTCTTTTGTCCACTTTTAGTTTCATTTGCATTTAATAAGCTGTTACATAATCATTTTCGATGATGAGACAATATTTTTAAAAAGAGAGATAATGGATGAGTTTATGCATGGTGATAAAACTCCCTTGTGTTACCAACTCAAGATGAGATAGAATTAAATATCCATGAAACAAAACGGTGGTAACTGTTATTGATGCAGGCTTCCATATTTTCTTAACTGAAGGTTATTGGTGTATATGATTGGCGTGGCAATAATCCAGTTGTGCCTGAACTATGGTTGGTACCACGTTTCCTCCCAATTCACCCAGGTATATTCTTTTCTAGCAGTCTAGACAACCAAACATTTGCACAGTTCCATATATAATATCCCATTGACTACAGAAAAATCTGTTTTACTGCTTCAAACAGTCGTCTCTCGTTTGTTGGCCAATTTTTCCTCTCTCAACATACTGTACAACAACAGAATAGGATCCTTTCGCTCCCTAATAATAAATTTTTTAGGGCGCTCCTTAATAATAGTTGTCCTTTTCATTCTTATACGAGTCTTGATTTGATCGATATCTGACATTTATGGCGTGATTGATGAAATCATACCATACATTTTGCAAACTGTTCACTGCCCCGTAAAGTGTGAAAGATTAGTGAAAATAGAGCATTAATTTTTCCAACAACGGTGGGTCATGCTACAAGAATAAATATGTTTCCGATGGCTTGGTTAAGCCTTGTTTAGTTCACCAAAAAACTAAAAACTTTTCAAGATTCTCTGTTACATCGGATCTTGTGGCACATGCATGAAACATTAAATATAGATAAAAACAAAAACTAATTGCACAGTTTGCCTGTAAATCGTGAGACAAATCTTTTAAGCCTAGTTACTCTATGATTGGACAATGTTTGTCAAATAAAAATGAAAGTGCTACAGTGTCAAAATCCAAAAACTTTTTAGATCTAAACAAGGCCTAAATTAACTGCCTGTGTAATTAGATTTTCACAAGCTTCTTAAGCAACCTCTAGTAGAAGCAATTTCATAAAAGGATAGCATAAAATTTGAAAAAAAAGTTAGCCGCACCATCAAAGAACTCCACAGTCATATGTTGCGCATCACAAGCCACAGTTCTCTATGCGTGCATGTTTTCTAGGATTCAAACTCACAAGCTCTCCGGCACAAGCTTTGGATACCATCCTACTATGTCTGTTGTTGACAACAATATGCAATATGAGTAATTCGTTTTGATCATTTAGCGAAAATGATTTTTATCGATGTTTTTTTTCTGAAGGCAACCACCATAAAATATCATTTATGAAGACGGATGGCATAAGCAACCACCTCTAAAGATTGTTCTAAAAGGTAGACAAGGACCAAGATGCCTGGGGGAATTGAATTAGGCTTTCTAAAATTCTACTCTAAACTATGGCCTCTAATTTCCACTTAACAAAACCTATGCAAGAAAGTAATATATATAGATATGCAACTCTGTGTATTGCTATCCCTAACGCAATGCAACTTAGGTCCCAAATCCCAATCCCATCAACTACCCTAGCAAGCTAGACTAGAATAGTAAGCACACAACCTAGTTATACAGAATCGAAAGCTTAATTAAGATAGAGATGCAAACTCCCAATGATGACTCTGGTATGGGTATCGAGAAGCTCACGCTCTCCCTAGTTCTTATTGGAGCCCCTGGCAAGGTTGCCCTCTCAAGGTTGCCTAGTCGGGTAACCCTGTTTGTAGCCCCTAGGTCTTCCCCATGCGTAAGTGGGTCTACCATATGGCCTCTCCTAGACCCCTCCCTACTATCTTCTCCATTGAGATTTTGGCCAAATTGCTATGGGCCTCGTTCCGTCTGGCTGGCAATAGCACCAAAAATGCAGCCGGTGTGGTCTTGCAAAACTAGAAGCTCCTTCGAGTACAACAATGGTGCGTGCAAGCATCGAGAATGAGTAAGAGGTATGCAAATCTCACAAAACACTAGGCCTAATTCTAGATCAAGTGCATAAGCGATAGTCAAATTAGTCTAAGCACCTAGCAAAGCACTAATGCTAATCACCTAATCTATCTAAAGCACATATGGTGGCTAGAACACATGAGAGAGTGTCTACACTCCTACTTCCTTAGCATACTAGAACCATCACATATGAGATGGACAAGGGGGGATTAATAGTCCCCACAAAGACACTAGTCATTTGGTAATGCACAACACATTCTGCGCTCACACAAGAAATTAGCAGTTGGATTTGACCGTTGGATCCTATGCCGACTGTTGCCCCTTTCTCTGGTGCAACCTTTCCGGTGCACATTGGATAATTCCAATGGCACTATTTTACTGCCTTTGGGTTCCTATTCTGAGCTTGATTGGAGAAGCCCTTTTATTTGCTGCCTTGCACCAGACATTTCTAGTGATGGAAATTCCTTTCTAGAACCTCTCTAGACACGACCCTATCTTCTAGTATTGTCTTCATTGATCCACCAGACATTTTTGGTGATGGTGCCTGCATAGTGTTGTCTTTGCAGTCTTTTCTCTGGTGCGCTCTCAATTGTTACACCGGACTTTTCAAGTGAGTCCTATAGATTATGTTTGACTGTTATTTACCACCCTATCTTCTAGCACCGTTATTTGGTAAGCAAAGTTATTCATTGGCTGTAGACATCTTGCAGTGAGCTTCTTTTCTTCATGTCTTTCCATGCAGGTTTCTTCTAACTTGTGTCTTGGACTTGTAGCACATCTCATAGGTCTTCAACACTGCTTCTAATGTCTACCTTGAGGTGTTGATCATCCCAATCTTCACATTGCCTAAGTCCAAGTCAACATTGAATCCATTAAACTTTCCTTGTATACTAGCAAACAATATTAGTTTAAATGTTCATGTTATTCATCAAACATCAAAATCAACTTAATAGACCATGTCGGGTACCATTTTCCTTACAATCGCCCCTTTTTGGTGATTGATGACAACATGACCAAAGCAAGCAAATCTGTAAAAATTCAACTACAACCTATCTACTTGCTTGGATGCAATGGAAGACCAAGATCATATGAAGTTAAATGAGATGTGCAATGATCTATATATTACTTACCTTTCTCTTACCATATGTAAGATATCCTCATATGTGGCATTATGGACTTAAACCTCCCTCTAACTCCATATCCAAATCCTTCCTTTCAAGGACCAACTACCCTTGTTCAAGTTCTCCCTCATTCAATACCACTTGAAATTTTTTAAATTGATTTTTTAGTTTATTATGGATTGGGTTTGTTTGTGGTCCCTCAAATTCTCCCCCTTTGGAATCAAACATCGAAAAGGAAGACACTAGTATCACAAGGTAGGGTCAAATTTTTTTTGTGCTCCTTTGTATGTGGAATGGAATTGGTCACTAAACTTGACTCTCACATTACATGGACTAGAGCTCCCACTAATTATATGCATACATAGAGTGGATACCAAAGCATATACAAAGACTGGCAATTAAGCACAAAAATGGAGTTTAATCTATGTAATGCACGGAGAAAGCACATAATAAAAGATAGCAATTGAAATAGAATGAACTAATACTGATTTGAAGATTGATACCAATTTTACAATTTCAAGTGAACTCAATATACCAAATTTGTTGGATACGTCATACCACCACTTGAAGAAGACGAAATATGACTTGTAACATTAGGATCCATGCTTAACTCCGATCCTGGGACTCAATTTTCCTTACAATAAGACTACTACATAGATAAGCTTGAAATAGTGTTAGTCACAAAGATACCATCTTGTATAGTATTACCTCCCCCTCAAAGTGTGCATACAAACTTGTCAAAAAAAGTGTGCATACAAGTGTTGAATACTGGTAGGAGATGTGCACTAGACTTTTAAGGTCAAATATCACTTGTAAGATGATAGCATATGAAAGTGAATAGTTTTAAAATCTACCCAACTAGTTATGATAAAGAAATATGAAAAATGTTATAATATCTGATTATCAAATATGTACTTACATATTATCACACAAGCTTTATTTGAGGATAACAAAATGAAAAATGTAGTTCAAAGGAGAGAATGAAATCAAAATTTGTTTAGAGTGTCATTATCTAAAAAAATAAATAAATCATAGTAACCAAAATATTTGTTTTGCTCATTTCATCATGTCACGTGAAGCTTTGGTCATTTATTTATATATGTTGTAGGAGCAGGGACCTTTATGATTTATAGGGATGAAACCAATACTAGACCTTGGCATGTACTTCTTCTTGTATAAGTTATGTGTCATATGAAAAAATGAACTCTTGATGTTCTTAACTTATTATTAAACCGAGCATATGGTAGAGATGATGACAATGATGGAGATAAAGAATTAATTTAAGAAGTATGGGTATACAAAGGTAGGTTGAAGTGTTTAGTAATAAATTGTAGATTACATGTAGTTATAGAGAATTATGTGATCATAGTAGTGTGTTATAAGTTATTAGAAACAGAACTCACAAGCTATATATGCATGTGGTCTACAACTATAATGAACTGAAGTGAGCTTTCTCTTATACACACAGGGCGGTTCTGGTGCTTCACTAGGATTACTTACATGTCAATAGCTTTCCTTTATGGCAAAAAATTTGTTGGTCCCATTACACCAACTATATTAGCACTAAGGGATGAACTCTACAGTTCGCCGTATGATCAAATTGATTGGAATAAAGCTCGTAATTCTTGTGCCAAGGTTTGTCACTGTCCTTTCTTGAGCCTTAATCATTACTATAGCTATAAATATTTTAAACTGTGTAATGTCATTTGTACAAATTTCTTACTTGAAGGACATGAAATATACGCAATGTCAGGATGACATTGTATTGTTTCTCAGGGACATGATGTTTATCTTAGGACACTGCGAATTTATGGTTTTGTCCATAGCCCATTAGATAGTCTTCAACCAGGAATAAAATGTTGGACGACCACTACACCCATACATCAATTATTGGTGCATCACTGTAGCAGTAAGGACAATATTGTTGATGAGAATCTAACATAGGGATATATTAAGTCCTAGAGAAAGAGGAAGCCTACCGGAGGACCCCCCGGGTAATCCTACATTTCGACTAGCCAGGGGGAGGGGGCTTAGGGGCTAGACCTATCGAGTACACTTATGAGCACCCTCTGGAAGGACTCAGGGCTAGGCCAGGCACCCCTACTGCCGCCACTTGAGGCTCAGGGGCTCGACCATGGCCCTAAGCAGCCAAGCGACTATAGTCTGAGTCTCACTTCCGCATAGCGTATAACTGGGCCAATAGCCTGGTGTCACGCCTGGAGCTACAGGTCGAGATTTGGCTTAGGAATCCGCTAGGCATCTGATACCTAATAGGTATGGATCGAGATACTTTGTTGTCAGCCCGTTCAATGGACACGAGGCCTATTAGCTACTCCTTTAGCAAGGTCACGCAACCAACGTGACACAATAGAACAAGGCTGGAACTTCACCAACTCAGGGGCAAAGGCATCCGAGGCCCATGCATTATCCCCTCTAGACGGGGGCTCCTTGTAGGCCATGAAAGCCTTGAGAAGGCTCACCCAGGGGAGGCTGCGCTGCAATAGACAACCCCTGATGTTCAAGTGCAAGAATGATGGCAGTGACTTCGAGTACTACTATAAAAATGATTTTGCAAGATACCCAAACATTAACATAGGCGGTCACAAAAATGCATCTGTCTCCCAAAATACTTGATGTGGACATTTTATTTACAGAGGCAGCCACAATTGCCTATCTCGCAAAAAGGATTTATGGAGGCAGACGTTTTATTTACATAGCTGGTCAGATTTTGCCCATCTCCAAACACTACTACAATAACTTTAATCGAGGCGGGCATAAAGGGTTTACAGAGGCGGTTTTTGTAACCGCCTCGGATCAAAGGTCACGGTTAATGTGACCTTTTCCATGGCGGTTTGCTGCCACCTCGGCAAATCAAATAAAAATAAATAAAAATCCATAGATAAGCCTGACAAGCCCATCCATGGGCCCACCAAGCCCATCCACACGTCGCCGCCGACCATCGTCGTTGCTGGATACGCCACCAGAGACCGCACCCACACTGGATCGATTGCCAAAGGATGAGCCCGCCCTAGATCCACTGTCGGGGAACGCGCCGAATCTGAGCACCTATCTCAGCGGGACCGCTGCTCCTCATCGGGACCGCAGCGTCGCCAATATGAAGGAGAGGGAGAGGGAGCACCTCAGCCAAATCTGTCACCGCACTAGAGGAGGGGACCAAGCCCATGCATAGCTGGCACTAGAGGAAGGGACCGAGCCCACACTCTACCCGAGCAGGCCTCCCTGAGTGTAGTCATAGCTGGATTCGGATCGTCCACGCGCCCCGCCATCGGATTTGGTTCCTCTGCTTGCCGTGCCACTGGTCCAAGCTATCGACTACGCCGCCGTGTGCCACCACATGAGGAAGAGGGGTGTGCCACAGCACGAGGCAGATGGAGGTGCTACACGGGTGATATGGAGAAGCTTGGAGATTGGGAGGGAGAAGGGAGGAGGCGCGAGGGAGGGGAGAAGAGAGGAGACATCGGGCTAGGAGAAGGGAGGAGGCATGAGGGAGAAGGAAGGAGGCGCTGGGCTAGGAGGAGTGAGCGAACCTAGGGTTTCTATTTAGCATGATTTCTTATCGAGCCGAGTGGGCTTTCTAGTGGGCTCGGCCATATTAACCAAAATGGGCTTTTATAAGAGGCCCGCAAGAATGGAGGTATATTTTTGGAGGCGGACCTCTTATAAGGCCCGCCTCGGTTAATGTTGGTGTAATCCTGATGCCATCTGGACTGAAGCCAAGTCAACAAGGTCAGCAAGAGCAGAGCGGGAAGCAGGAGCTCAAGTTGATGGGTTTGAATTTGGTCACACGACGAGAATGGTAGTTCGTGTGGTGACCACAGTCCAGAGCGGGTCGTGTTGAGTCAGTTGCAGTATAGCAACTTGTATCGAGTGAGGGTGCATTGGTTTTCGATGTGTGAGTTGGGTCCATCAGCTACTGGTATTTGTAGTGGGTGTGTTAAAGTGTGGGTTAACACTTCCGGCCATCTGTAATTCACTTTGTAATTGGAGTAATAGAAGGTGAAATACGGCACCGTCTCCCGGTAGTCAGTCGGGCGGTTACCAAGTGTTCATCGCGTTCCTAAGCTTTGTCTTGCTTGATTCTTGTTGCATTTGCTTGCTTAGGTTAGCCACGCTATAGATCATGTGATTGTGATTTTGATTATCCTCTACACGTGGTATCAAACTGACAATTCACACGGTCAAACCACCACAGCAGATCCATGACTGGCTCGGAGAGCGGCATTGATGGAGGTTGGGGGGGCGACGACGGCGAACACAGGCAGGTGTTCCCGATGTTGATAGCAATGAATTTCACCAGCTGGAGCATTTGGGTACAGGCGATCATGGAGGAGCAGGGGTGGTGGAAAGTGGTGGAACCGCCAGAGGGGAGTACGTCAGCGACAACAACCGAGAAGGCGGAGCAGCAAAAGAAGGACAAGAAGATCTAGACGCACTTGTTCCAGTGCCTCACGGATGACCTGCTAATGCAGGTGGCGAAGAAGAAAAGTGGGAAGGAAGTCTAGGAGTCATTGAAGGCCCGATTCATCGATGTAGAGCGCGTTCGTGATGCACGTCTGTAGACGTTGAAGGCGGAGTTCGACGCCCTGGAGATGAAGGAGGAGATGATCGATCAGTTTGCTGGGAAACTAATGGAGATGTTGGTGAAATACAGCAACCTAGGCGGAACTTTGGAGGACTCAGCATTGGTGAAGAAGATGTTTGACACCGTGCCTGAATGATTTCTCCATGTTGTGGCCGGGATCGAACAATTCTTTGATCTCAAGACAATGGCATTCGATGATGCAGTTGGGAGGTTGAAAGCCTTTGAGGAGAGAACACGGTGGGGAGCCGGATCCAAGAAGTCTGGGGAGCCCCAACTATTGCTGACTCAAGCAGAATGGGAGGCATTGTACAAGAAGTCCGGCGGCAGGGAGTCCTCGGAGAGAGGAAAGGTGCAGGACGGTGGCGGCCGCGGAAGAGGAAGAGGTCATGCTGGTGAGGGACATGGACGGAGAGGTCGTGGAGATGCGCCAGGAGGCAAGGATGGTGCTGGTCATGGTAGAGATAAAAGCCACATCAAATGCTTTAAGTGCCATACCTATGGGTACTATGCAAATAAATGCCTAGGTGTTGAGCAGAAGAGAGAAGAAGCTCATCATGCGAGAGCTGAGGTTGGACAGCCTCAGGCACTCATGCTTGCAGTGATTGAGGAGCTATCGCCAGCAGCAAAGCAGAAAGTAGTGATGCTTGATGAGGAGAGAGTTTCCCCTGAACTTCATTTCACCGGGGTTGGTGAACAGACTGGTGATGTTTGGTACCTGGATAATGGGGCCAGTAATCATATGACAGGTGATCGGAAGAAGTTCACTGAGCTAGATGAAGGAATCATGGGCAAACTAAGATTCGGTGATGGCTCGACAGTTGAAATCGAGGGAAAAGGTTCAATTTTATTCAGGTGTAAGGACGGTGATCAGTGGGTGTTATCAGGGGTGTACTACATACCCAAACTCCAAAGAAATCTTGTGAGTTTAGGTCAGTTGACTGAGTGTGGGCACCGAATCCTCATGGCTAATGATGATTCTTGGAGGTGTTTGACAAGGTTGGAGGGAGACTGGTCATGAGAGTGAGAAGAACTCTGAATCGATTGTACCGGATTGAACTGAATCCGACAATGCCTGTTTGTTTTCAGGCAAGCACTAGTGAGCAAGCTTGGTTGTGGCATGGGCATTTGGGACATGTTAACTTCCATTCAATCAAGCAGATGGTTAACAAGGAAATGATGGGTGGTGTACCTCACATTGATCATCCCGATGAAGTCTGTCATGCGTGTCTAGTAGGGAAGCAGACACAAGGTTCTTTTCCAAGAGTAGCACAGTGGAGAGTTGAGAAACCATTAGAGTTGCTGCATGTTGATCTTTGTGGGCCCATCAATCCACCAACAGCAGCAGGTAACAAGTACTTTATGTTGATTGTTGATGATAGTACTACGTGGATGACTGTCTATACTCTGAAATCGAAAGATCAGGCTTGTGAAGTCTTTGTCAGATATAAAGCAGAAGTTGGGAATAGTGTTAGTTGTCAGATAAAGACAGTAAGGTCTTACAGAGGGGGGGTGAGTTCCTGTCCAATGCTTTTAGAGATGTATGTGTCACTATAGGGATCAAAAGGCAGTTTACTGCTCCTTATACTCCTTAGCAAAATGGGGTTGTGGAGAGGAGGAATAGGACAATAGTTGAGATGACTAGATCACTATTGAAAAGCATGGAGGTTCCTGCTAGATTCTGGGGAGCGGCAGTTAGACACTCGTCTATCTATTGAACAGATTACCAACCAAAGCAATGGGAAACTGCACCCCCTATGACGCATGGAACAGGAGGAAACCACATTTAGGTCACCTGAAAGTGTTTGGGTGCAATGCAAATGTCAGACCAGCCAAGCCAAATCTAAAGAAATCAGATGATAGAAGTCATAAGATGATGTACCTTGGAGTAGAGGAAGGTTGTAAGGCACACAGGCTCTATGATGCTCAACACAACAGGATTGTTGTGAGTAGGGATGTAGTCTTTGTGGAGTGTGTCAGATTTTAGTGGGGAGCTCAAGTCAATCAAGATAACTTAGTTGAGTTTGAAGTGGTGGAAGATGATTGGCCTGTTGAAATGGTTGGAGGTGTAGGAGATGTGCAGGGAGATGATGCAGTGAGTGGGGGAGAGCTGAATGCAGAAGCAGGAGAAGCTGAGCCTACCATTCAACATGGTGAAAGTAGCAGTGGCAGTGTGCCAGATGGGCTACAGTCTCCATCAGCACAAGGAGCACCTATAGCCAAACAGAGCCCAGTGGGGAGGACCGTTGGCGGTCAGGCAATGGGAGAGACACTAGAGCAGCTTCAGTAGGAGCATGCAGATTCAGATGATCATTCAGATTCAAAAGAAGAAGTGGAAAGATTTAGTGACTTGAATGACATCTATGAAACATATATCTGTGATTGAGTTGATGTATTATTCTGATGGTGAGGCATTACTAGTAGAAATGGAGAAACCTACTAGTTACCAGGAAGCAACAGGATATGTTGAGTGGACTAAAGCTATGGATAAGGAGATTCAGTCAATTGAAAAGAACAAGACATGGAAGCTGTGTCAGTTAACTGTTGGTCACAGACCCATTGGATTAAAATGGGTGTCCAAGTTGAAAAAGTATTCTGATGGTGAAGTGGTGAAACACAAAGCCAAACTTGTGGCTAAGGGGTATGTGCAGAAGAAAGGAGTGGACTTTGATGAGGTTTTTGCTCCTGTTGCAAGACTAGACACAGTGAGGTTGATCTTGGCAATGGCTGCCAACAGAGGGTGGCAGGTGCATCACCTGGATGTAAAATTAGCTTTCCTGCGTGGTGAACTTGAAGAAGAAGTTTATGTGAAGCAACCAGAAGGATATGAGGTGAAAGGAAAAGAAAATCATGTTCTTAGGCTGAGCAAGGCATTGTATGGCCTAAGACGGGCTCCTAGAGCATGGAATCTCAGGCTGGATAGGTGTCTGAAGAAACTCAAGTTCAAGAGATGCGCAAGTGAACAAGCTGTGTACATAAGAGGTGAAGGAAAGAATGCAATCATTCTGGGGGTGTATGTAGATGACCTTATAGTCATTGGGGAGGATTCAGCTGAGATTGGTGAATTCAAAAGATAGATGACAAATGAGTTTGAAATGTCTGATCTTGGGTTACTGTCATACCATCTAGGAATAGAAGTTGGACAGTATAAAGATTTCACCATAGTAAAACAAACATGCTATGCCAAGAAGATCTTGGAGCAGTTTGGGATGGGACAGTGCAATGCAGCAAAGTTCCCTATGGAACCAGGTGCAAGACTGCATAGTGACAATGATGGTCAACCTGTGGATGCAACACAGTACAGGAAAGTAATTGGTTGCTTAAGGTATCTACTACATACCAGACCTGATCTGGCTTATACAGTCAGAGTAGCCAGTAGATTCATGGAGAAACCCACATTAATGCATATGCAAGCTGTCAAGCAAATCTTGAGGTACCTAAAAGGTACTATTGATCTTAGGTTGGTTTATACTCAAGAAGGACTAAAGGAAGAGTTGGTTGGATACTCTGACAGTGATGTGGGTGGTGATTTGGTTAGCAGGAGGAGTACAGGAGGAATGGCCTTCTACTTGGGAGGGAGTTTGATCACTTGGTGCTCTCAGAAATAGAAGACTATTGCTTTGTCATCCTGTGAAGATGAGTTCATGGCAGCAACATTTGCAACCAAGCAAGCTTTATGGTTAAGGAACCTTCTATTAGAGATCACTCCAAGAAAGCCCCAAGTTGTAGAGTTGTATGTTGATAACAACTCGGCCATAGCTCTGATGAAAAATCTAGTCTTTCATGGGAAGAGTAAACACAAAGATATTAAATACCATTTTATTAGAAAGTGTGTGGAGGCTGGGCAGATAGCAGTGAAGAAAGTTCACACTGATGAACAGAAAGCAGATGCTCTCACTAAGGCATTGACGTTGGGCAAACTTGCAGTCATGAGGCATTTACTTGGGGTTCGTGATCTCAGTGGGCTTCAGGATTAGGGGAGAGATTGTTGGTGTAATCCTGATGCCATCTAGACTGAAGCCAAGTCAACAAGGTCAGCAAGAGCAGAGCGGGAAGTAGGAGCTCAGGTTGATGGGTTTGAATTTGGGCACACGGTGGGAACAACAATTTGCATGGTGACCATGGTCCAGAGCGGGGCGTGTTGAGTCAGTTGCAGTATAGCAACTTGTATCGTGTGAGTGCGTTGGTTTTAGACGAGTGAGTTGGGTCCATCAGCTACTGGTATTTGTAGTGGGTGTGTCAAAGTGTGGGTTAACACTTTGGGCCATTTGTCACTTTGTAATTGGAGTAATAGAAGGTGAAAAAGGGCGCCGACTCCAGGTAGTCAGCCGGGCGGTTACCAAGTGTTCATCGCGTTCCTGAGCTTTGTCTCGCTTGATTCTTGTTGCATTCGCTTGCTTAGGTTAGCCGCGCTATAGATCGTGTGATTGTGATCCTAGCGGGGAGCCGGATCCAAGAGTTAATAGATTTTAAGATGTGGTTATTTTAATCGCCTCGGTTAATAAAAGATAACTGTCTTGGTTAATCTAGGCATTAACCGAGGTGATTTTAAAACCTGCCTGCCTTCGACCCATTAGCAAATGTTGCACAAAAGTTTTTCTTGTAGTAGTGAAAATCGGTTTACCTAACTCAATTTTTGGATGTGGGACTCTTAAGAGGTCTACCTCCAAAAATGGAGGCCATTTTCAGAGGCAAACCTCTTAAGACGCCTGCCTTTGGAAATAGGCTTAAAGCTCACCAACAGGTGCAATACAATAGTCACATATATGATACGAAGTTAGGGTTTCGAGCTCATCCACCGCACTTAGCTCTTCCTCTCCATAGCCGCCTCCCCTCTTGCCTCCCTCACTCTCACCACACACAGACCCTCGATGCACATGCCACAACTCCCTCTCTCTTCATCCACCATGGTAGGCTCCCTCCCTCTGTATCCCACGGTCGTGTGCTCCACCATGGTGGCAGGCTCTCTTCCTTCCTCTCCCATGGTGGTGGGCTCCACCATGGCGGTGTGCTCTACCACGGCGATGGGCTCCACCACAGCAGGTTTCCTCCCTCCCTTTCTCTTGGAGATGGGTTCTCGCTCGACGACGGGCTCCACCAGGGCATGCTCCCTCCCTCCCTCTGCCTCATGCACAGGTCCGCTAGATCCAGCATGGATCTAGCTCGGTGGGCTCCCACTCGATGGTAGGTTGCCTAGGTGGGGTCTGATATTGGCTCCCCTCGGTGGTGGCACAGGCGCTGCGATAGGCTCCAGCGGCTTCAGTTCCACATGTGTGGAGGCGACTATAGCTCTAATTCGCTGCAGGGCTCAGCGATGATTGTGGTGCAGCGGCTCCAAATTCAATACAACGAGGCTAGTATTTGACTAAGGTATAGATCTAGCGGTGGCCACTACATGGGATGCAACAACAACGACTTTGTTGGTCGGCTCGAGCTCACTAGCGGGCTTTTTTATTTTTCCTTATTGATTCTATAGACAAGTATTGTGTCCATTTGTGTAAAGTGATTTTCACAGACAGACGCCTTGTTCGCTTGTGCAAAGTTTGATTAACATAGATGTTTCCATCTATGCAGCCAATTTGCCCACCTAGGAAAACTTTTTTTGACCACCTACAAAATTCATATTATAGTAGTGGAGGCAATTGTGGCACTGTCGACTCCTCCCTATGTGACAAGGCCACGTCCATCCATGTCCTGGCATAGGACTCAATATCCTAGTGCATAGACCATAGACTAAGACCAAACCGACTTGGACACCATGTCCTCAGAATATAAGGGGAGGCACGACTCGATGAGAGCGGAGGATAACCATAAAAAAGTCTAACTAGATGTTTGAGAGATGGACAGACATGAAGATAGCTAGGCAGTTTGAAACCCACACCTCAGCTAGATAAGACTAGTTTCATACTCGATGAGGAAGAACACCGACGACCACGAGGATAGTACTGAGCGATCCCCTATGAACCTCTCTCAATTTCCATCGTTCTAACACCCCAATTGCGCATTCCTAACATGAAGATCACTAAACTACTTGATGTATGTCTTAAGGCCTAAACCAGGATAAATCATTGTGTCCCTTTCATGTTTTGAGTGTCTAAGAGCCACCAGAGACTCACATATTGACTCCCAATGGACAACCACAATGCTCAACTTGATTAAAAACCCACAATAGCTGGCACACTAGGTAAGGGAGCATGTCATGTGTGATCATTGCTCTATGGTGGACAGAGCCACCTGCCTCATCGCTAGAGCTACCGGTGTCACCCTAGAAGGTGGCATGCGCTTCTCTAGCGAGATCGTTGTAGTAGCCGACACATTTACCCCTAGCCAAGTCCTCAACTTTGTGAGTTTGGAATACGTCACTGACTATAATGATGAGTTTCACCCCTAAAGGATATCGCATCAAAGGACAATGATTCCTCGACATCATACCCTCACTAGGCCTCTTAGTAGCCAACCTCAAGGTGATCACCTGATATATTTGACTTGGTTTGGGACCAAACTACATCGTGTTAGAGTGTTGCTAAATTTCTACATGTTGGCAAACATCAACCACTAGATCGTTGCTAGAGTGGTGGTGCCACCACATCACCGCTTCTGGAACACCCTCCCAAACCTTCTCATACGGGATCCAGAATGCTGAGGCATGATATTCTATCTCAAGCTAGAGTAGCTCATCAGCCAGGAGGCACCACACAGTGTCATCCACTAAGGCGTGGTAGGGGCCGATGTTCCCAAGTTGTGCAAGTTCACGAAGATTCACTTGGTTCTTAGACTAGTGTACGAGTCCAACGACGCTGGCCATTTTTCTCATCTTCTTCATCGATGACGGGACTAGTGCCTACACCACCCCCGAGCTCACCCCTCTAGACATGAGTCCAACTAGTGGCATGACCTACCTCAAGGAGAAGGCTAAGTGCCTCCACGCCCAATAGGCTAACCTCGACGCCGACCACACCAAGCTCGAGAGGAGAAAGGAGGAGACGGAGTGTTAGGAGGCTGCTCGTGCGACCACGACAATCGCATGGGGGCTTCTGACGGGCTGCACTCCCCCCTGCAGTGTAGAACATGTAATGTTTTCCTAAACGCTAAATGGTAAATAGTCGTCACCTGCCGTTTAGCCATTATTCGGGCTAAACAGTCCATTAAATGGGCTAAACGGTAGGATGATTAAATGGGCGCTTAAATGGTCTAATTTAGACGAATAGTGAGAACATGGTAGTCACCGCTTATCGCCTCAGTAAAATCTCTAACACATCGTACCCAAAGACCAACGAGAAGCTCCAAGAGAACACATCAGGACAAAAGCTCAACGTCTCACCACCGCAACGCTGCCTCTCAAGGCTGTCCTAGCTGACACCCACCTTGGACGGGGACTGCTCCAACACCTGAGTCGATAGCTCTAATCAACCAAGGGAGAGAGGTGCCAAGCCCTGGTAGGAGTGGAGGTCCCAGCCCTCCTCCTGCCAACCTCCCATGCACAACCGAATCGAAGAAATGATCGGGATGTGTGCGACACCATCGAGGCATTCAGGCGAAGTTGCCTATCGAGTCCTAATTGATGAGAATGGAGCCCAAAGCTAAGACCGGTTTGGACCTCAGGCATTTGGGGCCTGAATCCGTGCGGCTTCCTACCCTAAGCGCTTCGAACCGACTAGGCTGATCTACGCTCAACCTTCATTGGGCATTTCCAAGGTACCTACACTTAACCCGGTAACACTTGGGATTTGCGCAATTGCAGACAGAGGTCAGACAAGACCGTCTGCGAGTACATCCAACACTTCTTCAAGAAGCACAACGAACTGCCCAACATCACGAACTGCCCAACCTGTGGAACTACCTGTGAGGCACTAGTCAACACGCTCGGGCGGGAGGTGCTGGACATCGCCAAACCTGTAGCTTTGTATTAACTTTATTAACATGACAATTCCACATGAGGTCATTAAGATGTATCGATGCATTCCATGTTTAATTATATGCATTCTGTTCGGTACTTACTCGGCACGCTAGCACTCATGCAGAGACAAAGCTTACAAATGCCAAATTATGCTTGGGATTAATAACGTTAAACATGTACTGATTTCACTCTTGACGTTTCATCAGGAGGACATGCGCTATAAACCTTCAGGAATATTCAAATTCATTTCAACTTGTTTGAACATGTTCGTGGAGCCGGTGTTGAACTATTGGCCACTTAACAAGCTAAGAGAGAGAGCTTTGAACCACATCCTAGAACATATCCACTATGAAGATGAAACAACTCAATATATTGGCTTATGTCCAGTTACGAAGGTATTGTTTACTATCATCATTCTCCCAAATACTTATTTCTTTGTAGTAATGCAGCTATTCATATTATTTTGTTATATAAGACACGAAATGTGTAATCTGATTCTATCTTATATGTATTAAATATTCTCACTACCACAAAGACACTATTCACAATCGGTAGCTAAATACAAAAACCATTTGAAATCGTCATAGATAATGGACGCACCAAACAAACATCAGGGTTTTAGTGAATTTCAATATAATAACAAGTCCTACATAGAACAAAACATAATAATTCTACAATCAATTCGTTGTTATACACAGACCGTTGATTTGAAAAAAATACGAAAATAGAAATTGAGATGAACTATATATAGAAACCATGAATAATTTTCTAGGATTTGAGACATACGAGATATCAAATATATATTTTATATCCAATTCATGTATAAATAGAAAGAAATAAGAGGTATTTTCTATCAATACATAGGTGCAGCCAACACAAACTACTCTAAAAGAAAGGTAACACAAAAGCAACATTGGAAGAACATAATTTGGAAACATAAAATGCGGCAAGGTGTAGGTGCATGTGAGTCCAACGGATGGATGGATTGGATCACTTAAAAACTTACTCCTAGGGCTATTCTTGGTCTACACTAGAACACTAGAAAAAAAACTTATACTACTCTAGCATGATGTGCAACTTAAGTTTTCTAGTGTTCGATCTCTACATTAACCAACCCACTAATAATTTTGCTACATAGATCCAACCCTATGAACTAGCCTATGCAAATCTAGGAAATCTACAAATAAGAAAAATTTTAGAAGCTTAAACGCATAAGGTCATGATCAAGTCAAGAGATAGAAAACTCTCTAAGACAAAGATTTATCCCATGGCATCCAGTGCAAAACCGCCATCCCTAGTCCACTTTGCAGTTCCTCGAAAGATATGACTGATCACCAAAACTTATTAAGGTCACGGTGTTGGGCAAGCCAAAAAACCCACCGCTAATAAATACATGTGTCCTGAAAGCATCTCCAGCAGTTCTCCACAAAACCACTCATCCCCATAAAACCGTCATATTGAGAAAGATATAGGATTGTTTTCTTGCTCCAACATCTCTCCAATAGCCCTCCTTTTTTGTTGCCACCACAAAACTCCTCTTCTCTCCTCAAATAGAGGGGGAGTTACATCTCTCCCAATACCATGGGGCCCACCCCAACTGTCATTGTCCCTCCTCCCTCTTGTCTCTCTCTACCTCCATCGCGGCCATGGCGTCAAGCATGCTAGATGAGGGCTCACGAGCACAACAGTTGTCCACCATCGGTGCCCCTGCCACTGGCCAGGCCGACATGGCGCTATACCTCAGCCTATCATGTTGGAGCCGGTCATGGCCTACATTCTTCGTCATGCTTGACCTAGGGCTAGAGGTCAAAGCTAAGGACGGCGACGATAGTATGGAGGTTAGGGCCAGGATCATCTCCGCATTTGATCCTAGGACGGAGTTCGAGGCTAGGGACAATGACAACGTTGTGGAGGTTGGGGCCACCAACCTCACCGTGCTCGATCCTAGGGGCAGAGGTCAAGGTCAGGGACGATGATGATGGCATGGTGGTCGCTCAGGTGAGCCCTCATCCTCGTTGAGGTTGCGGATGGGGACTTCGGCAGGCTTAGGTTGTCCTCTCGCTAGGCCAGAACGGTGGCTGATGTGTGTGCTCGCAAATTCACAATGCGGGAGAAGATGAACTAAGGGTAGAGAAAAGAAAAGAGAAAAAATAAACTAATAAATTGTAACCGCGATATGTGAGTCCCACAGAGTGAGGGAGATTATTGGCGATCTATTGTAGCATCTCCCTCAATAGTCTAAAAAATAATATTAGGCTACCGAAATAATATTTTATTGGGGGAGTTGTATTGTGGAGTTGGTGGAGATGCTATAAGACACTAAGGCTCACCACTTGTCATCGGACACTCGCTCCCAATCATCAAGGCATATCATCCCTGTATTTTGCTTTGTCCGTACCAAAACTGATGAAATCTAACTTTCTACTTCATTTATGTCTAGGCACTAAACATGATTTGTTGTTGGGTCGAAAACCCAAATTCAGATGCGCTCAAGCGACATATTCCAAGGATATATGATTATTTATGGATTGCTGAAGATGGAATGAAAACCAAAGTACTGTATATTTATTCCAACTATATTCTTGTAGTTTCATGCATTTGCCCTAGATCCCCTTTCTCTCTACTTTTAATTTAGAACGGATAAATCATATATTAAATAACTGACATGTGATTGGACGTCTCATCATTAACTGTTCTAAGCTAATTAATTAGATCCCATCTATGATAGGACAAGCCTCAATATGTTCCTTTAATTATTATTTCATAATAACAATTTGGTATAGTCCTCTACAGCAAAAACCTTATAAAAAGTATACATTCATTAAATTTCCATTTCACATTAATGCATTGTTTCATATTTTGATTTTAGGACAACCACAAAAACCAGAAATTTACTGACTCAGACTTCTTTATTCTTATGAAAAACGAGTCTTATTAAAGGTGGAGAGGTGGATTGTTGCAAATAGTTTGTCCTTTCCTTTCTCTCATTGTAGTGTTGACATTAAATTTTTTTGCAACAGAGTCCATTATATTGCGCATATAACATTTTACATGGACCAATAGTTTTCAAGAGTAAAAGGTTTTCGATGGAAGAAAAAACAATTTATTTGGATTTCTTTTAATCAATTCTTACTTTTTTTCTCTAGATTTATTAGTTCCTCATAGCGGTAGATGCTGTATTAATTGTATTCAGGAGTTCTTTTTTATCTAACTCTGTAAACTAATAAAACTTTGATGTGCAATTCTGATTGTAGATATACAATGGCACCCATAACTGGGAGTTAGCACTTATAATCCAGGCCTTGTTATCTGCAGACGCTGCTAATGAATATGGTCGAACCATTGAGAGGGCTATGGGATACATAAAGAGAGCACAAGTCTGTTGCTTACCACATCTTCGGTTTATCCTAAAAAATAACTATTAATTCGATTCAAAATTTTATTTTTTTTCTTCGTTGATTTTTAATTATACTTCTCTTTGACAAACAGGTTACTACAAACCCTCCGGGGAACCCAAGTGATTGGTTCCGGCATAGATCAAAAGGATCATGGCCACTTTCGACTGTGGACAATGGCTGGGCTTCATCAGACACTAGTGCCGAAGCAACTAAGGTCAGCACACATCCACTCAAAAAAAAAAAAAAACCTAAGGTCAGCACAAAGAAGCTTGGTTTCGTATTTTGTGTTGATATATAGATATAGACGAGTTATTACTCCCTCCATTCCAAATTATAAGTCATTCAAAGAATATTGGAGAGTCAAAATATTTTCAAATTTGATCAAAATTATAGAGAAGAATACTAATATTTGTAACATAAAATGGGTATACTATGAAAATATAATTAAGGAAGAATCTTATGATACTTAGTTGGCTTATTATCTTATCATATAAATTTTTGGTCAAATTTAAGATGTTTTGACTCTTCAAGATTCTTGGAATGACTTATAATTGGAATAGAGGGAATAGGAAGTTGCCGACCCGGGCTTGGATCTATGAGATTTGGTCGTCGCGGTGGCTCCCAACCTCGCGGCGTTCAATTCCTCTAGTGGTACGTGGTTCATGCCTTCTTCTTTGGTACTAAGGCTGTCTCCAATAGGAGACCCATTTAGGAACCTAAATTTAAAATGGGTCTCCAACATAATATCTATAGCCTCTAATAGAGTATCCATACAGAAGACCCATTTTAGGTACTAGGAGAGGCATAACCCAAATTTGGATATCCTCTCTTCTTGAGACTTATTTGCAGAGAGTGTTGTCTTTTAAGTTTTGTTGTTGGACAAGACTAAAAATAGATATGGAACCTTTTATCTGTAGCACTACCCAAAGGACAAATGAGTCTTGCATTTTGGGTGACGATTGTTGGAGATAGTCTAAGGGCACTCTCAATGCAGAAACCACCATAGTTTCTATAGACATTAATTGTACTGTCATGTAAGTGTTTTGTTGATGTGGCAATTTAACTATTTAAGAGAGAGAGAGTAAAAACGGTACAAACTAGGTCTAAGTTAGAAACCATGTATAAATGAGAATGAAGACAAAGGATGTAATTGTTAGAGAATGGAGAGAATATATGTGATGGGATAAAAAACTTTTCAGTACAATATATTGGGACTATGATTTCTATATGTAGTGTCTATAGAAAATTAATAGGTATAAAAACTATTAGGGCGGCAGGGTCATCTCCACCTTTGCTTTGTCTTCGTCCGATGTAGCTTGGTGGTGCGTGTTTGCTAAATTTCTGCAGCCTTCCCTAGGCACTACATGGCGTTGAACAAGTGGCAACATGACTGCCAATTGCTCAACACTAATGTGATCGGTCATCATCAACCACATTCGCAAAAGTTACCACGTGACCGTCGCGCTGGAGCGCAACGGCGCGAACCCACGTCTCCCTCTCCCTCTACTACATACTTGACCATCTGGAGCTCGCCCACGCCAATACCAGAGAGGAAGAAGAAGCTGACGGTGGATAGGGTTCTAGCGTCGGCGAGGTTAGGGCTCCCATCTCCGGTGACCTTAGAAGAGAGTTTGGGTAAGCGAGCAATTGATTGGGCGGGGTTGGTGGTGGGAGTCGCTGCAGTGCTCGCTGGCGAGCTCCTGTGGTTAGTGTGGGCGGGTTTGAGGGGCGGCGCAGGTTATGGGTGGCACAGTGAGGCGGCTCCAGTACTAAAAAACTATTTTTAAGAGCAGTTAAAGAGTATTTGTAGGGGTAGTCTGGCCAGCCATCCCTAGCTACCAAAGTGTTTCTACAAATACACCATTTATAGGGGCGGCTGGTCAACCAACCCTACAAATTGATTTATAGAGGCGGGCTCAATATCCAGCCACCCTCCTACAAATCATTTTTGCAGCCACCAATAAATTCAAAAATATAGCAAAACACTTTTTTATCCTGAAGAGGGCCCCACTCTTCAAATTCATGACTTCTTCCTTGTGCATACCATCCTCTACCACTACAACCTTGATCACTTGTGTTTATAAGCTATTTTGGTTCCCCATATTATACTAAACCTAGTGTAAATTGATTGTTTGAGCTCCTAAATAAATTCAAAATAAAAAAAGTTATCAACTACATAGTTTCATAAATTTTTGAGGTCTACAACTTTCATTTAGGTAGTTTCTCCATCTAAGGTTGTTTACAAAATTTGAATTTCAAATTTGAGAAATTCAAGTGTAGTTTTAAATGACAAGATGATTTCAAATCAAAAAGTTATCAACTTCCATAACTTTTTGAGATCTACATTTGGTGATTTTTCTATCCAAGGTTGCTTGAAAAATTCAAATTTTAAAATTTTAAAATTCAAACATAGTTTTGCATGATAAGATGATTTCAAATCAAAAAGTTGGCAACTATAAAGTTTCATAACTTCTTTAGATTGAAAAAATTTATTTTGGTTGTTTCTCCGTCCGAGGTCATTTCAAAAATTCAAAATTCAAAATGGATAAATTCAAACATAGTTTTCCTTGACAAAATGAATTCAAACAAAAAATTTGCCAACTATAAAATTCTATAACTTCTCAAGATCTACAAAGTTTATTTTGGTTATTTGGTCAAATATTCATCTTACATGGAGGTTCTAACATGATCACAAATCTTATATATCTCTCTTATAGTTTATGTAGTTTCGTAAACTACAAGAGCAATATGTAAGATTTGTGAACAATGTTACTTTCACTTTGTCATATAAAAAAATGACCAAAATAAAAATTATACATTTTGATGAGCTATATAACTTTTATGTTCATCACTTCTTCAGCCGAAATCATTTGATGTTTCAAAATATTGTTTGAAGATGTTGTTTTTTAAATTCACATTTTAAAATTTCCACAAGAAAAGATGACCAAAAGAATAGCAGTAAGAACAAACACAATATCTTGAGAGACCTTAATTTTAGAAAAAAAGCCAGAAAAAACTATCACATTTGGAGTTAGTACTAAGGAGAAAGACTAGTCACAAGTTTTAGCCAGAGACTAAAAAGAGAAATAAGTCTTTATCAACAATTTAAAAATAAATTTCAAACAGTATTTTGAAGCATCAAATAAATTCAAATAGAAAAGTTATCCACAAGAAAGATTCATAACTTTTCAAGATCTACAACTTTTATTTTGATCATTTCTGCATCCGAGGTTGTTTTGAAAAAAAATTAAATTTTAATACTTCATTTTAAATATTCGATAGGGACACCTCAATATAGAGCTGCCCCTACAAATCAATTTGTAGAGGCAGCTGGATATTGAGCCGCGTCTACAAATAGACACCATTTGTAGGGGCATTTAGAAACACCAACCGTCCCTATAAATCGATTTGTAGGTACGACTTTTGAGAATCATTTGTAGGGGCGGCATTCGTCCCTAAAAAAAATGGTGTTGCTACAAATTATTTTTTACATAGTGCTTGCTGCCAGCCGCCGGTGGTGGAGGTAAGGGTGGGGGAGGGGGTGACGATAAGGGCGACCCTGACAAGCTTCCGTGAGGTTAGAGGAGGGCGGGGCATAGCCATGGGGCAGGAGGTGGGCGGCACGCCCGGTGACATGGTTGTAGCTGCTGGCCAGGGCGTCGGGGAAGGAGGCGAGGCTGGGGGAGGAAGGGCACGTCGGAGAGGAAGAAAGCACGCTATGCAGGAAGGAACAACGTGGAGCCAAGTTTCAGGTCGCTGCTTAACGCGATCCAATCATATTCGACTAAATAGTTGCTCATTTTGTTGTTTTTTGGTTGTTCTCAAGGGGATGGCCTCGTGTCCGATGAGGGTGGGCCAATATGTTTCTTCTCTTGCCCAAAGACGGCTCAGCATGGCCATATATATGGCCTTGTTTAGTTTCAAAAAATTTTAGGAAATCGACACTGTACCACTTTCGTTTATATTTGATAAATATTGTCCAATCATGAACTAACTAGACTCAAAAGATTCATCTCGTCTATTGCGACCAAAATGTACATGCAATTATTTTTTATTTTTGTCTATATTTAATACTCCATGCATGTGTCTAAAGATTCGATATGACGGGAAATCTGAAAAATTTTGCAAAATTTTTTGGGAACTAAACAAGGCCATATTCCAGTCTCGACTGCGCATTTTTTAGATCTTTGAGTTGTTTCTACTTTGGAGAGCTTATGTGTTTCTAGTTGTTTCTCTCTCTGCAATCTTTGCTTGGCATGCCAACCTGAGTGCAAAACTCCAGCAACCAGTATCTGTTGTTTAGCATTAGTTGATGGAAAAGGTGGGGTCATGTTTCCCTTGTGAGTTGCTAAAAATAAAATAGCTCCCCAGTCCCTACCCTATAAATATGTATGGCAACCAATTAACCAAAGACACAATTACTCCAAACTATAAGTTACTTTGACTTTTTTAGTTATATCTAGATGCATAGCAAAATGGATGTATCCAAAAAGTCAAAGCGACTTATGATTTGGACGGAAGGAGTACAACATTTTCCCATTTGAAAAACTTAGTCTCAATTTAAATTTTTATCCTCTGCCTCTCTTTGACAATGACTTGAGAAGTTCTAAGTGGCATTGCCAACTTTAAAGCAACCGACTTTATTTAGAGCAACCCTTGGTGTGCGCTAGCCTCAATGCGTTCCACCCATCCAAGTGTTCATAGATTTTTAATGGTTCCATAGGAAATTTGGGTGGACTGGTCTCTAAAACTGGGTGATCTGGTAGCCGCGAGTTCATCTTTTTATGATCTACATGTTCTAGTGTTTTTGTTTTTGTGGTTATCCTTTGAGGGAACACTAAAGCAAAAACATCAAGGAAATGAAACATAGAAGGAAATTCACAGTTATATACACCACCGTGTATGTACATGACTTGACAAATTTGTTTCTTTTCTTGAAATAGGCAATGTTGTTGCTCTCCAGGGTATATCCCAAGCTTGTTGAAAATTCAGACGGAGATGGATGGATGTTTAATGCTGTTGATTGCCTTCTTTCATTTATGGTACGATTCTATAAAGCACTTATTTTGGACTGAAATATTTATTTATCAAGATCTCATACAAAAAAAGACTTGCATCAACCCCATGGTAAGTGAAAACATTAAGATATTTTTATTGGTAATTGATATTTGTTAATGATTTGAATGTTGATGGATAACTAATCTTCTATTCATATTATTTATGTCGTGCTAACTGTAAGGATAAGTTAGCAACAGAATATGAAATATAAGATTTCTGGTCTACCAGAGGTGAACTATTAGATGGGCATAAGTCATATCCCCATTTGAAACAAAATTTCTACCATTCTCATGGGCATAAAAATTTTCTGCTCTATCACAACTTTGTTTGAGTTTATTTAACAAATCACAATCATATTGTTAGAGTCATGAGAATGCTGTTTCCAACAAATCAGTACTTTCCTTGAATATGTACATACCTATAATTTGATTTGCAATACTTATTTTGTGAGTGAGAGCATGAATGAAAAAGAAAAGTCATCCTAGGTTTGAACTAATCCAAAATTTTGTAACTTCGACTGAATTTATAGCAAATAATATCAAGATTTGTATCTCCAAAGAGGTTTATTGTGAAAATATATTTCTATCCATCTATAGTACTCATTATGCATCATAAGTAGTATTAAATTTTTATATATAATTGGTCAAAGTTGTGATGGACTGACTTCTCTATGAACACAATTTATTTATTGAGCTTACTTTGTGGATGAGATTTTAGGATTTGATACAATTACATTAGTAGTTTTATTTATTTAATGCAGTGTTTCACTAACAAAAGGTTATGTTTTCATCTACAGAACAAAGATGGTTCCGTTTCTACATTTGAATGTCAAAGAACTTATTCTTGGCTAGAGGTGAGTATGTTTTGCAATGTTTCATGCTCTTGAAAAAAAACATAAACAGGACTTTGTAAGAAAATGTTTACAATGTGCAATAATGAAAATCAGTAGCATATCATATTCTTCTAAAATGTCTCCAAGTGAGAACAGGGAGTTTATGAACAACTTGATTTGCTTATTGTTTTAGAAAGAAAAACTAGCCCATAACCCCTTCAGGAACAAGATAAAAATATTACTTAGTTATTTTGCAATATTGGACTCAATCAGTTAGGAAAATCAATACAATGTTTTCTCTCTAGAGCTCATCCAAGCACATTTTGATGTGAAAAAACTTGGTAAGCAAACGTGTAGGTCGGATCAAGCAGTTTATGAGAATCTGATAGATAATCCAAGCTACCAAACAATATTATTTGTAAAAGTTATCATTGCATTTTGATAGAGGTCTGCTCATTGCACACCTGATACAACACATTAAATGATTCAACATTACTAGAATCTTCCTTATTAACATCACTCACATTTTCATGCCACCATGTATCTTAAACAACTAATGAAATAATGTGTGCATGTTTAACCTAGCTTCCTTTGCCTTGAAATCTCATTTTAATGTTCCATGCATCCAACACATGCTTGCATACATTTCTCCCTAAAATCTTTCCCATGCTATCCTTCGCTCATGCATGCCATAATTCTTAACGAAATCCTTGCACAAATGTCCCACTATTGGAGTGATCCAAACTTAGGCGATGAACTTGCTCAAAAACTATATAAGCTACTCAAGCGTAATAAACTGCAAATGCACACCACTAGCAAACTCAAAGTTACTACTCCCAAATCAAAGATTATGGTTGTCTGTAACATAGCTTCACTGTTAAAAACACTCGATAAGAAATATGGTTTATTTGAGATGAAAAATTTGTCAGGATGAACCCAATCCATCGATAATTTTTACTGCTTTGAGGCACAATATGATCAAATTTCACTGGACATTCAGATGCCATAAGATTTCTTGTTTTAAGGAAAGACGGTGGGTTGCCACTAGAATTTACAACTTGGTGACACAAACCAGTGGAATTACTCCATTTGTGATGATTTACAGCTGCCCATATATAGGTTTATACAGTTGTAGAAGTTATATGAATATAGGTCACAGGTGAATTCAGAAGTTGATTGGGACATCATGAAAAGTTGAAACATATAAGGTGTATTAATGGATCACGACTTTACCATGTCAATGGGTTTTGTACTTTTCTTGCTTAGAAAAAAAATGTTTTGTTAGTCTATCACCTTATTTTATGGAGTCCATGTATAGCACAAGTTATGAATAAAATCACGTCGTCTAGCATTGTTAATAAATATTCAAAATTATCACGATGTTATCCACTAACAAGGAGATTGAAAATAGCAAACAAAAAGTATGTTTTTTAGGAAACAGGAATGAGTACTTTATATATGCTGATTGCTGATATTATAGCTCTCCATGTAGACTGACATTTTGTTTCATTTGGCATCCTAGATACTGAATCCTTTGGAGAGTTTTCGAAATGTTGTCGCCGATTACCCGTATGAACAATGACAACTCTTCCAAATCTGAATCTCATGTTGCCATTTCAATTTGTTTTGCAAACTAAGTCCAATTCATCCATTGGCAGAACGGTTGAATGTACATCCTCAGTGTTGCAGGCTTTGTTATTATTTGGGGATTTTAATTCAGAGTACCGAAGTAAAGAAATAAAAGAAAATGTTAACAAAGCTGCCATATTTATTGAGAGCAATCAAAACAAGGATGGATCCTGGTTTGTATGAAAACATCTTTTATTTTGTACAAATTATAATTTTTTTGCTCTATGTCTAATAATAACTAAATAAGCAATTACCTGCAAGGTACGGCACTTGGGGAATATGTTTTGTCTATGGGACCCTCTATGCTATAAAAGGCTTAGTTGCTGCTGGGAGAAATTATGAGAACAGTATTTGCATTAGGAAAGCATGTAATTTTTTGCTCTCAATACAACTCAAAACTGGTGGCTGGGCAGAGAGCTATCGTTCCTGTGAAACACAGGTGAAGAACAGTATTTCATTTATTTTACATATATCTTGTCATTAGTTACTTAACAACAGCCATGAACTCATGTATAGAGAGCACCCCTATCAAAAAAGAGCAATGACATATATGATGTCTATTCACAAAGTTTTGGTTTTAATATGCATAGACGTATATTCATTTGGTTACTACAACTTCACAGAAAATGAGTACTCAATTGTCATTAGATCTGTTTAGAAATTGTCACGGGAAAGGTCCAACTAGGAATGGGTGGGCTGAGCCTGCAGAGGAAGAGACTCAAACTAGCTAGACGAGGTGCGTTGACTATACTTAGAAGACAAGATATTGACTAGATAGCCTTGGGAGCCAAGAAATTTGTACTGGTCCACTCAATATGATAGGATTTCCCTTTAACAAACTAGGGAACCGTAGATTTACATCATTTAGTGTTCCCTTTGTACCCTTACCCTCGGACTATATAAGGGGAGATATAGGAGCAACCCATTCAATAGATCAACACCTCATAGCTAGGAGGAACCCAAGACAAACTCATCAGCACCCTTGTAAACTCGAGCATAAGAAGCAAGAGAAGCATTCTCTACTTGAACGAGTATAAGGGTGTGTTTGGCAAAATTTGAATTCTTGCATAAACCTTTCAAATCCATATTCTCTCAAGACATGTTTCTGATGATGAATCGGAATCTTTGGAAGGTAAAATGGATTCCAATTAAAAAAACCATGTCAATAAAAATATGTTCAAAAAAATCTATTATTTTTGTGGACGGAGAACAACTTAAATACAAACCAGTTTAACTAAATTAACTAAAGAAGAACAAAAATTAGGAAGCAATCAGATGAAAATCTTTGCAAAACCAGCCTTATGTTGTTTCGCGCGCATATGTAAAAGACCGTTTGTAAGTGATATCCAGCTGATTCTCACCACAAACTGAAATGTCTCTTCTATCCAAATGCATCCTAAATATATATTTGTCTCGTGTGTTAGTCCTCTAATTCCTTGCGCACAAAAAAATGATCTACTTGTCAGACAAAAGAATCTATAACACACATGCACACGCACACATAGAGACACACATAAGCCGGCCACAATAAGTTATTCTATAGCCATTTTGAGTTACCATAATGGACTACATTAATTCACTAGATTACTATAACTCCTCCTAAGTGATTTACTATGAGTTATAGTAACACATGTATTGTAAATATGTGGTCACTTTAACGTAATATTAGTACAAATATTATCATAACTGGAGGTGGCCATAGAATAATATTCTAGGCCGGCCACAGATTAGCCTAAAAGAGTTCTAACTGCAACTATCAAAAGCAATGAACTAAGTTACCTAACATTTCCAAATAATAAAGTTTGTTAACTTATTTACATGGATTTTTTTCAAAATATGAATCAATTTCCTTATTCTTAGCTAGTAGTGATCGGATACTAATCCTATGAAAAAAATTGTTTTGATGATGTGCAGGTCTATGTAGAGGGTCTTAGCACTCATGCTGTACAAACTGCTTGGGCGATGCTAGCTTTGATTTATGCTGGACAGGTTTTATTTCTTGATATGACAACTTTGATTTATGCATAGGACTACTCCGCCCCTACTATAAAAACAAGGCATTGTATTTATATGTAATAAATCATCACAACATTTATGAATATGCAAATACCTTGATGTTTTAGGTTCATTCCTCAAAAATATTTTCATAATGATATTGGTTTACTAGATTCAGCAAACCAAAATATGTTTGTTGTTTATTTCATTTTGGTATCCAAAGCATCACTTTTGACTACTAGTTGCAGTACCATTAATTACTTATAGAAAAATGTCTACATAACCCCCCAAACTATCTAAGGTAGAATACTTCATCCCCCAAAGTATAAAACCGGATATTCTACCCCTGAACTTTCAAAACCGGTCAAATAACCCCCCTAAAGTGGTTTTAGAGGGTGGTTTTGTCTTTTTCTTTTTTATTTATTTCCGCTGAATCTTTGAAAAATCATAATAAATCACAGAAAAATCATAAAATGAAAAATTCAATTTTGTTGGACTTTTG
>Ga0182004_10000169_pt1 | contig 31433 bp, 33 predicted proteins | sample Sormic07211540_1_FD_120479 | JGI IMG/M metagenome (GOLD analysis project Ga0182004, IMG submission 120479) | Endophyte microbial communities from Sorghum bicolor roots, Mead, Nebraska, USA - 072115-40_1 MetaG | ecosystem: Host-associated > Plants > Roots > Unclassified | place: USA: Nebraska...
CTAGGTCTAACAGAAGAAGCCATGCAGTAACTTTTGTATGCAGCAATTCTTTGGTTAGAAGCATTAAGCCATGATATTGCAGTTCTAAAAGCATCAAGCATAGGAGTAACAAGAACAAGAGCCCCCTTCACTATCAGGTTTATGATATGACAAGCACAGTGTATTCTTTACGACAATGAAGACAACGAGAGCCATACCTGACCTCCTTACCATCTACCTTCTTGAAGAGCTTCTCAAAATCCTCCCAGCATTTTGAGGTAGAAGGGCGTTTACCCCTGGTGCTGGAGGCATCAGCAACACCGGCGTTGCCGTCAGCAGCACTGGCGTTGCTATTAGCAGCACCGTCAGCAGCATGGACCTCGATTGGGGCCACATCGTCGTCGACGAGATGTGGGTGGGCAGCAGAACCCTCGAAGAGCTCCTCGGCAGCACGACGACCCAAGAGCTCCTCGGCATCCCCAAAGAGATCGTCCTCATCGTCTCTGGTCAACCCACAGAGCCGCATCTCCTCGTTTTCGGTCATCTCGATGATCTCATCCTCTTCCGACATCTCGTCTTTCTCCGGTCCCTCAACGCCAAACCCTAATCAACATCAAAACAAAAGAGAGAATTAAAACCGTTGCTTAACGAGATCTAAACCCTAACGAACATCCAAACCCTAATGAGATCTAGGGTTACGACTCACCTTGCTTGACGGAGCACCAGAGACAACGGCGACGATGTCGTCGCCAAGATCCAGCACCCTAGTACCTCAACGCATCAGAGCGGAGAACCGAAGCTGCCGGAGTCCGGCAACGGCGGCGTCGATGATGGAGACGAGAGAGAGAGGATAAGAGGAGATGGACGAGGTTACGTTCACATTGACTTGGAGCAAGGAAGAAGGGCGGATGCAGATCCGTGTGTCAATCAGCCACCGCGGCCCTCTGCTTCTCACCGGACGAAGGGAAGAAGGTGGATTTAGGGTTTCAGCCGGGGAGGAGACGTCGCATCGAGAGCGAGTGGAAGAGGAGAGGGCGAGAGGCCGGCCGAGGGGGGAAATGATTTAGGGTTTCAGTGGGGGAGGGGCGGCCGCGGCGCGCGGCTTATATAGTGCCGACCCCGTGCCGGCCGTTTAAGCGGGCCGTGCCCGGGCCGTGTCACCGTGCTGGCATCGCGGCCCAAGCACGGGCACGGTGCCGGGGCGTGCTTGGCACGGGCACGAGGCAGGCCATGCTGGGCCGTTTTCGGATCGGGCTTTTTCGTACTGTGCCCGTGCCAGCCCACTAAATTCGGCCCGTTTGGAAAACTATAACCTGGTCTCTCTCCCTCCCCAAATCTCACATGCACAGACATCGCCCTGGGGCTTCTCGACTGTGCCGAGCCACCACCGCTACCGCCCCGTGCAACCCTAGCCCCACGCATGAGTGGGTTGCGTCAACAATGCCAAGCAGCAGGAGGAGTGTCCACCGCCGCCGCCACCATGAGGGCCGCGCTAGTCTGCTTGATAGCTGCACGAAGCTCCTACGACCGCCAGGAGCCCAGGAGAGGAAGGACGTCGGCGCTAGGCAGCCTAGTCGGGATGCACAGAATGATGACGAGTGACGCCTCAGGGAACTGGGCGTCGTGGGCGTGGTCTAGCCAGGCTGATAGCGACCGCCCTGAGAAGGGAGCACGCCAGTGAAGAGAGACGCGGTGAGGCTCTAGACGTTCACGGCCAGCTCAGTCTGGTGGATCCAGGAGGCGGGGGCCGATGGGACCAATGGGTAGGGTTTTTTTTTCTATTTTTTGGCGAGTTCAGGACTCAAACCTGTGGCATTTCGTAAGCATTTCGTAAGAGGAGGGTGGCGCGGGAGGGCAAGGGCGCGGGGTGAGTAGAGATGGCAATGAGTAATTATCCGCTAGGTATATGCTATTCATATCCTTACCCATGAGAAAATATTTTACTTGCTAATTTACCCATACCTGTGCACGGGTAAGAGTTTTTCCCATACCCTTACCCATACAGATAACGGGTATCCCATGGGTTATCCTTATCCATGATTATAAGAATACTTGCAAAAAATAAATACATATTTAAATATTCCAGGCTCCGAATTTCAGCCAAAGCATCATAAGTCATTAATAAAATCATCAAATATACAAGCTCCATTAACACCTGATCAAGTAATTTAATAGATAAATCCATCACTACTAGATAACAAGTGGCAAAATTCACAAGTTCCCGTGTTGTGCGGCCGCCACAATAAGATAGGGGAAAGGGGAGGGAGCAGATGGGCGAGGTACTAAGGTGAGGGCCTAGGGTTTGATAGCATTATATATGATTTTTATTAGGCTTGGGTTGTGTATGGTGATTTTGGTCCATGATTCTAACTTATTGAATCATATTAAAATTATCCATGGATTAACGAGTATGGGCAATGCAGTCTCATACCCATACCCGCTTTACCCGCTGGGTAAAGCTTTTTACCCATTATCTTATCCATGGGTAAAAAAATAGCCATACCCTTACCTTAATGAAGTAATCACCCATCGGGTTTTGGGTTTCTGGTTTCAGGTAAAAATTGCCATCTTTAGGGGTGAGGCATGGGGGGTGAGAAGCCTCACATCAAACTTTGACTCTCAATCGTTGGATCTAACGCAGTTCTTTCGTGAGCTCTTGATTTTGATGGAGACAAAATCTTGTGTGCGTTTTTCTGGATACACAATGGTTGAGGCCCTTAGCAAGGATGGTTTTTTCGGTGAACCAAGCATAATTCTGTTGGTTGAATTATAGTAGAGATATTTTTTCCGCGAGTTCAGGACACGAACCTGCGACGTTTCATAAGAGGAGGGTGGTGCGGGAGGGGAAGGGCGCAGGGTGAGGCCGGGGGGGTGAAAAGCCTTCCATCAAACTTTGACTCTTAGTCGTCGGATCTAACGCAGTTCTTTCGTAAGCCCTTGATTTTGACGGAGATAAAATTCTGTGTACGTTTTTTCTAGGTACACAATAGTTGAGGCTCTCAATGAGAATGAATTTTTTTGGGTAAAACAAGCATAATTCTGTTGGGTAAATTATGGTAGAGATCAACAATAAGCCCTACCATAGTGGAGTCATCATGGTAGGCCTTAAAGCGTGCAAGAACGGCCCACGTACAATCGAAACCCCGTTGGCAGAGCCCAAACCAACCTTCCCTCCCTCTCCACGTGAGCTTCGACCGCCAAACCCAAGCCAAGCCCGTGACCACACCGGCGGCGTGTCGATGATGGCCTCCTCCGCCTCGACCTCCGGCGGCGGCGCGCGTCCGTGGCACACCGCGGTGCTCACCCTCCGCGACGAGTCGTACTCTCCCTCGCCCCTCCTCGAGCTCCTCTTCCGCCGCGTGCGTGCTCCTCTCCCCTGTATCGCCCTTGCTTCGCCGCGCTCTGCCGTCATGAGGTGCGGCTCTTGAATCCTGATCCCTCTTTCTCCTCCGCCCCGCGGTGTGTGTCTGCCATCTGTGCTTTAGTCCATCAACGTTGGTCGGCTGTCGCACGACATAGTGGATTATTCTCATGTGGGAATTCAGATTCCTCCAAGTATATTTTAGTGCCTACCACAAGCTGTGATGGGAAGAAGAGTTTTTTTTTCGCGAACGAGGCCAACTGGCTCGTGGGAAGAAGAGTTCTGGAGGACCATGACAAGCTTAAGGTTTCAACAACATGCTTGTTGGGTACAAGCGGATGAAAATTATGAACGAAGATGAAAATACTTAGTAATTGATAATTAAGTAATTAAACAAAGTCTATCACAACCACATAAATATTAAAAAGTACTTATATATGGCTACAAAGTCAGCAAGTAATAAGTACACAAATACGATAGAAAGCTAAGATAAGCAATTTTAAGTATCCATATAAACTTTAACACTTGTTCTATTTTAAAATAGTTATGTCTATTAAAAATTGGTAGCTCGAATTGATGGACTAGTATAATTAATGATACAACTTTGGATGCTGAAGGGGCATATGCTCTATATAGTCTGGCATTTTTGGTGTACCGTGTAGTCACTGCTCTGCGCTCCACACCAAGCCCTATCAAAACCCTTGCATTTCACCAACTGTTCCTGATGCTTGTACAGTATGTATGTGAGGAGATTTGCAGCCAAAGCTGCTGCAGCAGCTGTAAAAGAATGGGTACCGTACAGGCCCACAATTCCAAGAAACCAGCCAGATCACCCTGTGAGCATCCACAGAATCCAATAGGTTAAAAATTGCATATCAAACTATATACCTATAAAATAGTGTAAATCCTTAGCAGTTAGAACATGCATGTCGAAGGAGAACTAATTAAGAATACCTGCAGCTGTATCTTCTGCTCAGGCATTCTTTTTCTTTTGTTTATCTTTTTGAACGAGAGCTGTTCGACCAACCCAAGAAGCCCGAATTTTGTCTCTCCGTTCTTCTTCTAACATTGCTTCTAAGTCCCTTTTCTCCTCTATCATGTACTCTTCCGCACTTCTTCTTATCTCCAATGCAGGCTTAGGTACTCCGAAATTCTCCCAAATCATGTGCCTAATGGCATCCTCGGCTTCCTTCACCGCTTTCTCCGTGGCGCTGAAGCAGATAATTTCAACCTGGACTTTCTTGAGTGAGGAGAGATTCTCCAAGCCGAAACTGAGATTGTCTGTTGTGAGTGACGCCTGAAATGATAGCTTAAGCCTTTCAAGATTTTTCATAGATCCTTTTTCAAACTTGATCCCAATGGCACGGCTGAACAGGTGGAGAGTTTTCAGATTGTCGAATCCATTACTGCCAACAAGCAACTTATCTTCACCAACAACCCTTCCTTCTGGGATCTGCTTAGGCCTTTCCTCTGGGGTTTTCTTTGCAGTAAGGGAAAGGAAAAGTAGATCAGGTAAACCCCCAAGAATTTGAAGAGCACCCTCGTTCAATAAGTAGACCTCAATGGACAGAGAGCTGAGTTTTTTTAGTTTGTCAATCCAAGTTGGTAGTGTGTCAAACGTGCTGTGCTGTATTTCAAGCTTTTCAACATGCTGAAAGATTGTCTGTATAGCATCATCTGGCTTGAACTCTAGTGAACAGCTGGTGCAGATGGATAGATGCTTGAGCTTCGTCGTTATTAGTTTGCAGAGAGTCTCAGGCAAAAGGTTACTGGAACTCTCATCCCATGACCACAAGGCAATTTTGAGAACCCTCAGTTCTGGCAGAGTACATATACCTTCCAGAATATCTGGGGACTTACTGATATCAGTCTCCTGTAGCTCTTCTAGAGCTTGTAAATTAGAAATCCCAGCTGGCAATTTGGTTGATATGTTAACAAGGAGACACCGCAGTTGTTTTAGTCCAACAAACGTACAAGGCAGTTCGTGTACACTAGTTTTCCTCAAGTCCAGCATCTGCAGAAACTGCAGTTTTCCAACCTGTCGAGGGATCACAGTAATCTCTGTGCTTTCAAGGACCAGATATCTCAACTGATGTAAACTCCCAATGTATTTAGCAATATGTTGTTTCCCCAATGGACCTTCTAATTCCAGCACACGCAGACTCTTGTTGATTTTAAGGTCTCTCTTAGAATCAGCACTGCAAGATATGGAAAGTGATGTCTGCTGGAAGGATTTGATTGTTGCTTCTTCATGAGAACGGTTTTCTTGTTTATTTGCAAATGAGAAAATGAGATCGGTCATCAGCACAGGCACCCGGCAAGCAAGAGCTTTGACATCATAGTCATGTTCTATTGGCTGGATCATGCCAGTATTGAGGAGCTCATAAAAGTATCTCTCGCCCAGTTCTTGTAAGTTCTGTCCATCATCACCATGGATTAAATCTTCAGATAGCCATCTCTGTACCAAACTATCTCTTCTGATCACATAATCCTCTGGGACAGTACATAGATACAGGAAACACGTCCTTAGATGTTCAGGTAGGTTGTCATAGCTGCGTGATAGTATTCTTCTCATATTATTAACACGATCACCAAGTTCAAAAGACCCAGAACCAATAGAGTCGGCCACCTCTTTCCATTCCTCTGGTGAATTTGGAGAATCTTTAGGCAACAAACTAGCAAAAGTGATGATGGCTAATGGTAACCGGCCACACTTGTTTAATATTCTCATGGTTGATTCTCTATATCCAGAAGGACAACCATCTTCACTGCCAAAATATGTTCTTTTATAGAATAATATCTTGGAGTCCTCGTTAGAAAGAAGCGGCAGTCTATAAACACCACCAATGGATTCAGCAACATCAACTTTGTAAGTTGTGGTTATTATTCCACTCCCGTGACTATTACCAACCAAAGCAGGCTTGATCGTTTCCCATACTGATAGATCCCATATGTTGTCAAGAACAATCAAGTACCTAGTGACAAATCATGTTCACATGCATGAGTTTCAAATATATAAAGCTATACTAATCATGCACATAATTGTAACATGGGTGATGGGATTGTTGACGCTAAAACACATTGTTAACAAGCAGTTCGCAAAGGTGCACTACTACAATGACTCCACCGCCGGGCCTCAAGCCTTCATCACCGTCGGCTTTGCTTGCCAACAGTGAAAGGTGGACAGTAAAAGTGGAGTTCATCACAAACCTGTGGTAAAAAAAATAAAAAAAATAAAACTTGCCACGCACATGCCCCACCCACGCTCCATCATCGACCTCACCCTCGCGTCGCTGTCACCATCCTCGCTCCTGAGAGAGAGACCGCCACTGCACCTGGCGAGGGGGGCACCCCCGACCATGCAAGATTTGGCCACGAATGAGGGAGATAAGAAAAATGGCACCTAGCTAGGGCCATCTTTGATTTTTGTGATTAACACATGATCAATAGGACTAACATTGTTTATTTAGTTCTATGGATGCAAGGTTGGATGTGGACAAAGGCAACGTGAAGATCAAGTAATGAACACCTCAAGCAAGGACATAAAGCACTATTGAAGACCTATGAGGAGACGCGGAGGAAGAGAGCCATTTGGGCTTTCCACAAGAACATAGGAAAACTAGTGGTGTCCCTGGCATAGTACTGGATAATAGGGTCAATATAGACCTTGGTGTTGGGTTGGCAAGCGCTAGAGCTTAGGCTCTAGGCTGATAGCTGGGCAGTGAAAACTAAAGTTTCCACAGAAGGTTTTCAAGCACTGAAAGAACATGAGCTGTCCAGGGTCAATATAGACACACATCAACCCAACGATCGGATCACTAATCACTGCTGCAAAATCGAACCCACGATACTAACCTTAAATATTTGATAAGATAATCACTCCATTATTGGAGATGGCTATATATATAGAGCCATGGGCCATAAAAACCTTTATTAGATGGGCCTTCATATACCCAACAAGTTCGAGTACCATAGCATTAGAGATACTATAATTTGTACCTTTTAGCTTGTAGGAATTCTTTGAGTTGAGTGATTAGTTGCTCAATTGGTTGCTGACTGACATCTTCTTCGAAGCTGGGATAAGGACATCCAACTTGATCAAATATGTCTTTGATGATCCCTTTGAAGTTGGGATAAGGACATCCAACTTGATCAAATATGTCTTCGATGTTCCCTTTGTTATCTGCATGTCTTTGTGACACCAGAACAAAGGCATGGCGTTCGAATTGATTTCTAATCTGTTTGTATATTGCTTTGGCAATACTCGTCTTGCCTAAACCTCCAATTCCACATATGGATACCACCTGTAATTGTTCCTTGCCCGTGCCTTGGCCACGGATTAGCATTTTGATGATTTCCTCACGTGGCTTCTCAATTCCAACAAGCTCACTATCATTTTTTTCTGGGAATACAAGCTTGCTATCCACTTCTACAAAGTAAAATTTATAGTAGAATGTAAATTCATGTATACATATCACTACACGTGGTTAAGGACTATATCAAAAGATAGGAACAACTGAACCTTTGAACATTTGATGTATACCTGTGGACCCACTGGGGATGTCACTCACAACAGTCACAAGCTCGTCTTCAGTGGGGTTCTCTGCAGAGAGCCAATTAATTCATGCATCAGCAAGGAAAGGAATTGAATACAGATGAAACATCTAAATACATACTCCCTCCATCTCTTTTTAACCATCACTATCACTTTGTGAGAAAATCAAACATGCTTAACTTTGATTATATATAATACTAATGTTTATAAAACATAACTAGTATCATTAGATAGATCACTGAATCTATTTTCGTTATAAATTTATATGTAGAATTATAAATTTTCTTAATCTTTTCTACAAAACTAGTTAAGAAAGTTTGACTAACACGCTTTCCATAACGACAGAGGGAGTAGATTCATCAGAGTAAAATTAACTGTAGGTCATAGACTCATGTGTACTGCACATGGCTAGGCACTAAAAAGAAAACATATGAATAGCTGAGCATTTGATGTTTTAGCTTAATTAACTACCTGTCGACTCACTCATAATATCAGTGCCAACAAGTTGGTCGTCGGTGGGGTTCTCTACAGAGAGTCAATTAATGTACGTATCAGTGACACAAAGAAGAAAGAGAGATGAAACATGCCGATATAAGGTTCACAGTAAAATTAACTGTACCACATACAGATTCATGTGTGTATATATCGATATACATGGTTAAGGACTGAGCATCTCTATCCTCCCTAAATTTATTTCCCCTATATATATTTTCTCATATAGGAAGCATCCTAATGAAAAATCTTCTAAATATTTGTCTTCCCCAACAGTTCCGTCTATCTCAAACGATATATATACACACACACACACACACACACACACACACACACACACACACATAGAGAGAGAGAGGATGGACAATATATATCACACTAAATTTGAGGGAGAGGAAAAGTGATGATACCATTAAATGTAGGATGTTGGATAATATGTGAGATCATGTGATGAAAAATTAGTGTGATATGAAATTGACATTACAAAGTGATTAAAATTATGGCATAGGGTGATATGCATGATATGTACTGCTTATATATATGTAAATATGTAGATTCAGAGAAAGATGCACAATAGAAACACTGTTAAAAACTAATAACAAGAAAACATAGCTGAAAGTGCGGAGCATTTGATGTATTAGCTTAATTAACGACGTACCTGCAAACCCACTCGCGATGTCACTGCAAACAGGTTCGCCATCGGTCAGGTTATCTGCAGAGAGCCAATTAGTGAATGTGTCCGTGAGGCAAAGAAGAAAGATGATGAATCATCTAAACTAGAAGATACCCGTATGTTGCTGCAGGGATTCCGAAGAATTCAGAATAAAATTAATGGACCCGTTTGAACACAGAAATGATGAAACAAAGGAATTGGAAAAATGTAGGATTTTCGTACTAATGCATGTGCAAAACAGAGGATTGGAACCTACAGAAATAGATATGCAAAACTGTTTGGATAGAGCATAGGAAAGGGATTGAAAACATAGATAACCGTTATGGATTAACTAGTCATATGGTATTAATCTTCTCAAATGTTCCACTTTAGGCTGCTTAAGAGCTTTGATCAGTAGCAATGAGGCACATACGTTTGCTTCAGTCCTATGCAAAGAAAAGAAAAAAAGAGGTTCAAGTGGATCTGTGGATGTTTGTTTTCCTATGATCTTCCTGTGAAATGGGCAGTATAGAAAAAATTTCTTCAGTTTTCCTATGATCCAATCCTTCATTCCAAAGGAATGAACAGAACAGTGTTCAATCATATGTAGGAAATGAAATCCAAGTTTGTCAGCAATGATTTTTTTTTGCTTCCTTTGGATGACCTCATAATGTGAGAATTGAGTTTTGATGGGACATTTGTGTAGATAAACATTTGTGTAATAAGTGGTCTGATTCTCTAATTGACAAGAGATGAAGCTGGATATATTTCCATTATCTAAAAAAAAGGAAATGATATCCTCCATTCTTCCTACAAAAATCCTTCAATCCAAAGGAACCCTTAGTGGATGATATGACTATCAGTAGGAGATAATGTGAATAGTTAGTGGCAGGTGATGTGAATGGCTTGCATGTTGAAAATAGACTTATAATGGGCATTAACTTTATATAAGAGACACAGATATATAAATAGGTTCAGAGTAAAATTCATTGTAGAATATATATAGTGCCAGACATGGTTAAAAACTAATTAACAACAAGAAAACATATGTGAGCTGAAGTGCTGAACATTTGATGTATTAGCTTTTTTTATTTTAACGACGTACCTGCAGACCCACTCGGGATGTCATTACCAACGAGCTCGTCGTCGGTGAGTTTATCTGCAGAGAACCAATTAGTACATGTGTCAGTGAGGCAAAAAAATAAAGATGAAACAGCCATTCTTAATTAATAATATAATTAAGGAAGTAACTAGTAATTGAGCTCAGATGCAAATGAACAGCTGAGTAATTGATGATAGACTTCATTAACAAAGTAGGGTAATTTACATGTACGGTATACCTTCCAAGTCTAGCATGGCCTCAAAGCTGAAGGGTTCTCTTGTGTATATAACGGAACATTTCCTTGGATAGCCCCCATCTTCTGCATAGGCTTTTACATGCTGGATATGGCTGATTTTTACCCACTCGGAGCCATTAGCCCCCATGGAAATTGATTTGAGTAGCTTTATGGTACAGTCCAGTGTCAGGTACCTTGGACATACACATCGCAAGTAGTCAGGCAGAGTTTTCATCCTATAGTCCTCTACCATAAGGCTTGTGAGTGCTGGCACGCCCTCCAATACTTCCAGTTTTGGGCAGATCTTGACTGTAAGCTTTTGCAATCTAGGCAGATTAGATATCCTAATCAGCTCTGTGCCAATACAAATTTCTAGTTCAACAAGAGATGAAAAATTCTCCAGACATCCCAGTAGCCGAGCACCGGTAATGACTAATCGTCTCAAAGCCCTTGCATGGTCGGAAAGGCCAGGAGGAAGGCTCCTCAATTTGCAACTCTTAACAAGAAGCACCTCCAATGCTGCCATGGCTTGCATATTACTCCACTCCCAGTTGCGCCATTCCACCATTCCGTCAAAGACCAGCTCCTGCAGTTTGGGAAATGCATATCCTAGACAGTCATGATGCAGGAATTCAGACCTAACATGCCTGATGAGTGGTGCTTTGTTGATTTCCAGTCGCTCTAAAGAGGGCATCTGACACAAGCCATCAGGGAGATGGGTGCAGCTAGCCAGGTTCTGCAGCGACATATACCTCATGTGTACAAAATCCGCTGCTGCTGGCGCCCACATCCAATTCGGTAACCGACACCCAATGTATCCTTCCATAACTAGAGTCCTTAAGTGGCGCGGAGGGGGCAAGTACTCATATACCTCCTGGATTAGCTGCTGCTCCAAATTGGATACATTTGAAGATCTTGATATGCTGCTGCAGTTCAATTGCAAAGAAGTAAGGTGATGCTTGCTGCTAATCATGGCCTTTGCAGCCAAATGGCTAGCATCCACCTTTTGTATGCCTTCTAGCCTCAGACTCCTTAGCAGATATAAAGGCGCTAGCTCTTCCAAACTGCACCAGCCCTGGTCTTTGTCATCTGTGTGTACTGGAAACCCAAAAAGTGACCTCAAATTTGTTAAACTACCGAAACCCCTGGGCACGACATCAACACTTGATCCAACCAAGTCCAGGGATCTTAGTTGCCTTAGCTTTATAATATTGTCTGGAAGCTGGACAAACCTTTTACAGTTGACAATTCCAATGTACTGTAGGAACTTCATTCGATCTATGTCATCTGGTAGCCTAGATATATCCGAGTCATACAAGTACAGGTACCTCAGATGCTTCAGCTGACATAGCGACCTTACCAAACTATCCGACTCTGAAAGCCTTACTATGTGCAGTACCCGTAGACTGGAAAAACTACTCAATGAATCACCAGTCTTGAAGTTGATTTTGCAATTTATGATCAGTACCCTTAGTGATACCAGCTTCTGTAAAGCAGCCCATTCTACTGGCATTGATTCAGTTGATTCTATATACAGACGACGTAATAAGTTTGATTGGCCACCAATGTTCTCAATTTGCTGCTCTCTCTGAACCGTCAACGCTTCTTCACGAGCCATATACTGAGCAAAGGAGCGGACCACATTGTTCATACTGCACATGTATCCAGTGAGAGAATGTGTTTCTTTAGGATCTATAAAATTCCTCTTTATCAGCTCCCGGTAGTATTCTATTGCTTTGTCTTCTAGCTCATACTCAAGTGAACTAGTGGTAATAAATCCTTCACTGGCCCACATTTCAGTAATTGTTCTCTCTATAATTTTATGACCTCTAGGAAACAGTGAGCAGTATAGAAAGCACTGCTTTAAATGAGGAGACAAGTCATCATAGCTCAAGTAAAGCATGTATTCTAGTTCTCGAGGCAGACTGGTCGTTGGCCATGCAAGCGTGTCTAATAAAACACTCTTCCACTTATCCTCACTTAGGTATTTCATTCTTAGAAGTCCCCCCACCACTTTAATTGCAAGTGGTAATCCATCACACTCTTCAAGAATTTCCATCCCGATATTTTTCAGCAGATCAATTCCGACTACCTGCCAAATATTAATTCAAGGCATCATAACGTACTTGCTCATGTACATTTCTTACTTAATTAGGTAAGCCTATGTAACAATGAGTAAAAAATCTCAAGAATTTGATGATCATAAGTCTATACAAATATTATATTTCTATGTAATTCCTAGATTGAAAAGGGGACTAAAAGTTTGTAAAGAAAATGGACCATTGGCCCATTTAGTTTAGATTTTGGTGTTTGATGAATAACAAGACTAAGTTGAACTAACATGTTTGCAAGTGTTTGTTTTGTAGTTCAATAGGATGCAAATGTGATGTGGACGAAGGTGATGTGGTGATCCGAATGATCAACAGCTCAAGAAAGACCTTAGAAGCTGAGTTGAAGACATACAAGATAAAGCAAAGTCCAAGCATGGATGGAACCAAGCTGGATGCAAGGGTTGCAAAGAAACAAAGTCAAACAAAGAGTTGCAGAGCATCGGATAGGGCAGCACAAGGGCATCAGACAAATAGCCATATTGTCTGATGGCTTACGTAGAGCTCCAAAGAGGACAAGGTTGCATTGGACACATTGGAGACAGAGCATCGGTTTGTTCACCTGAGCAGCAGTCGCTCATAATGCATCAGAAACGGTGATAAAGGAGCATCAGACAAATTGCGCCACCATCCGATGGTTTGCAGTAAGGTTCTAGAGGCGCTTTTGGGGTATCAGACACGTTCGATGATGAGCATCAGACAAAGCAACGTCCGATGATCACGCCCCCAACGGTCAACTCAATGGCTAGTTTCTAACAAACTAACCATTGTGAGACATCAGACAAGTTCCAACGGCTAGTTCTTAAGTTTGGTGCTATAAATACCACCCCGATCGGTCAAAACAAGTGTGGAAGAGATAAGGGAAGATAGTAGAGTGTTGATACACCACTTTGGTGCTTTCCATATGCATGGGGCTTAAAAATCACATGGTGAATAGCATAGGTGCTTTGCGAAGCGCTTAGGTTAGTTAGACCACACTCATATGTGCTTGCTTTAGGTTTAGGTCTAGTGTTTAGTAAGGTCTGAATGCCTCTTACCACTCGTTGTTTGCACACACCATTGTTGTACTTGGTGGGGCTAGTAAGTCTTGCGAGATCACACCAACTGCATTTGTGGTGTGGCTGCCACCGTGTACTAGAGGGAACAAGGCCCACAGTGTTTCGGCCGGAGGCTTGATAGTGAAGACAGCAGGGAGCGGTCTAGGAGAGACTTGACGGAAGGCACTCTAGAGACCCACTTGCACGTAGTGAAGGCCTAAGGCTATCCACGGACTTACCTAACAGGGAGCTTGGCCCTTACGAGGGCTTCCTTGCGAGAGGCTCCAACGAGGACTAGTGGGACGCTTGTGCGCTTCTCTATCCCTCAGTAAAAATACCAAAGTCATTGATAGGAGTTTGTACCTTTACCCCCACAATTTTTAGATGAGGACTTTTCTCAAAGAATGGCAAGAGAAACCATCTCTATCAAATGGGCCACCAAACAATGAATCTCTTTAAAAAGATTCAAATCCACAACATTCAACACACATGATTCGAATCTTGAATCTCCCTTTCGGCTAGTTGAACCAACACCGTGGTGAGCAAATGATGGAGTTGATCGGTGTGATGAAGAAGATGGATGTGGACAAGGATGGGAAGGCTAGTGGTCGTTTCCTCTGTGCTGGGTAGCAATCGAAGTGGCTAAGGCCTTGAGGAGGGGTGTGCTCCTAAAGACAAGAAGAGATGCAGAACCAAAATAATTTGACATACAATATGAAAAACTCCCTTTCTATTGTTTATCTTGTGGCATCATGGGTCACTCAGAGCTAGATTTTGACAGGTCTATGGTGCACAATGCCTCGAGTAAGTTACCCTATGATATTAAGCTCCAAGCTCTGGAAACAAGAAAGAAGAAATTGCAGAGTTTCGTAGGGGCGATAGCGGAGTTGTTGGCAGTGGATCATCTATTGGCTCAAGACAATTGTGGGGATTAGTGTCTAGATTGGAGGACTTACGTTCTGTGGAACTGAAGGATGGGTCAGTGAGGGAGGAAGAGGAAGAGATTACATCACCTATGAAGACACCTGCATCCAAGGCGGACAAAAGTACTCTGGGTAACAAGTGTGAGTCGCCACCTCTTCCTAGCCCAGAAAGGTGACTCTCAGATTGTGTTGAGGAACTGGAAGGCAAAGGGCTCTCGTCTTGGTGTGTTGAGGAACTGGAAGGCAAAGGGCTCTCGTCTTGGCTCTTCTTTGACATTGGATCTTAATCTGCCGTTTGTTGACATGTCGGCTTTGGTTTTGATGGGGCTAGTGACGGAGGGATTAAACCAGCTAGGTAGGAACATAGGGAGGTGGGTGTTAATGCTTCAGAGAAATTACCAATGAAGCAAAATAGGTCAATGTCTTAATCAAATGCGTGATCAACGGTGACTACAAGCGGTAGTCTCTGTTGGGCGCAATGAAACTCCTAAGTATGAACTGCTAGGCCTGGAGCAGCTTGAGGTAGTTCAAGAGGTATGTAGCTTGATACAACTACATCACTTGGTGTTGTTTTTTCTCTCAGAAACAAGACCGTTTTCTAATGATGTGCAAGGTTTGAGGATGAGATTGGGCTTCCCTAATGGAGTGGGAGTTGGCAGCTATGGTCAAGGGGGATTCATCCTCCTCTGGTCGAATAATGTTTGTGTGATGGTACAAACTTATGACAAGCTTCATATATATGTGATGGTAGATGAACCATCTTTGGGGGCGGAGCGATGGCACTTTATTGGGTTCTATGGTGAAGCGTGGAGAGAGCTCTGACATCGATCTGGGAACTAATGCAATTCTTGAATGCCTAGAGTATTGCTCCTTGGCTCTTTGGTAGGGGTTTCAATGAGATATTGGATCTTAGGAGCATATTGGTGGGCTAACGAGGCCCAAGAGGCAGTTGGAGGGGTTTTGGGGTGCTATGAATATTTGTGGCTTCACTGACCTTGGTTTCTTTGGGTTGCCATATACTTGGGACAATCATTAGTAGGGGGCCACAACATCAAGGTTAGATGGGATAGAGCCTTCACTACTATAGATTGACTCTTCACTACCGAACTTTCACTGCTAAAGTTATTAAACCGTCGGTGTGATACTTCCACCATCGGTTGGACCGAGTGTGCGTCCTCCTAAGAAATGAAATCGACTATGGAAAACCATCCATGCGTAGTGGTAATGGGCTGAATTCCATCGCCATTTTGAATGTTGAGCCGACTGGAATAGGTGTCATTGCCGCTGGCCCTAAATGACCATCTAGTGAAGTGGCCGTAAATATAGAGTTATTACCGTCGGTCCTCCATGACCGTCCAATGAACCGACTATAAAAATATTAGAGAGAGTTATTTCCTAACTATATTATTAGAGCCTACTATTTTGTTGATGGAGTGTGGACTTCTAATCACCTCGGGCAAGGTCTCGCGTCGATGATATATCTCGCACAGGCCACAAAAAGATTGACTTGACCAGATATGATCGGGTAACTGTTACGTATCATCATGCCATGCGGTGCTCTGTGGCACCTTGATCATGGACATTGGGCACAATCTTCATCGTTGTTTCACTGAATAAGTGTTTAGGGTGAAATTGTAGTGTTGTTCTTGACGTCTTGGGAAACTTGACCTACTAGGAGACGTGGAGGTAGGGGTCGCGCAGGTGCGTGGCTATAACTTTCCCCTCCTTGGTAAGGAGTTGGACAATGGTCGCTCGAGACTTTGTGGCTAGAAAAGCCGAAGAAAAGGAGGTGGCACATATCGAGCTCTCAGACTCACCTTCCCCTTCATGATCTGTTGTCAATCATCTGCTCCGCCTTGCTAGATCATGGCCAACGACAAGCACCCAAGGTAACCATCAATAGTTGAGCTGAGGACCATCGTCCTCGTGTTGACGCCCAGATGAAGTAAGCTAGTCTCTTCTCCTTTGACTCATTAGAGTTTCCCTGATGCCCTGTGCTATATATAGGGACGACTTCTCCCATGAATCTAGCGCCTCTTTGGCGTGTCATCCCTCTAACGTCTGTTCTCCCACGACCGCCATTGGTGATGCTTCAGGCGATGGACAAGACATCGGCACCTTCGTCAAGTAGCTTGGCCAAGCCACCACCACCATCCATGAGATACATGTGGAAGTGGACCGGCTACGGTCGTCCCAGAGGCTACGGTGGTGGTGGTGGCCGAGGGCTGACTAGGAGAGGGCTATGGCACACATTGAAAATCTGCATCCTGTTGGACCAACCATTTACCTTTTTGTTCTTTCAATCATCCAGCTGTCCAAGAACAGCTAGACACAGAGTGCCAAAATGTGGCGTGACATCTTCTCGTCGTGGAGGGTGCCAACCATGAACTTTTCGTTGTCGAGGAGAGACACCAAGTGCTGGTGGATCTGATTGAGCAACGGAACCATGACCTTGAAACCCTTCATGTAGCGGCCATCATTTCTTGCAACTTTGTGTCCCCTGTGGTGGAGCCCGTTGCTCTAGCGGCAGTCGAGGAGCGCCTACATGCACTTCCTGTGCGTATCATGACCATGGTCTCATTTGGCATTTGGGTGGGGGCCACCCATGCTCTGGTAGCCTCCTAGCTCTAGTCCAGCGACGACGTAGAATTGTGTGATGTGGACCCAGGATTCCTAGCACCGCCACTATCGTCCCCAGGAGGATTGCGTCATGCAATCATTGCTATAGTGAACGTGGATGACATCATCCATTATGCTCTTGATGAAGAGTAGATCGGTTGTGATTTCGTCCTCCCTACCATTTGTAAATATATCTTTTTTGTATGGAACAAGTATAATGTTAGCTTATTAAATTAATGGTGGTATGAAACTAGGCAAATTTTAGATTCTATGTGTGTCGTATGACCCGAGCATCCATGCAGCGAGATTGTGGGACGAGTGTCCAACGACTATATGTTGGTCCCCCTTAATATACGATACACTGCTTACTCATCGGATATCATACGGTGGGGATTGCATGGAGGGGTGGTCAGGGATTGCAGCGGGGGTGGAGATGGGGGAACTGAATCACCGCAACTGCCAGCGGCTCTTCATGTATGGGCCTCGCCTGCGTCATGTGTAGCTCACTTCTTCCATGTGTGCTCGTGGTGGATCAGCTGGATCAATCGATGTCGGTTGTAGCGACTGGCAGCATGATGTGTGCACACGGTAGGGATGAAAAATGAGGAAATATATAGGCGCAGGAAAGATGGGTAGCACAATAGTCAAAATTTATAGTGATGGTATTCGCTTCGATGAACACGTTCCGATGGAAAACTACGTGCGTTCCAACTTCTCCCTATTATTTTCTACCATGATGAGTACAATTTACTCGGTGCATATCATCTGGCTAGTTGAAGTGTAGGTCTTGATGACACTAGCCATCTGATGCTTGGTTACTCTTGGGAAATCTGCCCCGCTGAGAGTCGTCGGGGCATGGCATGGTTGTAACTTCTACGAGTATGGAAGTTCCACGACCACTTGAGACTTTTTTAGTCACCTAAGACTTTTTTGAGGCTATAATAATAATAAGATAAGTGGAAGAAAAGACGGAATTAACTGTCAAGCTCTCAGACTCACCTTCCCCTTTGTGATCTCTACTCAATCATTTGCTCCGCCTTGACAAGATTGAGGGAACACGACAAGAAACCAATGGAGTCGTTACCTGAGTCGAGCAGGTGCCGTCCTCCTACTCGCACCCTGTTCCAATAAGTTCCTCTTTCATCCATTGTATCATTGAAGTTGCTCTGACGCCATCTACTATATAGGGACCGCTCGGTGGTTGGTCTGCCGCTGGATGGTCACCTTGCCTCGCATGAGCCTACCACGCTAAAGAGGGGTTCCATGGTGCACTGGCTACCAAGCTGAAGGAATCTTTGCCTTGTAAGGAGTGGCAATCTAAAGGAGCAAAGCACATCTACCTTGTCTTTGTTATGTAAGTCTAGGAAGCAGAACCTTTATTCTCCTATCTATGTACCGCTCTTGTTAATTCTTGAGTTGACACAATTGTTATGTTAGCGTCGCCTCTTATTATAAAAAGTACTCTTCATTGTGGACATGATAAATGGTGTGTAATGTTTACATTTGTATGTTGTGTGTTCAATAAGTTATTAAGGCCCCATCTGAATTAGTAAGTTGTGAAAATTGGATGCAATTTTTTCATCGTCAGATTTAAGCGCCATCGTCTATTTTGTCATCACACCGTAACGTTCACTGTTAGTGAAGCAGACAGGCACCTCATGTAGTAGGGATCAATAGTGTATCACCACCGAATCATACTGCAATACGACGATGACCATTGCCAATGATGTCCACCTTGATACAAATGTGTCGGGCGCCAAAGCGATGGTGAACGCTCAATGCACACAATCGGGTCATTGGTCGAAACGTCAATGTTACTGTACAACCACACAGGCGGGTCGAGGAGCAATTCGACAAAACAACAACCTGATCATGGAAGGATCATAAGTCAACACGGTGGTGTTAGCGTACACAAACACGGGTAGATCATAAGACAATGTGGTGGTGTTAGCCTACACCAACACATGCGGTTCGTGCTCCAACGCAACAGAAACAAGGACTTGATCATGGATGGATCATAAGCCGACACATTGGTGTAGTGTATGCAAACACGGCGGCTAGTTCATGCTCTGATGTGACCAAAGTAAGGACCTTACCATAGGCGGATCATAATCCATAACAGAACACCATGAGCATACATCCTAGTTGGTTCATGGCTACGTCGCTGATGGCTATGACTTTCACTACTGCTAAATCACCATGGAGACCGAAAAGTGACCGCAATGTGGGTTGCGAAACGACCATGAAGGTGTGAGTGTAGTAGTGCTTTGCTAATATAGCTTTCTCTTATTTTTCAAAGATATTAAGGTGTGGCTTTTTCCAACAACTAAGGCTAATCACTGCTGCCTGATCATTGATTGTTGTCATTCTAAAAAGATTAAAAGCAGAAGGAGATGAAATTTCAAATATGAGAATATGTGGTGTCGAGATCCATCATATTTGAGGCTAGTAAATGACTCTTGGGGATATAAACATTTGATTGATCTAGAATATGCACCAATTATAGTGTAATCTAGGGTGAATGCAAGAGTCTTTTCAGGAGTGGGAGCTATCTATTTTTGGCTGTCATATAGAAGTTGAGGTCTCTATGCAAAAGTTTTTCTAGGAGTGGGAGCAGTCAATTTTTGGCTCTGCCAAACAGAAATCGAGGTCTCTATGCCAGGATCTTGAGGTTGAATGGAGGCGCTCCATGCTTACCGGATCATCCTGACAAGAGAAACGGATGATGGCTAGAATATCATAATTACTGGCTAGAGAAGAGATTATGGAGAAACAAAGATCACAAACCTCCACTGTTACTTTGTGTGCACCTAATGGCATGCCGGTGATAGGATAGGAGGACCTAGAGGTGTTGGCTTAAGTTTTTTATAGTGAGTTGCTCACAGCCCAACCTAACTTGGCTCTAGAAGAGATTTTGGCACAGGTCACAAATTGATGAATGAGGAGCTTGAGAGACTTCTTTTCATGATGAGTGCTAGTAAGGCTCCTAGTCCCGATGGATGCATAGTGGACTTCTACCAGACTATTGGGAGATATTCAGCCCAAGTATCACCAATTCGGCTTTCAATTTTTTGAATGGTGGGCAGATGCCAGATGCTATGAATCAGACAATGATTGTGCTAATCCAAAAAATCAAGCACCCATAGGACCTTAACAATTTCATGTTGATCTATCTTTACAATGGCATCTACATGTTATGCTAAAAGGTGCTTACTAATAGATGCTAGTGTTTTTGGATGAGATTATTTCCACCAAATAGAGTGCCTTTGTCTTAGAACATTTGATAAAAAATAATGTACTTGTGGCATATGAATGCACCCACTATCTCGAAAGGAAGAAGGGTAGGACCAGGGTGTGGCTAGCAAGCTTGATATGGGAAAGACATACGATAGGGTAGAGTGGAAGTATCTTCATGGAATGATGACTAGACTAAGTTTTGTAGAGAGTTTTGTGCACGATGTTATGAGGTGTGTCACTTTAGAGTCTTTCTCGATGCGAATGAATGGCCAATTATCCAATCCATTTAGACCGCCTAGGGGTATCCACCAAGGTGATCCAATATCGCCCTACCTGTTCTTGATATGCTCAAAGGGCTTGTCCTATCTCCTATGGGCAATAAGGCCAATGCACCTCTCAAGTGCGGGTAAGGATCCACACTCCATGGGTTTCACATCTCCTATTTAGGACTGCATCATTTTTTCAAAAGCCTTGCAAAGGGGCCATTTAGCTGCAAGAGATCTTAAATACCTATAGCACAATTTTCTTTAGTAGCAACAGCACGGTTGATGTTAAACATGAGGTCAGATCAGTGTTGCAGATTGATATAGAAGCTTTGGTAGAGAAATATTTAGGCTTGCCAACTGCCTTGGGATGGGGTGACAAAGGATGTTTTTGAATTTATGCTGAACAGGCTGAGAAGTCTAATGGACATGGAGTGGCCCTGAAGCAAGCTACGCTAGGAGGGAGGTGCTAAAATCTATTGTACAAGTAGTTCCTACCTATCCAATGAGTTGTTTCCTGATTCTAAAGATACATGTTAGAAGATGAGGTCAGTGATCTCGATCTATTGGTGGGGTAGCTCGGTAGATAATAGACAAATTCACTAGCAGCGTTGGAATTGCTAACAAGGCCAAAACTATTGGGTGCCATGGGTTTTCGAGACTTGAAAATTTTGAACCTTGCTATGTTGGGCAAGCAAGTTTGGCGGCTGATGGAGAAACCAAATTTGCTATGTGAAAGGGTGCTGAAAGGTTGTTACATGACTCAGACTTCTTATCATGACTCAGAAGAAAAAGCAAGTCACATGTGGCACCTGGTCTGGTGGGAGGATTGTTTGATCTTGGGGTCGGTGAGGCGCCAGGCTAGGGAGACTAGACTACCCCCTTCCTCAACTACATAGCTAGGGGATCCACCCCTTAGACAACATAGAGGCACGACGACTAATCTGGTGAGCAAAGAGCTACATGATTGTGGGTGGGGAGCTCTACAAATAGAGCGTGTCTAGGGTCCTCCTCAAGTGCATCCCCACTAACGAGAGGAAGGCCCTCCTCGATATCCACACCGACATCTATGGTCACCATGGTGCCCTAATGGCCCTCTTCAGCAAGGCCTTAAGGCACGACTTCTACTAGATGATAGCCCTTGCCAATGTTGAGGACCTCATCAAGTCCTGCTGAGGGTGCCAATTGTTCACCCGGCAAACCCACCTACCAGCATAGGTGCTCCGAACCATCCTAATCACATGGCCATTTGTAGTCTAGTGCATTGGCATGGTAGGGCAAGTTACGTAAGGCTCTTGGGGGTTTGATCAACTCTTGACAGCCATTAACAAATTCACCGAGTGGGTTGAGGTCCGACCCATCGCCAACCTCAAGTTTGAGATAACAGCAAAGTTCGTCCAAGATGTCATCCGTAGGTTCAGGGTTCCTAACCACATTATCACTGATGATGGTACCAAGTTTACTAGATGAAAGTTTCTTGACTTTTGTGACTCTTAGCACATCCAAGTGGACTGGGAGATGGTGTACCACCCTGAATCCAACATGCAGGTTGAGCGTGCCAAAGGGATGATCCTTTAGGGGACCAAGACCTGCATCTATGATGAGCTCAAGACGCATGCCTACGGTGGGTGGAATAGCTCCCATTGCTACTCTAGAGCCTTAGGACAAGTGTGAACCAATTGACTAGTTTCACCCCATTCTTCATCGTGTATGGCGTCGAGGCAGACATCTCATCTGACCTCAATTTTGATGCTCCGAGCGTTTGCTTCTCTAACGAATATTGGGCTAAGGAGTAGTGCTGGGCGGATGTCGACATGCTTGAAGAGGTCAGGAACACCACCATCATTCAGTAAGTCGAGTACCACCAGGGACTCCACTATTATCCTGCTAGGCATGTTTGTGGGCCGTCCTTTATTGCAGGTGATCTCATCCTCCAAAAGGTGACCCCTCTCGAAGAAGACTCACAAGCTAACTCTACCCTAAGAAGGCCCATTCCACATCTCACGCGTGATACGCCCAGGGACCTACAAGATTAGCAACCTCAGAGGAAAGGAGTACAACATTGTGTGGAACATCAAACAACTACGTCACGTCTACCCATAGCTCATTTTTTGTTCCCTTCTTTTTATACTTCTACCCCCCTAAGTGGAAGCATTGCCTTAAGAATGGGCAGTGGAAAGAACCACTCAAACAAAAGGGACACCACCAAGGGATCAAAGTCGGTCTCTTGAGGTTTCAAGGCTGCCCTAGGCAAAACAAAGTGTGAGGGATGATCAGGGATGGGCCTAGGAGGCCATAGCCAAAGTATCTACCTCGGGCTGTTTATGGTGAAACACTGAGTGAGGCAATGGGCCCTCGAGCCTGGTAGAATGGGCTCAGGAACTAGATAAGCAACTCAAATGGGAAGCCAAGAATCTCCCCTCTAGGGAACTGAGACCAAGGACCAGACCGATTGAGCACTTGGTGTTCTCACAGACTTACCCGATAGAAGCATGGGCGCGACAATATTGGCTACCAAAGCCATTGTCATAACAGCCCAGCCCAATAAGGGAATAACTTTGCCAAGCACAAATCAGGCCAATCAATAGACCTTCTTGTAGTGACCCCATCACGAGGGATCTGCCAACTAACAAGGCCCCACGACGACCTTGGGGCCATGCTAGCCTCTCTAATGGGAGTCTCGGGACCCGACCAACAGGTGCCTCATGGACACTCCTGGACATGTCCAAGAGCCATGGCAAGGGTCACTCAATGTGGGCCAAATGAGAGCCACCCGAGCCAGGGCATAGCTTGCCTCTAGCCGCCACCGAGTGTTGCTTGAGTGAAGAAGGCATGCTAGCGAGCCTCGAAAAGGGCATAGGCTACTAAGTGATGGAACGGCTTAGGCCAGGGCTCGAACGCCTCATCGCTCGACCCACAGTAGGCCATGATAAGCAGGGCATCCCACGCAGGCCTAGAGCCAGTGACTTGATGATGAGTCACCTAGGCCCTTGCTCGAGCTCCCTCTAAGTGGTGGCTTGGCTCGTCATCACTTGGCATCAAAGACGAGCACCCGACCAAGGGCCTAGGCACCCCTAGAAAGTCTTCTAGACAACACACACTAGGGCCATGACCACGATAACTATAACAGTCACCAAGGATAGACTCAGCCACCATCACCATCATGGGCCTAGCCTAGAAGGCCACAAAGAGATAGGGGGCTCCTAATGAGAGTCAAACATAGTGGTATGTTAATTCTTGGGAGTCATGCAACGATAAACCCTCCAATTGACCTCATAAGGTCACTCGAGGGCTTGGGGGCTATACCCATCGGGTATGCTCAGCGCACCCTCTCTATCGCTTCTTAGGGCTCAGGGGATCACTGGGGCCCATGTTGCCAGGTGTCGGTGTTTGGACTCACAGTCCTGACACCAACTAGTGAATTTATGTCTGTGTGCCCTAGAACCGAATAGTGATGCAGGAAGGACACAAGCGATCTATACTAGTTCGGGCCGAGAATGCCCTATGTCTAGTGGGGAGTGGAGGTCTTGTATTATCCTGCACCGAAGTGCTCATAGTAGGGGTTACAAGCTGGGTAAGAGAGGGAATCAGTCCCAGGTCTCGGTGTTGTGATTGTTCTTTGTGTTTGTGTGTTGCTTGCTTGCCTGTCCTCAAATGGGACCCTACCCCCTCCTTTTATAGCTCATAAGGGGAGGCAGTGTATACATGTGTATGTGTTATAGTGCTATGCTCTTGACTTGAGGCTTGAGGCGAGGCGTGGCGTCGTACGGTGGCAACGTGGTGCTCCATTCTTGGTGTTGTAGCGGATAGTAGTCATTGTATGGGCACGTATGGTCACTGTGGCCTCCGTACCGAGCCATACCTACTGTGTGGATGGGCCGTTCGTACCTGACCCCTATTCATTGTCCGGTGTGGACTCCCAAGACTCCTTCCTCTATGGACCATGCCCTAGAGTCTGGCGGGTGCGTGACTATAGGAGTCCGGATTGACGTTTGAGCATGGTCTTTGGTCTCGGCCGTACGCACAGTGACGGTGGCAGGTAGCACAACAATGGGGCTAGATAGCACAGTGTCTGTGATGCCCTGCTCTACACGGCGTGGGCATGGTTGTGGGGATTTGACTCGTGTCAAATAGCGTTAGCCCCAGCTTCATGACAGGACAAAGGTATATCCACACAACGGTAGCACCCTCCTGCTCCCAGCACACAAATAAAATGGACTGAAACCCCAAACCACCTTGTACCTGACTTTCCTTAGTATATAGGGGGATCAACTCCTAGAGAGGGAAGGATGAATCCAAGGAACCACATTCAACAGATTGGACACTCAGCGCCTGATTGGACAGTCGAGCCACCAGCCGAGAGTGTGATCCACCACTGACAACCCAGCAAGAGGGGGTCGATTCCTTTACTTGTTGGGAATGAAACCTCACCACCGATGAGCCATAGGATAGCACCAAATGATCATTTGCCAAATTCTCATTCGTAACCCCCTCTCCCCAATTTGGGTGCTCCTAAACACGAAGGACACCCCACTGCTAGAAGTAGGGCCTCGATAGCCTGAACCAGGACAAATCACCATGTATGTTTTTGAGTACCCGAGCCACCAGAGACCCATACTTCCCACATCTGATCAACTACATGACGCTTGCCACGGTTACAAACATGACCGCAACTTGACTCTAAAATCCATCTAATGTGTCTCCTTCGTCCATCCCGCCATCTTCTTCATCTTTAGCTAGTCTCCTCCACCACCACCACCTCACAAATGGTCCTTACGGTGTCCTCGGCGCATTTTCCATGGCCTACAACTGTCGTCACACTAAAACAACTTAATTGGGCTATCACCAAGATGTCCTCACGCTCCACCAATGTTTACCAAGAGTGGAGGAAGGTAATAAATATTAGTAAAATATTCTAATAGAAATAAGAATGCAAACACATGAAAGAGTATTAATTGGGAAGGCAGACAAAGTAATTGTTAATTGAGGCTATCATGAAATAATAAAGAAGAAAGTAAATGTGATATTATGTTAGAATGGGAGCACAGGAAATATAATTTCAACTAATTAACATTTACCTAACACACAAAGACGTGGGATGCAAAGTGCATGACTAAAAAATGTTGTGAAGATAAATAGAGTAATTGATAACTAAGGAATATCCGATTGATATATAGTCATAATGATAATGAAGCATCTACATGAGTATAGCATTGGAATTTGAACTATTATACCGTTTTTTATTATTCAGGTGTCCTAAGAATGTTATGTATATATTTCTATTTTTTGTGCCCCTCAAATTTGCTGGCCCTTATGATACCATGGGTGGATCAACTAGTTTTATTACTATTCGAACACAAAGAGAGCCATATATTTTTCAGGAAGATAAGGTGCAATTACTAAGTCTTTATCTAGAAAGGTTATTGGAATAAACTGATTGATTAGTTTACCATATTGTAAAATAAATTTGATAGAAACTCACCGTTCAATATTGGTTTTATTGTCTTTGTTAGGCTTTGGAGGCAAAGTTTTCAGTATACTAATGTTTGCGTTAAAAAGTTTATAACTTAATCTATATAATTTACAAGAACCCCATAACGCAGAATCCGCTTATGCTTGGTAATACTAGTAATGTATGGAAGTATATCCCTGTATATTTCCAATGCCAGCTCCAAAACTCGATGTTTGCAACAAGGGAAAAGCAGTGCATCGGAAGGTGAGTGACATCCTAATTGAGGGCCTATTTGGAGTGTAGAAATTTCACCAGAAAAACACAGAAACATGAAAAATTCTATTGTTCCAAACATGGACTAAGAATGCATCAATGATAAAGCAATGCACAATTTAAGCACGGTAAACAAACAAAATATAAATGAATTTTTATGGACCTGTTTCTTTAGGAGCAACCAAGCATCTTCAGGCTCAAGTTTTTTGATATGAAGGTAGGGCTCCTCTGCCATCATGCCTCGTGCGACCGTGTTATGTCTCGTGGTCACGAGGACACGACTACCATTAGCTACTCCAGCATTGACCAAGGGAGTTCGAAGCACATCCTCCCATGCATAGTAGTCCCAAACATCATCCATTATCAATAAGATCTTATGTCCCTTCAAGACTTCTTTGAGGAGTCGCTCCAATGTTGCCTTTGTGCCTCCAGCAACATGGTAGTCTCCTCCAGCTTCGGTAATTACTCTCCTCAATATATCAAGCTCATTAAAATTCTGGTTGACACTCAACCATATTTTCTTGCTGAACTCCTGTTTTATGACATTATTGTTAAAGATCTTCCGGGCAAGGGTGGTTTTACCAATCCCACCAACTCCCACGATGGCAAAAACCATAATTTTTCTGTGTTCTTGGTGGGTTCGATACTCGGTTAGCATCTCCACTAGATTGTTTGTGTCGTCTTGGATATTTTCACCAACCAGATCAGACTCATCGAGCGCCCCTGATGTCTCACGTGTACCAAGACTAGAAGATATTTCCTTTTTTCCATGCTCCTCATATGTACCAAGGTTGATAAAGTTGAATGATGCACCGCGTGCCTTGATGTTATCTAGCCTCTTGTTAAGGTTTTTGATGTGATTTCCGATGTCGTGGGCATGGGGAGGATTTCGCAAACAAAAGAGCAATGGGTTGAAGCATCCTGCATCATGCCTTGGGCCTTGCTCCATGGCCTTGAGCTGGCACAGGTCAAGGATGTCGGTGGCATCGTACATGGCATCCCTTAGCTCTGTCGCCCATGCGCTGACACTTCGGTCATGGATGTTCCTCCTATCAACATCAGCAAGTAAATTCTTGAGATCCCGAAGCTTGAAGTCCATGTTATCAATCTCATCTGACACCCCAAGTAACATATGCACCTCTTCTGCCGCTATTTGCCTCAGCATGTTTTGGATGTAGGACGCCAAAGCATCTAGGAGAGCTGCCATGATTGACAACTTTGGTTTTGGCTGTAATAAAATTAGAACAAATGTGATATTACCCCCTGAGGAATCAGGACAAATGTGAATATCGACATGGCATTTTAATTTTGTACAACAAAGATATAAATCAACTGCCATCTATACATGCAGATCTGCACCTATGGCGGCACTACTACTACTACTGACTTCTAATTAATTGATACTACTACTACATCACATTAGCCACACTATATTCACAGATCTAGCTACGCATAATAAGCAGCTGCAGAAACGTAACGGTAAAGGAAACGAACCTGAGACGACGAGCGGAGCAGAGCAATGACCGGAAGCGGTGTGGCGGTGCCGGTGTTGCTTGTTCTTGGTCATGGAACAGGATCTATTGCTTAATGGTTAGACAGGAATCGGCATGGAAATGGTCGAGCTGACCCAACAGATACCACTGCTGGATTGTGGTGCGCCGTTGAGTGAAGAAAGGAGGAGCAGCGAGATGGATTTAAGTTCCGATTTGAGGTTCTTGCCCGCAACGGTAACAGTAGCTGGTTGCTGGCTTCTGTTGGCACTCGGCAGTATGAGCTAGGAAAGAAATGTTGGGAAGGGGGTGACTGGAGTAGGTCGGCAACACTACTGCAAGGTGGGAAGGAAAGTGCGCGACAGCTTCTAGGACTTGGGCCTTGTTCACCTACTAAAACTTTTTGGATTTTGCTATTGTAGCACTTTTGTTTATTTATGACAAATATTATCTAATCATAGACTAACTAGGGATCAAAAGATTCGTCTCATGATTTACAACTAAATTGTGTAATTAGTTTTTATTTTTATTCATATTTAATGCTTCATGCACGTGCCATAAGATTTGATGTAACAGAGAATTTTGAAAACTTTTTAGTTTTTGGATGAACTAAACTTTTTAGTTTTTGGCCGACAGTTTATTAGTTCTGCACAGCGGAGCTTTGGGTGCTGACCCACCACGTGAAACGCCGCCCAATGCATTTGCGCAAGATGCTTTCTCGTCGCGTCGCACGAGATGATAAGCACAACCAAGTCGGCCACAATGGTGGTAGGATAAACAAACCAATAAAATCTTGTTTAGATCTTATTTTTTTAAGTTTTTGCTATTCTACACACCCACGAGGAATAAAGAATATCTACGCAGATGAATTACCAGACGTCATAAGCTCTAAGCAAGCATCAACACTAATGGTGCATGCATGTATGCGGAGAGCGTACGGGAGGAGGCGTTGACGCGCTGAGTCCCGAGACGCTTGAAGATGAGCGTGGTCGTCCGCGCCTATGCTCCAAGGCGATAAGCGTGCGCGAGGCGGTGCGCGCAGCTGTAAGGCCAGTCTCAATGCATAGTTTTATGACACAGTTACCAAGACTATAAACTAGGTAACCGAGCCACAAGAGTTTCACGGGGATGAAACTCTTCTCTCATCTCATGAAACTCCTTCATTTAATGATCTTGCCAAGTCAGCAATTTTGCTTATGTGGCACTCTATTTAATGTGCATGACACTCTTATGAAACATGCATTGAGACTAGCCTAACATACAAGACGCCGCGACAGCAGTGTGCTGGAGACAGACTGGAGAGCACGAAGATGGCGGTGTGCTGGCGTCGCTGCAGCTCGCAGGCTGTCCCCTACGTGTCCAATAAAGAGCGTTGTGTCGCTCCTATAAAAGGAGGAGGCATTAGTGAGCGAGCGAGAGCTCTAGTCCTTTGTACACCTTGTAAGCGAGTGTTAGTCCCGGGTGCCGAGGTACGGCTCTTGTCGTCTGTGTGTATATGTGAATATGGAGTGAGTCTGTCCTTGTGCTGCTGTTCTTTGGTCCGGTTGCATGAGATGAGTTTCTGCGTGTACGCATATACATCGAATATATCATAAGCGCGTGAATAATATATCCGGTGAGTCCCAATCACCTATATAAGCAAAGCATATCGGCTAATCATATATATACACCGTATACATCTCAATATATTATAATATTGTGTCCAATATATTAAAATATTGTGTCGGTCTGACACATAGGAATATAAATAAAATCAATATTTATATATAGCCGTGTGTCTGGTATCAAAATAGAAATAATTAATTATACAGTTTTATTATAATTTGCTAATTAAACAATAATTATTAAATACAAACGAAAGTATTATAGTAGCCAAATCTAAAACTTTTCGCGCACAAAACAAAGCCTAATGCAACTTGGCAGTGGCCGGCTCGTGCACGCCTATTGTACTTGCAATTGTAATTAACTAAGGGTTAGTTACACCTAAAATACCAAAATATTTTAAGTTTAGCTCACTTTTTTTGCATTTGGGAACTAACAACATCTTGTAAAGATACTAAAAAGTATCCAGTAAACTTTTGGGTTTTGGAAGATAGGAGGTCCAAAACTTAGTAAAATACTCTTGGGTGGCGTGCATGCTCTCGTACTTGTTTGCTAAAGATCAAAAGATTTCGCATGCATTTGAATTTGTAAAGTTTATGACAAAAAAAATTGGGTTGTAAAATTTTTGCATTATTTGGGAAGTAAACAGTCCCTAACTACTCTCTCTATCCCAAATTATATTATAAGACATTTGACTTTTTTATCATAAATTTAACCACTCATCTTATTTAAAAATTTAAAAAATTATACAAACATAGTCAAATTTAAATTATTCTTGAATAACTTTCATTAATAAACCAAGCCACGATAAAACAAGTGATATTTTGCATATATTTTTAGATAAAAAGAGTGGTAAAACTTGGTGTTAAAAAAGTCAAACGTCTTATAATTTGGGATAAATTGAGTACTACTTTATCAACCCATACAATCGCATCGGCAAGAATCTTATGAGACATAAAACTGTTGTGAATCAAAGTCCAAAAGCAATGTGTACAAGAGACTTTGAGTGGTGGCCAATTAAATGAAGAGGAGAAAAAAGTCTTAGCTTTCACACTAGCAAAGTTTACCCTCCTCTCCTGTAAATAGGCTCCTTCACCATTGTAATATGAACAACAAGAACTAAAAGAAAGTGAATACAGAACTCCCTCTTCCTCCATCTCTCTGTGTGTTTATTCCTGTGTTGTGAGTGTGAGCAGTCGAGTGACTCGATTTCTAACACGTTATCAGCACGAGTTCTACCGAGCTAAGAGTAAGAAGGTAAGAAATCGTTTCATTCGATGCTCACCTTTGTTCATGAACAAACACACACATGAGCACGAACACGACTATCTCACTGCCATCCCGAAGATATGCATACAAACCAATCCGTCGCCGTCCTGAAGACGCACGGACGAAAACATGTCGTGGCCCCTGACCGTCGGAGCTCCTCGCGGGGTGACCGTACGCCGCCAGGGAGACCCGGCCACGAGATGGTCGGCCGCTGCGCGCCTTCCCGACCCGGCCCGGCCACAGCACGACCGCGAGCCAAGGCTTGCCGCGGGTGGGCCGCGCAGGCCACGTGCGCCGCCGCCGCGAGCCAAGGCTGGCCGCCGGCAGGCTGCGGGCGTCGGCGTCGCCGCCGCCGCGTGCCGAGGATGGCCGTGGATGGGCCACGCGTCGACGGTGCCACGCCGACCGCCGCGCGCCAAGGCCGCCGGGCCACGAGCCGCGCGCCTAGCCATCGCGGACGCCACGCTGTCGGGGTCGCGTGCCCTCCTGGCCGGGCCGCCTGCGCCGGCCGCCAGGACGCCTGCTGGGCGGGGCACCGAGCCGCGAGGCCGCGCCTGCTGGGCCACGCGCCATGGCCGGCCGCGCCCCTGCCACCGCCAAGTGCCAAGCCCGCCAGGGGGCGCATACCCTGGACAGTCCGCTGGTGAAAGCCCTAGTTTGTTTTTGGATAATTGATGAAACCCTAGTACTAACCTCTATACTAAGTGTGTGTAGACTTAATGAGGTTGGTACATGTCAAGTGATGGAGCAAGTGATGATCATGGTGATGATGGTGATGACCACA
>Ga0182004_10000170_pt1 | contig 31430 bp, 26 predicted proteins | sample Sormic07211540_1_FD_120479 | JGI IMG/M metagenome (GOLD analysis project Ga0182004, IMG submission 120479) | Endophyte microbial communities from Sorghum bicolor roots, Mead, Nebraska, USA - 072115-40_1 MetaG | ecosystem: Host-associated > Plants > Roots > Unclassified | place: USA: Nebraska...
GTTAGCCCCTGGACAGCTCCTGGGACTCCTGGGCCGCGCCCTCGACGCGCTGAACGCGCTCAGCCGCGCGCCTAACGTCCCGAGCCCGACGACGTCTGCTGTACGTATTACCGTACATGACACAAATTTTGACCGGGCAGTTTGCAACCTTATGCATGTTCATTCATATATCTTTCACATATTTTTACAAGATAGTTTGCAGATAAGCATTGAGCATAATGATGGCCAAGTGGAGGATGCTCTTATTTTTCTGGAGCAATCCAAGTGGAGGATTTTTATACAAACTTGACTTTGTTATGCCTGACGACTCATTCACATGATAGCTTCCTTTGACCATATATTATACTAAGTTGCTAGCCACTAACCAAAGATTCAGAAAAGGAGGCCTCATCTGGACATGCTACAGTGCTGATCATTCAAACTCAAAGCTTTAACATTCCAGGTCACCATTGTTGAACTGCAAGAAGAAGAAGAAAAGCTAGCTGGTAAATAGTGTTGCCCATGATCCTACAACATTGGTTGATTGTTGATCAGAGTCAGACCTTTAAAGTAAGCATTCCAGAACAGCATGATTCAGCTCCCAGAAAAAACCACTAGTGATTATCATGATTCCACAGCTGTGCAACAGATTTATGTTGCTCCGAGTCTTCAGATTTTTCCTGTGTCATGTGTGGATGGATGAGATCTGGCTTTCTGCTCTCATGGTTCCATGAACCTCACCAACCAACACCTGTGGGGCAGTGGCAAGCTTCGGTCATCATTAGTCGTTAGCACTGGCACAAGCTCATGGATGCAAATGGTACATGTCCTTGACTGATGCCGTTGCACCATGCCATCTAGTTCACCGACAAGTGACAACAACATACAGATCGAAGCAGTGGCACAGGGTTTTGTTTGCAGGCACAGCACTGCAGCAGGTAACATGCAAAAGGATTTCTCTATTTGCAGTACTGAAAAGGGACCCATATATGTTGGTGCTGGACCCCTGAACTGAAATAGGTCCTATAACTCTAATGGGGGGTCATTCAAACAAAAAAGTTATGTTGTAGAGCTAAATAGGCCCATCATGAGCTCTAAGAAATATCAGAATAGAGCTAAAGAAGGCTCATCTTGGGCTCTAAATAATATCAAATATTGGTGGATGCAACCATCCTAGGCTAAGCTTGCAGTTTTAGGACGAATCTTTCTTTAAGTAAAGTACTAAATTTGCAAGTCAATTATCCTCAAGCCAGCATTCAAGTGGTGTATGTCAACAGAAACATATAGCTTGTTCCAGAAACATGGTTATGGAAAACAGTGGCTTTAGCATGAGGTAGAACAGAGAGAAAGATAGAAAAGACCCGACGCCCGCGTCGCTCTCCCTCGAGGGTGACCGGGCGGCCCCATCTGCCGCCGCCGCAGGTCCCTCCCCAGCGCCTTCTTGGCCCGGCCACCGCCGGAGCTTGACACCGGGAATCCAACGGACGGCAAGGACGGCGGCGGCTCGGCCCTCTGCATCCTTTCTCTCCCTCTCGCTAAGCCTATGCGGGAGTTCCGACGCCGACACAGTGAAGATGGCCGGCGACGCTTCTTCGGTGTGGGTGTGGGCGGATCTGGCTCCCCCATGCCCGGATCAATGTGCAGGCAACCTCCTACCTCCTCCTCCTCCTCCTCCTCCTCCTCCTCCGCTGCCACTTCATGTTCCTCTTCTCCGACTCCGGTGAGGTTGGGGCGGCCGGTGTGCTCGTCAGGCCCAGATCTGCAGTCTCCGCACCGGTTTGCGCATCCCCTGCCTCTTCTTCCTCTTCTCTGCCGACTCCAGCAACCTCGAGTGCTCGGCGGCCGTGACGGTGTGCGGCAGCCGCCGCGCATGACGGAGGGTCTATCTGGAGATAAGATGAGACGGCGTTCCACGATGAGGGAGGATCATGACGCGGATGTTGTTGCTGCTGCATGAGCATGTTGGGTGGGGCGGACGTGTCGTTCTCATGCAGCGGCAGCCTGCTCTTCTACCTAGGTCTCAGTCCACCGTCCCCGTGTGGCGGTGGACGGCACCAACATCTCTTCACCAAGAGACCTCTTGGTCGGTGTTGGTGCGCGCCTCTGCGACGTGTGGCGGCGACTGACACTATCGGTGCGCGCCTCCCGTTGTCGTGGGCGAGTCTGCCGGTGCGCGCCTCCTGTCGTCGCGGGCGAGTCCGAACGGCTCCGCGGCATGTGGCGGCGACTGGTAACGCCAATGCGCGCCTCCTGTTGTCGCGGGCGAGTCCGAACGGCTCCGCGACGTGTGGCGGCGACTGGCACTGCCGATGCGCACCTCCTGTCGTCGCGGGCGAGTCCGAACGGCTCAGCAGCGTGTGGCGGCGACTGGCACTGCCGATGTGCACCTCCTGTCGTCGCGGGCGAGTCCGAACGGCTCCGCGGCGTGTGGCGGCGACTGGCAGCGATAGTGTGAGCCTCCCGTTGTCGCGGGCGAGTCCGAACGGCTCCGCGGCGTGTGGCGGCGACTGGTTGTGCCAGTGCGCGCCTCCCATTGTCATGGGTGAGTCCGAAAGGCTCCGTGGCGTGTGGCGGCGACTGGTCGCGCCAGTGCGCGCCTCCCGTTGTCGCGGGCGAGTCCGAACGGCTCCGCGATGTGTGGTGGCGACTGGCACTGCCAGTGCGCGCCTCCCGGCGTCTCGAGCGAGTCTGTAGGGCTTCGTGGCGTGTGGCGGCGACTGACATTGCCGGTGCGCGCCTCCCGTCGTCGCGGGCGAGTCCGAACGGCTCCGCACGACATGTGGCGACGACCGGCAGGAACACTTGCAAATATTTCTGGGCGAAAGCTCAGCTCAGATCATGTCTGGGCCAGTGACAAGATTTTCCTTCTTAAAGGTGTCGCTGAAGAACATTTAGCCGCTTCTTCTCATGGGCCATTTGTTGCAGCTTTCCGTCGGCACAAGGCTCAGGCGAAAGCCTTGCCACGCTTCTGCTTGGCTACGATGATTACGTTCTAACGTCATTCACCTCCTTGGGGGCATCGTCAAAGAGCTTTCGTGTCTCACGTGTGGTAGTCCTTGCTTTTCGTTTGTGTTTTTGTTTTTGTGGTTTTTGCCACTTTTCGCCCTAATGCTGGGGCTGTTCGGTGTTGTTGTAGTTTCTTCCTAAACTTTTGTAAAATTTATATCAAGCCGTTTTGAGCTACATTATATATTTTTAGGTGGGGAGTAATCCTCCGGTGACATTAAAAAAAACAGTAGCTTTAGCCTACCTTCCAAATGAAGATTGGAGAAGAGAGGGAGGGGGGGGGGGCAGGGCACATTAGAGTAATTTCATGAGACACTGCACATATTACAAACATAATGCGAGTTATTTCTCCACTTACCTTGCAGATAAGCATAATGCAGTTTCTGGACTGCTTGGGGGTGATACTATATATGACAGCATACCTTCTCAAGTTATTTATTACTGAGCTGACAGTGTTTTCCTGAATCCTGACTGACTTAATGCAACCTCGTTTTTTTGGAAAACAAAGCAAAACGCTAAGGGCACTCCCAATGCACAAACCATCGTGGTTTCTATAGACATTAATTATAGTGTCACCTAAGCATTTTGCTGATGTGGCAAAAGAGTTATTGAAGAGAGAGCAAAAATCATAAAAACTAGGTCTAAATTAGAAACCATGTCTAAGTTAGAAACTATGTATACACAAAATCCAAGACATGAAGTGATCTAATTGGTTAAGAATGGAGAGAGAATGAATGTGATTGGGTAAAAAAATATTCTATAGAAACTATCTATTGAGACCATAGTTTATATATATAGTGTCTATAAAAATTAATACATATTTTTTTGAGGAAACAAGAGGAGTACAGGCACTCCTACTGAAAAATTTATTAAGGAAAACTATCTATTAGGACCATAGTTTCTATATATAGTGCTATAAAAATTAATACATATTTTTTTAGAAACAGGAGGAGTACAGGTACTCCTACTGAAAAATTTATTAAGGAAACATCATTAATACATATAGAAACTATATATAGTTTTTAGCATTGGGAGTACCTAATATGCTAGGTAAATTTGGGGAAACTGGGCTAAAGCAATGACCGCTAATGACAAGCTACCGAGCTCAAACTAGTGCTCATCGTTGCCACCAATTGATTTATGCCGGAATGGCCAACACAAGATAGGAACTCCAAAGCGATACCTCCAAGGAAGTGCATGAGGCTGAAGGCCCTGCCTCGCCGTCCATAGACCAGAGTTGGGCATTCACCCATATAATTCAGACAGGTTGTCTGTATACAAGACCTGGGTCCTCCAATAATTAAGGTAGCAAGATTGTTCCAAGGCTCACAAAGCCAACATTCCAGAGTCATCAGTGATCCCAGTTCCCCAAAACGATCGAAAGTACTCAAAAGGTAAACGGTCAGGGTTTCAATGCTGCGCATATTTGAGTAGTAGATATGACAGAGGAGATTAAGCACACGACAGTAAGAGTAGATCATGCATTGGTTATGTCAGTGGTTTCATTCTCTGAAACAGAAGGGCTGATAGATTGCCATATGAGACCTAGTGTGCTACCCATCATGTTCATGATGACAGCTGAGAGTGCAGGAGGGAGGGCGACCAAGGGTGAGGAGAAATGTGCAGTTGCTAAAACTACCCCTAAGGATGAGTTTTGCATTCCTACCTGCAATCCAGAAGAAGAAAACCTATATTAAAATTTTTCATAACACCATGCACAAATTAATTCTCTTCATTGCAGTTCTGAATGAATGACAATCAAGTAGAAAGCATTGTACAGAAAAACATGGTCAAAGCAACAGAATTATTGTTGCAAGATTTCTTATCCGTCCTTGGAACTTATGAGCTTCGCTCACTACATACAATATAATAGTCTCTATGGTCAGAATACGTGATGTTTTCAGACAACATATGATCTGCAAAAATGCAGCCTTGTCTGCTGTTTGTACACCTCTTAATTTAAATGTAAGTGTGCTGGAAAACTTGCTTGATTTGTCTACTTCAGTATTCTATACATGGTTTCAAAACTGGATATATAAATCCTCCGTTTTACTGGCCATATTGATTGGGAAATGTGGTTAGATCTGGTCAGGATCCATACCTCAATAGATATTGCTCTCCTTTGTTTTTCTTTGAAACCACCAATAGCTGCTGCCGCATAACTGTTTGTCATAGAGCCATGTAAACATTTAGAAATCTGGATGACAAGTGGCGACAACTTCTGATACAAAATTTGTGAAGCGCACTACACATAATCTGTTTGTCACACTCACCCAACAAAGAAACCAGCAAAATGCAGCAAGAAGACAGAGAGCATGACAATGCCAATATCCCTGGAGAAGAAGTTCCCACTCACAGAGGATGCATCGGCAATTGTCGATCTTAGGCGCACAAAGTTCTCAGAGAAGACACTGTAACATTAAAAAAGGGTTAAAAGGATGCAGAGTTTCTGCTATTCCCAAGCCAATATGACATGGTAAAGGATCTGAACCTGCATGCCAGAAGGGATGAAGCCAAGACTGCCATCAGAGGTGCAAAAGGAGTCACAAATTGAACTACTGATGGGAATGCAGTTTGTATCGATGAACCTAATAGAATTGGGGCAACCACCACCTGAAGGGGAAAATGGTTAGAGAAAACAAGAATAACTTTTGTTATGCACAAATGGCATCAGAAATTTCACCTGCAAAGTACTGAGGGAGAGCTTCACAGCATCCACGGGAATATAAGCACCGGCAAGAATTTTTGTTAACAGAGGAGTAAGGAACACTGCAGCAAGAGTGCTGCAGACAGTCATCACGATGGATAATGGAACATCACCTTGAGCAACTAAAGTCACCTGCACCACCAAACGAAACAATTAGGTAAGATGTGTACATTTCTGCAATTCTGCTTTTAGTGCGTGTATAGGAACATCAAAACTGCTAGCTTATACTGAAGTTAAAAACAACCAAAGTACTCTACTACTATTGGCATCTCAATTCCAATGTTCAATGAACACAAGAGTGTGAACACTGAATTGCATAGTTTGGCCCTTGAAGCTTTCAGTTCACGTAAGTTTCAGTACATATATATCCAACAAAGTGAAATTTGGCCATAGGAATAAAAGAGAAGGGGACCCAAAAAAAAAAATCCCCACTCTGTAACAGAAATTGGGAGTGCGTGACAAGCTGGGTTTAGCTGACAGTGTTACCACATTGGATGCAGTTCCTCCAGGACAGCATCCCAGCAGGATTAGTCCAGCTGAGAGGGGCGGGGGAAGCCCCAGCGCGTGGCTAACGATGGCGCCAAACGCCGGCATTATGGCGTACTGCGCGGCACACCCGAACAGAATCTGCAGCAGCAAAAACCACCCTTCAGGTTGCATTGCACGGGACGGGAGGAGAGGGAGATCGAGGAGCAACAAGGGATCCGGGTCCGGTCACGTACGGCGAGGGGCCTGTCGCGGAGGAGGGCGGCGAAGTCCCTGAGCTGGAGCGCGAGGCCCATGGCGAGCATGATGAAGCCGAGCGTGGCGGTGTAGGACCCCGGCGCCAGCGCCACGAACCACCGGAACGCCTCGGGCCGCGCGACGGCCACGGAGGCCGGGTACAGCCCCGCCGCCGCGGACAGCGCCGCGTGCCACCGCGGCGTGGGCGCTGGCGCGTCGGGGCCTCCGGCGGGTGCCGCGAGGCATTGGACTTGGGCTTGGAGGGCGGGAAGGCGCAGGAGCAGGCGCCGCCTGGGGAAGGGGCGAGGGGACCGTGGCCTCGGCGCGATCCTCGAGGTGGAGCTCCCGGCGGCGGCGGGGATGGGGCGGAGGCGGAGAGGGAGAGAGAGGAGGAGGGGAGCCATGGCGGTGGCGCGATCCGGGAGGTGGAGCTCCCGGCGCGCGGTGGTTGGTTTTTGTCCCGTGCAGAGCAAGTGAAGTGTAGCGCAGATCATTTTGGCGGGCACCGTTGTAAGGCGGAGTTCCTGAAAATACGCCTTCACCTATCGAAGGCAGGTTCGTAGTGTTCAAAAGAAGAAGGTTGGTTTCGTGGCTTTTCTTTAATTTTTTTCATATATAAATTGTGTATTAGTGGCTTTTCTCAGTCGTATATCTAGGACGGTTTTGGTCATAATCTTTTTTCCTGATGTCTTTCAGCTATAATATTGTAGACCGTTTAGATGTCCGTTAGAAGAGTGTTGTTTGTATGGTTAAACTCTTCTAGCTTAATTATAATATTACATAAATCTTTTATGTATTCAAGAAAAAAGACATCGGATATTAAAAATCTTTGAGAACTATATTATTTATTGTCAACGAAGCAATGATGGGAGAAATATTTGTTTTTTTTTCTACCTATAAATGGAGAGGAAGATACTTGGACAGTTGACGCAGTGCGCGTTACGATGCTAAAAAGAAACGTCCGTACACCACCTCACCTTGATGCCGAAAACTATTTAAAGTTGCAGTTTCAGGTGGGACAACCAGCTGAAAAATACTTTCTCTTTTTAATTTTGTGACATCGATGAAAGATGACTCGAGCAGTGTGATTTTGTTCAGCATCAGCTCACCTCGATGCTCCAATGTCCTCTCTCGCGTCTTAATTTCAGCATCGATAAAAAGCAATGTTGTGTGTGGTCTTACTGAGCATTCGCAATCAGTAGTTAAATGTCCATGTTTTGGTAATGGTAGTAAGCAAAAGGATTAGGCGAGGAAAGTAGGCGTCCTATACTGTCATCTATTGCAAATATAAGATCTGTCATTTGGGTGAGGCACTACCACCACCACTACAATCTTTGTAAAGTACTCCATAGTTTTAAACTATAGGTTATTTTGGTCTTGTTCTAAATTCAACTTATATAGCTTTGACCAAGTTTTTAGAGACATATATGTCTATAATAACATATTAACATATACAAGCTTTTAAATAAATGCACTGCCAGGGCCAAGCTATATTGTTTTTTTTTTGAGGAATATGGAGGGGTTTACACCCCTACAACATTTATTAAAAAAATAAAACAAAGGTAGCATTACAAGTTCAATTACAACAAAAGGCTGGAAAAAAAATCAGCTAACAAAGAAAGACACAAGGAACAGGAGCCTGTAAATTGCCAGGCAAGTTGCTAAGGCAGATTTGCAATCCATTGTTCAATTGATGGGAAGTAGGTCTTTGCCCTTAGTAGAAGAAGGTTCATTTCCTCCTTGAAGTAGCTCGTTGTCCTGTGCACTGATGGGTTAACTCCTCTGAAGATTAGATCATTTCTGGCTTTCCAAATGGCCCACGCCATGAGGATGATTATTTTCATGAAGAATGGGACTCTGATTTGATCCTTGAAGCTTTGCATGATCTGGAAAGGCTGTAGTGTCTGACCAATCTGAATGTTGATGTATCCCCAGCTTTGAATAGCAAAAGGGCATTCTAGAAACAAGTGTGCCATCGTTTCATGTGTTACCAGATTGCAAAGAACACAGTTATAGCTGGGAAGATGCATATGTTTCCTTCTCAGCAGTTCTCTCGTGCTTAATCTGTCTCTTAGAATCAGCTAAAAGAAAACCTTGTGTTTCATTTGGCAAGAAGATGCTCACAGCCACTTGAAGGCTGGGTGAACTGTCTGATGCCCTTTAAGTTGTCTGTATGCTATGTGAACTGAGAATTTAGCCGATTGCCAAATGTATGACCACTTGTTAGGCTTAGTGTTAGTGTTTGTATTTACAAACATCTGTTGCAAAAGGATCATTTGTGAGTGAGCCTGTTGTGACAAGGGTAAATGAAACAAGCCATGTGTAGGTGTCTGATCAATAGTAGCTTTCAGAGTGATGCTTTTGTTTTTTTGCAAATGAGAATAGTTGTGGAAATTTTTGTGCAGCGACTTCATCATCCCATAAGTCCTCCCACAGCAGACATGATTCACCACTCCCCACATTGACTCTTGACATCCCTTTGAACTTGATTATCAGTTTCTGAATATCTCTCCACCAGAAGGAGCCTTTTCTTTGGTTTCCTGGAAGCTTTCCGGAGCTATAATATTTTTCCCAGATTAAAGACACCCATGGAGTGGGTTCCTTGTTGAAGAATTTGATCAATAGTGCTTTATTTTGAGCCTGTATGTCCAACACTCCTAGCCCCCCATCCTGCTTTGCAGTGCATGCAATTGTCCAAGCTACTTTAGGCTTTTATCTTGCATTGATATCAGATCCTCTCCATAAGCATAGTTTTCTAAACTTATCAATCTTCTCAATTACATTCCGTTGCAGTACGAAGGTACTCATACAGAAAGTTGGCATGGAGGTGAGTACTGCAAAGCTATATTGTAATTAGGAGGTGCAAATACATCCCCTAAAAATTATAAAAACAGTGATTAGGTCTAAAATTTCACTATATATGTATCCTCTACGGAAGATGTCTATGCACTCACAAGCTAAGTGCATCCTCCTCTAATTTACTTTAACTTCGCCACTGGATAGTTCAATGTAGTGACGAGAACAAATCTGAACTATCTTGGCCTGCATGCTCTGCTGCCCGGAGTCACCGCACATGAGGCGCCACAATGGGTCCATGGGCCAATATATGCAGATCAACTACATTGGACCAGCCAGTGCTGCCAGGGCCTCATGGGCCAATGTGTTGCATCGCGGGCTGGTTGCACACGTGATTAACCAAGGCACAATGATGGTGGTTCGGTATCTATATTTCTTCTTTATTTCAGGCTTTTTTTTATCCATCCATTCCTTTTTATGTCTTTCTAATCCTAATCTAAATAGATTCTGAGTACTCTAAATAGAACTCTTCTATATCTATACCTAATAATAAATAGGTAAAATTTCTTGCCACCTTAGATTTTGGTCCAACTCTCATCTCTATTCGGATTCTGGTTCCTTTGTCCGATAATCCTCCTTGTCCGGTAATCCTTCTTCTCAAGCTGCTAAGCCAAACTAGACACCTTCAATGAGATGTTTGGTTGGGGGTATTAAAATTTAACAGGTAGCATTTCGTTTTATTTGATAATTATTGTGCAATCATGGACTAATTAGGTTTAAAAGATTCGTCTCACAAATTATTCTCTAGCTATATTTTTAGTTTTGTAAATAGTATATATTTAGTATTCCATGTATGTATCTAAACATTTGATGTCGTGGATGGATAAAAAGAATCACAAGTAGCCAAACGGGAGAAGTTCCTGTTGTGTCCAGCTAGGACACAAGACATGCTGCCCCACACGTCAGCTTACATCCCATATCCATGCATCAACCGACCCAACATGCATACATCATGCATATGCACGAGCACCTTAATTAGCTGCCCACTGACGCATCCACGCACGTGATCTCATGTTGCTTGCGCACACCACTTATTGCCTTCTTCGGTAACACTGTCCCAACTACACCGGCCAAAACAAACATTACACTATAGCCTACACATCTTCCATATACATCTCACAGAGTGATTGCCTTCAAGTACATTATTTTCTAGTCTAAACATCTGGATAACATTTTTGACCAATAGAACCTTAGTTCCTCGGCGACCTGAGCGAGATCAAGACGAGGATATGCAACACCAACGATACGGGGCAAGGTTGAGGAGAGAGGAGACAACGACGTGGAGGAGGCTCCTAAGTCGTTGAGGCATGCGGCTGCTGGGGCTCCATCACATGGACCTGCCAGGCTACTGAGACGCCGTCGCGTGGAGCTACCTAGGTGTTCTCGTGTTGGGATTATGTGGCCGCCAGGATGCTGTGAACAACACCCGTTAAGGCTCCATGAAGGATCAAGAGGACTAGAGGAGGTGAATAGTTTTTTTTAAAATTTATTGTGTCAGCTAACTAAAATAAGTACGGAATTAAAACTATCAGTTTAGCTAAGACTATACCTCTCTATCTAAGTTCTGTAGCATCTTGTAAAAGATCCAAAACAAGCAAACAAGGTGCTACCTTAGCAATAGCTCACCTAACCAATTCTAGAAGAAAAGTCATATAAACCTATGCCACTAGTACTTTGCAAACCGGGGGAGCTCCTACATAGCTAAGCAAAAGAACAAACCTCCTAAGCTTACTAGCAAGCTCAATAACAAGACAACTAATGCCAAATTAGAGAGCGCAACTTACTTAGCTACACAAACTAAGCAATATGACTAACAAGGTTATACAAACCATATTAGCTACGAAGGCAACTACTAGCTACACAAGTAAGAAGGTAACTAGCAAGCTACACAAGCTAACTAATTACAAGAGCAACTACATAAGCACAAGTATATGAATGTGAATACAAGCTTGTGTTAGAGATTTGCAAACCAACGAGAAGAACAATATTGAAAGATGATTTTCTTCCAAGGTTCACTTGGTTGCCACCAAGCTACGTCCCCATTGAGACAAGCTCCAAGGTTGCCACCGGTCCTCTTACTAGTGGTGACCCGCAAGTCACACTCTCCCATGTGGAGTGCTTACTGCAAGCTCTAGCACTTGACTCGGGCGGACAACTTGTCGCCCTTCACGCCTGCTCTACTAGAGTTGCTCTTCGCGATACCGCGGGGTGAGCACTGTACCCCTCACAATCTCTTCTTCAAAGCACTGCACAATCTCCTTGCGTGCTTCGACAGAGTCACAAGCCACCAAGCCGTCTAGGAGGTGAAAACCTCCAAGAGTAACAAGCACCACTAGCTTGCAATATGAACATCTAGTGTCACTCGATGCAACCTCACGATGCAATCGTACTAGAATCGCTCTCTCATTCGATCGGATGAACCATATCAAGTATGAGTGAGTTAGAGGGCTCCTAAGTACCACCACATAAGCCACCAAGATTTTAGTATGCTCAACAACCAGCCAAGGTCGGGCTCCACTTGTATTTATAGCCCTAAGGGCTAAACTAGCTATTGCCCTTTCACTGAGCAAAAGTCGTGGACGTCGGACACTCCAACGCTTTGGTGTCGGACGCGGTCCCCAGCGTTCGACGCTCACAACGCTGCCACGTGTCATTAGCCATTTGAACGCAATCGTTGGCGGCAACGACTAACTCACATACACGCGTGACACAGTCACATCGAACGCTCCGATGGTCCACACTAGACGCGGAGCCTCTGCGGACACAGAGAGGTTCAAAACCTCTCGGAGACGCGTCGGACATCCAAACCGACCACAAAAAAATTAAGACCTTGTTTAGTTCCATCCAAAAACAAAAAACTTTTCAAAATTTCTCGTCACATCGAATCTTACGGCACATGTATGAAGTATTAAATATAGATAAAAAATAACTAACTGCACAGTTTGCTTGTAATTTGCGAACGAATCTTTTGAGCCTAGTTAGTCCATAATTAGACAATAATTATCAAATACAAATAAAAGTGCTATAAGACTTTTTTTATGGAAGAAACTAAACAAAGCCTAAACAAAAGGTTAAACGATTGCGTCCGATACACTTCTTTTTCGTTCAATTGCAAACTCAGTCTAGAAGAAATGACAAATGGACGTGAAGACCTGTACCTATGTATTACATCTTTAATTAGACCTTATTTAATTTGCGAAAAGAAAATTTTTTAAATACCTTAACATATTTATAATTAAGCAATTAGTGTTCAATTATAAATTAATTATACTTAAAAGATTTATTTTGCAAAATATGTATAAATTATATAATTAATTATTTTTTATCTATATTTAATTTCGTATGTGTCTAAATATTGGATTCGATGAGACGAGGTAAAAATTTTTATATGAGAACTAAACAACACCTTAGTCTCCATGCACCATTTTTCTATCGTAAAGTCAAAGTCCGAGAAGGATAGTCAGTTTCTGAAATTAATTAGAATAGAAGAAGAAGAAGAAGAAGAATGGTCAGTTGGATACGATACGAGTACTGTCTGTCGTAGCACGGAAGTCACGAGAAAAATGGTAAACAACGGCGGCCACTCCGCCGGTCCCACGAAGACGAAACGGAAGCCCCTGCCAATTTTGCAGACAAGCCCCTCTTCATTTCACTCCCCTCCTCCGCCTCCGAGTCCGACCGATCGACTCCGTCCCACTGCCCAGCCTCTCCCGTCCCCCTCACCGACAACGAGATCTCGCGCTCCGGCGGCGAGCGGGCGCGGTGGAGGTGTTCGCGAACTGCCCGCCCCCGACCCCGATGCTCTTCCGGAAGCGCATCAACTACGTGGCCCCGATGCTCGCCTCCGCCTTCATCCTGCTCCTCCTCCTCTCGGGCTACTTCGAGCTCCCGTCCATCTCCTCCACCTCGCTCTCCACGCCATCGCCGCTCCTCGCCGCGGCGCGCTTCCCCACCGCGCTCGACTCCGTCGGCTCCCGCGACCGCGACCCCTTCACCTCCCTCCTCGAGGCCTTCGCCTCCTGGGACGCCGCCGTCGGCTGCCCCCGCATCCGCGCCAAGCTCGCCGCCACCGCGGGAGTGGAGCGGGGCCTGACACCGCCGGGCGCCGGCGCTAACGACACCGCGGCGGAGGACCCTGCGGCGGCGGCGGCGGCGGCGGCCGTCACCGGCGGCGCCGCGTGGCGGGGCGCCGCGAGGTGCGAGGACCTCGCGGCGCGCCATGTCAACGTGCTCGTCAAGGGGTGGACGTGGGTCCCCGACGCGCTCGACGGCGTCTACACGTGCCGGTGCGGAGTTAGCTGCGTCTGGAGCAAGTCTGTTGCCGCCGTCGACCGCCCCGACGCGCTGCTCTTTGAGGGCGCCACGCCGCCGCCGCAGGTATAGGAACTCTTTCCCTCTTTTCTTTGTCCTGTCGATATGAGAATATCATCTGTTCTGTTGTTCAAATGAAAATGAGGCGTCAGCTGCGAGCTGGCTCTTTGTGATGAACTGATAGCTAGTAGATGGATTTGGGGTACCTCAACACTTAGAGAGATCGAATTGGTTATGAATTCAGATCCTTGTGCAGTAATGCTTGTGTGGTGGAATCAGAGAATTGGTGTACCAAAAAGAAATGATGAAAAGGTTGGTGTGGGGGTTTTTCACCTTTTTCAAAATGTTGGTTAGGTTACAAAATGTTTTCGAAGGTCATGTGTATGCTTGATAATACTATTCAGCATTTTTTTTTGGAGCGGAGATTATGTTTCTTGTTGGAATGAGGGATGCATTCTTTATCCAAGTTCTACTTAAGAACACTGAAGAAATTGCTTCTCATTGCCTCGGTTCATTAATGGAAAATTCAGAAGTCTAATTGTTAGTTGGGTCCTCTAACCTATCTGTATAGCTATAGCAATTCTGCATTGGGAGGTTACTGTATTGTAGATTGCTTGCCTCCTTTTCCAATTGCACCTTACTTAGACTACTAGTGCTGAATGTTCTGTCAGTTAATTTGGCTGTTCTGATTGGTCATTTGGTAGCTAAGCATTTGGTTAGTGGCGTAGCTGTGGCTTTGCAAACTTTGCCAGCTTTCATTGGACTTACTTATGAATCAAACACTATTCTTCTTTTGATTAAGGGTTTTTTCCCCTGTATTCTCAACTGATATTCTCTATCTCCATTCTCACTTTCAAGTAATATGTTCTGCAGAGAATGAAAGGTCTGCCTCTGCGTGTTTATCTGGATCTGGAGGCTAGTAGGAAGCCAACTGGTTTTGAGGACATTTTTATTGGTTACCATGCCAATGATGACTTGCAAGTAACATATGCTGGAAAATCATTTCACACCAGCCGTAGTTACCATATATCAACTGAAAAGAGAAATGTAAGTGTAAAAATCTCAAATTATAAATTCCATAGTATAATAATATCAAGGCAACATTTTGCATGGCTGATCAATTAGTTGCTCTGTGCGCTACCTAACTCCAACTATGTGTCTCTTAACATGACTATGCTGTATGCCACATGATTCTATCATTCTATGGTTGCTTTCCGTCATTATTTGGAACAGAATTGATACAAAATGTAAAATCATGGCAGGATATTCTTACATGGCATACATAGTTTTAATTTGTTCTTACCAGAGTGATCCACAATTCACAAGATGGGAAATGCTCCGAGTACAACTCAAGTTGTACTCAAATAGTTCTGCATGTAAAGAAGAGTGGTCACGTGCCACGATTAACAGTTCACAACATCACATGTTTTTGCTGTCAGTGTTGTATGGTTTCAGCTATATCAGTTCTGCTGTAGTAATACTCACTTTTGCCATTTTGACCTTATTAACTGCTGATTTCCTGTCTGGTACCAGGATGCACTTATTTACTGGTCATCTTCAAGGTGCCTTCCTCATAGAGATAAGCTTGCAAAAGACTTCCTCTCATTGGTGCCTCACCATTCGTTTGGAAGATGTTTGAATAATGTTGGTGGTCCTGACATGGCCTTATCCATGTATCCAGTTTGCTCCACCAATGACAATGGCACTCCACACTGGTGGGATCACCTCCATTGTGCAATGTCACATTACAAGTTTGTTCTTGCAATTGAGAACACCAAGACTGAAAGTTATGTGACTGAGAAGTTGTTCTATGCTTTGGAGGCTGGGTCAGTGCCAATATACTTTGGGGCACCCAATGTTTGGGATTTTGTTCCTCCTAATTCTATCATAGATGCCTCCAAATTCAGCTCACTCAAAGAACTGGCTTCATATGTGAAAATGCTGGCAAATGACCCTGTAGCCTATGCTGAATACCATGCATGGAGGCGTTGTGGTGTATTGGGTAACTTTGGCAGGGCACGTGAGATGAGCCTCGACACACTGCCTTGCCGACTCTGTGAAGTAGTTAGCAAGAGAGGTGGTAAGAGTGCAGATGCATTGTGATTGATCGGTCAGTGTCCTGACTTCTGACTTAAACCATCGACTTGTACTTTACTTCTAACAATGTCTGACATAACCTTTTTTTCTTGATTCTAGGTGATTTTGTATGGCTTATATACCTTGATCTGGACATGTGAAATAGATGTAAATGGTATGCTGAAGTGCTCATGCTATTCAGTTCAGAAAAAAGTGCCTAGTGCTATTCATGTCAAGATCAAAGACTCACATTGTCGAAAGAAATAGCGCAGTTAATTTTTATTATTTTTTGACACCATCTCTCTTTTATCTTTTGAGTTTAGAGGCGTGTACAGTTTTTAGACTAGAGAGAGTTCATGTTTTTAGGTAGAAAAGTATACAAATGGACTTCCTTGTTGTTGGTATCATATGAACCATATAACCATCTGTCATACATTAATACACATCCCTTTGAGGAAAATGATGGATACACAGAAATGATGTTATCTCAAATTCTAGATGTTTCCCGTCCTCTTGCATGTGTGAGCTCCGCACTTAAATTTGTGTAGATGCCATGGTTATTTGTTCTTTGTAAGTTTTACTGCATTTCACATAAGCACCATAACTATTAGTCAATTAGGTGACATGAAGTCTGGAATCTTGACATGCAAATTTTAACAGTGTGAATGCCTTGTCAAACACTTAGAAGAATCTCCCATGTTCTGACCGAAGCTTGAAATATGGTCTGGTCCTGTGCTGCTGGTTCCTAGTGTTAATTTGTGGCCCAGCTATAGACTATTGGAATTTAATCGAAGTGCTAAATGGTACTAATATATTATCTTTATAGGCATATAAGATAAATGGAAAGAGTCCAAATTGCTACCTTAAGTTTGGCCTATGTCCAGCACTCCAGATAATCCTCTAAACTATGTTTGATTCGGTTCACTCGCCTCACCTATTTCAGATGGCCCAGTTCACTCCTTAACAAGATTTGTTTTATTTGTTTCTAAATGTTCGAGTTGACTTTTCATTTTCATTTTGAGGTCATAGGTGGCATGATAATTTATTTTCAAGAATAAATCATTATTTTTAATCATTCTTTTGACACGTTAGGACATCTAATAATAAATTAACTCTAGAATTACAAAATTTTATGAAACATAATCGTAAAAAATCATAATTTATATTTTTTAAAAAGTTATGATATCCATTATAACCTCGCAAAATTTGAAATTTAAACTCAACTTGCATGTGGAAAGAAAAAAAATCTTGTTAAGGGGTAAATTAAATCGATCGAAGTAGTTGTGGGGGACTAAATCGACAAAATGTTAGTTTTAGGGAGTTATATGGACATAAGCCAAACTTGGGGGAGTGATTTGGATATTTTCCTAAGATGAAAATTTGAGTTTCAACTTGTAACTCTGGGCACAAGTTTGCCTTTATATAGCTATGGGAAATCTTGAACAAAGCCTTATGACTTACAGTATAGGCTATTTACTTACATTTTTGAACAGTGATGGCACTGCTGAAAATGTGCCTGTAAATATCCCACTGAAACACTATCTGCAGATTCTAACATACTTAGGAAGTTAGAACTCAATAAAAATCTTGTGGACAGAACACTACATTGTTTATGAACTAAGTACTGACACTGGCTAGCTCAGTCACCTGTTGAGTCTGGTACTAAAGTAAAAATGAAGGATTGTATGCACTATTAAACCTTACTGCAACTATTTGCTAATACAGAATTCATGTATAGAACCACTCCCTCTGTTTTAAATGGCAAGTCAGGTTTTAATTTGGTCATAAGTCAAACTTGTCTAGCTTTGACGAAAACTTGGTCAAAGCTAGAGAAGTTTTACTTAGGACAAAGTTGAAATGGCTTACAATTTGGAATAGAGGGAGTACTTCAATGTGCAATTTGTCTTGTTTCACTGTGGCAAAGGGCAAACAACATGGTGTCTATCTAGATTATCCCACATAGCCACCAGAAGGGAACTTGTAAAGCCTCCAAATCGTGTCATTCATTGTGTTGGATGATATGGCATTGTCTATTTCTATCTCCTCGTTTATGTACTTTGAACTTTGTAGTGAGTATTCTTAAATCTCCACCAGAAATATTCAGAGCATGTGTTGTATATGTTGAACTGTTATGCAAAGTAGCTTGCTGGAGGAATGGTGATTGCGCCATGTGCCTGTGGGAACACCTTCTGACCTGTATGGTCTACAATGTTCCGCTGCCAATAACTTGGTGCGACATGTAAAATTTGAGCTATTATTCAAGCTTCAACTGGTTGATGGAGTAGCCGAGCAGCTGGTACGTCCTGCTGGTGCGTGGTTGGTGGTGTAATGGGGTTGTTGAATCATGTAATTGCCCTGCTTCTGCTTGTTATTTCGTGGTCTGCCCTGTTTCAGCTAATCCTCCTCTACCTGTTGCCCTGCTCACCGGCTAGATGCACAGAGAGGGCCAGGTGAAGATTGCATACCTTTTGGTATGGTAAAATGTTGAAACGGTCTTGGTCATTGCTTTTTTAGAGTAAGAATAGTAGAGCTGATGAATCGATTGCCTAGATGTCTTTGAATTGTATGGTAGTGTTGCCGATGCATCAGTTTACCAACATTGCAAATTGTCTGAATAGTATGTGGACATCTTTTTCTCTGGACGATTTTAATTAGTTTTCAATGGTAGAATAATACAGTACCACCGTGGAAGCTGTGATGGCATCAGTTTGCTTGACTGGGATCTGGAAACATGAGTGATAATCAGTGGTGCCAATGATTGATTGGACGTACTGCCTGCAACAACCTGACCGTTTCGTGAAAAACTGAACTCTGCAAGTTTGGTCAAGCCGATCACACATGCGTCCGTTGGTGCATCATTTTTTTTTTCTCTTGCCTTCGCCGCCATGCGATGCGACTGCCGGCGCTCGCTACCTGAACTTGACCTCGTATACTGTAGCTGCTTATATGAAACTTGGGGGTGTTTTGGGACTTAGTTTAGGAGGTGTCATGTCAGGTATCATATTTATTGTCACATTGGGTGTTTAGATACTAATAATAAAACTAACGACAGAAACCATGACTAATTCACCATACAAATGTATCAAACGTAATTAATCTTTCATTAGCATATATTTACTGTATCACCGCATTATTAAGTCATGAACTTATCAGCTTTAATAGATTCATCTCGCAAATTAGTTTCAATTTGTGTATATAGTTTTTTAATTAGTCTATATTTAATACTCTAAATAGTGTCCAAACCTGTTTAATGTAGTCGACTAGATATGGACTAAATTTTGGGAGATGGGAACCAAACGCTCTCTTAGATAAATCAAACAGTGCTAAGTTTAATTAAATATACTCTCTCCATTCATATATCTACATTGTTTTAGCCTTTGATGCAGTGACCAAGGAACAAAGCAAAGACACTCAGTTTACATTTAATCATTGTGGGTTGAGCGCATACAAGAAGTTATAGGCAAGGAACATCCAATAAGCAGCAAAGGGACAATAAATGCAGGTAAATCTCAAGCTAATATGAAGGAGATTTTTGAATAAAAAGTTTTTTTGCTTAGATGAAGAAGATAAATGAATGGATGAAGTATATGATACGCAACAAGAATCACCAGGCACTAGATTAATTATAGAACTTTTTATAATAATATTAATAATATTTTCTATAAAGTTGATTAAATTTGCTTCACTAGGAGGTAAAGCTCGGTAAATAACCTACCACACACCTTTACTTTATCACGATCCGCAAATAAAAGCATCTTCAATAGTTTCTCGTACGAACCTTGTTCTACACTTTTATTCTTTTCTATATTCTTCTATCTTTAGATTGACCAATAGATATGTGTGTATATATATCCACATGATGAGGTTCTAAGTGCGGAAAAATTGGGAGTTGAGTTGAGATATGGAGTTGTTGAAGAGGAATGTTTTTCAAGCTTGCCAAAAAAATCTAGATGGGAGTAGGTTTTGGAAATTCTTGGAGATGCTCTGACTTATGACCACACACCTTTTACTATATTGCGACGGTTATTATCCGATTCAATTTGGCGTTCAAGGATGTATGGTGTAGTGCTGTTTTGGAAGGGGTCGATAACTTCTGCAAACTACCCTGCAGCCTATTGTTACCAAGAAAGACTGTGTCTACCCAACGGAATTCAGATCCCTTTTTCAAACTGAAGCAGATACTAACACGAAATTATAGTAAACCCTTGCATTGGCAAGCATCAGAGTATGAATGTTCCTTTATTAAGTTCTCAAATCCATTGAAAACAGTACGATTAATCACACCACCATTATTTATGCTGGTCCATTTTAGCATTTCTATTATCATTGAAACCATCTACATCGTCACTTTACTGTACATATAGAGTGGTAGAAGTAATAATAAGGGTCACATGTCCAAACTGAGGACCTGATCTGATACAGTTAAACTGAATTTTGCCATGTTGATAGGTCATCACTTTTATAAATAATGAGAGAAACTACAACAGCTTGGCTATTTTTATTATAGAGGCTATTTTAGCATTTAAATAGCAAAAAGTAGACTCCAGCAAATGTGCTATCTGGTTTTATAAAATAGAAAATCGGCTATCTCTTGATTTTCGATGACCATATACAGTCAATCACTAACACTAGCTATCTGATTTTATAAAATAACCAGGCTATTGTGGACCTCTTCTTTTTTAAGAAGTTTTCTATTTTATAAAATGACTAAACAATAGAAAATTTGGCTACTAAATTTAGCCAAGCTCTTGGAGTTTTTGCTCCGATAGAAGTAAATTTACAAAAACCATTGCACTGACAAGTGACAAGATTAAGAATGTTATAATGTCCCTTAACTTCATCACATAATATAAAGATAATAAAGAAAACAATAAATAAGTGATTCAACAGATGTACCATGCATTTTTCTAGTCTAGAACTAGAAGAGTTGGACTGGAGGGGTTAGGAAGAAGCAAAGAAGGAAAAGCAGGGGTGGGTGCTCTCATCCGTTCTTCCACGAGCAGCGAGAGTCTTAGACCAATATTCCGGGGAAAAAAAAAAGCATTGGCGGCCGGCCAAAGGCGGCGCCACGGAGCTCCGTTCGTCGGACCCCCATGGGCGTGGTGGAGTCGTCGTCAAGCTCGCGCGCGCGTGATGAGTACTGGCTGTCCCGGCCTTTGCCACGCCCTCCCAGGGACGGAGGAGGGGCGGCGCCGTGTCCTCCCTGGGCTGTCCTCGCCGGTGGACGTGGACGGCGGCGGCGGCGACTTCGTCTCCGTTGTAGTGCTCGTCGAGGCGCAGACCGCGGCCTCGATGGAGCTACGTGGTAGTGAGCTCCATGCTCGCTCGCCTTCCCTGCGGCGGCATGGGCTGCCTTCCAATGGTGTCCCTGCTGTTGCATTTATAGCCTGCCCTGCCCCTGACCCCTGAGAGGATCGCATTGGCCGGCGATGCATGGATGCATGCGGTGATCGGTCAGGCTTTCGATGCGGCGGCGTTATCGGTTATCCTCGCCGGCTCGGTGCGCGCGGGCGGGCAGTTGCTGACCGGGCAACGAACACGGCATGGCTGTTGGGTGTTGGCTGATCCATCGCTGATGCGCTTTGTTGGCCGCGGGTTCCATGGGTGCCGAGTGCCGTTGCATTGGAGATCGACTTGCATGCAACGGCTGATCGATCGAGCAACCCTGCAACGCTATGGCCTATATATGGGCTTTTGTTTAGGGGTGTTTTTTTTGGGGTTGACTAAAGTTTAGTCCTGTTTCATATTAATTAGAAGTACTAAATATAGACTAATTATATAACTAATTATATAAATGAAAACTAATTCATGAGATGAGTCCATCACGTTTATGATTAGCGAATGTGATGTTACAGTAAGCATATACTAATTATAGAATAATTAGGTTTAATAAATTTATCTCGTGATTTAGTCCTAGTTTGTGCAATTAGTTTTATAATAGCCTCATGTTTAGCATTCCTAACTAATATCTAAACATTCAATGTGATATGGACTGAAGTTTATTTCATATATAGATCCAAATTTTCGCATATGGGAAATACTTGGTTGATTTCCACATACTAATTGCAGCTGGGAAGCTATATGATATGTTGTTCGTCATATAGTAAGTCAATAGCGTGTAAGAGTGCATGACCTAACATGAAGTTGGTAGATTACAATTATGCAATAGTGGTCTTGCTTTAAGCTTAACTCTTTTGATAAGAGCTTCTGCTGAACTATTTTGAGTATAAACATATGGAACTGAGTGCTGAACTTGAATTCCTAAAACCATACAATAGTCATTGAAAGTTTTTGAGGAAAATTAAGTAACATTATTCACTCTAGTAGATTTTTTTTGGTGTTTAGGATAATCTTCTTTAAGTCTAATAACTTGAGCTATTAGTTTGGCAAAAGTATAGTTGCACATGGATAAGAGACACACGTGAGTCTATCGTGTAAATGCACTTATTAGAACCATGAAATATCTGAATTGTCTACATAATGGAATAAATAGGACCACAAATATCACCTTAAATTCTTTCAAAGAACTTAAGTGGTTCAGCTTTGATCAATAAGGTGGTCTTAAAATCAATTTCCTAGTGGCACATGCAATGCATATAAAATCAGAGGATTGTGGGAACTTAGAAATAGCTAAGTCCTGATCATGGGAATTGTTTATAACTTTTGGCATCATCCCATGCAGTGCATATAAAACCAGAGGATTTTGGGAACTTAGAAATAGTTGAGTCCTGACCATGGGAATTGTTTATAACTTTTGGCATCATCCCTATGCTATGATGACCAAGGCGATCATGCTAAGTTTGGAATGTGTTGATATTCTAAAAAAATTATTTTATAGGCAACATGTGTTACGGTTTGATATATGTATAATATATTCCAGACGGTAAAGGGGAAATTTTCTCAAAAATTTGTTTCCATATCCCGTATCTTTGAAGAGAAGAAATTCCTCTTTATGTTCTTCATGTGTCTCCACATGAACTCTATTTTTTTGGATATCTCTATAGCTAAGTAAGGTAGAAGTTGAATCGGGATATAATAATGCATCTTTAATTGTAATTTGAGTACACATGGGAAGTGTGATAGTGGCACAGCTAGAGTCTACTATCGTTGCATCACATCCAACAATTGTTAGAATATTGTTGGTATTTATTACGCACTATAGAAGAATCAAAGAGAAATAATCTGCAAGCGCATGGATATACTGATGTAGCACTTTAGTCGAAAAAGATATCTCGAGTACCGTATTTTATCCACAAGAAGAAAGCATGCGATGACTAACCAAGACTAAACTTAACCCCAGACTATCAAACAAGAGAAATAAAGGGCTATGGAGAAGATGTCTACGAATTCTAGTTCTAACATGTGGTAAGTTATGCTAATATTATTCTAGAGGGGACACGCTAGGCCACAGTACTGCAGAGAATACTCTAACATAACATCCAAGTCCTACCGGTCCTTACAAGCATGATAGGAAACTATAAATTCTTTGGGACGATTGGGTCACTTTCCACGAACAATCCTTATCCGGCGAGTAGGAGGATATCTACGTGCAATTGAGTCTAGACACCGCGTCTACACACGACATGCAATTCCAATCCAAGAGCAACCAAGAATTGAAATACTCAAATGAGTCACAAACTAAAGAACAATAATAACAACAGACTTAGTAGTATTAGAAGTTGAACACCTAAAAAATCTCAGAAGCAAACCCCACGAAGGAGCTTGATCCCGCAGGTACAAGCCGAGGAAGGAGACACCGATAGCTCCGGAGCTTCCTCCACAACTCTTCCCTCCACTCTATCTCTCTTTAATTCTATAAGACTAGCCCTAATCTCTCTAGAGGACTACAAGGCTAGACTACTCTTGAATGCTTGGCTCTGATCCTAACTGGAGATAATGAATTAGGGTTTCCAGGATGCTTTGCTCCAGGGGCTAGGGCATTGCTTAGATAGGCCGATGGGATGAACCGTAGCCCTCAGATCAAACCGACCTTAATGGACAAAGATTATTAAGCCTCAAAGTTGGTTTATCCTCGATCCGCGAGCTCTCCCCTAATTGGTTATGGGGGAGGGTGGGCGCCCTGCCCTACTGACTGGTGCCCCCCCTTTGATGTGGAGTCTTCCTGGACCTTCTACAATCTTCTTTTTCATACATGGTGTTTATATTCATTTTGGTCCTAGATCTTTCTTGGTTATTTTCCTGTTTAATCCCTGCAAAACATGAATACACCAAAATTTGTGGAATTTTTGTCAGATAAGACCCTGATTCTACGTTGGTGATTCCTTTTACGCATCTTTTGAAGTCTTGTTGGCTAGTAAAAGTATGAGTTGTGTAACAGGGATGGCATTTACCTATTCTCTATTTATCTAGAGCTTGATGTACAAATTTCTGACCTATATGTATACATTGAATTTCCATGTGTTCTAGCTCGTCTTTTCTGTATTGGTTGGATGTTCACACTACACATGCTTTGGCTCAATTAAATTCCTAGATAGAGCAATTAACTATTTTGCTTTAGTCTATCACTAGTTCACTACATGTCACTACTACACAAAATATTATCCGAGACGGGCAAAATAGATTTACCAAGGCAGGCATCGCAACTGCCTCGGACATAAGGTCATAGTAAATAGGGCATTTTCTGAGGTGGTTTGATGCCCGCCTCGATAAATCAAAAACAAAAAAAAGGAAAAAAGCCTGTGGACAGGCTCGCTGAGCCCATCCATGGGCTCGCCGAGCCCATCCACGAGCTGCCACCACCACTGTCGTTGCTCCTCATTGTACCTCTCGGCCACCTGCCGATGGAGCCATGGAGGGAGGGGAGGAGGACGGATCCGCAGTCACTGGGCTCCAACCCACTGGAACCATGGACGTAGCCCACCTCTTCGCTGGATCTGCGTCATAGGGAGTGGAGGGAGGAGGTCAAAGCATGGCCGGTGTTGCCATGATAACGGGGTGGAGGAGCGTCGCACGGAGAGGCCGAATCCGGACACCACGACATCGGATCCGGCTACCACACCACCGAATCCGCGCTCGCCGCCTCTAGATCCATGCTTGGGGATGCCGCCAAGGGGAAGAGCTCGGGGATGCTGCCACCTCTAGATCCACGATGCCGGTGAGGGAGGCTCAGGCTCAAGAGAGGGAGAGGGAGACACGACAGTGCCGCGTGAGCTCGGGCGCTCTGGCTCTAGTGACGAAGAGGGAGAAGGAGGGGGAGGGGAGGCATTGTTTGTCTGAGTGAGAAAGAGAGGGTGAGTTCTGAGTGAACCCTAGGTTAGAAATTCATACTTGAGTGCCTATCAGGCCTTAGTATGGGCCTGTTTCGGCTTTGGCCTTTTTTCTGAGGTGGGCAAGTTAGGAGGTCCGCCTCCAAAAATAGGAGTATTCCTCCGTTAATATATTTTAGGAGACGGTTTTTTAGTCGTCTTTGTAAATTGATTTTGCGAGGCGGTTCATTGTGACCATCACGGTTAATAAAAAGTGGCCGCCTCGATTAATCCTAGGCATTAACCGAGGCGGTTCGTATTTCTGCCCGCCTCCGAGGCTCATTTTAAAATGCCTTGCAAAAGATTTTTTGTAGTAGTGTGTTTTTCTCTATTTGTATGTCCATAAAAAACTAACGATGAAAATGTAAATGGACAATGATTTTTATTTTTGCTTTAGTCTCGTGTACTGCTAGTTGAATTGATATATCTCTTGTTTCTTGATCCTATTAAATTAGTGAACTTTGCGGCTTGGTGTACCTGTTAAGCTAGTGAACCTGTTATATATGGAATAGGCATGCAATTGACCTTCTTGTATTCTTTGTGTAGTGGGTCGTTGATTTGTTCTAGTGAAATTTGAGATGTGCATGTCCACATATCAATCTAGCCTTGATGATGAACCGGTTGGTCACTAGACCCTGAACTGATACTATTAGGCTAAGATCATGCTAGTTCACCTATCAGTTTTATTGAATGCAATTTCCTTAGTTCTTTACTGCTAGTTTTTTTTTTAAAAAAAATTGGCATTTTTCTCATCTCTGTCTTTTGCAATAGTTGTGCCCATCTTTTTCTTCTCTATTTCTATCTGTACAACAGTGACAATCATCAGTATCATTAGTTCATGTGTTTCCTTGTTTTCAAATAGCATCAGCTGGACAGGGTAAACGGGTAAGGCCCCTACTGTTCCAATTTAGTTCAGTAGCAGCAGTAAGCAATTAACTTAGTTCAGATTTTGTTTTGGCTTGTTATATGTTCTTACAGTTGACATGAATCAAGGTGGCAGTAGCTACTGCAATATATGTTCTCACTCGTGGATTCTTGCCTTGTTAATTGCTTGTGAACTTAGTTAATTGCAGAAGCTATATGTTCTTAACACCTAGCTAATTGCTTGTGAATCTACCACCTTGTTAATTTCTTGTGAATCTACCTCCTTGTTAACTTGGCACCTTATTATTAGCTATTTGCTCTTAGCAGTTATATATTAACTTATAGCAGCTAGTTAATTGCTTGTGAATCTTACCACCTAGTTAATTGCCATATTTTAACTTAGCAGCTACATGTTCTTAGCACCAGATATATGTTTAGCACTAAATTTTTCTCTTGTTACACGTGAAGTCGTGATCTCAAAAAAAAAAATTTCTCTTGTTGACACTCCATGGAAGTACTTAAATCAACTGGTCAATTATTTCTCTCTATATAAAGTGTGCAGTTCAATTTTAGCCATGGTTTATGCAGCTCGATCCTAGCTCCCTGTCTTGTGCTGCCTCATTTCTCCTATGCTGATTTCAATATAGATTAGTTACATTGTGGATGTTGTGAAACTATGACAGCTAGGCTCAAACTCTTCAGTTTGACTATTCTCTGAGCTTAGTGCACATCTGCCGAATGTTGTCTTTTGATTGGTTAATTGGATGCTTTGAAGATGATGGTTGAAATGGATTTCTTGTAAGGTAGGCAAATTGTACCTGCTTTTTCATGGATATATGAATTTCATACTTTATTTGAGTTATACTATAAATTAGCTTGTTTTTAGAGTTTTTAGGTTTGAGAATTTACCTATGTTTGGTTTTCTTGTATTGATGTTGCTTTAGGTTTGTCCTTGTCTGTATCCCCCACTTCATTCTACATTCAACAAATATTAATAAGTCGTTAGTCAATACAGTAATTTATATAAGTAACTCTAAATGTGTTCTTCACATTTTATTAGGTTTGTGGCATCATAAATGGTTTTATGGATGTTTTTAGGTTGATTTTAGTTTAAAGAAGATAAGTAATTTCCACTAAGATAATGCAAATTTGCTAGGTTATAAATGTTTTTTTGACAAATTATGAGTGCTTATGTCGAATTAGAAGGGAAGTTGTTTTCAATCTTTATGTACTGCTTTGAGAGATTCATTAGTTGTTGTAGATTTGAATGAATATGTTGCTTACCTGTGTTTTGTCCCCATCTTTTTGTATGTGAAGCTGCCTAGATCGATCTGGAGGTTTCTTCCTTCGCTTGAATCCTATAGTCAGATCTGATTCTTTGGTTGGTACTTCTCCCGATTTGGATGCTATGTAGGCGCAGGTAAGTATCATTCTTTCATTTTGGCCCTTCTATTTCTTTTAAGAGATGCTTTTTGACCTTCTTGGAGGGCAAGTCTATTCTTTTTATGTTTCACCCCTTCTTCTTTTTCTTTATTTAATAAAGATTCCTCTCTGTTAGGCCTTTTGATATATGCAGTTTTTCAATTGGGATTTTTGTGTATTGATTCTTAAGGCATGAAGTCGGTACATGCGTTTTAATTTTGGGCTTTTTAAAGTACTATAAGGCTTGTTGGGTTCATTCTCTGTTAGTGACTGTTTGGTACTTTATGTTTTTTATTGAGCTTTGTTTTGGGCTTATTGTCCAGTACATGGCCTGGTAGGACCATTTTTCTATGAGTAACCGGTTGGTGCTTGTGCATTTACTCCCAGCGCGTGATATTTAACTAGTCTCACCCTTCCATCGGTTTTCACTCCATGTGGTCTTCTTGGATTTACTCCTAGTGTATGGATCGTTTGCCTTCTTTGCTATTTAGGTCAGTCTCATTGGAGTTTCATAGGAGGTTTCATGCATATTTAAGAGAATGTCACATCATCAAACTGCATGAAACGAGAAGGAGAGAGAAGGAATTTGTTTCATTGTCACGAAACGAGTGGGGCGGTGTTTCCAACACCACGAAACGAGAATCAAACCCGCATTGAGGAGCTCTGACATTTCATCAGAAGAGATGGATGAGAGAAAAGATAGGGAGAGGAAAAGATAGGGATGAGAGAAAAAATAGTAAAATAAGCTATGAAATCGTGCAATGAAACTTTGCACCGTGAGAGAACCTCATTTCATGTCAATGTTTCATGTGTTGGAAATTGAGAGGTGCTCACCATTGAGACTGGCCTTATATGGACGACCATTTCTATCTGCCTTTTCAAGTTCTCTTCCTTTCTTTATAAATCACTTGGCTTCCTCTCAGAGTTTTCTTGTTGTCTTCTCTAGCCATCTTCTTCTCTGTGGTTCTCAATCTTTTCTGGATCCTGCATGTAAGTGTTTAGATGACTAGTATTTTTTAAAAAAAATCTAAGATGTATTTCTTGTTGGGTTGATCTCTTCATTTCTCTCTTTATTCTATTCTTGGGGTTGCGGTGTTTTTTATATCCTTCAAGTTTCATTTTCTTAAAATTACTAGATTCTTGAAGTATTTGTTATTCTTTTTCTAGATTCATGTTTAAAATCTAGGATGTGCTATTTCTATTTAATGTATGTACTTGTTGAAGTATGACACCATGCATGGCCACTAGAAGCATATTGACATCTCGTTGAATGAATTGAAGACCGTGCCTTTGATCAATTTGCACTTGGCATCTTTGGTATGAGGTCCTGCTTTTCATGCCTTCGTTTATTTTGTGTCAAAGCCGTGAGATGATGTTTGAAATGTTTTTGATTCTACAAGAATGTCTGTGATTTGGATTAGTTCTTGATGTTTCGCAGGTAAACTAGATCTGTTTGAATCGTTCATATATTTCATAAAGTTTTTAGAGGTTTTGTGGTCCTGATGTATTTTTCGATCTACTCATGCCCTTAGTAGACAGAATCAGTGACAAATTGATGGTATTTATTACAATGTCTTGTATTAGTACTTACAATTTCATATAACTATATTTACAACTAGCTCTATAGTGTAATTTTAGTGTTAGGTTGTTGTAACCTGGGTGTATTATAACATGGTTTTTGAAACTTCATGTTAATCTGTGGAGAATTGTTCAGTTGTAGTTGTTTGATTGAATAATAGTTTTAATATTTGGCTTTGTTTTTTACGGGTCATTTGATTTGGATCAAAGGGTGTGTAATTCATATGATTTTTTTTTCATCACCTGAATTTGGATCCTAGTTCAAATCGGTTGATTTGGCTTTTTGCTCAACTGAATGATAGGATAGACCAAATCAACCGAATGATAGGTAGACAGATCCTATAATAAAACACCCCTCGCCGGAGGGACCGGGCTCTCCACTGAAGCCACTCGGGAGGATGTCGTTGGAGAGCCGGCCTCTACAAAGGTTAAAGTTCAGGAGCCAGGGCTGTAGTCTGCGGTGGTCTGGCGACGAACTCGACGCTACTAGTCCCAGGCTGCTGGAGCCGCAGCGGTGCCGGATCTGGTGGTGTTGAAGCCCACCAAGGTCTAGAAGTCATACGGTGTAAAGCCCTCCCTTGGGCCGGCCGCCAGGGTGAAGGACCCCAGAGTTGGTGGTGGCGGCAGGTGCTAGGTGGACGGGCATAACTAGTAGAGTTCGCACTGGTGGTGCCTGAGAAGATCCAAAAGCCTGTGCGATGCTGGAGGCGATGACGAGGTGTTGTGTGCGGTTATTGCCCCGGCCACGATGAGGATGACAATGGTTGTGCCATCCGTGACGACGATAACGGCTGAAGATGTGCCGGTGCTGCAAGCGGTTCTCTGTCAGGCGTACAACACCGACGAGCACTGGAGCGTGGCGGGTGAAGATGGCAGTCATGATTGACAGTGAGTCAAAGTCCAAACTAACCTCTTCGACGGGAGTTCTTTCTTCATCTTCTCCTCCTCGTTCTAGAGCGGTTGTAATCGAGAGAAAGAGAATGAATCGAACTACACGGTATATATATCTACCAGATGTAAGGACGCCATGGGACCAAGAATATCCATTCGCGCTGATGTCAGTTCCTCTAAGTATAAGGGATATTTTATGATGATCGCAAGACTGGATAGGACTTAATCCACGTCACTAATCCATGGGTTAGGATCCTTGTGTATGTGATCACTCTAATCCTACGGATTGCTTCTTAGAGCAACTCCAGCCCAGCATGCAAATTGGGCCTCTACTTTTTCTATTTGTATGTTGGTCTGCAAAAAATAAGGACCCAAAATCCATTGCAACTCTAGCCCAACACCCTATTTCTCAAAGAAACTGTCCCGTCTGCTCCTACCCCGCACCGTCCGCTCCTACCCCACCCGGGCGCCGCCAGCATCGGCGCCCGCTCGCCGCGCCGCCTGCAGCCTGCTCCGGCGCCATGCTCGCACGCCGTCGGCCGCCCACCCTGGCTGTGTGCAGGTGCTGCTAGAGACGCAGAACCTCCGGGTGAAACGCGGAGCCTCCGGGCCAGGGGAAGCGCCTGCTCCGGCGCCCCACCCGCGCCCCGCACAAAGAGGATGTTGTTGATGCCGTCCTTGGCGGGGAGGTGGACGAGGATGCGGCGGAGGAGGTCATCGGGGCGGCCGCTGATGTGATCGGTTCCTCCGTCTTCCTCGGCGACGGCGGTGCTCCTGCTCCTGCACGTCGGCGCGCAGCGGCCCTCGAGCGTGGCCCAGTGTCGCGGCTGCATGGCGGCTCGGGGCTGGGCAGCGGCGGCGGCGCGGTTCCGCCGTGTGCTACCGCGTGCGGGGTAGGGTGGGGAGGGGGGAAAGTGGGATGGGTCTCACGAGTAGGGGGCTGCCAGATCTGGGGGGCTCAAACTAAAATTTAGGGGGACTTGTAAAATAAGGGCTCAAGAGTTGATTTTTTTTGTCAAAATCTCTAAAATTAAATTTAGGATAGGGATTCAATTCAAGTAGGGACCTGGATTGGAGTTGCTCTTAACCTATTAGAAGAAGAAGAGGACTAGAGGGAGGGGTTAGGACTGTTTGGTGTAAAAGTGATGGATTATTACTGTTGTGTACAGTAGATGTTTATATACAGAAGACGGTTAATCTTTGGTGCCGAAAGGGCCTATCCGAAAGGGCCTGTGCGGTTGTACCCCTCCGAAGGGGTCTGTACAGTTATACTACCGATGATGTAATTAGCACATGCTAATTATAGAATTACAATAATTGATCACTAATTATTATCCCTAATAATAATTCTTAACACTCCCCCTTGATCAATTGATCTTGTATAGGCACCGTTATTTGTCCGTCAGTAAAATCTGGAAGCTTTGGAAAAACCCTGTGGGAAAAATCCAAAGTATGTTGATATACCAGGCAAAACTCCCTAAAACCCAGTGAGAAAAATAAGGAGAAACACCATGATATATATAAAATCAATGTTAATATACCCTTTAGATGACCTAAAGACTTAGTCTAAAAACAATTTGATCAAAGATCAAAATGTCAAATATTATCCTTGAAAAACCTCAATGAGGAAAAATAGATAATATGACAATTACCTTGTGTTACTATTACCTCATTAAAAACTTTATGTGAGAAAGCTCTTAATAGAGTAAAACTCATATAAAGGAAAAAGAGTATAATATAATGATGAAGTA
>Ga0182004_10000171_pt1 | contig 31406 bp, 25 predicted proteins | sample Sormic07211540_1_FD_120479 | JGI IMG/M metagenome (GOLD analysis project Ga0182004, IMG submission 120479) | Endophyte microbial communities from Sorghum bicolor roots, Mead, Nebraska, USA - 072115-40_1 MetaG | ecosystem: Host-associated > Plants > Roots > Unclassified | place: USA: Nebraska...
ATAGATAAAAAAATGGATGGACAAGCATTTTTGCTATTAGGTAATAGAGATATAGATATAGATTTGATAGTTTTTTTTCTCCCGTTGCAACGCACGGGCATTTTTGCTAGTATCTATAAAGAGGAAAAATTTCAGTCTGCCTCCAAATTTTTCTGCCAAACTATACGTCTCCTGGTCGCTCCCATCGTGTCCGCATCCTCCCTGCGCGGGCCTAGGCCTGTGGCCCCACGTGAACCGGCACTTCGGGTTGGCAGCTCGCACACCTCCTCGCCGTCGCGGACCATGGAGAGGCAGAAGGCGCAGTCTGGGTCCGTCTCCGCCGCCTGCTCCTCCTGGCCCTGCCCTTGCCCGCGGCGGTACACGACGATGGTGAGGCGGTCGCAGGACTCGGTCGGCAGCGGCGGTGGCTCGTCGTCGTCGGGGAACACGGACGCGCCGTCGATGCTGGGGTGCGCGACGCGGTAGCCTAGCATCATGGCGCGCGTTCATCTCCCCACGGAGCGCCAGCGACGCGACGCGGAGGCCCGCCTCGCCGACCACCGGCAGGAGGAGCGCGCAGGATAGGGACATGGCCACGTACAGCACGGACGATTGCGCGCCGCCGGTCTCCATCTCCATGCCGATCGCCGATCGGCTCCTGTAGTGCTATTGGCTGCTAGGAAAGCAAGGAGTCAACTCTGATCCCCAACTCTGAATACAATGTTCGTCTCAACTGTCCCCTGATGTTCTTGCTTTCTGCCCCGAATCTTTGCTAAATCCCATCCCTACCTCTATCCACTCCAGTTATCAGTGCGTTCTTGATCGGAATGCGACAATTGGTATCTAGAGCCGTGATTTGGGCAGAAATTTTTTCTTCTCAATCAGTTCCTCGTCCTGGCGCCCGGCCGCAAGCCTACGAAGGTGTAGGCGTAGATAGCTGCATCGCTGGAGGACCTCGCCATCCAGTTCCATGCCATGTCGAAGCAGCTCTACGCCTTCAACGACATTGTGACTTAGTTCACGGGGCTTCGTGAGATGATGAAGCTGACGCTTGACTCCGTCAACGACATTGGGACTCGCCAGACTTCCGCCGAGACGGTGCTCGAAGAATTTGTTGCTCACATAAACTCTCTCTAATCCGAAAACATAATTTTAACAGTCTTATGGTTTAGTATCTCAAGTTCAATCGATTATAAATAAAAAATATAAATATTTATGATATCAAATAAATATTATTAGATTCATTATAAAATATATTTTAATAATAAATTATTTTATTGTCGTAAATATGAATAGTATTTGCTACGAAATTTTGGGCAAACGTGAATTACCTTTGGTAGCAGGCAAGTATTCTTTTTTGGATAGAGAGGATATTCACAATCGGATTATAGACATCTACTACCTCTGTCCCAAAAAAGTGTTGTTTTTTACTTTCTGACATCTTGTTTGACCATCCTTCTTATTTAAATTTTTTATCTCAATATCATTTATTTCGTTTTGACTTATTTTATCATTAAATATACTTTAATAATTTTTTTATTTTATAATTTATAGAAAAATTTTGAATAAGACGAGTGATCAAGCATGATGTCTAAAAGTAAAAAATGTCATTCTTTTTGGGACGGAGGTAGCATGTAAGAAGCTAGGGAAAGTAGGCTAAATACACTCTTAATCACACACAATCATATTATTAAAATCATTTTCTTATATTTTAGATGTCTTTATAAAATAAATAATATATCTCAATGTTTTTTAAAAAAATAAAAAAATAATATAAAATATGTTTTTTTCCGTTGCAACGCACGGGTATATTTACTAGTATAGATAAAAAATAATTAATTACATAGTTTACCTTGGGCCTTCCTTGGATTAAATAGGATTATTTTTTTCTCATTTTAAAACCAGATTTTATATTTTTTTGATAAATGTCTTTACTGGTGGTTGTCTTAACTGAATCTCCAGTGGAAATCTATTTTTATAGACGGTTGTCTTTTTTTTCAAGATTTTTTTTCTAGTGTGTTTGGTGAGGACTAAGGCCTCTGATAATAGTAAGATTATTTATTGTAGAGGTTTTGACTACATGGAAATTTGGGGCATAGTTTTAGAAATAGATTTTATTTTGCCTAATTCACCTTCTCTTAGCTTAGGCGTCATGGTCCCTTCACATGGTATAAGACTTCAGCAGGAATAATTTGGATCTTGGGCCTTCAGCCCTTGAGCGACGCTACTCTGAGGGGTAGGATGGGTACGTGTTGGCCTCCATACTAAGGCCTTGTTTAGATTCAAAATTTTTTTTAGACTTTGATACTATAGCATTTTCGTTTTTATTTGATAAATATTGTCCAATCATAGAGTAAATAGATTGAAAAGATTCGTCTCGCGATGTACGTACAAATTGCGTAATTAGTTTTGTTTTTATCTATATTTAATCGGTAATGCTTTGACTCTGACGTCCGACCGTTTCCGGACGTGGTGCCCGCTTACTCGGCTTTCTGTCGCTCGTGTCTATCCGTATGTGACTCTTCTCATCCACTCATTTCTGTCTGCATGCAACTCTTCTTATCCACTCATCTCAAAATATCTATGGCATGGCTCTCCTTGCCCACTCTCTCTCCTGCTACTTGCTCCCTCATTCACTTCTCTCTTCTCTCTCTCTCTCTCAAATCCACCGCAGCCTTCCATGGTCCCAACCTGGGAGACCTCAACTCAGTGTGGTGCCTTCCCCCATCTCCCTCCTCAACCGAAGCTCGAGCACGCAATAGGGGGATCTGTGGAGGCGGCGTCCTCTACCCATCTCGAGCCCGATGTGCATCCTCCACCCTAGCGTGTCGTCCCCACCTCGACGCCGGCCATGGTGGCTTTCCCGTGGTGGATCCATGGAGTACTAGCCTTCCTATGGTGGATACATGGAGCACGATGCAGATCGAGTAGCGTGTAGGCGATGGCGGCCCATCCCCCATCCCATCCATGGAGGCGGCTCAATCTGTACCCCCGACAGCGCCCCCAACCCATGTGCCTCCCCTCTTTCCCTTTATCTCGCGGCTACAGTAGATTTTATGGTGTTGCAATCGTCTATCTGAGATGTTTTAGTAGTCTATTCGAGATGTTTCAGTAGTAGTTCTTTTGTTGTTGCAATAATATGTTTTTTACTGTTTCAACTTCTTCATCCCAATATTGTTGTAGTATTGCTTTCTTTGCGATGTTGCAATATGTTTCAGTTGCTTCAATCTCATGTTGCAGTAGGTTTTTCATGTTGTTGTAGCAGTTTGTTCGGTGTTGTTGCAATAACATGTTCATGGTGATAAAACTGGTTCAACTTATTTGTTGAAGCACTTTGTTCAGTGTTATTGCATAACATATTCATGGTGTTTCAACTGGTTCAACTTATTTGTTGCAGCAATTTGTTCGGTGTTGTTGCAATAACATATTCGTGTTGTTTCAGTCGTCGTTTCATGATATTGTTACAGCGCCAAGCAGGGGGGCTAGGGGTGGGTTGTGGGAGTGAGCTAGCGATGGGTGGAGGTGCTGGGGGACCGACAAGGTTGGGGTGAGGGGGCGGATCTCGTGGGTGTGGAGAGCGTAGGCGGTTCCTTTCATCTCCGTGCGGGGCAGGTGCAGTCGGGTTCCCATATCTACTTTTTTTTATTTTTTTCTTTCTCGGTGTGGGGTAGGTGGAGGCGTGATTTGTACTTAGCGTCCGAACGCTAGCGTTCAAATCGAACGTCCGGACACTAGCACTAGCAGTACCGATATTTAATGCTCCATACATGTGTAGTGACGGGAATCTGCCTAAAATGACGAACGGATGAAGAGGGGCCGGCCCCTCGACAGGCTCGGTTCATCTGTCTGCTGCGAGCATCAGGGCTCGATTTCCACGCAACTGATGGTCCTACAGGGTTCATGGCTGTTCTACGGATACTGACCCGACTGAATATTTTTCCGAGCTTGGAGATTATTTATGCAAAGAGGAATTCAGGAACCATAATATTCAGACTAAACTGCCTAGTAAATCTTAGCTTCAATCAAGATTTTTAATTACCAAGGTCACAAGAAAAAGAAATAATAATATGTTATATCAATTACAGCAAGTTTTACAATTTGATTGAGCCGGCCGAAGAGCAATGGATTGGCAGTTTTGACACTGCTGGAGTCGTGGCAAGGACTATGACGATGATGACAATTTAACGACGTCACGACCTTGCTGTTTCATTGGAACCTGTCAACGAATACTCCAACTCAGATGATACACGCAGTAGCTCCTCCAAGTAATCGTTGCCGAGGTCCTCAAGCTCGACAATGCCGCAGTCGCACTGGCCAGGCACCACCACCAATGGCTGCTGCAACGGCAGGCTCGAGACGTCGAGGCATGGCTGCACTGCTGGCTCCTGCAGCTGTGTCTTATAATTTGCAGTAGTAGTATCGCTGTCATTCATGGCAGGTGAGACAACAAGCTTGTGCGACCTTCTCGGCCGCTTGGAGTGCCGCCGCTTGAGCGCGAGGACAGGGGAACCACCTGTGCCGGTGCCGGGCAGCTGGAGCGCGCCGAGCGACGCCATTACCCGGTCCACTGGGAAGTTGAGGACGGCGGCGGCGCCGCGCGCGGAGAAAGCGGCCTGGTCGTAGGCCAGCGCGGCGGCGTCGGGGGTGTCGAAGGTGCCGAGCCACACGCGGGCACCCCTGCGCGTGGAGTCGCGGATCTCGGCCGCGAACTTGCCCCATGGCCGCTTGCGCACCCCGATGAAGGCCGTCGTCGCCCGCTTCTGGCGCTGGTACGCGGCGTCGGCATGCTGATTGCCGCGAGTGTCCGTGGTTGCCTCCTCTGAGTAGGTTGAGGCGCCAGAGGATGAGGAGGACGACGAGGGCGGCGACCAGCCGGAGGACACCGGGGTGGAGGGTTTGGTCGTACCCGCGCCGGTGTCGCCGCCGAGGAGGAAGGCTTCGAGCTGCAGTAGCTTGTTGCCCAGTTCTGTGGCAGGGTAGTAACAGCAGGAGGAGGCGTAATGCTCCTGTTCCATATGGATTTGCTTTGCTGTACGCGACTGGTGTTCTGGCTAGCTATAGTGTGTGTGTAAGAATAAGAAGAGTCAAGAGGAGGGAGAAGAAGCTGCTTCGTCGCTCGATCGAGCCGGTGGTGACTGCTGACGAGGGAAACAAGGCTCAAGAGATGCATGTTATTTATAGCCTCCCCCTCACTGCCTCCATTATATTTGACCTGTTATCGCGTGTGTACGACCTGCGTGGAAGCGACCCTGCTGCCCGGCATACATATATGCTGATTTCACTCACAGGTCAGCAGAATGGATTGCAGCTTCGGGGAATCAACGGGTGCTGAATATGGATTGTGTCGATCGTCTGACCCTGTTTATTGCATCATGTCCTGTGAGAATTAATTGAACATTTTTCCAGTGGAGGCTATATAGTCAATCCAGACGTATACCAACTATAGTTTAATTTGCCGCCATACATATATAGTGACAAGCTTTATCGCTGATATTACTTTATATTAATAAAATGAAGGTTCCTCTGAAAAGGAAAAAAAAAGAATAAATGATGGTTGTAGCCACGTACGTACGTACTGAAGGGATGATTAGAATTTCGGCAAAAGTTGTTGGACATATTTTTCAGCAGAATATTAGTTGGACAAGCTTTTAAAATTTAGTATGGAATCGATACGATGAAGGAGTAACAAATGGTGTGGAACCTGCTCCATATACCGACAACACACGCATGTGACCCCCTGAACAACAGTTCTTCTGTTCATTTTGGACACCTGAACCAAAAACGTACTCAAAGTATTGTTTTTGGTACTATTTTAGGACACGGATATTAATCTTATATCTTATACACTATAAACTAAAATCCCACTACATATTTCTTTCAATATGAAAGCTATTCAACTAGACAATCCATGATCACACACAATTAAAATACACTAACTCATGCAATTGCAATGTCCACATCATCAAGTCACATATTTCTCTAAACATGCAAGTTGTCTAACTAGGCAATACACATTCTAACCTATTTATATTTATTTTTCATACCTAACGTGCGTCTTGCAATTGCATTGTCTACGTCAGCAAGTCACTTACTTCTCTGAACATGCAAGCTGTCCAACTAAACAATACATATGCTAACCTATTTATATTTCTTTTTCATATCCGCGGCAATGCACGGGAAATCCTCCTAGTTCAGTGTTATATATATCAACTTGGTTTTAGGAATACTCATTCTGAGACAACATCTTTTGGTCATGCAAATTGTACGGAAATTGTTTACCCTAATGTACTGTAGTTTTTTCTTAAAAGACCTAAATATTTTCTACGGCTTGTGGGTGTTAAATTTTATTTCTATGTTACAAATTAATAGTGCTGCAAATTCTTTGTTAGTTGAATGCAGTGATATTATAATAATGCAGTTTACATCAGGCATATATGACCACATGATGGAGGTATACCGATTAGTCGATTACCAAATGCTCATGTGACCATATATAAATGAGTGGATGGTTCTTGGAACTGGACAGTGTCCGTGTACTGTGTCACGCCAAACGCCACGCGCACGCACGGAGATCTAGTAGACGATGTAGGCCGGGTATCGCATCCACAGTAATGTGGCCGGAGCGGTGAAACATGAGTGTTTTTCTGTACAGATGAATCAAAAACATGATCGAAATCCTCTAAAAAAATGATTGAAATAAGTTAGTGTGTCCTAGTTTCTGGGTTTCAATATAAAAGGGAGTTGTGGTTTGAAAAGTATGGTCAGAAAAAGCTGTAAAAAAGCACACGGTTTGACTTTTAGTAAACTTTTCTTGTCCATATTGCTTATAAGTTGTACCACCATTAAAAAAAAGTTACTCCCTCTGTCCCAACTTATTTGTCGTCTTCCGTTTTAGTGTCATAAGTTTGACTCGATTTATATAAAATACGTGCAATAGTTATATCTCTCAATAAATTTATTAAAAAACTAGATTAAAAAATATTTCCAATGATACTAATTATATATCATAAATATCAATAATTTTTAATATATATTTTGTTAAAGTTATTTTTTAAAAAAGATAATTATTTTGGGACAGATGAGTTTGTTTTAGTATTTGTAGGACAAACTAATGTACAACGGAAATTAACCATATACCCCTATTTACTTAAGGTGAATTATGGTAGTGTTAAGGAATAAGTCCTTAATAGGAATACATGGACGCATACAGATTGCAATAAGTTCTTAACTAGCATATGAACATCTTACGGGATATATACATGTAACTGAATTACCCGATACCCATTACTCGTACCCGAATTACCTGGACCCAAACCCGAATTACCCGAACCCGAGGTACCCAATGCTAAATTCAGATAGCGATTTTGATTACTCGAAATCAGTTTGTGTAACTCGGGTAATATCCCCTGGTACCTAAACTACCCGAGTTAGCCAAACATGTGTCTTTGTCTTTGTATTTATCATGTGTTGTTAGTAAACATTAGAACTTATCAATTTATTAGAATATAATTCTCTTTGTTTGAACAAGTGACCATAATATATTATTCCCTACAAAATACTATTGAAATTTTATACAAATTGCTGCTGAAATTAATTATATATAAATTGCTATTGAAATTTTGTGTAGTGTGTTGTTTTCTGAAAATTCAGGTAAATCGAAAATACCCGAACCCGAATTATCAAATTATCAGGTACCCAAAATTACGGTTAGTGTTTTTTTCAAGATCAATATCGAGTAACAATTTTCATTACCCAAATTACCCAACCAAAAAAAACCGGTAACCGAACGCCCATTACAGCCCATACATGCAAACGCAAGAGAGTCTAGAGTAGCTTCTCATCGGTGTGGGTGCATTAATTTGTAGTTAGTGTTTGACGCGCTGTCTCGTTTCATCATTCCATAGGAATAGAGACTTTCGTGAAAAAAATATTCTCCAACAATATTTTCAATTAGATCCCCAATACTTCTATCATTTAATTCTATTTTTTGCTAGATTTTCAAAGTGTCAAACAAGATATAGAGTGCTTATTTAGTAAAATTATTATTTAAATAAAGATTTAGAAATTGAGTGTAAGAATTGTACGATATTCTCTCCACTTACTTGGCGTGTTGAAACTACTAGTGTATGCAAGGGGTAATATGAAAAAAGAAAGTGAAACTGGAGAGCGTGTATCCACGTACGGTATGTATATATATTACACATGCTCCCCATAATAACCAATAACCATGTTTATTGCTGATCTACGTGTCGTTCCACTACATCGGGTTCCAAAATATTTTCCTTCAGTTGATGAAGTTTACTGGAACTCAATACATTGTTTTTATCAAGCTAATTTATGATAAATAGTAGTCAACATATATGATACCGAAGGATATCACCGTGAAATTTTATTTCATATATAACTAATAATCTCTAAATATGTACTAATTCGTGTGTAGGATGTTGGAATTTCCTCGAATAATAGGGTAATTTGACTTGGGATAAATCTAATTAAGAAGGAACGGTCTGGTGAACGGGTGCTAACTTACCATACGTGCATGCAATGCATGTCTAAAACTTCATTCAGATCAATTGCTACAGTATTATTGCTGCTACGAGATATTGTCATGTCTAAAACATCACAGAGGAACCTTGGCCCGAATGTCAGCCGGCTTGCAATTGTATGGCGGCGCTCTATAATTTCTTCATTATTAATAAAAAGCTTATGCGTGGACTGATCCCTTTAGATAGAAAATGCGCGCTCATGGCTTATTAGAAAAATCGTACTTCCTCCATACTGGTATTAGAAGTTGTTTAGGACATGATTGCGTATATTAAGGAGTGCCAAAGAGTGATTAATTAGAGGGTAGTTTTTCTTCTTTGCCTTTATTAAATATGGCTGCGGGTGCCTCCTATACAACAGATGTTCATAGCCTAGTTGGTAAGTGCTCCACAGCCCGAGGCTTGAGGTCGAGTGTTTGAACTTGTTGGCCGTAATTTTTTTGAGATTCAGGCAATTTGCATGGGGATTTTGCATTGCTGCACGCTCGCGGGAGGTCGCTGGTTGCTCTGGAGGCCGCCGTGATTCTTTTTCGTTCGTTCGAACTTTTCACTTGCGGCTTCTAGCGAGCGTCGAGTAGGAGCAGCGGCGTGCGACTTGCGGCGAGCAGCCAGCAGTAGCGTGAGGCATGCAAGGGGAAACCAATATAATACGCTGTGGCTGGTCGCAAGAGACTGAAGAGCGAGTACGCAAGAGACTGAACGGCGCGGTTATCGCACTGAGATAAATTGATGGCCTACTTGCTATTTGGCATCATATTTGTTTGTCCTCATAATGTTCCTTTTGTTTCGTATCATGATTAGAAAAGTCAATTATATTGTAGAAAACTAGAGGCTGCAGATCCGAAGACAATACTTAGAGTTTCTTCTCTGAAAATTGGAGGCTGCAGATCCAACCATACATCAATTGATTATGCCCTACACAATTCCACTGTTTTAGGGACAAAATTTATCACTATCAGTTCAGGCAAGCATGTCGGCACCAGTATTTACATCAACTAAATAGGTAACTAATCAACTATCCTTTATCTTCTTTGTTCAGTTGCAGCAGATAGATCAGTACTGGTTCTCCCTTGGTGTCAATTCATCACTTAGACAAAGGCGCGATTTCCTGCACCCAAAAACAACAAGCATAGGTTTTATAGTTTGTTTGTAAATATAAGCACAATGGATTAAGGTCACTTTGGTAAGGATTCAAAGCTTGTGAATTTATGTTAAGCCTAAAACAGTGGGGAAAAGAGATAGCGGTGGGGAAAAGAGATCAGAGAAAATGCACGACAACAATCTACTGTTACTTATTAATGTCGAGTTCAGAGAGTTTACTGGAATATGTACAGTTCAGTTCATGAATATGTCCTTAAAAACAAATTAAATTAGTTTTTTTACCACAATATGATGATTTGTCTCAGGTCGGTATTCCACAAAGACATTGCACGATCTCTCTTTGTTTTGTTTCTTGGGCGGAATCTTCATGTATACCTCTCCTCTTAGTGTTGTGGTTGGATGGATGTGATTTCAGATACTCAGTTATATGTCTTGTTCTTGTTCTAGAGTTGCTTGCTCATTGTTTATTGGGTCTAAAAAAATGGCTCCTATATGTCCGCAATGTCCAGTACGGCATATATCAAAGGAACTCTGTTCTGATTGATTTCCATGTGCTAATTTTGTGTAGTTTAATAATTGGTGAATAGTAGGATACATGTGAAAAAGTAAATATATAGCCCCCCTGAGGCTGTTTTTTTTCTTAGTTTTAATTTTTAGCAGTGTGATCATGCTAATTCAAGTAAATAATAAAATAGAAGCCCCAAATGTTACTATTGTTAATATTGTAGGGAGGAGTATATGAAAGGAACTCTGCTCCCAGTTATATAAAACTGCAAATTGGATGACCTTGCCACCTGCAGTTCTGTGTTCTCTGATTGATTTCCATGTGCTGATTTCAGTTAGTAAATAAGAAAATAATTCAAGTAGCAGTCATCAAGTTAGTTTCTTTCCTTCTGGTTTCAGTTCAGAAGAAGTTAAGAATGAGAAGAAACAAAGAAGCTGATTCATACTTGCTTGTGTTGATTGATTCTGTGCTCGATATCATTGAAATGGTCAGGCTTTTGATTTAATTTGATGGTTCGATACATCACCATTGCTGCATCTACCTCTCATAGCTGCTTTTGAATTATCTGTTGTTTACTGAAGCTTTGGTACAGCAGGTCCATCCATATTGTTGGTATGCCCTCCGGCTCAGTATAAATTCTTTGTCGAAGCATATCTCCTTGAATTTGTTCTTTTGAGAATTTTCCCTCAGCATGCATTACCATATCAGGTCTCGCCATAATGCTGGTATACCCCATGCCGAATAACAAATTCTTTAGCCAACCATTAGATGACTGAGATATTTAGTCAAGGTTTTATGCGTGCTTGTCTGTTCTTCATTGTATATTTCTTTTTTCCCTTCCTTCAAATTATTGCTTGGGCATTAGAATTTGAGAATAAGTAATCTGGATAAAAATAGTACGCATCAGTGACTCTGGAGTGATTGTTTGATGGTAGAATAGAACCTGAAGCTCATATGAGTGTGGTCTGATGGTCTCTATGTTTTTTAAGGAACAGGTAGACTACAGGCAATTGTGGGTTATTTCAATGGAAAATAGGGGCTCTCCCGTATCATTGGGAGACAAGACTAACACTATTAATGAAAGTAACCAAAATAGAAGGGCAATTATTATATTCAATTCAACGTATTGTTTATATTATATAAATGATAACCTATAGTATATATGGATGTAACATTGCAGGAAGTAATGTAGTACAGCTTAGGAGAGAAAGAGATAAGGCTCGATGGCATGCAATGTCTGAAGAGAAAAAAGACAAAAAAAATAAAAAACGTTGAGAAGCATATAAAAGAAGAAAGGAGCAACAAGTGTGTATCGAAACTGTCAATGGTTGTATAGTAGAAATATTGGTGAATAATAATATAGATATTACTATTCATGTTTCTCATATGTGCTATGTCGCAATTGGTAGATGGACAGGATGTATCAAACAAGGAAAATATGGATCCTAATGGAACAAATGACTGGTTACATAGGAATGATTCACCCTATGCAAACAATATTGATGATATACTTATATTCAATCGGTTGGCAGGTAATTTAACTGTTGTTAATATGACATCAATGCCTACAATAAGAGGATCATTGATGGATAATCTGTTGTGTTTTGTTTGTATATTGCTACTATTTTAACTCAAACACAACTATGTAGGTGATGAGGATGAAGTAATTCCTACTCGTAGTATAGTTAATCAAGAAATGCAGTCACAATGCACTGATGCTTCACGTAATAGAGAGTTAATAAATGAGCAAGTCATAGCCGATCGTGTAAGGTCTAAGATGACATGCAAACATGACACTTGAGCAACGGGACCAAAGACGCAAGCGACAAAGGCTTTGCAATCAAGCTTAATCCCTTAAAGAGGCAATGAAAGTGGCTAAAAAATATCCAGGGAGGTATGGAGACACACTTTGAATAGTGAGTCCATCACAATGGAGAATCCACTCTTTAATCCAACGATGGAGTGGCCCACTGCAAACTCACCTAGCGATTGGGCTATCCCAGAATCCACTACAACACCTATTTGCTTCCCACAAGCTCCTGAGGAGACAAATGAAGATGATGATGAACACAGTGATATATCGCCTGGTCATATGACACATATATAAAATATACCATCTGGGCAAAGGCATGCATTGTTAACCCGTCGTAACAATGTGTTTGAGCGCCTCATTGGTCAGAACATGGGAAAGTCTAATAAGGAGGGTGAAGACCATGCGGAAGAAAATACGCCCTTACCTCAGTCTACCGTGACCAACAACGGTAAATAATGAGGCCTTCGTGTCCGCGTTCATTCACATGAAACAAATTTTATTCCAATCTTAACCATGTTCATTATGTGATTGACAGGAAGCGCTAGACCAAACAATCAAAATGCATCAGCTACACCTAAACAACCATTATTTGATGATAAAGATAATATGCACTACTTTGAATATTGTGTATAGTATTTGCTTTCCTTTAATGTTACCTAAGTTGTAATATCTCATGGCATTGTGATAATCATAGATGATGATGAGGGTGATATATTTGAAGATGATGAGGAAGAGGATGAGGGATACTTGTTTGCTGGGCAAGGTATTTGTACCAAATACCGAATACCTTTCTAAACATCCACTCCTTTATCTAACCTTTACTTTTATGTTCAAATCCTTTCAATAGAGAAATCAGATGACGATGTCCAAAGTGATACTACCGAGGAAGACGCGACTTCTAACCTTGAAGGACCTGACGCGTATGAAGTGGTGTATAGTAACATGCCTAGGGAGACACACATGCTAAAACCTATCCCAGATTGCCATCATTGCGGAGCAAAGAGGTTTCCAAAACAACCTCCTGAGTTTTGTTGCCGTAGTGGAAAGGTTGAGCTGAATGCGCCTGTCATACCAAACTAGCTCATGAGGCTTTGGACAAGCTCTGACGCAGATTCTAGGCACTTTCATAACAATATTAGGTTTTTCATTGGCCACCTCTCTTTCACTTCCCTATATTGTTGCCTCGATAGTGCCATTGCTAACATTAGAAACAGCAGCATATATACTTTCATGCACATGGCATGATCTATCACAATATAAAGTCATTTGGGAGAGAAGATGGTAAGGAGCCTAGACATCTTATGCTTTACTTCTATGATGACAATCCGAGCCTTGAGTACCGGTACCGAAGGTGTCATGAAGAGCAGTATTTGGGAAATTTATGTGTTTCTGTGCGTGACTACTACTACTACTACAAGTTCCAGATACAGCCAGGAATATTTAATCCCATACTTTTTGGCAAGCATCTTTTCCAACAATTTGTAGTGGACACGTACATCAAAATCGAGAGTTCTCGATTGGATTACATACGCAATCATCAAACTGAGATTAGGGCTGATCTCTACCAAGGATTGGTTGATAGCCTGCATGCTGGTGAAGGTAGATCAGAAGCTGTTGGAAAGCGGACGGTGACGCCTTCATCATTTATTAGAGGCCCGAGGGACATGAGGAGTAGGTACATGGATGCCATGGCACTAGTGTGAAGGTTTGGGAAACCAGAACATGTTCCTCACTATGACATGTAATCTAAAGTGGGATGAGATCACACGTGAGTTGTACCCTGGACAAACACCACATGATCGTCCAGACCTTATTGATCGGGTCTTTAGGGTAAAACTGGAAGAGATTAAGCACATGTGGTTAAAAAAGGATATCCCTGGAAAGGTTCGTGCACACGTGTATGTTGTGGAGTTCTGAAGAGGGGTCTACCGCATGCACATTTTTTGCTAATCATGGACAGATGCTACAAGATCACGTGCCTAGAGTAATATGACCTTCTTATCTGTGTCGAGCTCTCAAACAAGAAGAAATATCTAGACTTGTATAAAATGGTTACAAAGCATATGATGCATGGACCTTGTGGAGTACTTAATCGCAATTGTCCGCGCACAAAGGGTCATGAATCATGCAAGAACTGTTACCCATGACCTTTCTGTGATGCCACATTACAACGCAAGGATTCATACCTAGTTTATAGATGACGTGACAATGGTAGAAAAGAAAAAGTTTGTGGACATGAGCTTGACAATAGATGGGTCGTAACTTACAACCCATACCTCTTACGTTTGTTCAATTGCCACATAAATGTTAAGGTGTGTGGGAGCATCAAGGTCGTGAAGTATTTGTTTAAGTACATTTACATGGGTCATGACCGCGCATTTGTGGTTGTGAGAGAGGCTGACAAGGAGGACAATGAAGGAAACATCGATCAGATCAAATAGTACAGGGATGCTAGATGGGTAACTGCACCAAAAGCCTTGTGGAGGATATATGGTTTTGATATTAGTGATAGGTCCCCTTTGGTGTTGTCCTTGCAGCTCCATCTTCCTAACGTGCACATGGTGTCATTTCACCAGCGCGAGGGTGTTTGACGTGTGCTTAATCATCCAGGTGTTGAAAGGTCAATGCTTACAACCTACTTTGAGAAGAACACCATATGTGAACATGCCCGTGGTATATTGTATCGGGACTTTCCTGAGTACTATAAGTGGGACTCACAGGAAAAACAATAGATTAGGAGGGCACAAAAGAATCATTTAAGACAGATTGGAAGAGTTGTATGTGTCAATCTGGCTGAAGGGGAGCATTACTATCTACCTCGTTCACTAATCTAAGGACAGTGTCTCGCAAACTACTACTGACTTTCCGTGAAGCTATAGAAAGAAGGGGCCTCATTGAAGCAGACAACACGCTACATGAGGGCCTTGCTAAAGCTACTCTATGGATGATGCCATATGCTCTACGAAGGCTCTTGGAACAATCTTAGTTTTCTATGAGTCGAGTGATGTATTAGAACTCTAGAAAAAGCATAAGGAGGCAATGTCAGAGGACTACACACACAATAACCAATCTAGCTTTGCAGTGGAGCAGATGGTCCTTATAGATATTCAAAAGTTGTTAGAATCAATGCAGAAGGACATAAAGATGTACCCACTTCCTAATATCGATGACACATATGATCCATCCAGCGATATTCCCAGGGAGATTTTTGAGGAGGCTAGCGTTGAGGCAAGCATTGATGACATGGCACTATCAAAGACCCTTAACGAGGAGCAGTAGGCTACGTACAATAAGATTATGTCTGCTATTGATACTGATCATGGGGGTTTGTTCTTTGTGGATGGACCTGGCGGCACCGGAAAGACTTATCTATATAGGGCCCTATCGCTACTATACGTAGTTAGAACAAGATTGTTGTGGCAACAACAACATCTGGTGTTGCTGCGTCAATAATGCCTGGTGGTAGAACCGCCCACTCGCGCTTTAAGATTCCCCTCACCCTTGATGATGGGACCTTTTGCACCTTCACAAAACAGAGTGGTACCACCAAACTGCTTCAGACTGCATCCCTTATTATTTGGGACGAGGTGACGATGATGAAGAGGCAAGGTCTTGAGGCACTAGACAACAACCTCTGTGATAGCATGGACCGTCCTAACCTGTCGTTTGGGGGAAAGACTATGGTGTTTGGTGGAGATTTTAGATAGGTTCTCCCAGTTGTTCGAAGAGGGTCTAGGGCACATATAGTTGGTGCCCCACTATGGATGTCGTACCTTTGGAATTCCATGCGACATCTCAAATTGGTGTGAAACTTGAGGGCAAAGAGCGATCTATCGTTTGAGAAATACTTGCTACGCATCGGGGGAGGCTCTGAGGAGGCTAATTGTAATTGTGAAATCCACCTTCCTGATGATATATGCATACCACAGACTAGGAAAGACAGTGATCTTGATACGTTAATTGACTGCATATTCTCTGCCCTCAATGTCAATATGTCAAACAAGAGCTACATCACCTCATGAGCAATATTATCTGCGTGAAACGACTGGGTTGATATGATTAACATGAAGATGATAAGTCGTTTCCAAGGAAATGAGATGGTGTACCATAGCTTTGACAGTGCAGTGGATGATCCATACAACTACTGCCCATCTGAGTTCCTCAACACTTTGACCCCAATGGTCTCCGTCCACATGTCTTAAAGCTCAAGATTAGGTGTCCGGTCATATTGCTAAAGAACATCGACCCTGCAGGAGGACTTTGCAATGGAACCAGACTGGTGGTTCGAGGGTTCCAAAGAAATATTATCGATGCAGAAATTATGGTTGGAGACCATGCGAGAAAGAGAATCTTTCTACCGCAGATTCCGTTATGTCCCTTGGATGATGAGATGTTCCAGTTCCAGTTCAAGAGGAAGCAGTTTCCTATTAGACTCAGTTTTGCCATGACGATTAACAAAGCATAGGGGCAAACTCTCCCAATATTGGTGTGTATTTACCTGAACCAGTGTTCTCTCATGGTCAGTTGTATGTTGCACTATCTATGGCCACGGCCAGATTGAATATTAGGATCCTTGCTGTCTTGCCTAGTGATAAGAATAATAAGAATTAAAAAACAAAAATAAATGGTACATACACAAAAAATATTGTCTACAAAGAGGTCCTCGCTCCATGATAAGGTAGTCTTCTGTTTTGTACAACTATTATATTCTTACATTTGTGTTAGTGACATTTTTTGTATCAAACTGAATTTCAGGTAATAGAGGAAGTCCGAAAGAAATAAGAGATAATAAGTAGTTATGACTTGTTGATATGTTATTGACTGGAAATACAAAATATATATAATTGAAACCTATTGGTTATAGTATTTCTAATTTTTTTCTCTGATTAATATTTAGTCTTTTTACGTAAAAAGTTCTGATTCAGCGAATAGTGTTGGTTGCCATCAAAAGAAAAAAAATTACACGAATATGAAAACCAAGCAAATTCTTTCTGCTTCTTTGCTTATCTTCTTATACTGAGATGCAATTCAACGTCCACACCCTTCATCTGTCGCACGACCCCCTACTTTGGCTTTACCTTCGCTCCCAGCGTCTCCACTAGGCACATGATTTTCCCACGTTGCGTTGCGGTTTTGTTCAAACTACTTGCTATATTCGAAGAGAGATAGAAAGCGGCAGAACATGACACTCGTCTTTTCTCTTGTATCTGAAATTTGAATTGACAAACTTCGTTTTTTCTCGACCCTAACACTAACCCATGCTGCTGAGGCCTCAAGTGGCTAGACTCTTGCCGACCGACGCCTAATATTTTAAATTCAACTAATAAACTATAGATATATTTTTTAGTCTTACATTTTCATGTTTCAAAATTGGTGGGTCATCATGTGGCTTATTCATGCTTAACTACATGGAATATTGTAGAGGAAAACGAAAAGGTCTACCAGACAGTGTAACTCAGGTATATGGGAATAATAATGTTTTATTTGTTGATTCATTATATTTTTTATACTAACATGTCATCAAAAAATAATATGCATACTTGATGTTACTTAGGGTGGTATGAAAAACTTTTGATTCAATTTGATTCAAACTACTTGCCATTTTGTTGAACTGCTAGTTAAATGCCCGAGAATGGTGGTTGACTTCCGAAACTGTTGATAAGGAAGAAGAGAGTATAGATGAAATTGAAATTTTAGATAGGCCACTAAAAAAGCAGGGGTGAGAAGTCATATGCCTATGAAGAAGATTTAATATTATCCAGGCTTTGAAATTATATATCAACTCCATCAGTGATGCAGCTACTTTAGAGTAAGTCACCTCTATTACATATATCTACTATTAATAGTTGGTATTTTCCTTTAATCATATGCATAATTTTTTTGTAGGTCCTTTGCGAAGAAGTTAGCTGACATGTTGCAAAATGCTAACACACATGCTCTTACACTTCATGACTTGCCAATGGGCGAACGATTAGCTTTACGGAGATCTGAACAGTTTAAAGTTGGAGGACAAACACCTTAGTGACCATGTGTCCAGTCCAGGTATAAGCTAACGCCTTTTCTGAATCCCCTTCAATGATGCAATCTTCATTTGCTATTGTTTACGCTTTTACTTGTCCATTGTTATCCTTAAGTTAAGATGCTTTAGGACACAAATAAGAGGCTTCAAGAATATAAAACAAGCTTGCAGCAATACAATATATAGCTACCTCCAAGCAGATGCAACAAAGGATGCTAAAACAATAGCAAAGCTGCAAAAGGCGAAGAATACTATCGAGTGAATGAATGGTCTGAAGGATCATGCTAATTCACTAAAAATGCAACTAGACACTGCAAAGGTAAAATCTCTGCTGTAACATTCCGTCACTATATGCCCTTCCCTTGCCTATGTTTTTTTTAATTGAATGTGTTTATATAGAATTATCCTGGTGTCTTTATTATGTAAAATTAACTTGTTAATTCCTCTTGCACTATATGAGTGTGGTTGCATTTAATTGGCTATATAGTAATTTTGTTTTTTATGATTTGCCCACTGAATCTTGCCACTTGATTGCCAATTAATATGGCGACTTAAATTTTTGTTCTCTGCTGTATTGACATGGGTGTGGCACAAAAATGGCATCCCCTTCATGGAAAACTTTACATAGGTGTAATTATAGACAATAGAAATTCAGAAGTACTTGGATGCAGGCGTGCTGCTGTTATCTTGTATGCCCTATTTTATGACTCTACCAATTGCTCATGCATTTGTCTATAATTGAGTCTTTGATGAAAAACAGATATAGCAAAGTAATCTTACCATTCCAATCTATCAATAATATTGTTATTAAATAATTGCCAAGTCAAACTAATAAGAGACCGGGTCCTATGAGGTATAGAGCGAAGTTTGTAGGGATGAAAGATCCGTGCGCGAGGTCGAGGACGACGCACAAGAGCCGTGTTGGGCGTACAGGGAAGAAGGTAGAGGGGCGGCTAGGGTTATCCCCACCCCCTTGAGGAAGACGACGATAATAAGTTGCTTCTGCTTAAAAATCCAATCTCAAGAGTCTTACAAGTATTTATACCTCTCATCTAAAAATAAGAATAATATCTCTAATACTGAAAATATAATAACTTGGGCCTTTAGCCTTTGCCGCATAGGCCTAGCTTATTAGCCACTAACAGGCCTGCACCCTGATATTGCACGCTGGTCATAACACAAACCTTTTCAGATTTTGTTTTTCTTTTCTTTTCCTTAGTTCAGTGAAGACTCGGTATTTTCGTCTTTTGCCTTTGTTTCAATGCACTATTAATTGTTCCTGTCTTTAATTGATTTGCATGTTGCAGCTTCCACATTGAAAGGTCCTTTAGTGTAATAACGGTAGCTTATGAGTTCCAACAGATCTAGTTTGTATTGGAAAAGTATTTTGGTAGCTAGATGCCTAGAACGCCAAGATATAGAACTTATTTCAGATATAGATACCATAATGTCAATGTCATTTGTTTGTGAAACTCTGTTTTTCGCCATTTAGTTTTTTTAGTTTATGCTTGATTTTTACTTTTATGATTTATTTTTCCTAGATGCATTATAATTGGTCTAGGCCCATAATTTTATGACCTAACTTGCTGGTGATATACATGAGTGTTTTCTTGGTTATATACAAGGTAATATGCAATTTCGTGAAACTTAAACTATATGGAAAACTCATGTTTGCTTGTTTTGATGTGCATCTATGTTTGGTTTCAGTATAAATAAATGGAAGCTTTATGTTATTAAAGAATAAATATTGATGAATTATGTTGGTTTATTTCTCTGGTCTGTCATACATTTTGGATTTTGGACTTCTACAGTTTTTACTATGATAAGCTTATGTTCGGATTGGGGAATAAATGATTTATCATGGTCATTATTTTGCACTTTCATCACAGTTGACAGTGGGATGCAGTCTGTGGCAGCAAGGCTGCTGGGCACTGGGAATGGAGCAAGGCACTTGGCTTTCTTGGTGGCAATGGTTCAAGCCGGGCTGTTGCTGGAAGCAGCCATATAGGAGGAGGCCTTTGTACATCTACATGCCTTGGTGGATCACAAGAGGTCACAAATTATGATGGCAATGGTACATATATTGTATTCAATGTTGCTGATACACTATTCATTAGTGACCACAATTCCCAGGAGAAGGTATTCAGTCTACTGGATGCCAGATGCAAGCTACGCATAGTTTTTTGTCGAGGGTGGATCGCAAGTGGAGAAGGTATTTCATTTTAAGATGTTGGTCTTTTTTTCTTGTATCTCTTTTTTAAGCTGTAGTGTTAGTGATGATTTTAGTTTATTTTTTTTGCTGATGTTAATCCTCTACCTTTGATGTTGGTAAAACATGATAGAAACCTACCACTCTAATCACCGGTGTCACTTGTCGAGGTTTGGTTATGTCAGAGTGTAATTTTGATTATCACGTGTGGAGCAACATCTAAAGCACCACGAGTTACAAGTCATTCTTGCTACAACATGTAAATCCTTGGTGTGTGCCAAACTTTTTATTGTATATGTACAAATGAAAACGGTCGGAAATGGTCGAAAAACTCTTAAATTATTTTCTACTTCTACATTTGCAATATGAAAACAAAAACAAAAACAGTAAAGTCGGACACGAAAACGAACGCGAACTTACGAAATACCGAGAATTTCAAAAACGTACCAATTGAAGCGGATTATGTTGAACACGGTCGATATACAAAAACTCATTACGGAATACCGACCCGTAGTACCAAGTGCATGACTAAGTACATGCATGATCAAATTTAAGTGCAAATAATAATTAAAAAATACATGATCCTTAGTCTTAGGTATTTATTACAATATCCCACACATAAATATAAGTCAAGAAAAGAAATTAATAGCTAGCAGGATAATAGGAATTAAAATTAGATGTAGCAATTAACATACTATTTTAGAATGTGAACTAAAATTAAATGTTATTGAAATATGAACTCGAATTGAGAGGACAACACCTCGTGAGGTCAAAAGAGATAAGACTGGGTGTCGTCTATAAAAGAGAGGGTAGCTGACCACCAGTAGAAAGAACACAACTGCATGATGAGTACACTGTAATTAGGCTGTGTGACCATTGCAGTTGGCTAAATTCGGTTTAAACCAAATTTTAAATTCGAAATATTTCAAATTAAAAGTAGAAAAGTAGAACACGGTCGAAAAATGTCTAAACCGTTTTCTACTTTTACATTTAAAATACGAAACATCTAAAATACAAAAACAAAAACGCTAAAGTTGGACCAGAGAATACGAATTCGATCAGATTAAATATAGAAAACGATGCGGTTCGGATCGGGATATTTCCGTTCCATTTTCATCCTTAATTATACGTAGATCGATGAATTTTCAAAATTACCAAAACATATAAACTATTTTGGTTGTTTAATTTGTGTTGTCCTGAATGTCATTGTAGCATTTTGGGGTTGGTTGATGTACATGGTAATGACTTTGTCTATTTTTTTCTTTTTTTAATATTATTGTGGGATGTCTATTATAATGGAAATAAAATAATACAATAATAATTTCACTTTGGGCGCATGTTATATTACTGTAAAATGATTCTTAGGCTTGATGATGTTTGCAATATTGCATTTATAAATAATTATAACTCTTCACGAAGCATGAACAATCAGGACTAGGATATTGGTTGATCTTCAGATGAGAACTTTCTACATTTATGTTTTATTTCCTCTAATTCTAATTGGGTGAGGTATAAAGGAATTTGTAGTCCAATTATTCAGTCAGACTCGAGTCATGCGCCAACCATCCCTTCCCTCTCCCTATCCCTCTCCCACGCGACGTGGACGCAGCTCGGTCCACCCTCTCCCACGTGACCATGTGCACGTGCCCCGCTAGAGAGAAAGAAGGCGACCCCGCTAGAGAGAAAGAAGGTGACGATGACACAGCTAGGGTTGCGGCCTCTCGCCCTCTTCTCCAACTTTGGTGGGCTTAGAAGGAGGTTCAGTTGAAGGCAAGCTGGTCAGATGATGAGGATTATTTGTACTACCAAGAAAACTAAAATGGTCAGATTATTTATTACAGAAGCAAATACAATGTTCTTAGTGTGATAATCTTTTAGAATAAATCATGTGGATGGAGCATCTCCTTATGTGTCCATCAATCTCGAATGTGGTTGTCGCTCGGCCGGCGCTGAGGTAGTCAAAAAAATATATTTATTTTCCGTAGCAACAGACGAGTACTAATATTTACAAATATACTTGAACCTGTGTGCAGGATAGTATCGTGGATTTATTGATGCACGCAAGAAATAGATATCTGAGATTTCTTCCTACTAATATAAAACATTATCTTAGTCACATTACGGAAATAGAGTTTGTGAACCTGCGATGCCGCACACTCCGTGACAATATTAATTTCACAAACTTTATTTTTTAGATTAAATATTACTTTAATGTTGATATTTAATTTTTATAGTATTGTTATCTTATCGTACGATTTGTATGGTTTTAGTATAAATTGTTAGCTATCCTGTAGCAACACACTGGTATGCTAGCTAGTTTATATATACCTGCCAAAGTGCCAACCCAATGGGCCCATGCACTTAAGGACGAAGAGGAATATCGGAGCTAGAGGACGTGGGATGTGGATGTTGTGCATGGTTAGGTGCAGACCGTCGTCGTCGCAGCCAAAATGTGTTGATGGCAAAAATTTCATTTCCAAATGTATATAAAGACGTCGTACATATATATTGGGTTAGGATATGTTAATATATATATACTCATATAGGTAATAAATATAATCGGTCCTGCTTCTTCCATGAAATAGGCAGAGATGATTGGAGCTTTCCTGTCAGGAGCCTGCTTTCCCTCTCGTAATCATTTTACCTTTATATATTCTTATTCTTATTATTATCATTAGTGTCGTTAGTCTCTGTTGCTTTGACGATCTTCTTTTAGCAAACCGATGTTTCATATATTAACCATGAACGGGATAAGCCACTTCTTGTTAGATAGGCCTTAACGGATATGTGATCTCTAGCTCGAGCCGTTACGAAAGGTACAGGGTCAAAGACCGTTTCCCATGGCTGAGTTAGTCGGAGGCTCGTGAGGAAATCCCACGTACACGCGATGATCGGTAGCGCCTAAACCAACCAATGGTTGCGGCCTCGAGTCAAACATCACTATATAAAAAGGAGGACCCGACTTCTCTTTGAGTCACGGCACAACAGAGAAACAGTTCCCCCAACACTTCCTCATTCTAATCTAAAGAGGGCGCTAGATCGACCCGAAGGCCGCCGCCCTTCTTCTCCAACTCTAGCACCGGTCAAGGTGATTGGCCAGTGTCGTTGGCGTCCTAAAGGCCGACGCTACCTCAAACTTCGAACAACCACGTCGACTTCATCTACACGTCCCTACTCCACCACCAGCGGAACATCAAGGTCCTTATTTCTAGACCATGCATATCGACCTTGTGGGTCTACTACTTGAAAAGTTAAAGGACCTAGAAATACTTTTTTTAAAGTTCGTGGACTTGTAGTATCCAAAAGTTAAGAGCCCACAAATACAATTATATATATGACTAATAATTAATTAAAGTGTGAATGTTCCTTCTTCCACTAGTACATAACCGCTCTATGTTGGCGGTGAATATTTTTTTACAGGCAGTTTCCATTAAAAAACACCTGCGAAAAGAAATCAGCGGGTCCGACTCAAAAAACGCCTATAAAAATTAATTTTTACTGGCGGTTTTCCTTAAGAAAACTGCCTGTAGAAATATGATTTTCACAGGCAGCTTTCCTTAAAAACTGCCTATAAAAATCATGTATTTCTAGAGGCGAATTTTTTAGGAAAACCACCAGTAAAAATTGATTTTTACAGGTGGTTGTTTAAGAAACCCGTCTGTAGAAATAATTTGAATTTAAATTTTTTAAGCTTTTCAAATAACCTCGTTTGAAAAAACTTCTAAAATAAAAGTTGTAGATCTCGAAAAGTTATGTAACTTTGTACTTGATTTTTTTTATTCGAGATCACTTGTCATCGAGAACTACATTTGAATCTCATAAATTTGAAATTCAAATTTTGTAAATGACCTCGGATGGAGAAACTACCATTATAAAAGTTGTAGATTTTGAAAAATTATCAAACTTTGTAGTTGACAACTTTTCCATTTGAATCCGTTTATAGCCTCAAATAATTAATGTATGCTCGGTTTAGGATAATATGTGGAGAACTAAACTCTAATACAGACATAAGTGAGTGATGGGTGGAGTGGTAGAGGAGGCTACGCGTGAGGGTGAGGTCTTGAGTTCGAATCCCACCGACCGTGAAGAAACCGCTTTTTCGTCTCATTGTATTTACCCAAACTTCCCTGGCACCACATATGTGACTGGGACTCATGACTCATGCTCATGCGAGTCACAGCTAGCATTAGCGATAATAGGAAGTCTAATAATTTAAATACCTTTTGTTGGGTTCTCTCCGTGTCTTGTTTGTGACCCAAATTCATGACTTGTTCTCATGTAAGGTAGAACAGTTCATGTCTAATGACGAGTTCGATTCTAAGTATTATAATGCCAAAATGCATGATTCATAGGCAGGCATCATCAAATAGACATGATTCACTCTAAGGCATGACATCATGAAACAGAAAAGATTGTTTGAAAGCATAATTGAACAGTACAATAAATTCCTTGAAACATAATGGAAAAAGTGAACCATGAAATATGGTTGTGAGCTAGCTGTCCAGTACTATATATTACGATCTAACCGATATGGAATATATTCTTCGGCTAGCTGTCCCATTGGCTCTGTGAAGGGGACATGTACATTTCATGAAAAAGGATACTTATGACATAAATTTTTCTGGTGATGCTCACACGGCAGCAAAAAACCAAGGAAACGTGAGCGATAATGATGCTGCAAAGTCTTGTCCTATGCAGCCGCCCTACCTCAGCGCTGGGTGTCAATCAGGTGCTGGGCGTGATGCTGGAGATCAGGCGGCAGATCTTGGGCCGGAGTCAGATCCAACGCTTGAAAATTCGGTTGACAGAAGCAAATAAATCATGCGGTTGACGTATAGCATTTCTCTTTCCATCTTACAATATGCTTATGACATGATCTTTTTATGGAACATAATATTGACGAAGCAAAAAATATAAAAATCCTTTTCTGTGCATTGAGAACCTTTTGCGATAAAAAAATATTTACCATAAAGTGAATTGTTTTGTTATGATGAGGCGAAGGACTATATGAAGAATCTTCACAAATCTTTTTCATGTGGCACAGGGCAGTTCTCTTTAAAATACTTGGGTGTTCTAATGAATAATAAAAGGCTTACGAACAAGGATTGCAAAGTTATTGAAGAATGTTTTCAAAAAAAATAATTGACCAGCTGCAAAGGAAATATAGCTTTGTCTTATAGAGGTCGGTCAGTAGTGATTAACACTTTTTTGAGCAGCTTGCCTTGTACATGATGTCTTTCTTTGAAGTACCAAAAGGAATTATAAACTACACTTTTGTAGATCCAGATTTTCCTGGCTATAGCCACTACCAGGCCATGGGTTTGTCCTGACGGCCACGAACCGTCAGGAAATCCTGGAAAACCGTCATGAATCAAGTTCCTGTCGGGCAGCCGTCAGGAACAGCTCGACAGAAAAGATGGTTTATTCCTGACGACCAGCCAACAGCGCGGGCATGGGGAAGCTTCCTTGAGATGGCGGCGCGTGGACATCGAGAGCCCCCTTGGGGCGGCGGCAGCGCGAACGTAGGGAGGCAGCGGTAGGTGTGGGAGGAGCTCGGCGGCAGCTGGCGGGGAGGATAGAATGGGGTAGGTGGGGGACTAAGGCTCACGATTTTATTTGTCTCAACGTAGGACCCACAATACTGTAGGTAGGCGTGTTTCAGCCTGGCCACGCACGAGGAGCAGTGGGTCATGGGCACGTCCCAAAGTTTTTCACGCGTGACTCGTGCGTGAGCAGAAATCCTATCGGTTTGGACTGACCATCAAGAGTCGTCTGACGGACTTTTACATTTCCTGTGAGTTTTCAACAACCGACAGGAATGCGCAGACCTATTTCTGTCAGTTTTTAACAACCGACGGGACTAAATCAAATTCCTGACGGTTAAAATGAAACCGACACGAAAAACAAAAACCGTCAAGAGAAACCCTGTGTCTGGTAGTGAGCAGACATGCATAGGAAAAGCATAAAGATTAGTGAGGGTATTCAATGCTTACCAAAAGAACAAGGGAGCTTAGGTATTTAAAATCTCGAGATACAAAACACATGCGTTCTTAGCAAATGGTTATATAAATTTATCAATGAGGATGGTGTTTGGCAGGAGCTTCTTAGGAAGATGTACTAAAAATAAAAACCATTGGTGAAACTTATTGGAAATCTGGTGACTCGACTTTTGGTCAGGCCTTATGAAGGTCAAAGATAGTTTCCTAAGTTTATCTACCTTCAATCTTCAATGGTACTGATGTTAGGTTTTAGGAGGATAAGTGGTTACAAAACTTCACTCTCAAAGAATGCTATATTCTTTGTTATACAACATATAAAGGAAAAAAGAATGCAACTGTAGCTCAAGTGTAGCACTACGCCTTTCAACATTTTCGTTTTATAGAGCCCTATTATAGGGGCTAAGCTACTTAAGTGGTATGAGCCGGTTAATACGATAGCATTCGTGCAACTTGATGATTAGCCCAACTGTTTAAATTGGGATGTTACAAAGAAAGGAGTGTTTACAGTACAATCTTTCTATTCATTTTTAGTAAACTAAAATGCAATGGCTCCTAACAAGTTTTTATGAAAGTTGAAGCTACCTCTTAAAACTAAGATTTTTTCTTGGTTCTTGCTAAAGGACGTTATCTTAACAAAAGACAATTTTGTAAAGCGAATTTGGAAAGGTGACAATAACCGTTGTTTCTGTAAGAACAAAAGAAACTATACAACACCCCGTTTTTTGATTGTCATGTTGCAAGAATTGTTTGGAGCATTGTTCAAGTTGCTTTTGGCTTACAGCCATGGAAGGACTTATTAGATTTTTTGGGGTCATGGGCTCGACAAGTATGTACTAAATTACATGCTCTAATTTTGTTGGGAGCAATTGGTTTTTGTTGTTGTATTTGGTTGGCCACAAATTTAAATGACGCGGTGTTTGAATGGACGCATTTCTGGTCCATCCTCCATCTGTGTCGGCAGGCGCATGCGCGGTGGAAACTCTTCCATGAGCAGCTGCAGCAGCGTCAGCGGCATAACATTACGGGAAAAGGCCTAAAAACATTCGACAAAGCCTTTGCCGATTGTCACATTCAACAAAGAGTATACAACAAAAATCTGGTCAGCAAAGGAGTCTTTGCCGAGTGCCTACACTCGGTAAAAACAAAAATGAAAAAACCCAAAAAAATAGGAAATTTTTTTCAGGGTGAGTTGAACCAGACCTCTCTCACAAACACTTTACTCCTTATCCACTACAGTACACCATCATTTGTGTCTATATTCCGTTTTGGTTCATCATATATTATACCAAATCACATGTAAATTGATTATTTGAGCCTCTAAACGATTTAAAATCAAAAAGTTGTCAACTACAAAGTTTCATAACTTTTTAAGATCTATAATTTTCATTTAGAGAGTTTCTCCATCCGAGGTCGTTTACAAAATTTGAATTTCAAATTTGAGAAATTTAAACGTAGTTTTTGCATGACAAGAAGATTTCAAATCAAAAAGTTATCAACTACAAAGTTTCATAACTTTTCAAGACCTACAAAGTTTATTTAGGCAGTATTTTCATCCGAGGTAATTTCAGAAAATCAAAATTAAAAATTTTCAAATAAAGACGCAGTTTTGAATGACAAGATAAACTCAACTCAAAAAGTTGTCAACTATAAAATTTCATAACTTGTTAAGATCTTCAAAGTTTATTTTTTCTGTTTGGTCATTTGCTCATCTGACACGGTAATTCCAACAATTTTCACAAATCTAAGAGAGATGTAAAATTTGTGAACAAATTTATTTTCACTTTGTCAAATGAAGAAATGGCCAAAATAAATATTGTAGATCTTGAGAAGTTATACAACTTTGTAGTTCAAAACCTTTTTGATTTGAATTTTTTTAGGGCTTCAAAATTTGATTTGAAATTTTCTTTGCCGAGTATTTTTTTCACTCGGCAAAGAAAGTCTTTGCCGAGTGTAAAAAAAACACTCAGCAAAGAGGGTTCTTTGCCGAGTGCCAAAAAAACACTCGGCACCGAAGGTCTTTGCCAAGTGTTTTTTGGCACTCGACAAAGAATCCTTTTTGCCGAGTGTTTTCCTTTTGGCACTTGGCGAAGAAGCTCTTTGCCGAGTGCCCGAAAAAAATACTCGGCAAACCACTAAACACTCGATAAAGAGCCGGATTCCAGTACTGATAGCGTGGGGCATCAACCATGGCATTGATGCTTTTTTTTTTGGAAAAAGACAACGGGGGTGTGGATTCCATCACCTAAAAGTATTCGAGTACCGATGAAAATAAACTCTCAAAGAAACAGATTGAACTGCACAAAACTAGAAGTTGCGGACAGTCTGCTACAGTACCTCAGACAGTCCGCTACAGTCTGCTATAGTACCTCATACTGTCCGCTACAGTATCGCGTAGTGTACCCGGACCGGTTCTGAGTCTTGCCGAAAAATTGAATGGCGGACTGTCCGCGAATAATTCCTAGATTGTCTACAGTCAAAAACCCAGAAACACCTTAAACCACGAAGAATTGTCCCCGACACCTGGACTGTCTGCGGTTCATTTAGCGGATTGTCCGCGAATTGCGAATGAGCAAGAAACAGAGAGCTCCGAAAATCGCCTCCAACCAAAAATCAGATTGTCGAGCTGTCAAATCAGAACTGATTTCCACAAGATTTTAACCACATGGTCACAAGACAATAGGTAAGCTACCTCTAGGAGATCATCGCTCAATTTAAAGCCAATCAACGGAAAATCAAAAGGGAAGCACGAAATCAACCCGATCTACGAGCTCGTGAGAAATTAGTTGATTTTCTTTGATGGAAAGCCTCAACTCACGTCATAGCTTAAGCCAACGCAAAAAGAACGAATCAATTGGTCTCAAAACAGCAAATCAAGGCTAGAACGAGGAGAAAAACAGGAACGCGAAGAACACGAACGTGATTCACACAAACCAACTCACAAAATCGAATCCTGGAGGACACGAGGAGGTTAAGGCCTCCATTCCTGCAGCAAATCCCAGTGCCTACACAAATTTTTGGATTTGTAGACCTCTCTCACACATAGAAGACTAAGGAGAGGGGGAAACCTAGAAAGGATGACAAAAAATGAAAATGGAGGAGGTGAGATGGGTTGGGGGCTGTCATCTCTTACTTATAGCCTTATTACACATTCTCCATTTGTCCCTAGATATTTTAGAGCAAACTAGTTAGCCACAGGGGCATTTTTGTCCAACTCGACATAACCTACATCCGACGGCCACCACTCTCTTCATGAGATAGCTTTGCTTCGACGCAACCTTCTTGATGCCGCCACATGTCGTCCACTCCTTCTTGGAACCTCCGCCCGGGTTTTGAGGCTCAAACCCGCAAAACCTACCGTGAGTAGCATACTCCATATGTTGCCCCGCCACTCGACATGTGCCCCTGCCATCCTCGACCGTCTGGCCCACCATGTCCTCCTAAGCCTCGCTCGACTCACACATCCGTCGTCTTGACTTGGTTAATACGGTCACTCCCATATACATTTACACTTGTCGATGTCCCACATGTCAGTCACCGCGGCTGGTCACTTAGCCTCCTGGTCTATCAATCCAAGCCTCACGTCTGTCCTTCACCGCTCCAGGTCCATCGGCACGGTACGTCTCGACCACTGCCTCCGAGCTCCACACCTGCACACCACAAGCCAAGCTAGAGACATGTTGCACGACCCAACTCATGCTAAGGTTAGTCACCAACTCAACCTAGGTCATGGATCACATTGACAATCACTCATCACAAATCAAACCACAAGAACACATTTTAACCTTGTGTTCGCAGTGTGCAATGGAACCCAGCTGTATGGGATGATCCATAGAACTGTATACATCAGATCGAGTTGAAGCATTCTAAGAAGGGCTCAGAGCCATTGATTTTCATGTAATTGTATTCCTAGGTACACAATCCTTGTTGCGCAATATGGGGGTTATCTCAGCAGAGGACACAAATGTGGGGTCTACAAAACTTTGTTTGAATTGGTCCTTTATAGTGTAGATACAAGGCAATGCGATTCAGATTCTGGCCTTTTGTAGCAATAAACCATGAGCCTTTTATTACCTATGTGCCATTATAAAAGATCAAAATGACCTACATACCGTTGAAGTTTTGAAAAATTCCTCAGTACCCTTGTGTGAAGTTTCTTTTACCTGTATATCACTTCCATCAATTTTGCTGCTAACGGCAGTTAAAGTCCAGTAGAAAAGACGCTTTTATCCTCAGTTATAAAACACATTAAAAGTTTCATTCTTTCCTCTGTGATTAGAAAAACTTCACTTTTGCTTGTAGCAACTTGTATGTGTACACGTGAAAATTTTTAATAATTATAATAAATTTGAAATGCATCAAAATATTTCTTATAGTGAATATTCCAAAATTTCAAATTTATTATAGTTATTAAAAAAGTTACATGCACACATACAAGTTGTTACAGTGATTTTTTTTCATAATGATAAACAGAAAAAAGTCAAGTTTTTTGAATCGCAGAAAGTTACACCGGCACTAGAGGAGAGAATGAATTTTTTGGTGTATTTATAATTGAGGGCAAAAGCGTCTTTTTTCATGAGACTTTAACTACCGTTACATACAAAATTGACGGAAGTGGCATACAGGTAAAACTTCAAACAAAGGGTACTCACGGATTTTTCAAATTTTCAGTGATACGTAAGTTATTTCGATCTTTTATAATGGCACATAGGTAAAAAGCTCATAACCATATAGTGTTCTGAAACCTAGTGCTTTCTTTGATGCTGGCCATGGTTCACTTCTCTTGCAGCACTGTAAGTTTAATCTGAATATTTTAACCTCTGGAGACTAATACGAAGGTTAGATCAGTTTTCTTTCAGAAATCAATGCACGCTCAATTTCATACCGTCGGCTCTGGTAAGGTTTTGTTTCCGTGTTTTTTTTTAAAAAATTATTAGTTATATAAGAATTTGTTGAACTCTTAAGCTATATATTGTACTAATATGCTACTGCTCTTACTTGTGTGCTCTAGCCTATGCATTGATGGTCCCACTCAGTGCTATTTTTCATCAAAGTTATGCTTATAAGGGCACTCACAATCCAAGACTCTATCACAGAGTCCAAGACACTTAATTACATATTATTTATAGTATTTTGCTGATGTGGCAGCATATTTATTGAAGAAAGAGGTAGAAAAAATAAGACTTCAAGTCTTATTTAGACTCCAAGTCCACATTGTTCGAGGTAATAAATAACTTTAGA
>Ga0182004_10000172_pt1 | contig 31193 bp, 25 predicted proteins | sample Sormic07211540_1_FD_120479 | JGI IMG/M metagenome (GOLD analysis project Ga0182004, IMG submission 120479) | Endophyte microbial communities from Sorghum bicolor roots, Mead, Nebraska, USA - 072115-40_1 MetaG | ecosystem: Host-associated > Plants > Roots > Unclassified | place: USA: Nebraska...
AGTTTTTGGGGACGGAGTCAACCCATCCAGTGTTTGGTTGCACTTCTGCTTTTGGGGACGGAGCCAACCCATTTTAGTGTTTGGTTGAAGGATTGGGGACAGAGCGGCTCCATCCAGTGTTTAGATGAAGGAATTCAGTGTTTGGTGGGAGCCAACCCGGTTGGAGCGGCTCCGTCCGCCAGATTTTGAGGGACGGGTCCAACCCGCATCTGAGAGGAATATTCCACCTGGAGCCAACCCAACCCTCCCATCCTCCAACCAAATAGCCACGAGAATGGGTTCGCTCCGACCCAGCTCGCTCCGCTCTCCAACCAAACACACGGTTAGTAGCTGAGGATCTAAAATATATAAAGGCTAATGAATTGGCTAAAGTTTGGTGAAAACTCTAAAGATTAGTTCGTTACGAAGCTCTATCCACATATGCCTTAAATTAGTTAGAGTTAGTTGGTTAATTAGTTAACAACTAGTTAAATATTTAATCAAAAAACTAATCCACCTACTACTAATCTCCATGTGTTTAGATAGCCTATAAGGCTAGTCTTTGACATTTGACACCTATAAACCAGTGAGCAGGGCTACCCGTGCTGCAGCCCTAGAACTTGGACATAAAATTTCACATACACTTACTTTATCAACTATAAAAATAAAGAAAAAAAAGAAGATTTATTAACAATCATTTTCGATAATTTATATATGAATGAGAAGCGAAGAGCATTTCAATTTCCCTGTTAAGCACACAATAATGGAATTTGAGGTGTCAACTAAACATTCGCTTAGTCCGGAAAAAGAATACAATTCTAAAGCACTATGAAGATCTAAACTTTAGCCACAAGACGTTAAACCACTTTGACTCTTAAGTCTTCAAATATAATCTAAAGTTTAGACAACCTCGAAAAAGGGTATTAATTGATTATACCACAGAAGTAAGCTAAAGTTGTCTGAAGGTTAGACCTTTATAATTTTAGCTAACTAAACTTTAGACTATAAGATCCAATTAGGACCTAAAACTGCTACAAATAGTAGATTGGAATTGTGTAGGAATCTAAGACCGTTACAAATAGTAGATTAGGATTGTCTAGGACTCGACGAAACAAAAAGAGTCCATGGTAATCCCATTTCTTGGAACGAGAAGCCTAATCCCGATCCCTCATCCCAGCCAACGGTGGTGCATATTGGTGAGCTCGTACTGTACGTACTACCCACCGGAATATAATCACATCAGGCCGGCATCACCCGACACGACCTGTGTCCTCTCAGAATGATGCAAGTTTCAAAGAGATTCCCCTTGCTTTTGTTGGTACTCTAGCTGCCTGTGCACATTGGTAAAAAGAAGGGCCGGCCCGTGCATAGATTCGGAGATTTCACTCACTCCCATCCATCAGACCATCACCGATGCTTCTTGGACTCCGAATCATCACGTAACTACCGTTCCTTTCCTCCCTCCTTTTGCCTCTCAGGTCCCAAGTTTCAAACTTCCAATCTCCAACACGTACAAAGACCTTGGCTTTTTTTAGATCACATGCTGACATGCATGATTTCTTCCTACCTTTTTTTTAGGGTATTTCTTCCTGCCTTTTAATTGAAGACCTCGAAAGTCGAAAATGACGCTATGTACAATAAGTACCTTAGATCACACGATCGATGGCACTGATCATGCTGGGAATCATTGCACAAACTCTCAAATAATGAGGGTGGCTGACAAAGACCATCATCGGAGCGCAAAAACGATTGGATCACTTGTCACACATCGCCTTATAGCTCTAAAAAGATCGTTGTTTTAAGCCTTGTTTAGTTCCCGAAAAAAGTTTTGGGATACTATAACATATTTGTAACTATAGCAATATCTAATCATAGACTAATTAGGGTTAAAAGTTTCATTGCACGAAATACATGCAAATTATGTAATTAGTTATTTTTAATCTATATTTAATGTTTTATGCATATGTCCAAACATTTGATGTGAGGAACGAAAAAGTTTCGGTAGATAAGTTATGAGTGAAAGTACTGTTTGTTGATTTATTGTAAGAGAAAAAACTGCTGAATGACTCGAAAATTCGGCAGATAAAAGCGTCCACAATGGACTGCTTCAAATCGCTAGCAACATGCAAATAAGATCGAATAGAAAAAAAAGTAGCAACATACAGAACATGCAAAGAGGCGAAAGATAGACGCAGGTCTTATGAAAAAGTGTGAGAGCCTAGCGTTTTCCTTTGGCGCTAGCGAGTTTATTTAATATACTCTCTTCCTTATAATAACATAAACAATCATTCTTGCTAACTAATTAAAAATCAGTTAGGAGCCAGGCTCTAAATAGAACCTTAAGCGAACAAGCTCTAAACAGAACCTTAAATGAATCTAGAGTTGTGGAGAAGAGTAGAGTAGAAAACGAAGCTAATCTAATCTCTATGACAAGCTGCCGTGTGCCGACGATGATGGTGTTGGACGACCAGGGCATTGGTGGTGTACTGGGTGACTGTTGCATGGCCGCAAGCAAGCTGCTGGCCCGCACCGTGCACCTGCTGATGCTGCTGTTGACCTGACGTGGATTTTTTTGCTGCCCATGCTGGGCAGTGGCCGGGCTGCCGGGCCCTACCCTACTGCGCTCTGAGGGCTCTGACGGCCTTTGCTCGGTTTTGTCCGTTCCCGTGTTCAAAAGCTGCGATCTTTCCACGTTTAGGAGCTGACCCCAGCCCGTGCACACAAAAGCCGCCTTTTCCCATGGCTCCCAATAGTTTTTTTGTTCTTTTTTCTTTTACCATGCGATGCGATGCGTTGCGCCGTGCCATGCTCATGCAACTTTGAGTTTGAGTTCGAGCATTGCAGGGAGTCAGGATCATGCTCATGCCTGTGGTGGTAAATGTGCCAGGTGGTGCAGGCAGAAGCAGCAGCAGCAGCAGCAGCCGCCTTTGTGTATTGGCATCCGATGCCTGCGGTCTCAAGTGGTTGGAGATACATGGACAATCGCTGCTGCGGTGCACTGTATACATGGTACGTTGTGTGCGTGTGTATACGCAAAGTGTAAACATTCTATCGGGAAGAAAAATGGGATTTTTACAACTTTGGTAGTACTACGTCAGTGCTTGCAGAAGGGCATTGTGTACTGGTAAAATTTGTACTGTCGTGTTAAAGACAGCCGCACGCTACGATGCGCTGCACACGTTTGCCGGAGAAAAAGAAAAAGGAAAAAAAAGCACCATGGGCATGGGATGGCCCATGGTGAAAACCACAGCGATGGAAGCGGAACCTTTTCCGCCGCAGATTCGGCCCCGTAGGTCTCAACTCAACTCAAAAAATTCCCGCCAAATCCCAGGCCGTCCCGCCAAAACTTGGCGCCAAAGGGCGCCGCCGCCAGCCTGGGCATGGGCACGTGCGGCGCCTGAAGGTGGGTCAAACGGCCACTCATTCCTCGCGTACCCGTCCCAATGATGGCGCCACCGCCGACGCGTGGGCCATCCTCCGGGCCCACGGTGACGACGGGTGCGGTGGGGTTACGGATTCCCCGTATCTGTAGCCCTGGCCGCGAGCACCACTTGACGGTGGACGGAGCCGCCAGTGCGGTGGCCGGGCCCACGCTGCAGGCCGGCAGGCAGGCAGCGGCGCGGCGGACGCGGAGGGTGGAATGGGAGGGCTCCGCGCTCCGGCGCCGGACGCGGACGGAGCCCGAGGCGCTCGAGAAGCATAAGGCCCTTGTTTAGGCCTTGTTTAGTTCCCAAAAACTACCCAAAAATTTTAAGATTCTCCGTCACATCGAATCTTACGGCACATGTATAAAACATTAAATATAGATAAAAATTAAAACTAATTACATAGTTTGACTGTAAATCGTGAGATGAATCTTTTGAACTTAGTTACTCTATGATTGGACAATGTTTGTCAAATAAAAACGAAAGTGCTACAGGACCCAAAAACAAAAAATTTTGGAAACTTTAAACAAGGCCAGTGTGAAAAATTTTCGGTAATGTAGTACTTTCGTTTGTTTGTGACAAATATTATCTAATCATGGACTAACTAGAATCAAAAGATTTGTCTCGTGATTTACAGTTAAACTGTGTAATTAGTTTTTATTTTCGTTTATATTTAATATTTCATGCATGTGCCATAAGATTCGATGTGACGGAAAATCTTGAAAACTTTTTGGTTTTCAGAGCTAAGCAAGGCCTAAAAGAAAGGAGGTAGCTACAGGCCTGACAGTGCCAGCCGGCACCAGCACCCTCCGTCCTCGTTCCACGGGTGCCTGATGCCTGTATCTCTTGGGCATCCGAGGCGGCCAGGAGGGACAGCCCCGCAGCGTCTGCGTCGCGGCCTACTGAGCCCTGTTGACTGTTGCACTGCTCTTCCTTGGAAAATACGTGTTCCGTGCTCGTATACAGTCGTGTAGGGCTCGTGCAACGCAGCCAATTTACTGTGCACGACATCTCTCGATCGGCAGCGATGAAGTGAACTGGTCGATGTGATGGTGCCGAGCGACCGACCTACAGTAGTACAGTTTCATGAGTCGGCAAGCTGTGCAACGCAACGATAGCAGCAGGAGCTTGTGTTGTGTCATCGTGTGGCGAGTGCACACGCACAGTAGCCCCAAACTCGCAAGAGCTGGGCAGGCAGGGCGCACGCGCCGCGAGGCTTGTGCTGGTGCTAGCGGACCGATCGGCCTCGGAGGGCGCGGAGTCTACAGGGCTCCAGGGGCCGCGCCACGCCCACGGCAGCACCGGCGCCCGCGCCGCGTGAAAAAGCCTTTTCCTTGCCAAAATTTGCCGTGCGCCCCCGAGCCCGCGCCCTCGCCCGCGCCGGGCCACCACCGTGAGTCCGTGCCTCCGTGACCCACCCGGCCGGGCCACCACCGCCACCGCCGCCGCGCCTCCGGCCAATCACTGGCCCATCATCTCCTGGAGAGGCCGAGGGCGGCCCAATAGCCGCGCACGTCCGTCGGGATTGGGAATCCCGGACGTGGTCATCGCGGAGTGGAGTACACGGAGTAGGTCCACGACGACGATCGCGGGCACCGAGGAACTCGAGCTGACTGAAACCGTTGTTAATTTGCCGGTGGAACCGAATCGTTCTGCCTGTTTGCCCTGTGGTGCCGCAGCAAGCTGCCAAACGCTGCCGCGGCGTCGGCGAGCAGCGGCCGCTGGTTGGCTGCTCGCGCTCGCCGGCCGGCCGCACAGCAGCGACCACGGACGGGAGAAACGCCACGGCGTTTTGTAACTCTCTGACGTGCCTGGGCCTGGCTAATGCTCTGAGGTCCCGCCTGACGTCCGAAGGGGAATTGTCAATTGATTCATCCGGCATCCCGGGTCCGGGCATCGCTGCGACTGCGAAGTGCGAATCCTATACTAGGACTGCATGCAAGTCTGAAACGCCAGAGTTTCAGTGTACGAGTACGATGGAATATTGGCATCGTTCAAGGAATCGAGGTACCGGTACAGACAACCGTAACTGAAACGCCTCGGGCACGAAAATCTTATAAGCCCAGTCTCAATGGAGGTTTTATTAGAGTTTCATGACATTAAATATGCTGATGTGGCGCTATATTAATGAAGAGAGAGATGGTAAGAGTTTCATGGGAGTAGAGAAAGTTTCATCCCCATAAAACTCATATGCACTATTTCCAAAATATTGATGTGTTGGAAACTGTGTCATGAAACTCCCATTGAGGATGGCCTTAGGAAAAAAAATGTGGTGCTGTATTGTACTCAATCCGTCCTATAAACAAAGGCATTATAAGATTTTTTTAGGATATATTACTACTATGAAACAGAATGACTTTAGATACAAACACTAGTGAAAACATAAGTGTCAAATAGCGCTGCACAATAATGATACATTGTGCTAGGATGTCTTTCTTCGTGCTTTATGGGACGGAGGGCCTAGGGGGAATAGTACACTCTCACTCGATGGAGTACAACTTGGGGCCGTGAAGAATGATTGTGGTAACGTGTCAAAGTGTGTCATGGCAACGAATTTTCCAAGCACGCGGTGGCATGCACGGTAAGCGGCACTCTGCCTCTACAAACTTGGCGAAATGGGCCGTGCTATCAAAAAGTGTAGGCCGCGCGTGCTGTGGATTGGCTAACGTAAATGGGCTTTAATTGCAGAGCTGTTTTGGTGTCAACGTATTTTGCTAAGCTTGGGCCTCTATCTGGGCTTGGGACGAACGTCAACTCTACAACCAACGGATACTAAAACAAAAACAAAACAACCGCACGGAAGCGCCCGCCCAACCTAGTCGGCTCCGCCGGCCGCCGACGGCCGAATTCGCTCTCGGCAGATGTACAGGGTATGCAGGCCTCGTTTAGTTCCAAATTTTTTTGCAAAATCGACACTGTAGCACTTTCGTTTGTATTTGACAAAAATTGTCTAATTATTGACTAACTAAGCTCAAAAAATTTATCTCGTCAATTTCGACCAAACTGTGCAATTAGTTTTTATTTTCATCTATATTTAAAACTCCATACGATGCATCTAAAGATTCGATGTGACGGAGAATTAAAAAATTTTACAAAATGTTTTAGGAACTAAACAAGGCCTTACCGGAGAGGACTACCCAACCACACGACGGGAGGTCCATCTACTCACGCCTTGGAGGGTCCTACTCCTGATGCGTACGTCTTTGATTGTAGGATTCACCGCTCCAGCAGCCTTCATTCATGAATCCACCCAAACTGATCGGCCTGCTAGCTGCATGCGCACGCAAAGCCTAATTACCTGATTATTAAAATGATGGAAGGTTATTTTTCTTTTCTACAATAGTTTTCGTTTAGTAAAAATAAATTTGAGAAATATGATCTTTGGCTAAAATGTTAAATAAATAGTATTGTAAGTCTCTTACTCCATTTTATGCCTGTTATACATTTTGAATTATAAGTATGACGTTTCAAATATATTTATATTATAATTTATAATTTTTTCAATTAAGTCCTTAAATTTAAGATTTAATATCATGTTATTTAGTGGCGAATTATGTTGCAAATTTGACAAATTTATCAAATTGTAATATGATTCGTTTGGACGACATACCGAACTGAAATATGGCTTACCAATTCGAAAATGGTTTTACCTAATTGCCTAAAATATGTCCGCCACTGTCTCGTCTGCCTCCGTCGCTCCGCCCCGTCTCTCCGCCCGGCCTAAAACCCCCCACCGCTGCCTCTCCGCCCGCTCCCCACTATGTTCCTCGCCGATCGCCGTGGGCCGTGCCGCCGCCGCGATGGTGATGCTATCGGGCATCGGGAGCAGGAAGCCGCCTCCCTTCCTCTCGTCCTCCTCCTCGTCGTACTCCAAGCGCTCCCGCGCCGCCCGGCGCCTGCCGTCCCTGCCCAGGCCGCCTGTCGCGCCGCCAGCGCCACACCCCGCCGCGAGGTGGAGGAGGAGGAAGGCGCCCGCCCGGCTGTGGATGAGGATGGATCGGTGGGGCAGGTGCGAGGTGTTCATGAGCGACAGGGCCTTCGTCGCGGAACGCTCCGGGGTGCACGCGCGCGACCTCCGCGTCGTCGGGCCCCTTCTCTCCCGCTGTCCCAGCATCCTCGGTGAGCTGATGCTCTTAGATTTTGGCGATAGCTGTGAATTGCTAGCTACTGAAATCCTCGTTCCAGCATGTCTTGGAGTGAATCATATCTGCTATTGGTGAGACTTTGCTTGTTTCGCAGCTCGAGAGAAGGCCATGGTAATCAATCTGGAGTTCATAAGAGCTATTGTAACCGCTGATGAAGTCCTGCTGCTGGAACCTCTTGCTCAGGAGGTTATTCCTTTCATCGATAAATTGAGGCGGCATTTTCCATTGAAGAGCGTGGAGGTTGACGTTGGTGCCACACAAGTGGGTAATGTGGATGGCAAGCATGCTAAAACTGGTGCAGAGTGTGGGCTCCCCTTTGAGTTTCAGGTGCTGGAGCTCGCCCTAGAAGCTGTATGCTTATCATTTCACTCCAGCCTATCTGATCTTAATAAGCATGCAATTTTTGTGCTGGATGAGTTGACTGAGAACGTGAGCACTAGGAATCTCGAGCGTGTTCGAAGCCTGAAAAGAAATCTAACCTCTCTGCTCGCTGGTGTGCACAAGGTATCGCTAGATATATATATTTGCTCACTTTATGTTTCTTTATCTTAACTCTTATGCTCATTTCAATGCTTATTGTTTGCTAATGAATGTCCGAGGAGTACTGTTTACTTGACTATCACTGTGCATGTAACTACAGAACTATATGGTATTCTTGTGTATTTCTGAATAATAATAACATCCACACATGGGTACCTGTTGCAAATTAGCTCTAGGAACTGCATTTGTAGACTGTCTTGATGTTATAAACATCATTTATTCATGCTTGAAGGACTATCCTCTTAATGAAATACGTGTCCAGTTGCACGTTTGTGAAAAAAAAATCATGGCTGAAGAAAGTACATAAGCTATGGTTGAATCTTTGAATTACAGAAACCAAAAACAACAGACCATCTGTCCTTATATATATCATACTAGGCTTTCCCATCCTCCGCAACCGCAAAGCCTCACAATCTGTGTTATAACGCTAAAACTTTGGTGATAATTTGTATGATATCTGAAGCCACTTCCTTTTCATTATATGTGATATCATTGTCTGAAAAATTTTCAGGTCAGAGATGAAGTAGAGCATCTTTTGGATCATAATGAAAATAGGGCACAACTGCACCTATCAAGGAAGCAAATAAAAAGTCCGCAGGATGAAGCTCTACTGGTCTCTTCTGCTTTAAATTGCAATTTTCCTTCAAAAACAAACCTGGATATACGAAATTCTGTTATTAACCAAGGCACGGGCATTGCTGTGGTTGCGCCATTGGACGACACTGTAGGAGACCTAGAGATGTTACTTGAATCTTATTTCATGCAGCTGGATGGAATTCGCAACAGAATTACGATGGTTTGTTCTTCTCTCCCAAACCTGTATTGGATACACAATACTTGCCTCTGGCATTCTTTGATACTACAAATATGACAGTTCCTATCCTCATGTAGATAACTATTTCCTGGCATATTTAATAGGTCCGAGGATATATCGTTGACACAGAAGACTACATCAACATCCAACTTGACAACCTACGCAATGGACTTATTCAGCTCCATCTCATACTGATTATTGTATCCTTTGGCATATCCACCAACACGTTGATAGCTGCATCGTTTGCCATCAACATGCCTAACAATGGGGACTATAAGAAGTTTGTAGGTGACTTTTGGCAATTTGTTGGGGGCACATCATCTTTCTGCTTGCTGGTCATCGTTGTTTTGTTGGGGTATGCATGGAGGAACAGGCTACTCGGCAGTTGAGGTCAGCGTTAGATAAATCTACAATGGCTGTCTTTGCAATGCCTCATGACTTGGAGGAAACTTGCCTGGTATAATATGGGTACACCCTAGTTGAGTAGGGGGAAGTCCCGCCTGGTCCATCTGTATATCATTGCTTTCCAGTCAAACTTTTGTTTTTTAAAGATCTCCAGTCAAACTTTTGAAGTTTGCATTTGGTATTTATCATGCAATGCATGACATGTATGTATACCAACCACTATCTACCATGTTATAACATTGAGAGACGCAACAAAATTTTCTGTCATTTACACACTAGAACTCGACTGTCTGATTCTTTAGAATGGTGACATGAAAAAAATTGGTCATTAGCAGTATTTTGCTTGCTGCTTTTAGGATTACAACATGTTCTTGCTCTTTTCTCTTCTTTTTGTCTGATTCTGTTATTCGTTTAGGTAACAGACATGTATCCATGTTTGGTTGTCTCCAGATGGATATTCTATTGGCCTATCACAAATTTGCCATATCAGATTATCATAACATTGACTGCAGGTGCCAACAAAGACAAGGAAAACAAAAATTTCCTTTCTCTTACATTATTTTGATTTATAAGGGGATGCTTCGTGTGATAATACTAAGAGTGACTTAAAATCTCTGAAAAGAATCAGAAAGAAGCAAACCCCGAGATATGGTAGCCACAAGTTAGAAACTGATCCCAAGCTGCAGGCCTAGTGCCGCATGGATTAGAAACAGAGTCATGATGCCACTGCCGAGCAGACCATGTGTAGTCCTAAGCCCTGGATTTCCCTGGCATCACAAAAACCAAGTCACTAATCCTATATCTGAATGTTTCAAAGACTGGGATTTGAGTGACCAAAGCAAAATATTGAACTGATGTGTGTGATGATTTGATATATCATTCCAGGTTACCTCGAACAATTTTGGCAGGATAGACTGAACGGTCAGAAGTGCAAGGCCGATGACTCCAGTCACGGCATGAGGACTGCAAATCCATTGCCAAAAGTTTGTAAGGCGACCTTAGCTAGTTAGCTTCGCACATAGAAGAACAGTATGTATTCTGAGAGCAGAACCTTTCAAAGATGGGTTTATCTGAGGTAAGAAGAGCTGTGATCCCACCGGTCGCGCCGAGGGCGAAGAAAAAGAACATCCCTGCGAGGAGTTTTGGGTGGAGATCTTTGGCCTTGGCCTTCTCTTCCTGTATGCAAAGTTACATGGCCGAAATTTAGAGTGCTGCTCTCTATGATGGAAGGCAAAGTGCATAGTAAATGGTCTTGGGATTACAATATCGTCTGACAGTTTGATCCTGAAGCCCAGGTATGTCCCGTAGCCACCCATTGCGAAGAGCACCACAGCCTGACAAGAATGGACAGAGAGTTAAACATTGAACCAGACAGAATTTGATCCGAACATCGAATCTGGCACTTTGAGATTTCAGCAACACGGTTGCTCTGGCTGGCAGCCACAGAACTTGATCTTTCACACTATCCTGCTGATAAAAACATGGCAGTACTTGTTCAGTGCATGAGCCATGTTCAGCTGCAATGGCGAGACACGTACCATGTTGCCGGGGTGGCCCCAGTGCACGAGCCAGCCGGGGAGGTCCCACGTCTTCACCAGCTCCACGAACGGCGCGAACACGGCCGTCACCGGCTCAGCTGCTCAGAATTACCACCGGCGGAAAGAAGAACCAAGGCGTCAGCAACAGCGACCGCCGAGAACACAAGCCGTGGCAAGGCCGTACCTCCCGGCAGCAGCGCGGCGAGCAGCAGAGGGTAGGGCGCCAGCGAGTAGAGCCGCGTCCCGGCCGGCCGCCTCCGCTCGCCGTCGCTTCTCGCCGCGAGGCCCGGTTTCTGCTGGATGATCGGTTGCAGCTGTACACGCGGGGCTGGCAATGGCCGGCGGCTGGAGCTAGAACTAGAAGGATGGTGTGGCAGGACCGCGCGCGGCCGGAGCAGCAGCGAGCTCGCCATCGTCGCCACCATCCTTCTTGCCACTCTACCTACTGGAGAGTGGAGAGGAGGGGAAAGGGGATGTGGGGAGCGTGGCGTGGAGACAGCCGGGCCAAGTGAAGTGAGGCGAGCACGCGCGTGCTGTGACTCTTGAGTTCGAGTTGCCAAGGGTCCCAGAGAGCTTGCAAGGACAGTGGGCTTCACGAGGGACTTTGGTGAGCACCAGGGCGGGAGGACACGCAGCGCACGCCTCCGCCCCAGCTGCTCGATAAGCTTCCATCGGCTGATCTCCAGTCTGGGCGCATTCACCTCATAAGTCATATCGCAAGGACACAGCCAACTTTATCGGGGAAGCAATTAAAACTAGGCCCTGCTCTGAGTACATGAACAGAATTTCACAAGAACTAACCCAACAAAAAAATAAGTTTAACCAAAACAACCAATTTCAAGAGCTAATTCTGCTGTTGCTGGGTACAAATGCCCCTTTTATCTCCAGAGCTGTTAAAACTACCATCAACTCAAGATGTTAGGTGTTCAATCACCTCCAAAATCATTTTGCGACGACTAGGAAAACATGGGGGGGAAAATTATATCGCAGACTGAAGCTTCTGCTCTAATACAAACCTCTGTATTTTCAATGCTCGGTGTGGAGTTGACTCTAATGGAAACATTCCACAAAACAAGTCCAACTCCCAGACAATACTCCTTTGCCACAGGACTCTTACCAAAAAAAGGCTAAAATGGAGGGTTGTTCTAGGTATCGCTCCAAAGCTTATGTTCTTGGAGACAGTATCAGTATGTAACGCTTGTACTGTTTTACAGAAGATGATTTGACTCATCTCAAGGCTTGAGAGATATGGCCACTCCGATTCTTGAAGGCGCACTTACCACCTTTGGATCATACTCTGCTGAAAGAGTCACAAGGGACTTTGGCCTCCACTCATGCTGACAGAGAAGACCGACCTTCCCGGAGTTGCTGAATCGCGTCTTTAGCAATGTTGAAGGATCAAGGGCATGGGAGCTCCCAACTGTGAAATAGTTCTCCTTGGTTTTGAACTTGTGTGTTACCTCAGCTGCCACCGTAGCTCCATTGGTTGGATTGAACAAATGAATGTAAGATGCCTTCAAAGTCTCCCCTTTATCAGCACTATTTATTAGCAAAAATGTGGATTGGTCAGCGCACTGATAAAAGAGAAATAGCTAAGAAAATAACATTCATTAGTTAAACCAAAAAAAACTAAGGTAAGGAGAAGAAAATGAAAAAAGCATGCTATGATAGACCAAAGGTTTAACTGCTTACATCACGTGCAATGCAAAAATTTACATGCATGCCTAAACAAAAAGCATAAACTTGCGGAGCTTACAGTAGTAAGGAAGCAGAAAAATCGGACTTGTTGTATCCAATCCCTGAGTTGTACTTAGTAACAGCAGCTGAAGTACTGTCAAACCCGACCTCAGCACCAATGGTAAGTTCACTTGTGCCAACAGTTGCAGCCAGCTCAACCAAAGGTGTTGATGTCAAACCAATGGTCGAATTCAATGAAAAACGATTGTGGGCATATTGCAGGTCAAGCTGTCAGCAAAAAAAAACAAAAAAAAAAGATGAAATAAGTACTGTCAAACATAAAAAAAATATTTCACATAAGCCATTGATGTAATCGATAAACACAGTATGCAAGTATAATACAGCTCAGTTAAGACTTCCTGCACATATTGTATCGCTCATTTTCTGTATTCAATGAAGCTATTGTTTCCTCCATTACTTCCAAAAATACTAACCTTTCCAGACTTGTGATCTGGAACCTTGAAGGCGAATGAGGTCTTCAAACCAGTTAGTGCTTCATCAACAGTGACTGTGGTTGACACCTGCAACCAAGAGGACTCCAGTAAGGACACGAATGTGACGTCCAATATGAGGACATAACTAAAGCAAAAGCAAATATGAAGCGAAAAATACTATGGATGCAAATATAGCCCTCATTTGTCTAAAACTCACATTCCAAAATCCACGTGTTCTTTAGGTCGGCAAACCTTAGCCTAAAAATGGAAGGAGGCCCCCATTAAATACATAGGAATCACTTTCAGATGCTTACCGCTAGCTACACTACACTATATCCTACACATAGAATTTATTAGCCACGTGTTCGCTGCTTACTATAATCAATGTGTGTATCCCTAGGATCTGCCAGGATGTAACGTAAGTAACTCTATATTTCTTATGCAAAGATATATTTACGTCTCATGCAGAATACTTAGTTATAGCTGTGCCACAATTAGAAGCACTGATCGAGAAAAAAAAACTATCTGACCAGGCTTGCAAAAAAACTTTCAAATGCAGAAAAGCAAAGTTTACAAGAACCTTACTTTAGAATCACTATCAATTATGACATCAACAGTAGTTCTACCACTTTTATGCTGTGTCCGTATAACACCAATGAAGTCTTCATTGATCTTCACACCAGTGGCTGTGAGATTCTATGACAAAAGGCACAGGTTAGCAGAAAAATAAATTCAAAGGGTTTCTGGAAGGAGCTAAAACAACAGGTGTGAGCTGTCCTACCAAACCAGAGCTGCTAGATGTCGACAAAGAAAACTTCTGGTCAAAGTTGTAGTCCTTGTACAGGAGATCTATAAGTACAGGAAGTATTAATACATAAAGTTTGCTAGCAAAGAAATCTGACCATAAAATGTATATGTACTTGTACCACATACCACAACAGATAAAAGTACTTCGCAACTATTCCCAATAAATATGAAATAACGCCCATTCCATAGTATGTTCAGTGATAGATAGAACTCTCACAGGATTGAATTTATGTTTATCTGTCCATGTCTTATCCACCATAGAATAAAGCGACAAAGTAACGGACAGTTTCTCAATAAATGTACACAATAAATTAAGGGGATAACTGGAAAAGAACCGAGTATTACGGATCTAGTGATAATTATATAGATAGATTCTCTACTACCCAGCAGAGTTATTCGGTTATACCCAACCAGAACAACACAAATTATCAAGGGCACACTAGACATTGTTTGAAAAGTGCATTAAATGGCATGAGGGCTGTAAACACTGTTGAGAAGAAGATGCTTGCCTTTTGCTCTCTTCCCAATGTTGACAAATGGAACTGGGCCTTTGCTCATCCTTCCCAAATGTAGCAATCCTCCTGTGACCAATCTGTCAAAAAAAAAAAAACAAGTTCATGTTAATACAGTGAGCTGTCTACAGCCTGAACCAATCATCCAGCACGATTCTTCAAAGCTAGCATCACCGACGCAATACCAATTCATTTTTGCTCGGAACAACCAGTAGTTTTCAGTTCGAACAACATCTATCACTACTAGAGGCGGACAAACGTAGAGTGGGTTCAGCTGAATTAGAAGGTGGTAACAAGTGCTCCAAAACACACTGCACCAGCACCTAAATCTGGCGGTAACAAGTGCTACAGCGCCAACCAGGGGCGGACCAAATACAGGACGTGGGTGTACGCATGTGATCGAGGTTAGTATGCATGATATGTATACACTTGTGCATAGATCAGATCCGAATATATACATACAGATAGCCAAGTAGCTAAAACTAGGGTTCGGGTGCTCAGCTTTGCACAGCGGGAAGAGAAGAGAAGGGGGCGGGCATACCTGGTGTGGTGGCTGCTCGTCGCCGGCAAAGCGCCCGACGAAGACCAGGGCGGGCAGCTGGGCGTAGGGCGGCGGCGGTCGCCCTAGTCGCCGCACGCGAGGTGAACGGGGGGAAGAAAAAAAGCAGGTGTGAACGCAGGAGAGCGATTCTTCGGAGGCTGCTGACAGCTAGGTTCTGCCCGCACGCTACTTGGGCCGATTGCAAGGTGCACGCACGTTGACTATGCTGCTCCGTTAGGGAGAACGGCCCATGAGACCGATTGATTCGCTGATTCCTTTCTAGTATCTCCGTTAGGGAGAGCGGCCCATGAAACCGATTGATTCCTTGATTCCTTCCTATCTCCGTTTCCTTTTTATATCTTTTCTCTTTCTTTGCCACGAGTCCGTGACAGTTGGTTCTTCTTCTTCTTCTTTTTTCTCTCTTTCTCATATAATCGTCTTTTGTCTCTTTTTTTTTTCACTAGCCTAGGAGTAAAATCTGTTACTAGTTGTTAGGGTCACTTTTTGTAGCATTTTTATTACGATGTTGGAAGCTTTTCCCCGTTTTTTTCACTAGCCGAGTAAAATTTTGTTCTTAGCTGTGATTTGAATCATTTTTACAGTATTTTTATTTTACATAAATATGCCATAAGTACCCCTTTTTGTATTCCCTCCATCCCAAATTGTAAGTTTCTTTGACTCTTTCAGTTCATCCATTTTACTATGTATCTAGACATATTGTTATATTTAAATTTAGATGTATAGCAAAATAGATATATCAAAAGGTTAAAGTGATTTATAATTTAAAACGGAGAGGATTTTTGTTATAAACTTATAATGATGTTGGAACGTCTTTCTTGTGATATTGAATGAATTTTATTTTAAGTAGGAAGCTTTTTATTCTTAAGCTCGAACATTTTGTTTTTATAAGCTAGCACACATTTTCCCGTGAAGGTAGAGCATCTTCTAGTTTTGTTTTATATCTTATATATTTTAATTAATGTAGAAATAAAAGTACATATAGGCCTAGCTGGGTTTGGTGTATTGAATGACCACGCTTAAGAGACTATCATATTTTGATGAGATTATGTGCAGATGTTTAGCCCAAAGACATAGCTAGGTTTGTCCCTAGTATTCAGATGTTCTTGAATGGATGAATCCGTAAATATGACATAATTTCTTGCGTCACTACCCGCTTGTATTTCTAACTAGTACTAGTACTCCCCACATTCTAAATTTTAAGACGTTTTGTCTTTACTATATATGTACCTAGACATAATATATATTTAAATGCATAGCAAAAGCATTTATCAAAAAACCAAAACATAACTTTCTGGGCATGCAATGGGAATGCATGCAAACTGGGTTGGAAGTTGAGATTTCTGCAAAATGTACCCAAAATGACAGAGATGCTTATTGCTTATTATTACCTTGATGAAGAACATTGATCATCAGAAGAGAAGGAGGATTGGAATTTCTAGTTGATGGTATGTTTTATTACCTGATGAAGGACATTAGTTATCAGAAGGAAAGATAGGTTCTTTTTTTTGAAACTATGTTCAGTAGGTTCAGATATGGGAAGAACTAATACATGCAGCATGCCGTTCTGCCCAAAAGCCCAAAACTGTAGCTTCAAGTGTATTTAATCAAAAACTGTTTTTCCTGGATCAGAACGTAAGACGGGATTACTACTGCTGCATCAAAGAATATAACAATACAGATGTAGTTCCTTATTTTAAATCACTTTCCGCAAGCTTGAGTTATTGACACTGCAGTACTACAGTGGTGTACAGGGCACGGTTGATATCAGGCCTTGTTTAGTTTCAAAATTTTTTGGGAAATCGACGCTGTAACATTTTCGTTATAGACTAACTAGATTCAAAAGATTCGTCTCGTCAATTTCAACCAAACTGTGTAATTAGTTTTTATTTTCGTCTATATTTAATACTTCATGCATCCGTAAGATTCGATGTGACGGAAAATCTGAAAAATTTTGCAAAATTTTTTTGGGAACTAAACAAGTCCTCAGACTGAGCTGTAACAGCTCTTCAATTGAAACTCTGAAAGGCCACCAGCGTGCTAAACTAAATCCCAGCACCCCTTATTCAGATATTCACCTCTACTTGTGTACTCCAGTATCTGAATTGTTTTCTGGCTGTTCCGCAGAGTGCAGCCAAAAGCTTCAGTGTCTAGTACACAGCACATGTTACAAGAACAAAAACTGCTTGTGCTTTTAAAGCCCAAAGCTAAACTTTCAAAAGATCATGCCACAGCTCAGCTTGTGATGCATAAGAACTTCCAGTAGCAAATTTTGCTTCTCATCTCAACCATATAAATTATCTCTTCTAGTCACCATCAATTATAATAGGAAATCTAAACACAAGGATGCATAAATATGACAACTTTTTCTGGTTATAGGACCTTCGATTATTAACAAAAAAGAAATGAAATGACTACATCATGTATAATTTAAAGTAAGTTTTTGATAGACCATGTTCATCATCAAAACTGTATCTGCTTGTCATATCCGACAAAACAAATACATCTAAGGAGATAAAAGTTAATCTACATAGCTGTACAAGAAGAATGAATGACTTTGATACACCAGGGTCGCGATCAGGTATTTCAAGTCATGAAAGATGTTGTAATGAACAAAAGTGTGTATTGATCTTCAGGATTGATACAGATTCCAATCCAGGTCAGGTTGTGAAAAAACTTCATAATCCGTGGGACCATCTACAAAGCTATTCACTGTCTGCATCCCTTCTAACAAAGATGGCTGGAAGCGATCACTTCTAGAAGGAAGCAACTTATAGAACACTAACATCCCAAGAGTACATATAGCCTGTAGCTTCATTGAATCACCCTGAACAGCAAAGAAGAGCAGCATTGCAGCAAGGAAGAAGATCACACAGAATTGCATGATGCACAGCACTCTGTCCATCAGCTTCCCATCATTGCCAGCAGGAAACCCTCTAACTCTGTAAACGAACAAGAAGTTGTACTTGTCCACAAGATAACGGTAGCCAAAGTATGTCGCGCCCACAGGAACCACGAGCGGAGCAAACAGGGAGTAGATCATTGTGAGGGCAAATATAGTAATGTCAAAAGCATAGTACTGTGCAAAGTCAAATTTCTGCTTTGGCATGTGGAAGCTCCTGTTTAGTGGGTACAGGGAAAGATCGTGCCCTTCAATACTATCCAAAAGGCCACTGTCTTCTCTCTCAGGCATTAGAGGCGCTGTCAAATTATTAGTTTCTTCACCATTCTGCATGGGTAGGTAGTCCTCATTCTCTTCAGGGACCAACTGTATCATATCATTCTTTCTAAATTTCTTCATTATATGCTTTATCCAAGGGATTGGTGCCAACAGATCAAAAGATATTCCCAGAAAGGTACATGTGATCAGGAATGCCAGGGAAGAAAGCGATGATCTTGATAAAAAGGATGGGCTTAAATAGCGTTCAATCTGCTTGCAGTCTGGACCATCCAAGTAACACCGCCCCATGCTAAGAATCCAACTTTCAAGTGATGATTCCACCAGAGCACGCAATAGGATGAGATTGACAAGGAAGAAGCAAACCATCTTCAGCAATGCAGCCCTCTGCTCCCCTGACACTGTCAGATGGCATTCAAACTTGGAGAAGTACGACAATACCGATGGGATGATGATATACATGCTCACAAAGATGAGAACATTGGGAAGAAACTGAAAGATTATGGTCCAGAACCAGCTTGAACCTTCAAGCCGGGCAAGCCATGACTTGGCATGATCCATAGCCTCCACATTGATGATCCGTGCCGCGTTTTGCATCCCGCTGATGATTGCCAAGGGTGAACTGAAGAACAAGAGCATCAAAATTAGGCAGGTGTTGACTGCAATCCTCCTCAGCCGCGAAGATATCTTGCTAAGACCTAGATGATTCCAGTAGATATCTGATGCCGGTGGTGCTCTCTCCACTTTCCATCGACTTCTCTCGAGCTGGAGCTCCATCACTGGGAAAAACCTGCCAATTGGGGTCTTCTTCCTCTCCATCTTGAAATCCCTTACAGCCTTGTTTGCGGTGTAGACATCCTTAAACACCACAAAAGCTACACCAGCGCCAGGGGCGCGCCCTTCCTTATAATCAGATAGCCTGCTTGCAAGCACAAGTTTCTTAGTCTGCAACTTCCTCAATCTCTCCTCATCAGTGAACCCTAGCCTCTCCCCTGCCATTGCCCATAGCTCTTTGCATCTTCGCACAAACCAATGCTCCTCTGACCGAACTGCTTCGTCGTTGTGCACAATGTCATCAAACAGGTCACGGGCGCCCAACCTTGCCTCCAGCCAAGAGATCTTGTTGCGGACCTTCCCCAATTGGTCGACGAGATACTCCAGCGTGCAGAGATCAAATGGCACGATGGCACGGTAAACCTTGCCAGGATACTTGTGGTCGAAGTAGTCCTTGAGCGGGGTCTTGTCCGCGGCCAGCGTCTTGGGGATGCCCTGGATCATTATGGTGAAGACGGCGACGGAGCTGGAGTTGGGGTCGCTGGGGTTGCCGTTGCCGTCGCGGAAGCGCGTGATGCGTAGCGCGTCCTCCATGCGGGAGATGCCGAGGTGCGCGATGGCGACGACGGCGGCGGTGAGGAGGAGGTGGAGCCAGAGGAGCGGGGACGACTTGGGGATGTGCGAGATGGTGGTGGCGGCGAACTGGTCGACGACGGTGGCGTCCCCCGCGAGGAGGTTGAGCGGGAGCGCCGCGGCGACGGCGGCGGCGGCGACGGCTGCGAGGATGAGGAAGGAGGCGCGCTCGAAGAGGAGGAACTGGGCGGCGTCGGCGCCGCAGTGGAGCGCGATCTGCGCCGCGGTGGCGTGGTAGACGGCGAGGAGCTTGGCGGCGAGCGCGGAGGGCCCCGGGATGCGGCGGTGGTCGAAGCGGAGCTTGACGAGGAGGAAGAGGAGGACGCAGGAGGCGGCGCCCACGGCGGAGATGTTGATGAGGTACTGGATGCTGCCGTACCACGCCTCCGGGTCCCCGCCGCCGCCGGCGTCCGGCGGCTGCGCGGCCGGGCCCATCGAGGGCGACGCGGGGCGGGGGGAGGCGAACCCTAGATTCCGGGGGAGCAGGAGCTCGGCCGCGAAATATTCCGTTCGCCGATGAGGCCTTGCCGCGGATCGTGGTCCTGGTCGGGGTCGCGTGGGGGCGCGCGGCACGGGCAACCGATCGGGGTGCGGCTGGCTAGATCAGGGGAGGGGGTGCCGTGGACGAGCCGTGTCCCCATGCGCTGCCCATGGAGGTGCGTGACGCTGAAGGTGGGGACGCGGAGGCGGAGAAGAAGTATTTTTTTTTTCTAGCATAGTATATGCGGCGGTACCGTATTAGAGAACGTGCGTGGTTAAGGAACCTCCAAAACTTGGTGGAACATGATTTGAACTTGTACATCTCGTTTATTGTTATCGACAAGTCAAAACGAGTTTGCTAATTAAGTTTCTTTTATTTATAATAAGTTGCACGGTTGTTACTTTGCTTGTGATTAGCAGTAAATCTCGGTCAGTCATGCCAAACTTGTAAGTTGCTTCATAAGTTTGGTATAGTTTAGGCCTTGTTTAGTTCACCACAAAAATCAAAAACTTTTCAAAATTCACTGTCACATCAAATCTTATGGTACATGCAAGGAGTATTGAATATAGATAAAAAACTAATTACATAATTTACCTATAAATCACTAGATGTTTTTTTTAAGTCAAGTTAGTCCATAATTGGATAATATTTGTCAAACAAAAACGAAAATGCTACAGTACCGAAATCTAAAATATTTTCGGAACTAAGCAAAGCCTTACTTTCTAAACTAATAAATTTTAGCAAGTTAGTAAACACTAATATTAAAATTTGTGACTTTCTAATAGTCTCTATTAACCCTAGGCACAAAAATACCGAGAAGTAAACTGAAAATATCTAAACCGATTTTTTCGGTAATTTTGAGGAACCAAATCGGTAAATTCAGTACTTTACCTTGGGGAACCAAATCCGAATTTACTGAACTATATGAAATGTGCTGAGTTTGGATGTTGTTATATTATTGATAGCACTATTTTAGTCTATTACATTATGTATTTGTGGTAATCTACTCTTATAGTCTCGTGTAGTTTTATATGTGTGTATTTGACATTTTTATTGTCTATGAAATCATGTTCAAATTATGTCAGAATTAGCTTTTGAATATGCTATTACATGTCCTTACGATCAATTTGATACCAGTAAATACATAAACCGAACCGAAAATACTAAAACCGAATTTTCTTGGTACCAATTTTTTAGAAGGAACGGATCATTACGTATTTTCCGAGGAACCGAATTTCTCTAGAAATCAAAGTACCGAACCTTACTGAATGTCAAAGCGGAGTCTTAACTTTTTAAATGATTTTGCATTATTAAATCTAAACTATTTCTAACCAACCAAACTTTTAACAGTTTCTTTTATCTCTTACAATGTGTTTCTCACATGAAACTCTTTATTTTCTTAATTTACTTATGTGTCTAATTTACTCTAATATCCTAAGAAAAATGACAGATAGGGAGTGGATACCGTGTTCCTCTAGACTGCATAGTATCAAAAGATGGCATGTCATATAACAAGTGATTGATACGGCAATGCATAGTATCATGGTGTTGATTCTTAAAAATTATAAGCTAATTTAGTACTGTGTAAAAATATTTCTATGACAATGGGTCCAACACAAGCTTGCAGTTTTCTAGACTTGGTTTCCGCACACCAGTTTGCTTTTCTTAAATCTTATTTTTTTTAGATAATGGATAATCAAATATCCGGCCTCTACATCAAGAGATGTACACAGCCAATTATTACAGCGTTTTGGAGAAATACAGAGAGAGTCTAGTCTTATAAACCGACCAGGACGCTAAGGCAAACAATATAGATGTTTCCAACCCCTATTGGATATTTCTAGAGCGATTATTTCTAACTTCTTGCTCATCTTTGAGAGGGCGTCCCTGGCTGAGTCATCACGATGTAGCTGGGCCCAAGAGCGTAACCAAAATGCTCTTCTGAAAAATACCTGCATAATCGAGTTAGTTTTCATCTTATTAAAAATAACATCATTTCGGTATCGAAAGCCAACTGCGCCACCACCCCGTTGCCACATCAACAAATTTTCTTACTAAGACGTAGTCCTACGATGTACTAGTTCTTTTAGAAAACATGAGTATCATCTTCAAAGATGGTGAGTAACAATTTATACAATAAGATAAGATCTTCTTCAAAGGTGGTAGTCATAAAAAATGTCGGCGTAGTATGTTCTAGAGTCATATGACTATATGAGCATGCGACCTGTACTATGTTTAAAAGAAGTAATATAAAGCACTTTGGACAATGATCAATGATGCCGTCATTCAGGTTTTGACCCCATTTAGTATCACTTTGGCCTCCCATCGAAAGGCTTCGGCCTTGTTTAGTTTCGAAAAAAAATCGGATTTCGGCACTGTAGCACTTTCGTTTGTTTGTGACAAATATTATTCAATTATAGACTAACTAGGATCAAAAGATCCGTCTCGTGATTTACATATAAACTGTGCAATTAGTTTTTGTTTTCGTCTATATTTAATGCTTCATACAAGTGCTACAAGATTTGATGTAACGGGAAATCTTGAAAACTTTTTGGTTTTCAAGGTGAACTAAACAAGACCTTCCATTTTTTGCGTGAAGTAAACGCCGTGGTGACAAGTTTTCTCATGCGTGCAAGCAAAACAAAGCAACCATTTCCGTCTTCCTATGCTCTCTTGGCTTTGTTTAGTTTCCAAAAAATCTTGCAAAATTTTTCAGATTCCCCGTCACATCGAATCTTTAGACGTATGCATGGAGTATTAAATATAGACGAATAAAGCTAATTACACAGTTTGGTCGGAATTGACGAGACGAATATTTTGAGTATAATTAGTCCATGATTGGACAATATTTATCAAATACAAACGAAAGTGCTACAGCGTCGATTTTCCAAAAAAAATTTAGAACTAAACAAGGCCTAAAACAAAATGAAACATGGAAATAATAAATAAATAAGACAAAGGCAACACTCGCCAAATAGGAGTATTAAAATCCACTAAAAGTTGTTACTTGTATTCTGATAATCGCAAGTGTCATATCAGTCGCTAACATCCTCCTTTGTTCGTTTATGACAGCCTTAACCTGAATATGCCCCACATATAGTCAGCATAGGTCTTACAATAATTAATGGAGAGAGTATACTCGCCTAATAACAGGGAAACATATTAGTTATATACTCTTCTGATCTAGTCTAGTTCATAAAACGTAATTTGACATGGCATACAACCTCTCAAAATCATAGTTTAACCATTTATTTATTTATTTATTTATTTATTATTTTATATATTATTTATTGTTATAAAACATATCAATTAGCAATCTAACTATATTATATCTAATTACAATAGTTCTTTTAATATATTATTGATTAAAGATTGTAAAATTTAAGACGTGTGCACCTAAAGCGGAGGAACTATATGCCCTGTATTTCCTATTCCCTTCGTCCAGGAGTGCATGGGGTACTTTTACAAACAAAGAGTCATATTAAATGGAATTTGATAATTAATTTTTCATTCAAATATATATTTTTTATTTTTAAAGTATAATATAATCTCAAAGCCAATTGAATATAAATCTACTAATATAAGTTGTGTGACCTAAACTTAACACATAATTTGAGTAACTATTAGTTATAAAATTTGTCTTTTCTTCCACTCAAAATACGTTTGGATGGAGTATCTCATCTCATATTATGAATTCCTCAAGATCACAATAACCCATTTTTTTGTTGCTTTATACAAATTTGTTGCAGAATCCCATTATTGTAGTTTATAAGGCAAATTTCTTGCAAATTATTAACGTTATATTAGGTCCTGTTTGGTTCCTCTTGCTAAATTTTAGCTAACTAAACTTTAGTCACTTTAGTAGCTAAAGTTCCAAACACATTGACTAAAAAGAGTTAAAATAGTTTAGAGCATCTCTAAGAGATTAGCTAAAAAGACTAGCCAAATTTACTGATTTAGCTATCCTCTAAAATAGATTTGACAAAAAAATATTAGAGTACTCCAACAGACTCCGTAAAGGATGGCTAGTGAGATAGGCTATCCAAAAGTAAAGAGCGAATAAGCTGAGATAGAGAGCTACTAAATTTGAAGAGTCGTTTACGGAATCTGTTGGAAACGTTTTTTCTTCAATAATAACTAAACTTATCTTTAGAAAATAATTTGGCTAATCTTTAGGAGATGCTCTAAGCTTGGCCCTGTTTGGTTCCCCTTGCTAAATTTTAGCTAGCTAAACTTTAGTCACTTTAGTAACTAAAGTTCCAAACACATTGACTAAAAGGAGCTAAAATAGTTTAGTTCCATTAGTCGCCCAAGAGTAGCTAAAATAATTTTAGCTAGCTAAAATTTAGCGAGGGGAACCAAACGGAGCCTTAGAGCATCTCCAAGAGACTTTGTATATTCTTCCTAAATGCTAGGAATAACAATTTTGGTGAAAAACTATCCTCTAACAGCTTCTCTAAATGATCATCCAAATATAGCCATTGTATATTCCGACTTTTTCGCTAGCCAAATATAGAAGGTGAGAATGACTCTCTAGAGTGCGCATGAGATTTAGCAAAACTGTTGCAAAGTAAAAAAAATATAAAAAATGATTTTTATGTAAATGGCCCTCCAAATGATGATTTAGAATGTGTGATTTAGAAAGGCTCTTGGAGATGCTCTTAATTCTATTAGTTATCAAGAGTAGCTAAAATAATTTTAGCTAGCTAAAATTTAGCAGGAACCAAACATACCCTTACTCTTTGTTACTAGTAGTACATTGTTCATCTTAGGTCTTGTTTAGTTCGTAAAAATTTTCAAGATTCTCTGTCACATCGAATCTTTGGTGTCATGCATGAAGCATTAAATATAGACGAAAATAAAAACTAACTGCACAGTTTATCTGTAATTTGTGAGATGAATCTTTTGAGCCTAGTTACTCCGTGATTGGACAATGTTTGTCAAATAAAAACGAAATACTACAGTAGCCAAAAACAAAAAATTTTGCGAACTAAACAAGGCCTTAATTGAAAAAAGAACAATCCTTTTTTTGAGCAAAAGAGTCGGCCTTCATTGAAGAATTTTCCAAGTGGCATCCAAAGGCAATTATTAGAGAAGAATAAAATGATGGCCCGTCTTGGAACTTGGAAAGCTTATCCAAACCTCCTGCCAAAAAAGGCCCAAAATTATCCCGTCAGGAGGCAGCCTTGAAAAAAAAAAAAAAAATCATCCGCCGGCAGAAGCCGACGCGCAGAGCAACAGGGCACACGCACGCCAGACTAGAGGCTCCGAGCGAGCGCAGCCGAGGAGAAATAATGGCCACGGCGACGGCCCTCTCCCTCAGCGGCGGCGGCGGCGGCACTCCCCTGCTCCGCGGGCACGCGGCCTTGGCCTCGGGGCGGTGCTGCGCGTTCCCGCGCTCGCGGTGGAGGCCGCCGCGCCTGTCGGCCTCCCGCGCGGACGACTCTTCGCCGGCGCCGTTCGAGATGACGGTGGAGGGCGCGTTGAAGCTGCTCGGCGTCGCCGAGGGCGCGTCCTTCGACGAAATCCTGCGCGCCAAGAATTCCGTCCTCGCCTCCTGCAAGGACGACCAGGACGCCGTCGCCCAGGTCCCCGAGACTCTACCTCCCCCCACTCGTTTGTTATTCCATTCGCGCCCGCCTTTTGTTGTGCTCAGTCGCTCAAGGGAATAAGGTGATTCTTTATTGCGTCCTTGGTACCTCCGATTGGAGTATTAACTATTAAGAAGCCGCCTGGATCAATCGGGAATGTGTGAAACGATGGGGATTGTTGCCATATATTCTACCTAGTACTTTCCAAATGCAGAAGCAAAATTTGTTTATGAAATCAATTCGTATTACGTGTAGGTAAAGGATGATACCTAGCTCATTAGGTTGGTGATACTGGCTGCTCATTGGTTCGTGCGTTTTGGATGTGCTATGCATCATGCGTGGTATTAAAAGGCTATGCAGTGGATTAGCTTAATCCTTGAAGAGGTATTTGGTATTTGCATATCCATGGTGGAGATGATCTCACGATCATATATGTATTGCCATATTTCTGAGGTAGTAGCCTGTTCGGTAGGATTGGAAAGAGTATAAAAATTTTGGGAACATAGTTTTCTCATGTTCCTGGTGCTCATTTTTTTATGTGTCTTGCTGTTATTTTATGGCATTTGTTTATAGCCTTTCTTGTTCCAATAAACTAGCTCTATTTTCTTCTTGTTTTCTTCTTCAAGTCGTACTCTTGATAACTACACTTGCTTGTGGCTGTTCCTCAGATCCTTCCCTGATTTCTTAACTGTCTATTTCAAGACAGTTTTACAAGTAGTTACGGCTGTTCCTCAAATGAACACAGACATCCCATCTCATACGCTTCCCTGTTGCCATATTTGACTCCCATTTCCTTCTTCATTTCAGGTCGAAGCAGCCTATGACATGTTGCTTATGCAGAGCTTATCACAGCGGAGGGCTGGAAAGGTTGCTAATAACAGCATCCGCTATGCTGATGTTAAACCTGTAAAGAGTGCAGGAGCTGGGACAGTCCCAAAGTGGATGCAGGCAACCATGAAGAATGCACCTATTACATTCGAGACTCCATCTTCGAGCAGCTTGGGCATCCAGTCATGCGTTTATGGTGCACTAATGGTTTTCACCTATGCTAGTGGAAGCTCGACATCTTTGCCATCTGCGTACACTAGCCCTGATGTGCCAGGTTTCATCCTAGCAACAGGATTTGGTGCATCATTGTATTTCCTGGCAAAGAAAAATATGAACTTAGGTAAATTGATCCACCACTTTTATCCTATAGCTATGTTATCCAGTGCTATATGTTGGTACATTTGGCCATTTGTTTTGGAACCTTTATGCCACTGTTTTTAAACCTGCACAATTCGTATTGTAGAAGCATAAGAATGATCCTCTAAAGTTGAAGCTTCAATGGTTCATAATTCAAACATCATTTACCTTTTTGCCAATACCCTGATGCAATACTTGTGTAGCCTGTAGCGTAAAGTTGTGCATTATTCATCATATATGAAACCTATATTACCTCTTGCTTTTTGAAGGCTTGAAGCAGTTTTGTCGTGGTAGTTTTCATACAAACTAATACTGCCTATCAACTATTCCATTTATTGTACACATTTTGTTCTGATATAGTAACAAAACACAGAGATTCTACCACAGCACTACTAAGAAAGGTTCCACTTAGATCCACCACTTAATCCTTGTTGGTTATAGCGGTGATTAAGAGGAGATTACTCGCATCAGGTTATAATTGACAAAAGAGTCCTATTCCTATCATAATTCAATGCTAGCCTGCCCCATACGATGTCAGTTTGGATAAGGTGCATGGGTTTCCCAAGATATACACTGGTAACAAAGTCAAGCACACGGCACCATCCTTTTGTGTCCATTCCTCTGTAGTGTTTTCGTATCTTTGGGTGACTGAGATACGGTTCAAAGAGATAAAGGGCTCCTGAAGAAAATAAAAGTTAGCTGACCTTAATGGTGCACATAGTATTAGCCCATCGTAAACATATACAGATATTATAGGAAGTGCTCCTTTGCACATAGTATGTAAGATTTCTGGTATACAGAACTTCGCATGTCTGCAGTAATCCTTTGCCAATTTGATGTCCACAATCCTTTAGCATCTTGGCACTATAGTCCTTTGAATATTTGATCTCACAGCCATTTAATTAACTGTGCATGTAGTTGATTATGAATTGCATGTGTAGATAGAGTGCTGACAGTGGATGAGCATGTGGGTTTCGCTGGCATAAGAATTCCAGAAACCCCCTTACCTGCTTTTGTGCTTATTATGACATTGTTTGCTTATGGGAGGAAACCTGGTTCAACATTTAGGCTAAGCTGCTTTTATCCAATCTTCATGTATACATTTAGCATGCAATCAACACTTTCTGTGGTCCTGTATCCAGGTAAGGCTGCATTGATCACTGTCGGGGGACTTGCAGCTGGTGCAACTGTCGGATCTGCAGTGGAGAATTTCCTGCAGGTTGATATCGTGCCCTTTCTAGGCATCCACTCCCCTGCCGTCGTTGTCAGTGAATTTATTCTGTTCTCCCAATTGTTGGTATCACTGTTTGTTAGGTAGGATCTGAAATCAAGCTGCCAACTTGGCATGTAATTAACTGAAATGGATCGTGTTCAAACTTCAAAAGGGTCAGGGAAATGCTTATTTTCCGCTCAAGATGAAAGCAGCTGTGTATAGCAAACAATACATGGACATCTCTGTCCCTGATAAAGATCACCTGTATCTAGTTCTCTCACTCTCACTCTCAATCTTTCAGGAAGAAGCTTGTATGGATTGCAGAATGTGGAATGTAAATTCTTTGGATTAATATTAATACTCTGAAGTCTGGAATTTACTGATTCCTGGCTGGAGACTTTAGCCAATGGGCAGCCCCTTTACATGAACTTTGTATACAGTTGCCGTTCTGTTGTATTTCATATTAAGGCGAGTTTATCAGGTTTGCTGCCCTCTGAGAATGGCTCCAAGTCACATGACTCGAGTTCCTCGTGCATCGAAACGTTGCATACAACGTACATTATACACACAAAGCATATAATGAGTAATATCTTAACCTCTTATTTTTTGCTATTGTTTTTTCCACATATACACAGCGTACAAGGAACCTCTTTACCTCTATTTTTTTTTATAAGGAACATCTATTGACTTTGGCTTGAGCTGAGCTGATCCTAATCTAGTGGATCACTGTCCCTCGAGATAGCAAAGCCCGATTCCGTCAGCTAAACAGCTTCACTTATGGCTATCCCTTTACACTGGTGTCGTGTGCCGACCTGCCAGGCTGCCGCGAGCCATCAGGGTCACAAAATCGGTGGGCACCGTGTGATTGTTTCTTAAATGTCAAATCACTGACGCTGCTACCTGTTCTCGGCGAAATCACGAACCGGATCAACCTATGAATGGGTAAGCCACGCGTCCAGATCTTCCATTAAAAAAATCTCAAGAAAAAAAAAGGGAAACCCTGCATCTCAGTACCTACCTTGTTGAGAGCAACGTGCTGCTACAACACATCATCAAAAGTTTTGATCGGAGCTGGTCAAATCATGCGCCCCCAAACATTATCTTTAGCAGTGATGCTGTCAGCCTTCATATCAACACGAAAAAAGCGGGATATGATGGACTATTAGGGAAAACATGTTCCGGACAATTTACAACCACCTGTTCTCTCAAGGATGAAGAGAAAAGGGATAAGAATAGAGAGAGGAGGAGAAGAAAAGGAGAAAGGATTTGCGTCGCTAACAAATAATCTAATTTTTATACCTCGCTATCAGTACACTAATTACCAGGCGGAGTCTAGACAGTAGTTTTGCAAAAGAGCAACAACACAGCAGGTGTAAGTATAGCGCTACACTTTGCTGCTTTTCATCTCTCCTGCAGGTCTGCGTTGTGCTCTTCCTTTCCAGAGCAGTAACAACTTCAGTAGGTGCTGTTCAACTGTGCCAGAGCTGAGAAAGGTGCGAGGGATTTCGCGGGAAGGGTTACACCGCCCCCTCGGATAGAAACAGAGGGGCTTTTGCTCCAGCTTGCTTTGCTCATGGCATTTGAATCCAGGAACAGCACAACCACGGTTGTATCGTCGTGGAAATGCCTTCTCACACCTCGGTCGATCTTCTTGAGGTCTGAATATCTCATCTCCCTCTTCTTGGCAGCTTCTTGCATCGCGGCTTTAACTAGTCTCCGAGCGATTCCCTGGGGGGAAAGGAAATCACAGCTTCAGAGGAAGTGAATAAAAGAACACTAGAAAATAAACGATAGGCGAAACAAGCTGACAGATCGACAGTGAGAAACTTGAAGGTATTATAATTACAATGCATGATGGCTGGGTTATTTCACAAGAACAAACTAATTAAATATACTTTCACAGGTATCAGGTATGCTTAAGCTTTGCAATCCAAATTATGTAATAGCTTGTATGCCATAAGTTGTGAGTTACATCCACAGTTTAATTATCTATTTTATTCCAACATTCCGGTTTCACAGGATTCATTCAACTTTGTATTTGAAAAGCCAAATCTGCAGTCTATTTTATATATTTCACTCACTGCACAAAACTTGTCACAGTATCAATTAAATTCGTCCTTTCAATTTAAGGGAATTGCTATCCAATGAAGCACAACATAGTTGAATAAAAGCATAACATATTCAGGATAGATTCATCAAAGACCCAATTAGATGGAACAATATTAGGCCTCGAAAGAAAAATGGACTTCAATTCATAGAAATTGTAACGCAGGAGAAGAAAACATACATTACGGGGACTACTGTGGACAAGGTCAACTGCTTCCTGAGTGCTGAGGTGCTCCCATAGACCATCAGAAGCAAATATAACAAACTGATCGTTTGGCTGTATTCGATGTTCAGTAATTTGAGGGTCAGCACTAAGAATCGGCCTCTGGAAGGTTTCTCGAAGCCGAAACTTGCTATGAAGAGGTTCTCTGTTATACTCTGGTTTCTTTAGATATACATCTCCGATAGATCTTGAGATCTGCAGACATGACCTCACCTCATAAGTAATATCATAGAAAGTATATTGACAAGACTACATGAATAAGAACCAACAATAGAACCTGTGGGTGCAAGCTAGTTTGATGGTTTTGTGAATTAAGGGATTAACAATAGCAGCACTAAATACATCGTTTTCTCCTGTTTATGGTTGGTGCACTAACCTTTCATTAAAGTGAAAGCCTGGACAATGAGGGTTACGGGGGAGGACAGATAGTATTCGTGAGTGGCATAATATATTGAGCCACAAGTTACATCTTACCATCCACATAAATTTTGAGATATATGACAAGTATCACACTGATTATTGACAGCTGATGATGGACCCTATGATGACATAACTATAAAGCATGCAGACAACTTTAGCTCTAGGAATGAAAACTTACCTGATACCTAACTTATGAGAAAATAATGCATATATAAAAGTCATTATTTGTTCCCCACAAAGAGGAAAGTGGGATTATGATGAGAGCAACAGATGACGTCAAAAGTTCAAAAAAAATCAAAGATTAATTGGCTAGACGTGTGTACACCAGAGTGAAAAATTAGCAACCTGATCTAGGGTACAGATTTTTGTCTACCTGGATGAGACCCTTCACTCGCCAAACATTGTGTTTAAGAACCACAATATGTGGATCATCAGGATGTGATGACTGCAGCTCTTGTCTAACTTCCTCATGGCACGCATTGTGCTCCGATGAC
>Ga0182004_10000173_pt1 | contig 31140 bp, 36 predicted proteins | sample Sormic07211540_1_FD_120479 | JGI IMG/M metagenome (GOLD analysis project Ga0182004, IMG submission 120479) | Endophyte microbial communities from Sorghum bicolor roots, Mead, Nebraska, USA - 072115-40_1 MetaG | ecosystem: Host-associated > Plants > Roots > Unclassified | place: USA: Nebraska...
AGGGCTTGCAAGGTACAGCAACAATGAAACACACCGAACAACGCCATTGCAGGTTCAAACAACTCAACATTCAACAAGCTAGGATGTTGATAATAGACTTTTTTTATCTCTCGATCAGGCCATAGCCCAAAGCTTTGTCCAACTCTTAAGTCTTCAAGAGTTTACTCCTAGTTGTTGTTCACACAGACCAAAGCTTTGTCTAACTCTACCTTATCAGGTTCTTTCATACCAATGGCTGACATGACACCCTTATCAGAGCTCTTCATATGGCAGGCAGCCTACCTTGTCAATTTTCTCAAGAGTTGAAATTAGTGAAAGAAGCCAAGAACTTTCATCAACGAAATAGTCTAATACTAAGAAGTAATAACAGTAACTGCCGAAAGCTGTGGCCATGGCAGAAGTTTCATTTTCCTTTTAAAAAAGGCAGAAATAATTCCATTGGCAGCTGGAAAGATAGCACAGGCACATAGAGCTATTCCGAGAGCTAAATTAACAAAGCAAAAGCATAACCTCAAAGGGTTTAGGGTTTACCTTTCTCAGTGCCTAGTAGGAGGGGATCCAGAGAGCAGCACGAGCTGCCGCAGCCCGCAGGGGGTCGGGCAGGCAGGCAAGCAGGGTACGGACTTGCTTGGATTAAGCGACCATCTTCTACGGTTAGCGACAAGCGGTGGCGCATTTCAGAACTCGCTGTGTCCCAGCGCTGGTAGTGTGGGACGAATGGAAGCGGCCGCTGTCGGAGTTGGGGTTCCGGCGGAGCCGGTGACGGCGGCGCGAGGTCGCGTGGTGGCGCCGTGGCGGTGAGCATGAGATCGATGATGCCCAATCTGTGGCCCATGGGCCCTGGTTCAGCCCATGTACAAATGGAGCCTGAGCTTCCCTACTTCAGAGTTCAGTGGGGCAAAATTGACAGTTGGAAGCAAAAACTGAAATGTCTCTGAACTTCAGAGTACAACTGATACGAACTTGTGATGGTTTCCTTGGCTTTTCAGCACAGGACTTCTCCAAATTGAAAGGCAGCTTCCCGCGAAACTCATGTGCTCTAGTGTTTGTCTAATTACGACTTACGAGAAATGAATTCAATGCCCCAAAATTTCCTGGATTTCAGTAAATTCTGGTGATGGCCAGAAAAAAACACGAAATTTTGTAAGGGTGCAGCGCCCTGAGCTAGCACCCTTTCTATGGTGTCTGGGCGTAGCGAGGTAGAAACGAGCATACCCTAGGAACACTGATACATGTGCTATATAATTCTAGACTCATGCTTCATCCGTATCAGATTTAGAAGTCGTTTTGTATAAGGTTTGGGTTAAACATTGAGAATATAAATTATCAATAACTTTAAAATTGTTGAGTTTGCAAATGTGAAAATTATATAAATAAATTTGTCTTGAAAAATACTTTCATAAAAGCAAACCTATATCATTTTTTCCTAAATATTTTTATAAAAGTAAGAGGTCAAAGTTGTATTTTTTTTTGAAGTAAAACGGGGGGGAGAGCTTTCCCACCATCTCAAATTAAAAGAACAAATGTTGCCCACCGGTTACCCGGCGGGGGTTACAGCATTCGAGTTACAATGGATAAAGAACGATCGCCAGCCTCGAAGGCTGTTTACAAGAGTGCGCGGAAGGCGTTTTTGCCAAATAGCAAGATCATCACAGACTGATCTTAGGACTAGCTGTGCCTTGAACACTACGTTGCGGAAGACTGCTCTATTTCGACAGTCCCATATCCGCCAAAGGATTGATAGGAGGATGAAAGGCCAAAGCACCGGGTCTACCCCTGGAGGCAGAGTTGGCGCCCATAGACTCTCGGTGTCCAAGTCAGCCACATGAGCAAGCTGGAGAGTTGCCCAGATATTTTTACTTTGATGGCAATCGAAGAAGACATGGCGCCTACATTCCATGGGGTGTCCACAGCGCTGGCACACGGTGTTGTCGACAATGCGCTTCGAGTAAAGGTTGTCTTTTGTGCTGAGTCTCCCTCTGAAAAAAGCCAAGAGAAGATCTTGACCTTATTTGGTAGATGAGTGCTCCAGATCCGACGTCCGTGGGCGTCTGCGGCGTCACCTGCAGAATCCAGGGCGGCATAGGCATCACGCGTCGTGAAAGGTTTGCCGGTCAGCTTGAGCAGCCGGGCGTCGTCTCTGTCCGTCAGCGTCAAACCCTGCAAGCAAGAAAGGAGGCTGCACAGCTCATCGCTAGCAGCGCTGGTCAGACTAGGGCGTAAGCGCAAATCAAACCCGCTAAGGAAAACATCACGCACCGAGATGTTAGGCAAAATGGTGTGGGAAAAGAGAGCAGCATGGGAGGAACAGAGGGGGCCATCAGGGAGCCAATGATCGAACCAGAAAGAGGTGGAAGCCCCGTTACCGAGGTTGACATAGGTGATGGAGCGGTAAGCGTTGAGCTCATCAGCTACGATTCGCCAGAGGTAACCGTATGAGAAGGTGGGGTGACTACCATTAGCGTCACCCTCACTGAGTAACCAAGTTTTCCAGCCAGCGTCTTTGTCAGAGAAGATTTTGTCTATGAATTTCATAAGGAGGCACCAATTTTGGAGCTCGAGGTTTTTCACACCAAGCCCACCTTTGAGCTTAGGCGCTTGAACATGTTCCCAGGCGACAAGGCACTTGGAGCCATGGCAGCTGTCTTCACCCGTCCAGAAGAAGGCACGGCGGCGACGATCGATAGCCTTGATGATTGTTTTGGGGACAGAAAGGGCGGACATGAAGTGGAGAGGGAGAGAGCTCAGAACGGCAGAGGACAGAGTGAGGCGCCCAGCTCTGTTAAGAAGGGTGGCGCGCCACCCCGAGAGGTACTTGTCGCAGGCGGAGAGGAGAGGGAGGCAATCGTGAATAGAGATTTTGTGGGGAGAAAGAGGGAGGCCAAGGTAGGTCTGAGGAAAGGTGGAGACAACGGTACCAAAGGAAGTGGCAAGATCGTGGGCCGTGACCGAGTCCACGGCAACAGGGAGAAAGGTGGGCTTGTGGTAATTGATAGAGAGCCCAGTTGCAGATTCAAAGAGGTGGAGGATCCGCTTGGTGGCATTGACCGAGTCTGGGTTACACTTGATGAAGATCAAGGTGTCATCGGCGTATTAAAGGACTAGGCAAGGATGACCAGGGAGCAGAGGGTGAGAAAGGGAGGTAGACAAGGGGTGACAGTGGAGCAGACGTCGAAGAACGTCGGCAACAATGATGAATAGGTAAGGAGAAAGGGGGTCCCCCCTGGCGGAGACCTTTACGGCAAGAGATCCAGTTGCCGGGAACGCCGTTAAGAAGGACAACGCTTTTGCCCGTTTCCAGCAGAGTAGAGACCCAAGAACGCCAAGTTGGAGTGAAGCCTCTGTGAGCTAGGATGGAGTCAAGGCTATTCCACGACACACTGTCGAAGGCTTTGTGAAAGTCAAGCTTGAGCACGATGGTGGGCGCGTTACGGTGGTGACAACAGCGAAGAAGATCAGCGGCATGGGCGAAGCTGTCAGCGATGTTGCGGCCAAGGACAAACCCGGACTGATCAGGGGAAATCAGAGAGGTGATGCGGAGCTGCAGCCGATTAGTCAGGACTTTGGAGATAGCTTTGATCACAGTGTTTTGCAGGACGATAGGCCTGAAGTCATGTGGGCGCCTGGCATCCTCCTTCTTAGGAAGAAGCACCAGGTAAGATCTATTGAGCCTCTCCACGTCCGCGTAGTTGGCATGAAAGGCTCGGAAGAGGCGGCTGATGTCACCTGCAATTGTTGCCCAGATGGACTTGAAGAACAACGGGCCGAACCCGTCGGGTCCTGGGCTGGCGTTCACATGCATATGCCGAAAAGCCAGGTGAATTTTCTCATCCGTGAAGTGAGCATCAAGATCACTCAAGTCAATCCCTCCTTCAGGGTAGATATCACATAGGCGGAAGTCCCAGGCAGTTGGGGTAGGGGTGCCAATGAGCTGCGTATAGAAAGAGTGGAGGATGGCCGCTTTGCTATCATGATTGAAGACATCACAACCATCGTGTTCAATGACTTGAATTTTGTTTTTCCGATGGCGATGGTTGGCACAGGCGTGGAAAAACCTGGTATTCTCATCCCCTTCCACAGCTGCTCTGACTTTGCTTCTTTGCTTCCACAAGAGAAGTTTCGAGTAGGCCACCCTGCTTAGAATCTTGACGATGGTTGTCCGCAGATTAGCTTCAGACATGGACAACATTCTTATTTCTTCAACATGGTCTAAGAGGTCGATAGTAATCTTACAGTCTTTTTCCTGTTGATTCAGGTTTGGTCGCTTATTTTTCCAGTTTTTGATGGCACGCCTGGTGCGTTTCAGCTTAGCAGAGACAACAGCAGCCGGATCACTGTTGCTAATCCGACAAGACCAGGCCGAGGTGAGAACAGAGAGAAACCCACAATCTTTTGTCCAGTGATTCTCAAAGCGGAAAATTTTTGACGCAGGGATGGTAGTAGAAACATCAATCTTAAGAGGAACATGATCAGACGTACGGCGAGTCATGGATGAGAGAAGAGTAGTGGGAAGTAGCCGATCCCACTCAAGATTAATAAAGGCCCGATCGAGGCGTTCCAGAGTTGGATTAGAGCGCATGTTCGACCAGGTGAACTTCCTATCCAGCAGAGGGAGCTCGAGAAGACTGAGATCATGAATACAGTCATTGAAGGCGCAGGCCTCCTCATGGCGGAAGTTGGGATTGTTTTTTCGTCGGGAAACCGGATCATGTCGAAGTCCCCGACGATCATCCAGGGGACATCCGAAGAGGGGACGCAGAGACGAAGTTCAGACAGGAAAGCAGGCCTGAGTTCATGGTAAGCAAGAGCGTAGACATTTGTAATTCTGAGGACAAGGTCGGACGAGGTAGAGGCGAGGTGGACGGTAAGAGTGTGGGTCGTGCTAGAGGAGCCGAGAAGAGCAAAAGAGGAGGAAGCCCAAGCCGAAAGGATACCACCAGCGGTGCCAACGACGGGGACATGGTGGAAGGCATCCAGTCGCCGAGGGAGGAAGGAAAACAACTTGAGGGGAGAGACGTCAACAAGTTTAGTTTCTTGAAGGAGAACCACATCCGGGGAAACTGAAAGTAACTCGGACAGGACAGCACCACATTTGATATTATCACCAAGCCCCCTTACATTCTAGTTACATATTCTGATGCTTCTACTCATGTAACACTAGCGACAACACCGCGCGCAGGACGGGGCATGACAGCAGCCGTCTTTCTATGTACATTATTCGAGCAGATACTACGCTGCTCGTTCAACGGCGCGGGGACACACAGGTTTGTTTTTACAAAGAGAAGCATCAAAGCACAAAAGCTAGGGGTACATCTGACGGTGAGGCCAAAATTGGAGCCCCGCTCCTGAGCGCAGCTCGACGTACACCCTCCATCCTCCGACAGCATCTGGTACTTCATGGGACTGAGGACGGCCCGGCCGTCTCACCTTTCATCTCTCCAAGCTCCTCAGCAGTCGCCCCACAGGCTGCGGCAATGTCAAGAAGGGATTGATCATCATCAGATGGGTAAGGAAAATCAGAAGTTAGATAAGATTTAGACAGAGCGTTACGGAGACGTCGGGACGCACCAGAGAAGTCAAACTTGGAGTGCTAAATCCGGGCTGCCTTGGCTTCTGGCTTCTCGAACAAGGGCTCTTCTTTCTCCTGGAGGCGCAGGCTACGACGCAGTTTGCGCACGCTGTCCTTGGCACGCTTGCGTCTGGCATGGCGTTTCTGGGTGCGGCTCTCATGCTCGGCTTCGGTGGTCGCGCCAGCCGAGAACACCTCGGTCTGCTCCACGCTTAGAGCCGCCAGAGCCACAGCCACGTCCTCAGGGAGTTCCTCCTTAGTCTCCCCCAGCTTGGGATCCTCCTCCAGCTTGAGACCTTCATGCTCGTTGTCCTTGCTCTGGTCACCACCTCGTTCCTCGCGTGCCCCCGAAGCAGGCGGCACCCCCCCGATGTCGTACCAGGGGAGTGCCAGAATCGTCGGCGTAGGCGGGGCAGGTGAGGAGGCCGCCCCAGCGCGGACTGGGTACGGCGTGGCACGCTTGCCACCAACCGGCAGGAGATCAGGGGTGGGCTCGTCGTTGTCCACCAGCACCTCGGTGGGCACCCACCCCGCTGCGCTCGCCAGCAGAGGAGCCGGCGGCTCATCGAACGGGTGGTACACGGGGGGTACCATGCTCGGGCACCGCGTCGAACGGCAGGTCACTGGGGCCAGCCATGGGTCTTCAGAGTGCCAGCTGCGGAGGAGGTGGACCCTGGCGATGCAGGCGGGACCGCTGTGATTGCGGACCAGAAGCTTGTCGGGGATCTCGTTGATGCTGTCCAGGCGCAGAACCGCGCGGACGGAGGTGAAGTCGCCCCCTTCCAGGCAATCGGGGTCGATGCAGCAGACATTCCCGATTCCACCAAGCGCCTCCCGGATCCTTTCTTCTTCCCAATGCTCCAGGGGGTAGTCCTCGACCGCGATCTCCGCGTAGAGGCTGTAGAACGCGAAGAAGCGGTTGTCGGCAGCTTCATGAGGCTCGATGGTGATGGCATTGTTGCAGTAGGTGATTGGGGACATGGCGACGGCCTGGTCACGGGCCTCCTTGGTGCGGAACGCGATGACCCCGACCCCCCTTGCCGAAGCCGAGAGGCGGAACGCAGGGGCTCCCGCCACTCGCTCCATGGCACGGCGAACGAAGGCAAGGGGTCGTGGACAGCGTGCTCGACGTAGACGTACGCCATGCGGAGGGAGTCCTGGTAGTCTCCGTTGCTCAGGTGCGCCTCCACCATGGCGCAACGAACGGTGGGGGGATGGCCATCCCCAGGAGAGGGAGGTGGAGCAGGTGGGTCAGAGGGAGTCGGAGCTTGGTTGGGGTTGGGAAGGGAGAAGTGATCGTGGATGAGTTGAGCGGCAGCTTCGATCATGGTGGCGCGGGACACAGTGGAGGCGGAAGCCATGGTCCTTGATTTGCACTGGTGAGACTTATGCCCTGAACGGTGGCAGTTGAGGCATTTTATAGGGTCGCGGCAGTCCTTGACGGTATGGTTAGAGGAGAGGCACCGATAACATTTCTTCACAGTCCTGCTGCCCTTTCTCTTGACGAAGCGGTCTTGAAGATTGGAGTACACATGCAGCTGTACAGGTGCCGGTCGGACATAGACTCCGGTGATGGCGAGATTACATGCCACATTACCGTGGCTTCCCTTGTGGAGGTGGCAACCGAAGTGAGAAGTGGTAGCTGCTGGGGAGGATGAGTAAGCAGTGCTGTCACAATCACTTGGCAGAGTTGTAGGGTGAACAGTGGCCTTCCTCGTAGATGTAGGTTGAACAGTGGCCTCCATCTTATCAGCTTCAGCGGTAGTGGAAGGGATGTGGGAGTTAAGAGGGGGGGGCGGGCGAGGGTTTCTTGGGGCCTTTCACACACCAAACTAAGCTCCGATCAGGGTGCTGAACCCCACCCCTGGTGCCGTTGTTGCAGGCCAGCTGTTCAGCCCGAGGGCTGTGCATGTCGGTAGAAGAAGTTTTGGGCCGGGGATGACCAAAGGAGAGGCAGGTGCGTTTGAATTTGAAAAACTGGGCCACAGGGCCGTTGCCCGCTGAGAAGATAACGTCACGGACGGCAAGATCCACATCAAGGTGGAGACGGAAAATGATGCCGTCCAGAGCGAAAACGCCGATGGACAACATGTGAATCTTGACGATTTCAGAGGCGACAGAGGAAGAGAAAATGTAAGGGAGGTGAGGTTTAGCCGAAAAGAGTTCGGGGGGAGAGCAGAAGTGAAGATTTAGGGCGCGGGCCACAAATCTAGGAGAGATGGGAGAGGTCCCGTTCGTCTGGGAGATCCAGACCGGGATAGAAGGAGAGCTAGCAACCCAGGGCCTAACAACCGGGCAATGAAAATTTTCCAAAATGCGAGTTTGAAAACGCGTACCCGGATGATCAGCTGTCGCAGAGAACCTTGCGCCGGTCCCGTCTCGCCGCTCCAGGCTTCGCTGGAACTTCGCTGAACAGGTCGGGGCTGGAGCATTCTGTCCCTTGTTGCCGAACAGCATGACCCCCCCACGCTCCAACGTACGGGGTACGCCTCCAGCTATCATCATCTTGGCCGCTGGGATTTGTCCACCACCGAGTCCGCCGGACGGTTCGGACCCCGAGCGCGCACCGGAAGGGGCTCGGAGAAGGGGCGCAGGGGGAGTCGCGCCGACCTTCGAGCATCTCGGCTTGCCCTGGTCATTGGAGCAAAACGTCGAACACTTCGTGCGCTCCATCTTGGGGGGTCGCCCCTCGTCCGGGCAAAACGTCGAACATCTCGCGCGCTCCATCTTGGGTGGAAGCTCCACATCCGAGGCATCGCCAAGCCGGCCCCGAGAAAGCAGCGCCGTCGCCTGGGGGGACGCGGAGGGCGAGGCCGGGCGCCCCTGGCGCTTTGGACGGGGCGGAGCGGCAGGGAACGGCGGGAGGTGGCTGTTTGGTAGGAGCAAGAGTGGGGAGAGGGAGCCGAAGCAAAGGGGTTGCGCTTGGAAGCGGTTGCGAGGGTTGTGAGGGATGAGTGCGGAGGCCGGCACCGGGGCCGAGGACGTCACCGGCGTCGGAAGGCTAAGTGAGGGGGGGGCTGGGGTGGGGTGGGGAGGGAGGTCGGGGGGACGGGGGAGGGGGAGGGAGAGGAGAGCCATCCTCGAACCGTCAAAGTTGTATTTTGGAGACCGTGTCGCTGTTCTAAACGACTTCTAAATCCGATATGGAGAAGGTATTTTCTATTATTTACTAATTACTATATTGCATATTATTCTATTATGTGTAGTCATAATTTACTAAAAATGAGATTCAAAAAATTACTAAAATTTGTTTAGATTTAACTTTTTTTAAAAAAAACATACTTCATGTGCTAGTCTCTAAAAAACTTGGCCAAATTTTGCGAAATTAGATAATTTCAGTGGTGGCTGAAAATTTTACAATAACAAATTTTAAAACCCATTGCCCGGCACCACCGCATTGATCGTTCCAGCCATGACCCAAACTGTACCTAGTAAGCGTGCGAAGGAACAGGAAGAAGCGAAGAAAGAATAATTATACTCATTAGTAGTTAGTTTATTATGCATAACGTTGAAAATTTCTCATGGATGCATATAAAACAAGTGTAGCCCTTTGCAAGAATACTGCAGCTGGGATGCCTCTAGGGAAGCAAAATGTTCTTGTTGGAGTGTTTGGTCAAAATAAAAAAAATGGAGGTATTTTCTATGGCATCACATTATCACACACACCGAATAATACAATCACAACCGGTACCTAAACTTATGACAAGACAATCTTACAATCTACAGTAATATGATACATTTAGAGCACATAGACACAAGTATATTTACTCATCCTCCTCTTCTATTGCATTCAGTTCAGAGGATATAGAGGAAGAACCACCACCCTCGTCATCACTAGCGGATGCAGAATAAGATTGAAGGGGTGGAGGTTGATCTCTTCTTCTTCCTCTTCCATTGATGCACCAATTGTAGAGCGGGTTGAAGCCCCCCCCCCAGCCCCCCCAGCCCCCCTTTAGATCCGCCCCTGCTCATCATCACAAAAGAATGGCCATGGAGGCATTTGAATGCCATCAACGCCAGCTTCAAGCATCTCTATGACCTCGCTCATCGTCGCCGATCCTGCGGCTTCATCTGGATGCACCAGAGCCCAATGATACATAGTTTCTTCTCCAACTCATGCATATCAAACACCTTCACTGATCCTACCCACATCTTCCTGGCTCAGCTGGCTGTACACCAAGGATGAGTAGTATGCTTGACAGGAGCTTCCTGCATTCAGATCAACGACCCTTCGCGGCTTCGCCTTCCAATAGCAGCATTCCAAAGATGTACACATCAGATTCGGTGGAGATGACACCAAAGCTTCGAGATAGCTATATAGGCTATAGTTCCCCACATAGCACTCAGGGGCTGTCGTTTCTTGGGAATAGTTTGGTGAGCCCAAAATCAACAACTTTTGGAACAAAGTTGTTGTCAAGAAGGATGTCATGGGCTTGATGTCAAAGTGTACAATCTACATATCACACCCCTAATGCAGGTAGTTGATGCCTCTGGCAATGCCCAGAGCAATCTCATTTATTAGTTTGTCCAATAGTGAAATTAGGGGGGCTAAGCCCCCCTAACATCTGACAAATTGTTAAATGCCTTTGTTGTAATCATTGTAGCAGTAATAATTTTCAAGTGATGAAGAGGTGAATGTGTTGTATCTGAGCTTAGTAACACTTAGAAGTATATTGCATTGTATTTGGATCATTCCATTGTATCGGAGACATGAACTGTGTGACTCTTTTAATTTTCGATGTGTAATAACTTAATTAGAAACTATCACATTGGATTTGATTTCCAGTGTCGTGGTTCAATTATTGTGATTTTCTTGAAGATGTATAGTCAGGCTGCTGGTCATAAAGGCGATGAAGAGGGGTGGAAAAACGTATAACCTTGCTAGGGGTTCTGTTGATGAGAAAAGTTGCAGCAAGAAAAGCCTCATCCCAAAATTTTAGAGGCATATAAGCATTAGCAAGGAGAGTGGCCTACTTCAACTATATGACAATGTTTGTGCTCTATCAAACCGTTTTGCTGATGTGCATGAGGACAAGAAACATGATGAAAAATAGCAATCTTGGTAAAAAAAAGAACTTAGCTTCTCATATTCACCACCCCAGTCTTTTTGCACAGCTATAATCTTTTTATCAAATTGCCTTTCTACAAGCTGTTGAAATTCATGAAATTTTTGAAACACCTCAGATTTATACTTAACTAGATAAATCCAAGTATATTTGCTATAATCGTCAATAAAGCTGACATAATATTTTTTTCGACCAATGGAATCAGGAGCAGGACCCCAAACATCAGAAAAATAAGTTGCAACGGGCGGAAGAAATGTTGTTCGACTTTGGATATGGAAGTTGATGGCTCTTGGCCTTTTGACAAGCATCACAAACAGACTGCTTATTTGATTCACTAGAACAAGGCAAATTGTTTTGACTAATAACAATATAACATGCTGAGTAATAGAATATGACGGATGGCCTAAACGACTATGCCACCTAGACGGCGACACTTTATTAATTCCAAAAGCATGTTTCTCAGCATCAACGGAAGATGAAGAAAGGGGATATAGCCCACGTCTACGTCTGCCTTGTAGAAGGATTTTCTTCGTGTCCTAATCCTTGACAAGAAAGAAATCCGGATGAAATTCCATAAAAGCATGATTATCGGTAGTGAAACGATGAACTGAAACTAAATTTTTCTTGGCCTTTGGAACATAAAGAATATTATTTAAATGAAGATTACGATAAGAGGTATGAACAATAGAATGACCAACATGACTAATGTCCATACTTGACCGCTGGCAGTATGAACTTGATCACCTCTTGTATATCTGTTGCGAGTTGTTAGTTTCTCCAACTCGCCTGTGATATGATTTGTAGCCCTATCTGCATACCAATTTGTATCCACAGTATATGATGATGTAGCAGCATTAACCAGTCTTGGATCAGGCGTGTAACTTTCATCATAACGATGCCAACAATCAACTGTTGTATGGCCTTCCTTGAAGCAGACCTGACATAAAGGCTTATCATTATTACCCGAGGACGCATTGTTGACGTGCCAATTTCTATTGTTGTTGCCGCGTCCGCGTCCACGACCTCCATTGTAGCTTTGTCCTTCACCACGCCCTCGGTACGTGCCACGGCCACGTCCACCAGAGGAGCCGCGCATGCTGCCATGACCACGACGCGAGGCCGCGTTCGCCGAGGAGTTCGACCCTCCTTGCTAGAAATCCACGCGCTGCTCAAAACTGAGAAGTTGTGCGTACAACTCATTGACCGAGATCGGTTCAACTCGAGCAAGAACTGCAGACACAATCGAGCTATACTCCATGTCAAGACCTGTGAGTATATACCCCACAAGCTCCTCATCATCAATCGGTTTGCCAACAGAAGCCATCTCGTCGCCGAGTTCCTTCATTTTTGCCACATACTCAGCAATCGTCATGTTGCCTTTCTGAGTTGTGGCTAACACAATCCGGGTATTGACAACCCGAGCACGTGTCTAGGAGGCATACATGTTCTCCAATGCCTTCCATAGTTGTGCAGCATAGGTGCATGTCGCAACCTGGGTCAGCACTTCGCGCGATAGAGATGACACGAGGTAGCTGAAGACTTGTTGATCTTGTATCAACCACTGCGTATGCGCAGGATTAGGAACTTTCTTCTTCTCTTTCTCATCGTCGATCTCAGTTGGCTAGAGCTTGGATCGAGCCGTCGATGTACCCAATCAATTGGGCACCACGAATTGTAGGAAGCACTTGAATCTTCCATAGAGGATAATTTGTCTTGGCGAGCCGTTCGGTCACAGGATGTCCAATAGCATTGACAACAGCGAGATTGCTTGAAGAGCTCGCCATGGCTTCGATGTAGGGATCGCTCGCTCTCTCTGTTTTTTTAGAGGAGAGGCTCTGGTACCATGTTAGAAGACCAATATTGGAAGCGCCGCACCGTTCCCGTGCACGCCTACGTGTTAATATATAGAGCAGGAAACACCCCTGCCATGGTTTACAAGATTCACCGTGATTTGCTTAACCAGTTAGGAAAGCTAGATCCTATTTAGGCCTTGTTTAGTTCACCCTGAAAACCAAAAAGTTTTTAAGATTCCCTATCACATCGAATCTTGTGGCACATGCATGAAACATTAAATATAGACGAAAACAAAAAACTAATTACACAGTTTAGCTGTAAATCACGAGACGAATCTCTTAATCCTAGTTAGCTTATGATTAGATAATATTTGTCACAAACAAACGAAAGTGCTACAGTACCGAAAAGTTTTCACTTTTCGGAACTAAACAAGGCCTTACATGGAAATTATAGAATACAATCATAACAGATCCTTGACCGGTGCAAGTCTATCACGGTGAACATAACTTGCTTGTTTACATATACGTTAACACACTGAACTTCAGAGTACAACTGTTACAAACTTGTGATGGTTTCCTTGAAGATTTCAGCACAGAACTTCTCCAAACTGAAGGAGAACTTCCTACGAAACTCATGTGCTTTAGTGTTTGTCTAGTTATACCAGAAATGAATTCAATCCCCTGCACCACTACTTTGATTGTTGTAGTCATGGCTCAAACAGTGCCTAGTAATCGTGCGAAAGGAGCAAGTATACTCATTTACTTAGTTTATTATTATGCATAACGTAGAAAATTGTACAGTAGCCTTTGCACGGATGCATATTAGCATATACAACAAGTGCAGCCCTTTGGCAAGAATACAACAGAATGGCTCTTGCAAGACTGATTCGAGATTGATTCGAGACCGAATTCCTAGAGGAGTTTAAATCTGTCTGTATCTTAGTTTGGATATTCAACATCCAACATTGTATCTGTATCCAAAAACTCAAATCGCATATTTATGATGTTGGCATCCAACCGTATCATATCCGGCATGGTTGACAATATCCGTATTCAAATCCAAATCCGACCAGAAATATGAAGACAAATATGTTATTAATGATATCCGTCCGTATCCGATCCATTTTCATCCATACTTATAGAGAAACAAAATGTTCTTGGAGGAGTTTTTGGTAAAAAAAAAAAACCCTCATAGAGGTATTTTATATGACATCACATTATCACACTCTCAGTACAAGTATACAACCAATACCTGAGCTTATGACAATGTTACAATCTTAGTAGTTTGATACATTTAAAGCACATAGACACAGGTGTATTTACTCATCCTCCTCTTCTATTGCATTCAGTTTAGAGGATATAGAGTAAGAACCACCACACTCGTCATCACAAAAGAATGGCCTTGGAGGCATTTGAATGTCATCGACGCCAGCTTCAAGCTCAAGCATCTCTATGACCTCGCTCATTGTCGGCCGATCCTGCGGCTTCATCTGGATGCACCAAAGCCCAATGATACATAGCTTCTTCTCCAACTTGTGCATATCAACACCTTCACTGATCCCGCCCACATATGCTTGTCTCAGCTGGCTATATACAAAGGAGGGGTAGTATGCTTGACTAGAGCTTCCCGCATGTGGATCAACATTCCTTCGCCCTCCTGTCATCTCCAATAGCAGCATCCCAAAGCTGTACACATCAGATTTACTAGAGATGAGACCAAAGCTTCGAGATACCATCTCTGGAGCTATATAGCCTATGGTTCCCCGCATAGCGCTCAGGGGCACGAAACTGTCATCTCTTGGGAATAGTTTGGCGAGCCCAAAATCAGCAACTTTTGGAACAAAGTTGCTGTCAAGAAGGATGTTGTGTGGCTTGATGTCAAAGTGTACAATCTGCATATCACACCCCTGATGCAGGTAGTTGATGCCTCTGGCAATGCCTAGAGCAATCTCATTGAGTTTGTCCCATGAGAAAGTCCTCTCAGATGAGAAGATGTACTTGTCAAGAGATCCATGGGGCATGAACTCATAGATAAGTGCCCTACTCATTTCCTCGGAGCAAAAGCCAACAAGACGCACAACATTAATGTGGTGGATCTTGCCGATGGTGGCAACCTCACTGATGAACTCTTCTCCATTACAGTTGGATTTGCCCAACATCTTGATAGCAACATGAACTTCACCTGGCAGTAGCACCCCCTTGTATACAGAACCATAGCCTCCTTGTCCGAGCTTCTCTCTGAAATGGCTTGTGATAGCAATGATGTCTGTGTATGCATATCTCATCGGAACGAGCATTTGCTGCATTCGCAGGAACTTCTCAACTGCATCGATTGATATCCTTGTTTTCCAGTACTTATAGGCTAGGAAGATAAATACTGCCAGAGGCATCAATACGAACCTGCAAACAACTGAAAAAAAAACAAAGGTTGTATATATGAAGAATAAAAAAATAATTTCATAAACCACAAAACATACGATATTTATACAACAATGCTATCTGAGTGAGTACCATGGGTAGATTTCAGAGCCCACAGAGCCAATGGTATTGCTTCAATGATGTAGATGAGAACAGACATGACAGCATTATTAGTTGATAGTTGATCAATAACACAATTCCATAATAACTCGACCATAAGAATGCACACAACGTTATCCTTGATGCCTGTACTATTTCTTGGTTCTTCAAAGAAAGTACTACAAGAGTCAAGACCATGCCATAGCATAGAAAAGGATTAGATAGGGAATGCAACCAACGCTTTTTAGACGAGGAAGTCATGCATAGGAGGAAATAGGATGATCAGATACTCACCGCATGGACTCTGCGAGACACTCTCTGATGTTACCCTCACCAATCGAAAAAGGAAATCGAAGATAAAATCCATTCCTCATGAACTTAACAACATCTGGATAGCTTGCACTGTTGGGCACCATCATGCCTCTACCACCCAAAGGAGTCATGGCCAAGTAGCCGCACGAGGGCTCGAAATTCTCAGCAGCAGGAGAGGAAAGGAAGCCAGTCATCACGTAGACAAAAGAAGAATTGGTGCTCAGGCAAGCCACTGGCCTGTAAGTACTCTTGTTCTCTATTGGCTTCGAGCAATTCACAAAGGTCGCCATTGTCATCCATGTAGAAGGCTCCAATTCGATGTTGTGTCGCCCTCTCCCATATCGATATCGTCGTCCATATTCATATTCAGAAACATGGCGATCCCAATGAGGTAGAAGGCAGCTTCTCTGTGTACCCCAGTCTGCCTCAACAACCCAGAAGGTAGAATCATTATAGTGGATGCTAACCACATCGTAAGTTCCACTGCCAATGCGAATGGAAGCCTTGGCATCAGTGCACACTAGCTCGTATGATGGAACACCACACCCAGGTGGATCACCTCGCCGACGGAAAGGATGAGATACATGTCTAAGTTGCCCACAAGAGAAAGGAGGACAGTCAAGCACATGGTGTCGCCCTTCTGCATCTGCAACAAGGACAACAAGGAGTACAAAGAATAGAGTTGAGGCACGTAGAGCAGCAGGAGGATGAAATGCAGCTGACATTGCCACTGCAGCCAGTTTCACAGAACAACACAAGGATAAACACTAAGGGACTAGATGCAACAGTTGCCGAGTTTACGAGACTTAGTGCCTTAAGAGCAAACATCAGCTTGGCTCTACGTGATTGTGATGCTATTGACTTGGTGTTCTTGCTATACTGAAGTCTTTGATGGGACAAAAGAGAAAGGGATAGTGTACCATTGAATTCCAGTCGTGTGTCACAGTAATGTGAAAAAATGTTGAGCAAGAAAATCGCACTAACTCATAACTGGCCCTACATGATTGTGATGCCGCTGACTTGGTAGTCTTTCTTTTTGTCATTCAGTTTTGAAGGGTAAATAGGCAGACTCATGGTCTTGGATAGCGAATATAATAAACATAATAAAATGATATTGTTAGAATATAAATGAATTGCTCACCTTTTCGCATCAGCTTAGGCCTGATGGAGCCTCCACGTGAGGGGGGTGTTGGAATATAAGTGAATTGCACACCTCTTCCCATCCCATTAGTTTAAGCTTTTGGGTTAAACTGGTTGGTGCATGCAACTCAATAGATATTTCGGTTCTTCTCTCTCTTCATAGTAGATATATAGAGTCAGAGTAAAGCCCCCTTTGGATTGTGGAAGTTTTTTCTGTTTCTTGTGTTTTTACTGTAAAAATGAATCGAATCCTGTGAAATAGTGGTGGCTGTTTGGACAGTTTTTCTAGCTTTTGTTTTCCTCTACTATAAAAATATAAAAGTGCGGCAAAACTTCTGCCATCCGTTCAGGAAAAAATTATATTTCAGTGCAGTAACTGACATTTCGTTTTTTATTTTCAAGTGCAATGCTTCAAGCGGCATCCTTAGTGGCAATATATGGATTTTTCCCGAGGCTACAGATCAATAATAGGCACCAGCACACAACGTGAAACAAAAAGGAAGTCGCTAATAGTACGTACTAGTAGTATAAAATACCGACCGTCCTCTGTAGGTTTCTCAAACATTTCTGTGGTGTATGGTTGTTTTATAACTAAGGGCTATTGGATTGATCATTCCTCACGGCGATTGATGAGATGATTAGTTCATTCCCTCAGCTATATATGCACAAATCTTATCACGGTTCAGAATTGGACAACGACACGCTATCCAAAACAATAGAAATAGACGGATCTGAAGGTATTAATATACTAATAATAGTAAATCGCATCAAAGATACAACAATGACTTGCAAGTAACAACAGTAATCACACAGCAATCACTGGAAGTTCGGCATCCTATAACTGAACTTCTACTCACCTGACAGCAGTCACTCATCTGTCACAAGCCTCGTCAGAAATCAACTCTCTCATAGCGCCTTCACTAGGAAAATAAATACCACCCTATCCCAAATTATATCCCAAATTATAGATCGTTTTAGCTTTTCTACTGCACATAGCTTTTGCTATGCATCTAGATATATAATATGTATCTAGTAGCATGTAGTTAGGCTTGTGTATCTAGTAGCATGTAGTTAGGTCCCAAATTATATGTATCTATATATAATAAAGGTGTGTATCTAGTAGCATGTAGTCCAAGTCAGTCAAAATAGTAGGGATAAGATCGAAGAATCTTCCAGGTAACTGATAAGATATCTCTCGCTTTACCGTCCAAGCAATATTGGCAGCAGCAATTCCTCACCACCACGTAGCTATCTTGACAAGCACAGAATCAGTCCTCCGAGAGGTTGAGGTCCTCATTCTAAGGCACACCTTCTCTTCGACCGCCTTCATCTCTGAATACATCACATGAACTCGCATAAACTTCTTCTGGTAGTGCTGCTGCTTTTGCTTCTCAACTATGCATCATATGCTGCCACATCATGGGAAGATGATGAGTTCCTCAAAACTTGTTCATCGCATCGATGCCACAAACATGGACCAGAGATCCGGTTCCCCTTTCGGCTTCCAAGCCACCCTCCATCATGCGGCGCACCTGGGATGCAATTATCATGCTCTGGGCATGACACCATCCTGGATCATCCAGTTCTTGGCTCCTGCAAAGTGACAGCAATATATTACAGGCATCGTGTCATGAATATCATCCTGCCAGCGGACTCGTCATCGCACTGCCCACTTCAGAAGCTGGTCACAAGAAATCAATCAACTCATGTGTACGCACCTGTCACACGCACCTTCTCGTCAGACTCAGTACTAGTAGGCTGCTCAAGAGAAGCAACAAATCAAGATGGTATTGTCGGACCAAGCTCTTGCCTAAGCCTAAGCAACAACGCAAACCAGCTCTGGTACCTGGTGCTTCCTTATACAGATATGTCTACTCTTCCCATGGGCTGTGAGGTGGTTGCAAAGAGCATCCCAATACCATATGCATACGATAAAATTGGTCCAAAAGTTGAGACATTCTTCGGCAGATCACTCTTCAACAAAAAGGCAAATAGAGCAATCAATTTTGGTGAAACATCGTTCAGTTGGAACCTTAACCACATCACCAACTCTTGTCAAAGGTGTGAACAGGAAGGGAAACACTGTGGATTCAGTTCAAGCAGAGGACAAGCATTCTGCCTGCATCACGGTATTGTTTTCCAGCCTCTATCCCATAATGTTTGTGGTGTTCCGTTCTAAGTTGTGCCATTAGTGATGTTTATTAACCTGGCATCTTCTGTGTTATCCAATTTCCTTTCACTTCCACAAGATTCCTGCCAACAATTCAATAGTTTTATATGAAATTGCTGCAAACAAGCCTAATGGGGTCTGCTATAGTAAGATCATGCTGCTAGAATGCTTCTTTTTTTTCAGTCTTAGTTTTAAGGAAATCCTGCATTTTCAACATCCTACAAGATTTTTGACGATGCTTAAATTGTTTTGCAAAATTCAATTGCAATAAGTCTAACTCTAATGGTTTCCTGCTACATTGTTGTAGCTGGGTCGCTGGCTTCTGTTCTGATGAAGTATTTTAGATTTTCGTGGTAGCTTACATTAAGACTGTAGAGTCATTCAAGGACATCCTCGCGGAAACTTAAGTTAATAGACGCCAATGTCAAATAATGATGGTGATTGTTATTCTTTCGGAAATTTCTGAGTCAAGTAAAAAAGAAATATGGGACATTTGTACAAGGAGTGCCACTGAAATCATCAGTAAATTGTTGGTGTTTTCAATTATGATTATGGATGTTTGTGTCCATTCAAGGCACATATTATGATTAGGGGTTGGCAGTGATGCTCAACAGGTTGCCAGGTTCCTCAGCTTCGTCGTCCTAGAGCAGTAAATAGACTCTTAACCTAATGGAGAAGCAATTGGCAAGCATCATCCAGTGAGGGCACCATGCCATGTTGGGCCTCTTGTTGTGCCTGGTGTACCAAATAACAGCACAACTGATGGAGTAATATTACATATACTGATATACAGCATACCGACATGCAAAAGTGTAAAATTCATAATGTAAAACACATACATAATGTACATTTTTAATAATATACTATTAAAAAACAAGAATCTTGCAGCAGATATTGTAAACAGGTCAATAACCTCTGATTTAGTGATATAGGAAATACTGAACTAAGTTGCATTGATGGATGAGTCTTGAGATGTCTGGCTAGTAGGATCAGCACTCTGCTTATCAGTCTAAGCACTCTTCCTAGCTGCATGAGCAGACTATCTATGTTAGCTACCTTAGCTATTAAGTTGCTTCTGCTAGGATTATTAGGAAGTTAATTTTGTTTTGTCCTGCTGCTGTTCAGTTCAGTAGCAGCAGTAAACAGTAACTGCAGCAGAGTAAAACGCCAGTTGCAGCAGCCAGCAGGTCGGTTTGAATCAAACCAGCTAGCATTTTGCATTAGTAAATAATCCGTAGCAGAGTATGTCGGTATGCAGAAGCAAACTGACTTCACCTTGTACTATAAATATAAGCATATGCCACAAGGAAAATCTGCCTTCCCAGTTGCAGCTTTGTTAGCTCTCAGCTAGTGTGTGCCTGGTGAGATTATCTCCATCAATAATAATGGGAAGTTAAAAATCAGTGCAATACCTAATATCTAAAGTCATAATTGGTGTCAAAGTAGGAATCGGCAATGATTTATGAACCCATTTCGAAAGTGCTTTATTTTTTCTTGTCAAAACTACTAAACCATGGGAAGATTAATATTCACTCTTCATACCTGCAGGTTCACATGTCATCCTCATTGCAGGTAATGCCGCCACTGAAAATTCTACATTCTGATGCCTTTTTTTTTTTTGTTGCTATAACACAATTTTACGTTGTCATTTTCCAATAATAATATTTTTTAAACAAGAAATTTGGTCGTGAGACATAGCTGTTTTGTCCTAATGCAGCTAGCTCGTTTGTTTTTCCTTTTATTCAGCTACAACATCAGTAGCCGCATTCGTTGTTCTGGTAGCCACTACACTCTATCTTTCACTGAAGAAAAGATATAATAAAGCAATACATCTGAAGGTAGAAATGTTTCTCAAAACATATGGCACATCAAAACCCACAAGGTACACTTTCTCTGAAGTTAAGAAGATAGCAAGACGGTTCAAGGAAAAAGTAGGCCAGGGTGGGTTTGGAAGTGTTTACAAAGGACAGCTACCAAATGGTGTGCCAGTGGCGGTCAAGATGCTAGAGAACTCTACAGGAGAGGGAGAAGACTTCATCAACGAAGTAGCAACCATTGGACAAATCCATCATGCAAACATAATCCGCCTCCTGGGCTTTTGCTCTGAAGGAACAAGGCGTGCGCTTATTTACGAATTCATGCCAAACGAGTCACTGGGGAGATATATATTCCTGCACGATCCTAATTCTCAAGAGCTCCTACTACCTGAAAAAATGCTAGATATTGCTACAGGCATTGCTAGAGGAATGGAGTACCTACATCAGGGGTGTAACCAACGCATCCTCCACTTTGACATCAAGCCTCACAACATTCTGCTCGACTACAGCTTCAATCCAAAAATTTCAGACTTTGGCCTTGCTAAGCTGTGTGCAAGGGACCAAAGCATGGTTACCTTGACCGCAGCAAGAGGCACAATGGGGTACATCGCACCAGAGATATATTCTCCAAATTTTGGTGGGGTATCATACAAGTCAGATGTTTATAGTTTCGGCATGCTGGTGTTAGAGATGGTGAGTGGAAGGAGGAATTCAGACCCAGGTATCGAGAACCAAAATGGGGTGTATCTACCAGAGTGGATCTATGAGAAAGTAGTCGGGGGGCAGGAGCTGACACTTAGTAGGGAAATAGCTGACCAGGACAAAGAAACAGTGAGGCAACTGGCCATTGTTGCACTCCGGTGCATTCAATGGAACCCCAAGAACCGGCCATCGATGACAAAGGTGGTTAACATGTTGACAGGAAGGTTACATAATCTACAAATACCACCTAAGCCATATGCCTAGCCTGAAAGACATCCTATGACATAAAACATGGGGGATATACTGCCATGATTTAGCAAGCATGAAAAACAGTTGTGCTTACTTTCATATGTGAGCTTAGTAGTGCTTAGCAGTATATTATACTGTATTTGGATCATTCCACTGTATCCACGCATGTGATTTTTTTAGTTTTCAATGTGTAGTAACTTAATTAAACGTATCACATTGCATTTGATTTCCATTGTTGTGGTTCAATTATTGTGATTTTCCAGAAAATGTTCCTGTGATTTATCTGTGCCCTTCAATGCTGTGTACTACAACAAGTCTCTTTTTGTATGTGTGTGTGTGGGTGGAACAAGGTGTTCTACTTTTCCTATTCATAGTGCACAAAAGTTATCATCAATTCATCATGCTGTTTGGTTGGTGCAACAGTAACGTAAACGTAAATAAAATTAGTTCAATTGTGTTTCCTGCCGGTAACAACTGCAGGTTTAAATCATTTGCGTTTGCGACAGCTAGCAAATCTCAGCAATGTGTCCTGCATGGCCTACCGATTGGTCAAAATGTGAAGACGCTATAACCATGCAAGGCAATTAAATTGTGGCAGGGACGAAGCCAGCCAAGTAAGTCGCCAGGTCATCCACTTCTGCTAGCTAGGGTTTGCAATGCTATAATACAGTGCATACAGTGATTTTCAACTTCAAACCATCAGGGTCAGGCCTAGCTCCGCCCTTGAATCGTGCGTAGTTTCTTATTCCCCTATCCCCACACAGCCACACCCCCATCCAACAGTGTCACCCGGCGTATGCCCCAGGTTTATGAGCGCAGTTGTCCTGAAATCTAGCAACGTAAAATGCAAAAGCAAGGAGTGTTACCTGTGTCTGTAGAGAGTAGGAAGCGCATCCGGAAAGCGGTAGCAACCCTCACCGGAGCGGAGGGCGGCAGCGAGGAGGGGAAGACCCGTTCCGGTTCCGGCATTCGAAGGCGGTGGTGCGCGCATCGGCACATGAGGGGATTCGTGAGACTTCCTAAAACCTGGCATGTGGACTGCTAGATTTCGACGGTTGGTGGCTACGAGGTAGTGGAATCGGTAGCGCTAGCGCAGTTCTGCGGTCGGCGCGCCAGGCGGAGCGGAGTGCGACGAACAGAAGCGCTCGGAGTCAGAGGATTGCGCCAGCGACGGTGGCCGCCTGAGGTCGCGACTCGCAGCGGCGTGGGCTCGTGTCGGCTCTCACATGTGGCGTTCAGCGTGAGGAAACGTGATTTAATGGCCCATGGGCCTGATTCAGCCCATGTAGAAATGCATTCGGAGTTCAGAATGGGGTACTATTACTTAGCTGATGAACATGTCTCGAATTTCTGAATCATTCATCTTTTATATTTCTGCTGCAATTCCTCTATCAGTACAATAAGCACAGCCTAAAATCAGAATATTGCCTAGATCTTTCCCGGACTCAAAAGGAACCGGAAATTTGTGAACCAAGGAGACCTTACGCCGGCCGGCCACTTCGCCATCTCCCCCGCCCTGCACCATGCGCATGCATGGAGTCAGGAGAGGCGCTCGTCGTCGGCGCTGTCACTTCCTAAAGCTACCTACCTGCCTCAGCTCAGATTGGATTTAGGGCGTGTTTAATTTATGAAGGGAAAAATTTCACGATACTGTAGCACTTTTGTTTATTTATGTTAAATTATTGTCTAACCATAGATTAACTAGGTTTAAAAAATTTGTCTCGCTGACTACATTATGCAATTAATTTATATATATATATATATTTAATATTTTATGCATGCATCGTGAGGAGGAAGTAAACAAGCCTGGTTTCCGCCGGGGAGAGCCGGCGGCCGCGAGCGCAGGCTTGCTCCTCCGCCCGGCGTGCGCGCTTAGTGGACTGTGGACACGACATGGACGAATATGCGACTATCCGAGGGCTGGCTGGGTGGTATTGGCTCGGCCCACCTTATCTGGGTTTGTCGAGTTTCAGAAGCCCCTCAGGATGCGGGCTGGGTTTCGACGAACGCTTCTGTGTTGGGCCTTCGATCTGCAACGGGCCTAGAGGTCAAAATGCACTGTTGGTTTTTATTCAAGGAATGACTGAGAATGAGCTCGCTTCGTCGCCGCTGAGACCTGAAAAAACGCTTGTCAGACATTATTCACAGGTCACAGGGCACGTTGCGTCCGTCTCAGCAATATTCCACGAACACTTCTCTCTTCATTCTTTCCCACAGACAGTTCACACCAGAAGAGTAAACTGCGTGGAATTGACAGGCTGAACTTAAAAGTAAACGGGTGCAATGAAGATGAACAGCACAGCAAATTCCCGTGGTCCGTGGAAGTTGACAGTTAAAATCGTTGCACTTGCACAACCTTTTTATCGCGTTGGTCCAAGGAAACCTTATCGTCACCCGTGTCTACACGCTCTCTCCCGTTCCCAAGGACCCCGTCAAGTTTGTCAATGCGTTGGACTGTTGGAAGCTCTGCAAATTGGTTCACATCTTCTGGACTAGACCCCATTATTGCTCGACAAAACACACGTCACTCTCATGTTGAATTGCGTTTCTTTTTTTTCTCGCTTTTGGACCTGTGATGCAAGACAGCATCCTGCATCCCTGTACACATTTTGATGGAGAGGGCTCAAGTTGCTTTCCAGTTCCAGGCTTCCAGCTATGAGCAATCAACGTTCTTTCAACTGTTTAGTTGGGTATGGTCAGCCTAGGATCGTGTTGTCAGTTCAAGCTTGGGGGTTCACTGTACAAATTCATTATTTAGGACTTGTTTAGTTCACCCAAAAAAACCAAAAACTTTTCAAGATTCTCAGTCACATCGAATCTTGCGGCACATGCATGGAGCATTAAGTATAGATGAAAACAAAAACTAATTGCGCAGTTTACCTGTAAATCACGAGATGAATCTTTTAAGCCTAGTTACTCCATGATTGGACAATGTTTGTTAAATAAAAACCAAATTGCTACAGTGTAAAAACCCAAAAAAAATTTGATCTAAACAAGGCCTTATTTCTCCCAGCAATGTGGAACCATTATTTCGTATAAAGGTAGTAGAACCAGTACTAAGAACATCTTCAAGAGTTTTCGAAATCCACTTGCAATCTAAATTGTTGGCAACATTGAAAGAAAAAAAAGTGCTCTACAACAACTCCCTATCTCAACGTCCAATATTTCCGCACTTGGAAACTCAACCTCCTTGTGCGGATATATACATGCACATATACATTGGCCAATTAATCTAAAGGTGAAAGGATGTGAGGAAGAATAAAAAAAGTAAGAAAGAATTTCTAATGCAAATATATAAGAAAGAAAAAAATATAAAAGTGATTAGGATAATCTAAAAATAGTTTGTGATTCCTTATAAGTTGTTAGGATAATCTAGGAACACAACAAGTATGCTCCCGCTTTTTTTAGCCACTTGAAAAACTCAAGTGATTTACTAATTTTTTATTTATAACTATTGGAGATGCTATAATAAAGTAATCTCGTCACCCTAGAAAGAATTGAAATCTGATTTCCTAATAAATAGACCTCCTTTAGCATAGGTCCACCACCGGCTCCTGAAGCTATTTGGAGATATTTTATGCCAAAACAGAATAAAATGAAATAGCTCTATCCAAATAGCTCCTTAAAACCTGCTCTCACATATTATAGGTAAGGATGCAGCTGAAAATAATAGTTTCACCTAGCTCCACCTTGTCCTGGTGGCCCCCCGGCAAGAATGGAGGTCCATCCCCCCCCCCACACACACACACACACGAAGAAGAAGAGGCGTGGAGGGGACGACAACCACGGTGTGCAGACCATTGAGGCACATCGCCATCCACAACATGCGGAGCCACTGGGGTGCGACTAGTTGGGTCATGCGGCCATCGGGTAGTGGCCTCCTAGGGAACAAGCAAATTGGGGGAGAAGAAGATAGGAAAAAAGAGGAAAGGCATTTTGGTCTTTTTTTTCTTTTTATCCACTATGAGAGATCGCATTGAGTGATACTAGAGATCATTTTTGCAAGTTCGTGGTGCTTGTAACTATTGGAGGTTGTCACCTCGTAGATAGCTTGGTGGTTCTGACTCAGTTGAATCATGCACGAAGATCATGTGGTGCTCAGCGTAATAGATCACAATCTTGTGGTGCACCCTACCCAACAACTAAAAGACAATGTATTGATTCCATTAAATATACAACTTGATAGCAACTTGATTTGTTGCTTAGGTTTAATGAACAATGACAAAGATTTGAAGTCAATTAACTTTAGTGCGGCGAAGATAAGATACCCCTTCATAAAGGACATAGGGTTTTAGGATGAGATGCAACCAAACTTTAAAAACTACGTGGATCAACAACTTTTAAATGATTAGTTTGAAAATAGTTAGGTTTGTATTGTACAATTGTATTAAAATACTTGCAAAATCTCATAAATTTGAAGATTTAAAAACATGATATGATCTAGAAAAATATGTAGTCAAAGATGTGCATCAAAGACTGTCAGAAGTCAACTTTAAGAACTATTTAACTAGAGGGAGTGCCATCCCAAAATAAATCAGCTCCTACAGTTATCCAAACCAGAGAGGAGTACCAACATCTATGACACCAATAAAAATGAAGTGAAAATATATGTCATGGTGCATCTAAAGACACTATTCTAGCATAAAAAATATTGGTGTGTCTTTTTATAAATTTTATCATAGTTAAAGTTGTTAACTTTTTCTAAGTTTAGACGTTGATTTATTTTGGGATGAAGGGAGTATAAGTAAAGAACTTAAAATCTTACATTTCTTGATAATTAAAGATGATTGCTGAAAAGTTCTTAGTGCTTAAAGCATTTTACGTTGATACATACATTTATATTATACCATGAACAAATATAAGGAGGTCTTTGGATACATAATGCCTTTTTTATACACAACGCAAACACATTTATCTATTACCTCCCTACCATCACACCACACACTCACTTGTGAGCATGTATATGATTCTATCTTTTTTCAATAAATATTTTAGAATCTTGCATTGAATATCTTGGCTACTAAATGCACTCAAATAAAAAATTTAACTACAAAGTTTTGAACCTTGTTAAGCACTGCAAGTGTGTTTTAGAATGTGTCTCTATCTGAGATTGTTTGAAAAATTTTAAAAAATAAATCTCTAGATATGTGAATTTAAAAAAAATATTTGAGGGCACTAAAAACTTTAAATAAAAAACTTATTAACAACAAACATGTAGATTAGATCGGTCACTACAACTTTGGTATTAACCATGGGAACAAGGTCTAGAATTTCTAGAATTTATTTTTCAAAATTTTTGAACTTAAAATACATTTTTGGGACTCTAAATGACTAAAAAAATTTCACCTGCAAAGTTGTAGATTGTATTGGGAACAATAATTTTGTTTAGACCATGTCAACAATAGAGGTTTTTTTGAAAATTTTAAATATATGAACTTCAAATAATATTTTAGGACTCTAAACAGTTTCAAATAAAAGCTTTCAACTATATAAAGTTGTAGATGACATATAATGATTCATAGCATTGTTTATTTAAAAAAACTATAAAAATACGAATGCTTATACCAACTTTATAATTTATAATTTAAACATAGGTGAACTAAGTTCGGTAATAAGAGTAATACACATGTGTCCATAGTATAGTAGGCGACCTTTCCCTACAAGCAACTCCTATTTATCCCATAACCAAAATTTTGGGTTATCAAGTAGGAGAAACTATGTTAGATATTGGTAAATTCTGGTTAAGCAATAAGAGGCATTGCATTTTAAATATGATTACATTAGTTGTCATTTGGTCTGTCTACAAGAAGGATTTGTTGATGGACTTCATCGACAAGATCAAATCGGCAGCAAGCAAGACCCTCTAACTCCCTTATGTGAACCAAAGCATCACCTGAAGTTCTATAGAGGAGATGGAGAAGATGTGGCCTGGAATGTCTGGAGATATAGCAACTGAATTGAAGCTTAAGAGAAACACCCTGGTGATGTTCGCTGAACAGCTCGCTTAAGTGAAATCTATGGCGCTTGTAACGTCGAAGAGGAGTTGGCTTTTAGCTTCATCTTTAGTCCGTTTCTCAGTTTCCTTTCGGCTCTGGTTGATTTAGTCCTGGTGGACGACTTTCTAGCTTAAACTGCATGCTGACTCGTGGTCTTTTGATGTTCGTTGAAAGGCCAGGACGATTGCCCTTGAACTCTAAAAAGACAATCTCAATTATCATAGACCTTGTATATTTTCTAGCTAAAAGCAAAAGATTGGATGACAAGCTAGAGAGTTAGCATCTTCAAGGATTTTGCATAATTGACTTGACATTTGCTGTTATTTGTAAACTCCCAAAACAAAATGCAAAGTCTAAAAATAGATCATCTCCAAGAGTTTTACATAATTGACTTGGTATTTACCCAAAGTGGATCTGGATGTGAATTTATTTTCATGTGGCGCATGGTCGCGGTTCCATCCCGCACGGTCGACTTCTTCGCGCGCCCAGGTACCCGCACCGCCAGTTATATCGCGATGGACGGAGGGCATCCTTGAACTCATGGCGTGAGGCGGCGGTTTTCTATCGCGATGGAGTCTCTCGTGAGTTCGGTTGCGGACTGCGGTGTGTGGAGGGAGTTTCTGTGCGATGGAGTTGGTCGCGATCGGCAGCTGACGGCGGCACGTGGAGGGAGTTTCTGCACGATGGTGTCGGTCGCGATCGGCAGCGGACGGCGGCGCGTGGAGGGCCGGTGCTCGCGATGGAGTCTCTCGCGACTTCGATCGGCTGCGGACAGCGGCGCGTGGAGAGCTTGGGGTTTCTGTTGCGATCGATGGAGCATATATGGCGCGAAGAAAAGTCCGGATCGCGCGGGGGACCGAGAGACGCGTGCGATCGGGCTCTTGCCAAGCCATCCGCGGCTTGGCAATTATGCCAAGTTGCCCAAAATGCAAAACCGTTGGATACCTCATTTTGCGATTTTTGGCAAATTACAAGAATGCAAACCCTAAATAGAAAACCGTTGAAGATGTTAGAAAATTACTGTAACATTTCTTTTTTAAAAACGGAGAGAGAAGTGGGAATGCGCCATTTTCTGAGTTTTTTTTTTAGAGGGGGGGGGGGCTTCGCCCTTTTCCTTGAAAACATGGCAAGAAATATAGATCGATGAGCTAATCCTATTCTACAACCGCACCTTTATTTTCATGCCAGGACTGCAGGACATATATATGCAATCACCGGGGCGATGAGCTAATCGTATTCTACAACCGCACCTTTATTTTCATGCCAGGACTGCAGGACATATATATGCAATCACTAGTATTCGGCATATTTTGAAAGTTGCAAACTTTAGACTAGCTGTCCATGAGAGTGCTTCTTAAATAAAATGAAATAGATATAGGAAGGCATAGCCTGATAAAGATTAATTTAATTGACGTCAAAACTGTCAAAACACCAAAGTTGGCATGGGGCCGCGCCAGAGCCATCTAGCCATTACCATTTTTGGATAGCAATCAATTTTTATTGTTTCCAGCTGATTATCAAAGTAAATATTGTCCTCTTTAACATACCATTCCTAAAAAATATATACTTGAGGCTTGAGGCCCCATAAAAAATATCCAGCTGGTTACCATGTTTATGGAGTACAATGGAAAGATAATTATAACATGCAAAACATCAGACTGGTTACGACTATTTCACTTCGCATATTATTAGGGGCTTCATATCTTATATGTCCTTCACAATCACACCTCAGTATATATGTGACGATGGATCACATAATATCTGTTATATTTCTTATCCCTCGCGGCGCGAGCGAGACACACAAATAAATCGTTCAGCTTGTTGAGCATCCACACGATTGTCATCATGACATTCATTTTCGAAAGCGCACTGTGGATAACATTGTTGTTGTCCGTGGTGGTGTGATGATACAGACATATCGGTAGTCCCATCCTCAAACCTATTTTCGACCAGTAGAGAGTTCCCAACCTAGAAACTCTGCTGAGGCATAACAAAAAAATTAGGCGATACTAGTTGCTATAGCTTTTAGGAACATTTCTTAATTAGTTATTTGATTTATTATTTCAGGGTGAAAATCTTTGTGTAGCACATTTACGTTGGAAACAAACTAATCAGGCTATATTGTGTGCATTCATGCATGGTACGTGTGTAGGCAAACAAAGCGTTGAACTTCATGATTTAGTGTTTATCATCATACATATCAATTGCTCGATCTGAGCAAACAAATCATTCATAAATGTTACACGGCTTTTTGTAACATCTTTTTATGACAAAGAACTTATTTATAACGACATTACTTTAATTTCAACAAGTTAATCTTTTTTGGGGGGAAATAAGATAAGTTTAGTTTTATTGTGCAAAGCATATATGTACACACATAGACTACTCACCACATAAACATTCCCGGGAGTGAGATTGGGTCGAGACAAGTAATGAAAGATCTGTGTCTCTGAAATATTTTACATCACGAACGGGTCTCATGGACGCGTGTTGCTGATATCTCAGAGACGGCTTCCAATAAAACACATCTCCAATATTATGTCGTCACAGACGAGTATTTGGATGTGCGTCCGTGGACTAATATACTCAGAGACGTCTATACTACTTGTTCTCTGACGGTTGCAGACTTACCGTCTTCCTTTTTTTTTTGCTTTTCTGGCGTAGTGTGATTGTGAAGTCTACCACATGAGTTCGTTTCCAGGCCTTGTTTTTTTTTCAAGATTCTCCGTCACAACGAATCTTTGGTCACATGCATAGAGTATTAAATATAGATGAATAAAAACTAATTGCACAGTTTACCTATAATTTGTGAGATGAATCTTTTGAGTCTAGTTACTCCGTGATTGGATAATGTTTGTCAAATAAAAACGAAAGTGCTACCGTAGCAAAAAACGAAAATTTTTGCGAACTAAACAAGGCCTCAATATTGATGACAGAGACCACGTCTACCTCATACAACACACACGCGCTTAGAACATGCATGCATGGTGTACATGGAACATAATCAACTCGATGGGCTCACGCACACACGCTGCCATGCATACTGAAGGTCATATCCATCCCATGTCCTCGACGGTTGGACGCTAGTATGCCTAGACGGCCGGGACATTTATGTGAAAATGCGCATGTGGCGCCCATGCATTTTCCGATCCAACCACGCGGGAAAATGATAACGAGAACTGTAAGTAGAACGACGACCGTGGTTAGCGAGTGCACCTCCACATCTCCGTCACCTCTTTCTTGACCGAGCTGAGCCCCTCTTGTGACTTGTGTGCGTTGATAATGACAACAGAAGGAAGGGCCAGCCAGCCCGATGGCATTAAGACTTCTCCAAAAACAGGCATGGCGAGGTACTATGCTTGCCCACACAGCACAACAGGATGGCAGGAAGAGGAGGAGGAGGAGGAGGAGGCCATTGAATAGGCCGAGCTGGTCGTGAGGCGGACCTGCTGCTGCTGAGCGGGCGCCGCGCCGCACCCATGCATCCAGCGGCGGCGGCCCGGCCGGTCCATCCAGCGGAGCCGAGACGCCGACGGTGTACGTACCCTCTCTCACCAAACGCGTCAATATTCGTGTGATAACGCCCTCTGCCAGGCGACCAGGGGGTCCCCACCTGCCGCGCACACGGCACAGCTCGATCGGTCCACCACCTCGTCAGCATTCACTCCCTGGGTCAGCGGCCCCAACGGCCCCGTGTTCCGTTCCCCCGCCCCGGATGCCTGGCAATGGCATGGCATGGCATGGCTTGGCATTGAATCGCCGCACCAAACCCCCCCGTCGGATCCAGATCACACGGCCCCCCCCCCCCC
>Ga0182004_10000174_pt1 | contig 31136 bp, 18 predicted proteins | sample Sormic07211540_1_FD_120479 | JGI IMG/M metagenome (GOLD analysis project Ga0182004, IMG submission 120479) | Endophyte microbial communities from Sorghum bicolor roots, Mead, Nebraska, USA - 072115-40_1 MetaG | ecosystem: Host-associated > Plants > Roots > Unclassified | place: USA: Nebraska...
ACATCTTAAAAAAGTTTCATGTGGTTTGGTGAAAGTTGTGCTATATATCCCCTAAGCGGGTGGACATCTTTTCGCTAAGTGGCTAGGACATGTGGGAGAGATGAGTGCCTTTATGAAGCAAGTGCATGACCACTTTCTTAGAATTTGTTAAGACTTTTTCCTCAACACAACACACATAAATTATATGACCATGCAAATTTTTAGATTTTTCTAGGCACCTCAAGTATTTTCTCTATTTTTCCTTTAGAAAATCAACAAATAATTACAATAATAGGTAAACTTTGTCTAAAAACTTCCTAGGTGCAAACAACATCATTAAACACCTACATAAACATCCCAAAAAAGTTTGAAGTGGTTTAGTGAAAGTTGCGCTACACATCTCTTAGGCGGGTGGACATCTCTTCGCTAAGTGACTAGGACATGTGTGAAAGATGAGTGCCTCTGTAAAGCAAGAGTGTAGGACCACTTTCTCAGAATTGGTTGAAACTTCTTCCTGAACACTACAAACCTAAATTATTTGACCATGCAAGTTTTTATGTTTCTAGGCACCTCAGGCATTTTCCCCATTTTTCCTTTAGAAAATCAAAAAATAATTACAATAATAGGTAAACTTTGTCTAAAAATTGCCTAGGTGCATACAACATCATTACACACCTACATAAACATCTCAAAAAAGTTACAAGTGGTTTGGTGAAAGTTGTGCTACACATCCCTAGGCGGGTGGACATCTTTTCGCTAAGTGACTAGGACATGTGTGAGAGATGAGTGCCTCTGTAAAGCAAGTGCACGACCACTTTCTCAGAATTGATTGAAACTTTTCTAAACACTACACAACTAAATTATGTGACCATGCAAGTTTTTAGATTTTTCTAGGCACCTTAGGCATTTCCCATTTTTCCTTTAGAAAAATCAATAAATAATTACAATAATTGGTAAACTTTGTCCAAAAATTTCCCAAGTGCACACAACATCATTACACACCTACATAGACATCCCAAAAAAGTTTGAAGTGGTTTGGTGAAAGTTGTGGTACACATCCCATAGGTGGGTGGACATCTCTTCGCTTAATGACTAGGACACGTGTGAGAGATGAGTGTCTGTGTAAAGCAAGTGCATGACCACTTTCTCAGAATTGGTTGAAACTTTTTCCTAAATACTACACACCTAAAATTATATGACCATGCAAGTTTTTAGATTTTTCTTGTTTGAATAATGCAAAAATTCAATTTTAAAATATGAGAGCTTCCAACTAAATTTTTTAGTAGCCAATGATTTCAAAATGAAAAATTCGTCAACAATAAAGTTGTAGAACTCATCGAGATCTAAAACTTTTGTCTAAGTTATTTCTTCATCTAATAAAATAGTAGTATGCATTATTCAGAATTGGATAAATCTTTCATAATATTGACATAGAAGCGTGCGAGAGATGTATCGTTTGTAAATAATGTATACTGCCACCTTCTGAAAATCATTTGAGTTTTCTATATAAAGATTATATAACAAAAACATGTTACTATGCAAAAAATTTTATTTAAAGATTATGTAACAAAAACATGTAAAAAATTGTGAGTGAGTTGGATAGAGGTAGGGCACGTGAGGTCAGCGTGGGGTCAATTTTCTTTAGCGACAGACAGATTGACAATATAAATAGCTTTAGTGACAGACAGTTCAACGTTAAATATCAATATCTATAACGACAGACAATAAATCGCTAAATGAGGAATTAGCGACAGACGGTCTATAAGTTATTTTTAGCGACAGACCATCCATCGATAAATATAAACTTTAGCGTCACATATCTGACGATGATGCGGTGTTGTGGTGTAGTGTGAGCATGCATTTTTTTATAAGGGAAACATATTAATTTCAAGATTGTTATATCGAGAAGATATAAAGATGCTGAAACACTTTTGGCCTCAGTATAACAAGGATACACATAGTCTTACAAGAGATCTTAAAAAAAATAGACATACTAATAACACTTAATCCGAATGCTAGATTGACACGCATGTGCTCGAGTAAAAAACTCCTTGGCTATCCACCTCAATTGTTTGAGATGCCACAACAACTAAATCTTATGAAATTGGCTTCTGTAGGACAACCTATGTATGAAGGCAATATATAATCGGGTAGATAACCTACAGAGAAAAAAGAAGTATGTTCTTTTTAAAAACCAGGTCGTATCTACACATAGCTGCTGCTTCTAATAAGGCTAGGGATTTCAATTCTTTACTAACACAAAGTCAAGATCCAAACATGATATCCTTTCCAGTGTTTTACAAAAGAACTTCAGCGCTGATAATTTGCCTTGTTTAGTTCTGAAAAGTTTTTGGATTTTGACACTGTAGCACTTTCATTTTTATTTAACGAATATTGTCCAATCATTGAGTAACTAGGCTTAAAAGATTTATCTCGCGATTTACAAATAAACTGTACAATTAGTTTTTATTTTCGTCTATATATTTGGTGCACAATGCATGTGCCGTAAGATTCGATGTGATAGCAAATCTTGAAAAGTTTTTGTTTTTTAGGGTGAACTAAACAAGGCCAATCATCCTCCAAGCTCAAGAGAGGGTGCAACATAACAAGCAATGGACAGGTGTGGCTCACAACTCACAGTCACGGAGCACAACTGAAGTCATAAAGCAAACAGCTGACCAGTCAAACAGTCAACTCCTTTTGAGAGCACACGAGGCAAAAAAAATTCGGCCTTGTTTAGTTCCGAAAAATTTTTAGATTTTGCTACTATAGTACTTTTGTTTTTATTTGACAAATATTGTCCAATCATAAACTAACTAGCATCAAAAGATTCGTCTCGTGATTTACATACAAACTGTATAATTAGTTTTTGTTTTCGTCTATATTTAATGCTTCATGCATGTGCCGCAAGATTCGATGTGACGGGAAATCTTGAAAACTTTTTGAATTTCGGGCTGAACTAAACAAGGCCTCGCTAAAAAACACTATTTGAAAATGAAAAGCACCCTAAATGACAAACCAACCCGAAGGGCACATTGCTATAAATGGCGCAAAACCTTCCCACGGTGCTTGTCTGTGTGTGGATGGTAGTAGCAGTAGTGTGTGCACGCTGTCCACACGCAGAGCTCTGCACCAATCCCCCTGACGAGGACCCAGTCATCAGAGCAGGGCGTCACTCCATGGCCGCCTCCTCTGCAGTGATCCTCCGCCTGCAGCGTCCTCTCTTCACCATCATCCTAGTTGTTCTCTCAGTGGCAGCAGCTAGAGGCGAGCAGGAGGGCGACCGGGTGGCGTTGCTCCCCGGGCAGCCGAGGAGCCCTCCGGTGTCGCAGTTCGCCGGGTACGTCACCGTGAACGAGCGCAACGGGAGGACGCTCTTCTACTGGTTCTTCGAGGCTGAGACGTCGCCCGCGGACAAGCCTCTCCTGCTCTGGCTCAATGGAGGTACTCGACTCGACCACTTGCTTGCTTTAGTTTGTTTATTCATACAAAAATACTCCATGGTCATTTCTTATATATATATATATATATGCTTCACGAATCATGACATACTATCCAGTGCTCAACAAGTGATGTTAAGCACTTACTCCCTTTATTAAAAAAAAAAGAGAATAGAACCATAATAAGTTGCGGGTGGTTCACGTTTGGGTAATCACATTTAGGGGTCAAAAACAATTTATTATCAAAAATAAATTTCGTAATTTATCTAATGATATTAATTTGAGATCATGAATATCAATATGTTTTTGTCTACAAGTAATCAAAGATACTAAAACAAGACAGTGTATTATAATTGTATTTTTTTTCTTAGGCGGAGGGAGTACCTAACATTAAGTGATTCTTGTTCTTATTGATTACTTCATTGCTGCACAGAACAATCATTCTACGGTCGACAATGAAATGAATTTGCCTGTATATAATTTATTTTCTTTAATTTGATCTTTTCATACCTTTCACTGACAGCAAACTGAATTTGCAACTTCTATCAGGCCCTGGTTGCTCGTCTGTAGGCTATGGAGCAGCTTCAGAATTGGTGCCTCTCTTGGTCAATGGCAACGGGACCGGCTTGGAGTTCAACAAATTTGCATGGACCAGAGGTCTATTGCTCTCTTTCCGGCTCTGCATTTCTACTAGCAGTAACGTTGCCAGGTTCTGGGCTCGCCACGACACGTGGCGTGTTGATCCCTCTCCACTTGTCTAGTTGATGATGTAACCTAGGCCCTCTCTCTCGCAGTTCGGCACGCCATGACTGTGCACTGCCACGTTTTTTTTCCAGTGCTCATTTTTTAAGTTATGCCTCTCGGCGGGTCTTAATCAAATTCAGGGGGTGCTGTCCATCCTGCGTTGTTGCCTCAAACCAAGAAACATACAAAGTTTGATGATTTTACTTTTTGTGAACCAAAACTTCATCTATTTAGGTTCTATATCTGTCCTCTTTCGATGTATCTGATTTTATGATTTTCATAAGGTTCATGTTTCTCTATTTATTTGATCAGCGGTTCATCTAAATAACTTCATTAAACTTAGCCGTGTGCGCGGTTGTAGAGGCCAAAACTGTTCTATTTCTAGAAAGGAAGGAATATGTCCATCTAAAATAGAATAAATTGGGTTCTTTGTGATGGAACCTGTCCATCCAGATTTAAATCTCCGACTTGACAATCTTGAGTTTACCGGTCAAACTCAGTTATTTGGAGGTGTCCATAGGAGTAGAGTGTGTGTGCGTACGTGCATTCATAGGGGTGAGTGTACGCTCATACAAACAAGTCTTGGTCAGTTTTGGCAGCTTACTTTACTGTTCTATTTTTGGCAGATAAGTTTTTATTTGTCCATACTTTACTGTTCTATTTTTGGCATATAAAACTTACATCAGCAGATAACTCATCAGTTTTTTATTTATGCCAGAAGGCGCCCGGCAAGAAATCTAGCGTACATTCAACTTGTTGCTGTTCACTTTTGTCCTTTGATTTATGTTTCATGCAAAATAAGGTGATGCTCAGTATAGTTTCACAAATTTCCTGTAACTCAGTTTTGTTTTCTATGGTATAAATTTGATTAGAGGCAAATTTGCTGTTCTTGGAGTCTCCTGTTGGAGTTGGCTTCTCATACTCAAATACCACCTCTGACCAAGACAACATAGACGATGGTTTTGTTGGTACTGAACTTCCTCTCATGATTCTTTTACTGAACTGAGAGTCAAGATTGACTTAGTTCCTGATCGAAAATTTTATGAGCAATCCAGCCAAGGACTCCTACACTTTCTTAGTGAATTGGTTCAGAAGGTTTCCTCAGTACAAGAGCCATGACTTCTACATCGCAGGAGAGAGCTATGCAGGTAATTCAGTGGGCAGACAGCTCCCTTTCTCCCAACAAACAAATTGCAAGGTTGAATAAGCCCACAATGAAAGGGCATTTCCTTTCGCCTTTCTTTAATTAATGATTAGTAAAGTTAGCACGCAGAACAGGAATAACTTTTTTTTTGAACGAAGAACAGGAATAATTCGTTCCTATGTTTCCACTGTACACTATTCTCTAGTCAAAGGTTACACGCGTTCCTATTCTGTACATACAGTCTTTGGTCCATGACGTCACAAGGATACCAGGCCACTACTATGCCTTTCGTTAGGTCCCGAAGCAACTCGACTGGAATTGTTCTCTTCAAAAATGCGTCAAGGCATTGCAGATTGGAACACCTCCTTTTGGTTGTTATTGCAAAACAAAAAAAAAAATCATAAACAAAAATGAGACCTAACCTTACCTAAGAGAAAGTAGATGATTTTTAAGGGAAAAAAAATTCGGCACCCAAATTCAAGTCCCAACCCAACCAGCTGAGCTAGCTAGCTAGGCTCCTTTCTAAAAAAAAAGGAACACTGATATTGAGTCGAAAAATGGCTGATCCAACAAAATCTGAAGTGGAAAGGTAGCAAAATTTAAGTATGGTGGTTATCCTACTGGCCTGAGTCTCACACAGCAAACACATATGAGGATCTATATGCGGCAAGAGACAACCAGTCAATGATTAAAACACATGTGACACAATCTTTAATTTATTCAGATTCTGATGAGGTCTAATGGGACAGGTCATTACGTTCCGCAGCTTGCTGAGATGGTGTATGAGCGCAACAAGCATCTTGAAACAAATCAGCGTATCAATCTGAAAGGATTTATTGTAAGTACCAAAAAACCATCTTATTTTCGTTTTTTGTATTTCAGAATCCAGAATTAATTTGTAACTGGAGGAGTTTATATGGAACTACCTTTGATAGGTTGGCAATGCAGTGACTGATGCTTACTATGACTACAAGGGGCTACTTGAGTTTGCGTGGAGCCACTCGGTGATATCCGATCAACTTTACAAGCACGTAAAAACCGTTTGCACCTTCAGGACTATCTTCCTTGCTGGGGAATGCGCCCATGCAATGGGCCTTGTATACACACAATATGATAAGATTGACATCTACAACGTATACGCACCCAAGTGCAATACTGCTGAGTCAGCACTTTCATCCAGTTCTAAAAATACAGTAGAAAAGACTGCCAAGGTAATTGCAAATTCACTAACTTCTACTGGTACTGTAGAAATGTTACAATAGGATGAAATTGAAGATAACTGTATATGTTTTTTCCATCAGAAGTTGAAACGATTGAGGATGTTCTCAGGATATGAGAAATCACTTCATGCCAATGTCAGTGGATGGATCAAGGATAGAAGATGGAGTATCTGCAGGTGGTATACATGTGGATGAGCTTCCTTGTTTTCCATCCCTAGTACTAATGGGATACCAGACATAACTTATTTTCATAACATTTTTGCAGCGACTCAGTTTTTCACAACTATTATGACAACATATTTACTGTTCGTCCTATTTACTCAAAGCTTGTCAAGACTGGATTAAGAGTTTGGGTCTACAGGTTTGGCTCTTGCAGTTTACTTGTTTACTACTGAATTCAGAGCAACAGATCAACTGTTACACTAGAAATTTGAAAGAGGAGTAGACCTATATGATTTCAATTGCTTCTATATTCACAAATGTCCCATTATGTTTTAAGCAAATTTTGTTTCTTGTAATAACTAGGCCTGCCCTCAAATACCTTCATTTGACTTACTGAACACCTTAACTGCAAGAAATGCTTTCAAGACCTGTTCTTATGTTTCGCTGGATTTCTGATACTGATCGATTTCTTTCAACTAATTATTGTTACTTGATATTTGGCACTTATATTTTTTTCTTTCTTCTGTTACAGTGGAGATATGGATGGCAGAGTTCCAGTTATTGGGTCACGGTACTGGGTAGAAGCGCTTGGCCTTCCTGTCAAGTCACAGTGGCAACCATGGTACCTGAACAATCAGGTTCGCTACCATACAGCATGCCATACAATTTCATTAATCCACTATAAAGTGTTTACAGAATGAAAACTGGAAATTCAGGTTATGTGCAATGTTCGTTTGATGTTGAACACAATGCAGGTTGCTGGAAGGTTTGTTGAGTATGAAGGACTGACACTGTTGACTGTCAGAGGAGGAGGCCACGATGTGCCTCAAGACAAGCCAGCAGAGGCACTTGTCTTAATCAGCTCCTTCCTTTCAGACAGACAACTGCCTACGGAAAACAACTGATGGCTGCAGAATAATTTATGTTGCGACAGACATAACAGGTCATGCAGTATAGGATATCATTGGTATATTTGCAAGCTGAAGTTGCTGAATCAGAAAGGCTACATTGTTGGTACATGATTGTAGCTTTAAGAGATCACGAAGCTGCTAATTTGAGAGTCCAGTGTATTAGTTGTTACTGAATATACTGCTGATGTCGATTAACAGCCTCTCAGACCTTCATGCCTTATAAGATATAAAAACATTAGGGTTTGGTTTATGCTTGTGTAACTTTTAATCAGGACCGTGGAACATGGATCCTTTGTGAGGAGACATTAAGAACACCACATACCCCTTGAGTTTAGGAGACTTCCATATATAGGCTGAAACAACTTGTGTTATAAGATATGTGCACAATACATTTACATATCTCTAATACCTGTCTACAGACGAAACCAGAGAGTCGCAGATGCAAAAGACTGGACCTTCATGCACTGGCAGTACGTTTACAGAGAAATCTCTTTGCACAAGAGCGAGTGGAACTTGTGGTGCTAGAAGATGGCACAAGGTTCCTAGTTGTCCTGGAAAAGGTTCTTGATGGCCATGTGGGCATCTTGATATAAGCCTGTTCGCTTCAGCTTATATGCCGAATCTGTTAGTCATTCAGCAATATTTTTCTCTCACAATAAATCAACGAATAGTACTTTCAACCATGACTTTTCAGACATTCTATAATGAAACTGAGGATGTCGTCGTCAACACTACCATATAGCTAGCTGTGTATACACACGTTCGTATGTAGCTAGATGATCTTGGTGGGATAAGGCTGGACAAAAAAACTCGTAGCTCACTCAACTTGGCCCTTTAGTGGCTCAACTCAGCTCGATCGGCTCATTTGAATTTTGTAACAAGCCAAGCTAGCAGTTTAGCTCAGCTAGTTAACGAGCCAGCTCGCGAGCCGCTGGTGAGCCAAAAGGAGCCAAACTACTATTGCTAAGTTGATCACTAACATGAAGTGAACAATCTTTGTATCCATCTTGCTTTTATCTAGGTTCATAACCATAAAAATCCTTTCTACCAAACCTATCCTTTACCCTTGTTTCACCTTAGGACTAACCTAATTTTTAGTTGGTACACTTCTCGTCCGATGAAAATCAATACATGGAATTCTCCTATGTGAAAGATACTTTGACAGACATGCACTTGTAGTTTTTATCCGTGTGCCACCGTTGGTGTAAACAGACTATGCAGGCTATAAGGTTTGGCGGGTTCATCCTGAAAACAATGTGTGTGATGGTTTCCTAGTTTTAACATGATAACCAAAAACGGCAAATTAAAGGCATGCACATGGTGGCAGAACCAAGGTAGCATTGAGGCTAATCAAGGTGGTGAAAGAATGTGTGGTTGGTTGTCTGATATGTTCTTGTTCCATTTTGTCCATAATCAGGTTAGTAGTCCAGTGCTTAGCTAAGGGTACTTAGCGATGTTTACAAACAACTATAAATAAGATGGAGGGGCTGGTACGTGTTGCCATCTTATGGAGGTCTATTTCATTTCTTTAGGTAATCCATGGGCTCAAAGCATAGAAAAGTTAGGAGTAGAGGGATGAATAGTTTGTGCTTCTCGATTTCCAATTTTAGTGGGATGATGAAGATTGGATGCAAGCCCTCATAGTTTTTGTATTGAATCTTTGAATTCTAATGATTCATGGTTGTGCAAATTTGAGCTCCAACATTCCCTCCAAGTTCTATTGTTTTGCCATTTTCTTGATTTTTTGGAGCTACTTTCTTTGGTTTTCTAGTTGGCCAGAAGTTATATCCAAGTGATCTTGGTTGATTCTTGGTAGAGTGCTAGAACTCATTTGAGAGATCATTTCTTAGAAGGGTTGAAATCTCAATCACACGAGCACCTAAAAATCCCAAGTTTTAGGCTCTTTTTCATGGCTTTCCCTATGCCTTTTGGTGGACCCTAAAAGCCTTTGTCTATTAGTTGAATTCTTGGTGTTAGGACCTAGTGGAGCTCATCTTGAACATGAATTGATTCATCTATTCATGATAACCACTCCTCAAAATGTTAGGAGCATAAACTCAAATATGGTGAAGCCCTATTTTTTTTCAAATCTTGTTGAATTACCCTAATCATATGATAGGAATGATGACATTGGAAAAGTTTCATCATGATTAGAGTTGATTTTGTCAAGGTTTTGATAGTTTTGCAAAATGTCCAACTAAACTATATTTTCTAGAAGGCATTGAATAATGATTTCGGTACCTATGTTCTTGTTCACTGAAGCAACAAGTGCTGAGAGGCCGCCATGGAGATATTTATTGGGTTCACCAATTATATGGTATTTCTTTTAGTTCACATTGAATCATCCGGTGACCATCATTTCTGTCTGAACTGCTCTTTGGAAGCAATGGACAAAGACTACATATTTTCTAGTTCAATTCTCTTGGACACACCAGATCATCTGGGAATGTTGGATCTTGTCTGGAATGTCTCTAGAACCACTAGAGTTTCTCACTTATTGGTCCACGATTTTCCCACCCTCTAGTGGATCATCTAGTAACCATGGATTTCTTTTGGACCTTCTCTAGAGCCACATTTTCTTCTAATACTAGCAATTAACACTTGCTAGGATCATCTGATGCATTAATATTCCAAAAAGCATTATGTCTAAAGTGAGGTATCTATCAAACAAGAGTTGTTAAACCTAGTTCAAACCCTAATCTACCATGTCATTTCTATAAAATTGTATTACACAATAGAAATTACAAGAATTAAAATCTAGATAATGAAGAGAGTTTAAGAGATGCTCAATATTTTTTTGCAAAGATATCCATGATTCTGTACTCCCCACTATCTTTATGGAGTACCTAAACAAGAGTAGCCCCATGTTGAAAAATTAAGTGCTCTCTACTCCAAACAACTATAGGACGACACATCACTCCTAGGACAACAACATTGGTGAGATAAAACTGGTAGTGATAGTGCATCAAAATTTCTTTAACAACTACGCAACTAACTCAACTATTCACGGCAATCCACCAAAATCTATTGGAGGCTCAAACCAGAAGTGATACCTCCCCTAGCCATTGTGGCCAACTAGTCTTGATGGGTCAAGCAACACTACGCCAGACCCGATATTGGACAAGAACCAACAGTAATGTTGATGCATTATTGTGAGGTTTTAGCTATAAACCACTAGTGATATGCTCTTCTAAATAATAGTTATCTCCCTAACCTTGCTAATGTAAGGAGAGGAGCTCTGTTGACGTATTATTACGAGGTTTTAGCTATAAACCACTTATTGCTTGGAAGGGACCCAAACTTTTGAATATATGTACTCTAATCCAAGCTCTCAAGGTTAGAAACATTATCCTCACTTGTATTTGAATCTAGATATTTATTTGCTTTACATTAGAGAAATTGGGGTTTTGCAAAAAAAAAAATAACTCTATTTGTCAATATAACCTCTAATTTTAGAGTTGATTTTGGAAAGGATGTAGCTATATGTAATTCAAGGTGTAATCTCTCTAATTTTAGATTATCGTTGCTTTAAATTCGGAGATTTTGTTTTGCTAGAGTAAAGAATCTAGAATGATATATCTTGAGCTCTGTTTGAAGTAGATTTAAATTACCGCATTGTATATGTCGTTAGGAAATTCGTTAAAACAAGTCTACTTCAATGTCGTGATCATGCTCAATTGTAGATAATGGTAGATGAACAATAAATGCTAGGGTACTATTTCCTTCTTTTAAGATTGATAGTATGCCCATTAAAACATGTATATGTTAATATTTATTTAGATACAGTACTATAGTCATCATCAAGATTTTTTTATGAACTAAAACGAAAAATTGAAAAATATATATTTAAATTATGTGATAATTACTATCCCCATGGTTAGAATTACACCTGTAGCAATGGTTTTTAGCGTTACCTACGGTTCTAGATTTATGTGATAATTTTGTCATTTACTAAAAGTGTTATCATATTTTTTGTCATTTACTAAAAGTTTCTTCGTAATCTTTTATCAGAAGCTAGATGTTAGTAAATGATAGAGAAATTGGACTTAATCAAAGTTATTAGAAAAAATGAATTCAAAGGAAAGTAAAACATCTTGCTTGTTTTTTGGATAATAAACCGGATAATTTGACCAGTCAACACCTTTTGAGAGCTCACCATCGATTCTGCTCACATGCATGCATATTTGGAAAGCACCCTAGCCCTAAATGACAAACATCTCACAAGTAGTGGCGCCTCTGCTATAAATAGCTCAAGCCATCTACCGACGGCTTTGCACTCTCCTACAGCATTGTGAACGTGAAGCACTGAAGCGAGCATACAGCAGTAGATCGCAACCCAATAATGGCCTCTCCTACAGCAGTGAGGCATCCACCCTTCACCATCTTATTAGTTGCTCTCTCCTTGCTGTCAGTGTCAGCTATGGTAGCCCAAGACCGGCGCCGGCAAGAAGGCGACCGGGTGGGTTTCCTCCCGGGGCAGCCGAGGAGCCCTGCGGTGTCACAGTTCTCAGGGTATGTCACCGTGAACGAGCACAACGGGAGGGCGCTCTTCTACTGGTTCTTTGAGGCTCAGACGTCACCGGCTCAAAAGCCTCTCGTGCTCTGGCTCAATGGAGGTTGTTAATTATTAGAATTAATTAATGTTTAGCTTTACTTCTGTTGGTTCTTTCTTGTGCTTTTGCCTTTATTGGGTGCTGTTGTTCGCCATACACGTCGACCATGGATGTTGTTCAACGAAATTACGTCCTCATTAGACCTTCGTGATCTAGCTACTTATAAGATATATAGCCTTGCTTAGTTATGACCATTTTTTCTATTGCAAAAGTTGATTCGTATTCTTAATTAAGTCTCTGTCTTCTTTCTCTAACATTTTCCATGCAACATAACCTTTTTCAATTCAAGGTCCTGGTTGCTCATCTGTGGGCTATGGAGCAGCTTCTGAGCTGGGGCCTCTCGTGGTCAATAGCAATGGAACTGGTTTGGAGTTCAACAAATTTGCATGGAATAAAGGTTTAATACTTCTCTCTTTGCTCCATTCGTTTTTCTTATAAGCCGTATTTTTTCTTCCGGCCTGTTGAGCCACCTGGTCTAAAAAGTCGTGGCTGAAAATATTGTTCGCTGATTTATTGTGAGAGAAAAACACTGCTGGCTGGAAGAAAAAATACGGCTTATAAGAAAAACAGTGGTGTTGAGTTGTTAGTTGGGTCGATTGATGATGTATGTACTAGTTTTTGTGGGAAGTGTAGCACACGCACACCCAGAAAAAATATTTTTGTATTCTCCTTTTATTAAAACTTGTGTTTTCAGAACTCTAAAAATATTTTTGTTTTCTCCTAATAAAAACTTTTGGCAAAATTTCTCCTTCTGAATAGAAAACGCCTATAGTTGATGCTAGCCACCATGTTTTACATAACTTCCCACGCCTTGTGTTTTTAAACCGAAATTAATTTCAGTTCTTATTTTTCAACATTAGCATGCAACTGTTTTTTCACACCTGATGACCTGAGCTCCCCAGGGGTGCACCGATCTTGTTTTTACGCACAGTTTTTCTTCGTCCACATTAGCACAGAGTTCGCAATGTTCAGAGTAGTTTCAAAATTTTTCCTGTTACTCATTTTCGTTTGCTTGGTTGAAAATTTCATTCAGAGGCCAATTTGCTGTTCTTGGAATCCCCCGTTGGTGTTGGCTTCTCATACACAAATACTTCCTCTGACCTAGACAACCTCGATGATCGCTTCGTCGGTATAATCTTTGCCTCGTAACAAAAAAGAAATTAAGCTAATTAAACTCGTGTTGCTCTGTTTTGTTGATTAAAACTTTGAAATGATGCAGCCAAGGATACCTACACCTTCTTAGTGAACTGGTTCAACAGGTTTCCACAGTACAAGAGCCATGATTTCTACATATCAGGAGAGAGCTATGCAGGTAATATAATTAACACAAGGATGCAGACAGCTCCCTTTCTCCCGGTTGAGAAATTGCAAGATTGAATGAGGCCAACCAAGGCCACAATGAAAGGATACCACCTTCTGTAGTGATCAGTAGTGTAAGCGTGCAAAACAGGATCGAATAAATTCTATCTTTCCACTGTCGTCGTCCATTATTCTCTGGTCAAAAAGGTTGTTAGCCTAAACTACATGCAGACCCTATTCCAAACAGTCCCACTACCGTCGTTAGGTGCGGAAACCAAGTTGACGGGAATTATTCTGTTGAAAAATACTATTGACCTGTCGGAATATAATCAGCTGATGATGCTTCTTTTCATTTGTTGTTACTGAAAATTAGGTAAAAAACCAATAATAATATTAGGCTCACATGGTAGAAAAAGTAGTGGTGTAGTCCAACAAAAATATATGGGGGGAAAAGCATTAGTTTTCAAGTATGGTGGTTATCCTACTGGCCATGCACAAGAAAATTGAGGGTCTATGTGGTAAGCAACAACCACCAATATATGTGTGAAACACATGTGACACCATTTTTATGATTAAGACACTGACCAAATTTGATGCAACAGGGCATTATGTTCCACAGCTTGCAGAAGTGGTGTATGAGCACAACAAGCACCTTGAAGCGAATCAGCAAATCCATTTGAAAGGATTTATGGTAAGTGTTCAATTAAAAAAAAACTCCATCTCATCCTTTTAGTAAAGGTGAAAATATTATGACAGTGTTATTTTCACTTCGAATCATTGTCATATGTATCATATTGTATTGCCGAGATTGTAAGTGCAAATTTTGTTCAAGTGCATTGATTCTTTCTTTTTCTTTTTTTTTTCTACATTGATTATTTGATTTTTCCTTGCTTCAACGAGTAATTAAGTACTGTATGAAAGAGCTGAGAACTAAAATTTACCTTGATAGGTCGGCAATGCAGAGACTGATGATTATTACGATTACACGGGAATGGTCGAGTTCGCTTGGAGCCATTCAGTCATCTCAGATCAATTTTACGAGCGAGTAAAAAATGTTTGTAACTTCAAGCTCTCACCCACTAGCACAGAATGTGGTCATGTAATGGCCCTTCTATACCGCACGTACAATGAGATTGACATCTACAACGTGTACGCCCCCAAGTGCAACACTGATGGATCAGCACTGTCTTCTTCTAGTTCGGACAGCAGCGCGGTAGAAAAGGAAGCCAAGGTAAATGAGGTGTTCATTAACTCATGTTGATACATTAGCAGGTACAGTAACTAGAGGGAATGTACTGTAGTTTGGAACTGATGCTAACTGGATGCGAATTTTAGAACAAATCCAAGAGACGATTGAGGATGTACTCGGGATACGATCCGTGCTACTCCAACTACATTGAGACTTACTTCAACAGGATGGATGTTCAGAAATCACTTCATGCTAATACCAGTGGACGGATCAAGGACAGAACGTGGAGCCTTTGCAGGTGACATAATATAAAAAGCATTATATTACTTTCCTTAATTAACTTGGAATGAGTGTCGTACTAATCAGATAGAATATGCCGTACAATTTGTTTCAGTGATCCAATTTTTGACTTCTACGACATGGAGGTCTTTTCTGTTCTTCCTATTTACTCCAAGCTTGTGAAGGCTGGACTAAGAATTTGGGTCTACAGGTAATATATATAGCTCCTACAGTTCACCTTCATTCCAAAGTATATATAACTGGATTATTCCCTTCATTCCAAAGTATATATAAGAAATCCTGAAAATTTTGGGATAAATTAGGCAACAAGATAATACCATCCATCACTACTGGTTCCGAACCGGTCATCACTAGCAGTGGACAAGCAGGGCATCATTGCCTATTCTAAACTGTCATTTACTATCTGTTTTAATCTGTAGTAATAATCGGTTCAGGGAAGCCACAAATAAGTAGTGAAAGTTACAAAAAGAAAGTGTGTTTCTCATAGTTCAAACAAATGACATCCAGTCTCATCTACACAACAATTTGTGACTATAACTGACGCTATTATTCTAACTACACACTTATGGATCTTCTATTGTATATTTGACATTTTAAATTATCCCAAATGAAAAAAACAACTACAAAGTTATAGTTCTCGTCAGGTACTATAATTTTGACGTTGATTTTATGCACCTTATATCGAATATTTGAACATGTAAACTATCTTAAATAAAATTTTTGTCGATTACAATATTTTAAATCATTGAACACTATAATTTTGATATAAGTTCGTCTTCATCCAACTTTATATAAAAAAAGGAATGATTTTTTTCGTGCGAACCAATGAGTTTTCAATACCGATTGTAGAATCGGCACCACTACCGTTTGTGCCACAACCAGTACTGTTACGTTATCATTTTTGGTTCCAAAGTGATAGGAACAGTGCCTACAGTTACATGTGTGTTTTGTAGTAGTGCTTATTGAACATCCAGGACCACTCTTATTTGGCTTAATTGTGGCCCAACTAAGGGACCAATCTTGATTGGGACTAATTGGTTGAGCTAGTCCATCAACTCGTACTACTACTCATGCTAGAATCTTTGTATTTTCTTCATCATATCTATAGTTTCTCTTCTTATGCATGAATGCATGATCTCTATGTCTTAAATATGTGTTTCATTGAAAATTTTGAATAAATTATGGTGGTTCTTATTTGCATGTCATGCCTTTGCCACATCATATATCTAGATCTTGAATTTTAAAATTTGAATTTATGAGTTTTTACAAAAAATTTATTTGTATGTTAACTTAAAGTTCTTTTGCTTATTGTATATTTTAATAAAAACTCAATTTTGTATTAAGCATAAGTATCAAAGCTTCGAATTGCACCCTTAACTACCGCAATGGCATAAATGGTCATGTAATTCTGCACTATGGCGCTCAAGGTTTTGAAAAATGCTAGCCTAAAAAGAATATTGAACAATTCTAACCTGAAAAGAATATTGAACTAACCTCAAAAGAATATACCTTTTGGTTTGAACTAACCTTGTCCATTGCTCAAGATATTGAATTTCCTCTATCAAAGAACTATATATGTATTAACATAGATGCAAAAAATTTTTAGTTAAAATGTATAAATTTATCTAAAATAACAACTTGAAAAATGTATTATTATTATTTGGAATACCAATATATTGAAAATGAAATGTTAGTGACACTAGTATATGAGTCATTATTGCTAAAACGTAAGTATATGTATTTATTGCTCATGTATGCATATTTATTCGATCTAGATAATGGCACATTATGTATATTTATTTAAAGTTAGTTTTTATCTATTACTAGTGATAGAAGTAACTTAGAGTGTAACTTAATGTTTATTTAGAAACTTTTTCCTTCATCATAACATATATGTTGCTAATTTAGATGTAGGTTTGAGATAATATTTAGTTTAGTTTAAAGGGCAATATGGGTAATTTAGGTACAAATTTAGGGGTTATGTTAGATTATGCCTTATAATAGGAGAGTTGGTACTTTGGACACTGATTTAGGATTCCATTTTGTTTTATCATAATCGTAAACGATAAATATTTAGAAAATAAAATAGATCTCTATTGTTGTTAATGGTGATTAGAGGCTTTCACATTGATGTCCAAATCTCTGTCATTTTTGTGAGAATTTCTAGAATTGATCATTTTTTAATGCAACGCGAGGATTAACATGGGAATGCGCCGTTTGAGACCTCCAAATAGTAATATTGAGATTTCTAGCCCATACCACTCTTGGTCAGGATAAAACTTGTAGCATGTCACAAGGATTGACTTGGAGGGTTGGGTTCCCAAATGTCTTTATATTTGGGATAAAATTTAAACGCTAAAAATCCTTGTATTTTGGATGGATGGAGTCCTAACTGCTACACAGGCACTTGGGACCTGTTTTTGTGCGTGTTTGGAAATCGACCAAATTAAATTCTTATTCTTATTCTAATACTCTTTTACAGCGGAGACATGGATGGCAGGGTTCCATTTATTGGATCCCGCTACTGGGTAGACGCACTTGGCCTTCCTATCAAGTCACAGTGGCAACCATGGTATCTAAATAATCAGGTCGGCCACCCTACTACAAGCCCAAAAGTTTCCATATTTATTCATTTAATATTTTTCATGTAAGCTGAACACTGAATTTCAGAGTTCATGCATTGGTCATTGGTATTGAAAGGATACTAAAGAAACTCATTACAGGTTGCTGGAAGGTATGTTGAGTATGAAGGGCTGACCATGGTCACTGTCAGAGGAGCAGGTCATACAGTTCCTCAAGACAAGCCAGCAGAGGCACTTATGCTAATCAAGTCCTTCCTTTCGGACACACAACTTCCGGCAAAAAATAACTGAGGGCTGCTACCTGAATTATACATTTTCCACACCATACCAGAATGATATATGCTGAATAAGTAAGAGAGAAGAGATAATCAGATAACCGGTATTGAGATTGATGTAACCAATATCCAGTTGAGTATGGTCTATTTGTAACCAAGTAACCCAATTTGTGCAACAACTGGAAATGAAATCCTTACTAATTAGCCCATGTGTGGCGCACATAGTGTCCAATCCTTGAGATTTTGTTTTCTGAAATAACCCTCATCACAATCCTAAACACTATTGTCATCTGTGTGCGGGAAGCTGTTTGCCCTGAAGGAATGTGTCGATAAGTGTGAGACCTTCTGAAGGTTTGTTGAGGGGCACCAAATGACCAGCTCCTCTGATTGTCACCATTGTCATGCCATGGTACTCCACAAATCTTCCTGCAACCTACAATATTGCATATGTCCTCCACATTAGTCGTACGACAATACAAAACAAACAACAGTATCATGGTAAATGTGGAAAATAATCAGAGCTCCTGACCTGTTTGTTCAGGTACCAGGGTTGCCATTGTGTCTTGACAGGCAGGCCCAGGGCTTCCACACAATACCGCGATCCAATCACTGGAACCCTACCATCTGCATCTCCACTGCATGGAGGATGAACTCAATTATCACTGAGTCACCAACGATGATAAAATCTACTCTAAAGGCTTTTAAGTTAGGCCTTGTTTAGTTTCAACCAAAACCCAAAAACTTTTCAAGATTTTTTGTCACATCAAATCTTGCGGCATATGCATGAAACATTAAATATAGATAAAAAATAACTAATTGCACAATTTGCTTGTAATTTGAGAGACGAATCTTTTGAGCCTAGTTAGTCCATGGTTGGTCAATAATTGCCAATGCCCAAAAAATTTTCACACCAGGAACTAAACAAGGCCTCCAGAAGAGATCAGAAAGGATTCAAAATTTCGACGAAATTTCACCAAAATTTCATGAATTTCGATAATTACTGTGGTGGCTGAAAGAAAAATCTGAAATTGTGTTGTAGTACACTAATACATATGCTATATAACTCTACACTAATACACTAATCTCTTGTTTATATTGCATATTCTTCTATTCAATAGATGTGTAGTCATAAATCATACTAATATTTGTTGAGATCTAATTTTTTTTAGAAAAAAACATACTCATGTGCTAGTCTCTAAAAGAAAATTTCGCACAATTCGGTAATTTTGCTGGTGGCCGAAATTTTTTGCGATACCAAAATTAAAAACCGAAGTACAGCATTATGTTTCAGAAAGGTTCAGCAAGTCTTTTACCTGAGTAAAATACCTGTACATGGATAAGTAAGAACAAGGTATATTCTGTAACAATAGGATGACTGAGAAATGATTAAGAGGAATCATATTCATACCTGTAGAGCCAGACCCTCAATCCTGATTTGATAAGCTTAGAGTAGATTGGTAAGATGGAAAGTACCGAAAAATTGTATGACCTTAAAATTGAATCACTGCATGGTACATGAAAATAAGAATAAGTCAAATTCACATTCATGTCTAACAAGTGCCTAATTTTTCCTAATACTAAACCATGGCAATGTTTTCCTAATTACTACTTTGTTCAGTTTTCAATGAAATATACACACTATGTAAAGACATTTGTCACAACAATTTGAGTCTGATTCACCTGCAAACTTGCCATTTTCGAGATCCACTGACATTTGCGTGGAATGCTCTCTGCACATCTGCGTTATTGAAGTATTTTTCAGCATACGAAGAATAGCACGGGTCATACCCAGAGAACATCCTAATCCTTCGCCTGAAATGTTCCTACCATGTAAGAAAAAAGCGTCAGGAGTTCAGAAATCAGAATAGATCATACACTTTGAGCTAACTGTCGCTCACCTGATCGTTAGCTACGAATTCTTGATCAACAGCAAGTGCAGCTGATGACGGAGGAAGATTGCATCTGGGCGCGTAGATGTTGTAAATGTCAATCTCTTGGTACTGGTTGAACACAGTGGTCATGACTTTATCACAATCATCGGTCCAGTTTGAGATCCTAAAATCACAGACCTTCTTGATGCGCTCATAAACTTCATCTGACACTACTGAGTGGCTCCAAGCATATTCAGCCAGCCCCTTGGAGTCGTAGTAATCGTCAGTTAGTGGATTACCGACCTACATTGGGACAATCCAAATGTTACAACATGCAACTTTTTGAAATTATTTTGTAAGCATCACAGAACAGCTTTCCTACTAGAACTTTACATTTCTATGAACAGATTCATGAAAGTGGAGCACAATTACAGTTACATTCTTGCAGAGAAGTGGCGGTGCCGTTTTTGTGGTAATTTTTACAGATATACAAGTACATTTTCAAGAAATGATTAATTTTTCTCACCTAAAGCATAAATAAATTTTTTATTCACTTCTTGGCTACCTTGTCGCTATCAGCTAATTGTCGAATAGAAGGAGAAGGCTAGATTCGGTAGTCAAAGGATGCTTTCTCTTGATTCTCACCATGAAACCTTTAAGGTTGATGTATGTGTTGGTCTTGCCTTTGTTTCTGTCATAGACAAGTTCAGCAAGTTGTGGCACATAGTGACCTGCATTCGTTCAAAATTATTTTTGAGTGATGCACAGAGGAAAAGGAATTATTTTGCTCCACGAATTTGTGCGCTATCAAAGATACCAGGACCAGTAGACATGACCGAAATGCCATACAACCTATAAAGGGATAATGATGTGGTATGAAGGAACCTTAAATTCCTGTGTCTTTATAGAAAGAAGGCATGGAATCTGAAATATGCGGTAACGAGGCTTTTACTTTTGGAAAATGAGATGTCCCACGAAAGTAGAATGCTACTAACATGTACGCAGTGCACTTTTACCCACCATTAACATTTTGTGAACTGGAAGATATTCAGTAGGCCAGCCAGTCTTCTCAAAATAAGCGTCTAGGTTATCCTTTATATGCTTGGACTTAAAGCTAATTTTACGGATCCCTGGACCTTATAAGTGGTGATCAAAATTTTGATTTGTAAAGACATGTATAGCCTGAACTTTTAGCATCGGGACAGTTTCCAGATTTTAATCAGTAGGAATGCTGCAATACAGAATTTGAAAGGTTGCCACGTTTTAACTTTTAACTAAAACTAGATACCCTGGTTCCGAGGGCAAGTATGTTTTCTTATGTGAAAAATCACAGAGCAAATTGCTCTTTGTTGACAATCAGAAAATAACTTTTGGTAAGCTCATATCTTGAAATACCTGCATAGCTCTCCCCAGAGATATAAAACTCGCGGCCCTTGTACTGCGGAAACCTCTTGAACCAATTTACTAAGAAGCTGTATGCATCTTCAGCTACAAAAGAAAAAAAATGACACCATATGCACACATCTTAAACATTTTGAAAAAACCAATGAAGCAAACACAAACTCCCTAAAGAATACTGAAACTACCTACGAAAGCATCATCCAGTTTGGTGAGGTCAGAGGATGTGTTGGTGTAGGAGAAGCCCACCCCAACAGGTGACTCCAGGAAGAGCAAGTTGGCCTCTGGCAAGAGCAAAAAAAGGTACTTATCAGTTTTGCTTCGTTTGCAGTGATCTTTTTTTTTTATGAAATTTGCAGTGATCTTTAGCCAGCCAAAAAAGAAAAGGTTGGTGCAGGCACCTCTGTTCCACGCAAATTTGTTGAACTCAAGCCCTGCCCCGTGTCTAGTTACTCTTAGAGGCCCCAACTCAGAAGCAGCGCCGTACCCAATTGATGAGCAACCAGGCCCTGCATGTCATTCAGAAATATTAGTACATTAACTTTTATTGAAGAATAAGATATTTTTCACAAAACATTCGTAGGACAGGCCAAAGTAACTGAGCAGATATTCATCAGGGATATATAAGAGTGAAAGGCCATCAAGGTCCAGAGCACTGCTGCACATTGATTGCTCATTGCAGGTTACTACTACTGCAGAGCATGAGCTAACTACTTTTTTTTTTTAGGAAATTGAGCTAACTACTTGCAGTGTTAGACACTAGGAATACATACATTGATTGCTCTGTCATTCATTGTGCATGCTCTGAATTTCTGGCCTCATGAAATTTAACATCAAAATTTGAAAAACAGAAAATAGAAAACTAGCTGAAGCAAGAACCTCCATTGAGCCAGAGCAGGAGAGGCTTGTGCGCCGGCGACGTCTGAGCCTCAAAGAACCAGTAGAAGAGCGCCCTCCCGTTGCGTTCATTCACGGTGATGTACCCGGCGAACTGCGACACCGGAGGGCTCCGCGGCTGCCCGGGGAGGAACGCAACCCGGTCGCCCTCCTGTTCGCTGTAACTGTAACCCACCGTCGCCGCGTAGCAGCACGAGCACGAGCTCTGGAAGAGGACGAGGAGGAGAATAGACAAGCTCAGCTGCTGGCGCTTGGACGAGGACGTCCGGGCAACAAGACACCCTGCCATTGTCGCCTCCGAGTATGCGAGACCGTGTGTGTGCTCAGCAGCAGTCGGCACAAGGCCAAGAAGAGGAGAAGGCGAGCGAGAGGATGACGGACAGATCGAGAGGCACGTGCGGACTGTGCAAGGCACAGCTAATAAGCTAAGCGGCTCGAAGTGTGTGACAGTGAGATCATGTGAAGCGGATGGCGCCTGCCATTGGAGTTGGAGGTGGGGGATCGGCGTCGGAAGGATCACGGCACGGGTTGGCGGATTGCTGGGTGGTGATGGCGCATGTGAACGCCGGATAACGATTTTTATTTGCTGCCTCTGCACTCTAGCCGAGGGCATCTTCTGCTGACGGCTGCCTGCATCTGCATCTGCGTGACCGTGTCCGAGTAGGCAGTAAAAGTATCCTTGAAATGGTCGCAACTCGCAAGGATCAAGATTTGGTTTCTTCATTTGATTGGGGCCGGCCGGCGTTCTTGGCTTGGCTTGGCAGCTATAGCTAGCTCGACGACGACTTTGGTAGGCACTACAGAGACTGAGCGTGCCAGAAGGAAATCTGAAGCGGCGCGACGTCTTCCTTTGGGCATAATCATGGTCTACGGCCCATAATTCGATTTTGTTCCCATTGGGCCTCACCTGGAACTAATGCACCAGTGTTCTCAATAGTGTTGCTTTGTATAACGCCAAGTATATGGCAATGATTCTATGAACTTGTGCCAAAATTCTTTGCTCCAAAAGTAAGGATTTTCGGATCTCCTAGGAGAAATGAGAATGATACAAACATTTTTGGATTCTGGAATGAGACCTCAAAACTACCATTTTGGAGTTATGCACTATAAAAGTTAGATCCAAACACCCTTTATTTTTTTAATTCAGAATTGGATTCTACATTCACTATCTAGAATCTAAAATCTCATTATGAAAATGAGATCCGAATAGACTGTATGCATGCTCACGGGCACAGAGTTACAGACGCAAGAACCCACCCGATACCACACTTGATGCCCGATGCCATGCTGCCCGATGCCACCGCGTAACACCCCACCAATGCCACCACGTAACACCCCACCAATGCCACCACGTAACACCCCAGTCCATTAGTAGCATGAAGTTATGAAGTTGGGCTATGTAGCCTAAGTGGCTTAAATGTGGTTTGTGGTCGGTAGGTTTAGTACCACCCTAAAAGTTTAGGAGAACGAAAGTCATTTTGTAATCCTTGTTGTTCCAAACATACATAAAGTGAGGGTGAAAGTGCAAGAGAGGTGCTACGCGTATGTAGACACGTGTTCAACCATTGTTGCATAGCAAATATGAAGGGGTGCACTTGCCTTATGGGTGCGTATGATTTTACTCTGTGGATGTGAATATGGTAAAAATATAACCATAATCATTGTTTTTTGATATATTTGTGGGTGCGCCCACACCCAGCACGACCTATATAGATCCGCCCATGTCCTCATGGAGGGGTGTATAGAGGGGGTGATCCTGAACGTCTATACCCCAGCGGCATCAACCCTTAAAGAGGGTCTGGACGAGTCCAAAGAACTCTGAGTGCCCATGGAGGGGTGTACCAAGTGCGAATGGTATTTGGAGCATCAACCCTTGCTGTATGTTCCCATGGAGAGGGTGTACCATGGGGGTGGTCCTGAATATCTATACCCCAGCGGCATCAAGCCCTTAAGGAGGGTCTGGACGAGTCCAGAGAACTCCAAGTGCCCGTGGAGGGATGTACTAAGGGTGAATGGTATTTGGAGCATCAACCCTTGTTGCATATGCCTATGAAGAGGTGTACCAAGGGGGTGGTCATGACCATCTGTACCCTAGCAGCATCAGCCCTTAAGGAGGGTCTAGACAAGTCCGGAGAACTCCAAGTGCCCTACAAGTTCCCATGGAGGGGTGCTCAGAAAAAACATTTGTTCCCCAGTGGCATCAACCCTTAAGGAGGGTCTAGACGAGTCCAGAGAACTCCGAGTGCCCGTGGAGGGGTGTAGGTATTTGGAACATCAACCCTTGTTGCATGTGCCCATGGAGGGGTGTACCAAGGGGGTGGTCATGAACATATGTACCCTAGTGATATCAGTTCTTAAGGAGGGTTTGGATTAGTCTAGACAACTCCTAGTGCTCATGGAGGGATGGTGTACCAAGAGATGGTCGTAGACATCTACCACATATATGTGTGTTGATGGTAGATAACTCATAATTTTAACCGTTAACTAAACATGAAAATCGACCTATTTGCAAACACCTAGTAGATATAGGGTTATCACTAACAAAATTCCATGAGTTTTGATGAATGTCTACTTCTGTAGGGTGTCAGCTGGAAAGAACCAAGAAAGGCCCACATATGTCGGGTTTACATAGAGATAAAGGGTGGATATGTACTTTTCTGTAATCTGAAAGGTTCAAGAAGGATCTAGACCAAATGGGAGACAGAACCGACTCGGGAGCTAGGCAGCCACCCAAGGGTTTGGGGTGGGCACCTAGGCAGCTCCACCAATTAGGCTCTGCCTCACGGATCCTGCCCCTACCGCCTTTGAGGAATAATCTTGACCATCTATCAAGGTCGGTTTGATCTGAGGGCTGTGGTGCCTCCTAGGGGCTATATAAGCAAACCCTCTAGCCCCTGGATCAGTGCCAATTTAGAAACCCTAATTCATACTTTCCAGAGAGAATTATCCAGAGAGGGGTCCCTCGAATGGATCTATCTCTTTAGGGCTCTAGCAACAATAAGAGAGATTGAGAGAGTATAGGGTGGAGACAGAAGTGGAGGAAGCCCGATCTGTCAGTGTCTCCTCTCTAGTTGTATTTGCGGGGTCAAAGTCTCCTAACCATTTGTGGCTTGGTTCTAGGATCATTCAGCAATTCGACTTCTAATACTAATAAGTTTATTATTCTTACTGTTCTTTGGTTTACGGGTTTACTTTATTTGCTTCAAGTAGGGAATAGAGTAATTATTCGTAGCGTAAGCATGGTGCTTAGGCTAGAAATACTAGTACATACCCTATCTGGCCGGATTTGCGGTAACAGTAGAGGGAAGTGATAGTCTCCCTAGTGTCTTCGTAATCCATGTCTCGTCAGGAAGTAAGGTAGGAAATAGTGTGCCGGGGTTAAGCATCCTCTGTGGTGGCTTTTTTCCTTAGGTACCCTCTTAGAACAATAACTACATAGCTTACCACAGGTTAGAGAAAAACTGACAAAAGAATTCTCTCTATATCGCTCATATCTCACTACTTTGTCTGCAACCTAGGGGTTAAGTATAGATTTGGGTTAGCCAGATGCACGCTTTCTCCTTGTGGATAAATAAATAACAATACTCTGGAATATCTCCTAGATAAAGTGCTCACCGATATCTGTGCGCTTGCGGATTATTTCTCTGTGTGCGTATCTAGTATCAACAAGCATTTCTGGCGCCGTTGCTGGGGAGAAAAATGGTCTACTGAGATAACTTTAAGTCATGGTTAACCTTGTATTGTACTTTTATCTTTTTCTCTTATCTCATCTTTTCTTTTTCCTTTTCTTTTCTATCCTTATGGATAACCCAAATTCCACGTCTATCTATCAATTTCTTGTACCCATCAGCACAAGCTTAGATCCACTAGAGCTTATGATTCTCACATCTAGCTATGAGCTACGCCCATGTTTGGTTGCAATAGGTCAAAGCCAACCCTTTTCTACAGCTAGAGTCCTATCTTTTGATCAAGTAGGTAATGAACTTTTGGCTACACTTAGGGGATATTTTAATCTCCCTATAAATTTAGGTTTAGACCTAGCCTTACAAGACCTTGTTCTTCTTTAACATCTTTTACGGGTCTTGATAATACCGCCTTTGGAGGAGTTTTCCTTTCTTTATCCATTAGTGAGGTAAGGTTTGTCCTTATTAGTGGACACAGTCCTTGCACTAGCCTTCATGATGAAATCCTAGAGGTAGAGAAGGAATCATCCCCCAAACTAGAAGAGGAAGTTTTCATAGCCACTATGCAAACATTCCGATCCCATGATTCAGCTATCTATTCCAAACTAGCAGTACTCCAAAATGCTCTAAGAGAAGAAGTAATTCTACCTTTAGAAATTCTTTTCAATGATTTTGGGAGGAGTTTAAACTCCTGCTTCATAAGAGATCTTTTAGTGCATATAATTTGAATCTTCAAAAGAGATCTCTTAGAAAGCTTTTCAAATCTAATCTCTTTGAAGGACAATTAGAAAGACTCAAGGATGGCATGTCAAGTGATGCCATAGAAGAAGAGCGAAGCCATCTAGAAGACACTCTTATCCTCTCCCCTTCTATGCCCACATTAGATATAGAATATGAACCCATCTCTAAACCCATCTTTGACCACTATGGCTTATTCTATGCTCTTTATCTAAACCTTATGATGATTCTGGAAATCCATCTAGATATCCCATGCATAGGAATCATCAAGACCATATAGAAGATCGAGAAGAGCAACATCCATGGCTATAGAGCATTAAAAACCTATGTGCTATTGCCATTTAATGGATGGACAAGGCCTTAGATAAGATCAATTCAAGAGATGATCCAAGGGAATTTTTGGACATATATGTCGAGTCACCCTTGGAAGTAGAAAATGATGGAGACTTCAATGAGCAAGAAAGCTACTTCATTAACACCCCATTAGTTCCTTGCTCATATGAAAAATCTCTTGATTCACTTAGTCTCTCTAATATTGCCTCACATGAGATCTTCAACCTCCTCATGCTCACTGTTCCTAAAGTTTTTGAAAGGGTGGTTGTAGACACATATGTTTATCATAAATGTTGTAGATCTCGTTGGGGTGAATCTTGAGAATAATGCACTTAGATTGGTGTTGGAAGGGAAACCACTTCACCAAACCACATCTTGAAGGTTTCCCAAGGATAAGCTTAGTGTCCTAGAATAAGCACTGTTTAGACCATGACATGAGTGTTCACCATTCTACTATGCTACCCTTGTTAATTGTGCATAGAATTATAATTGTGAAAATATGCCTTCGGGTATTCTTGTCACTAATCTTTCCAGGATTAGAGCAAAAAGATCGAAGGGGTGACAAATGCAAGGTATGTCCAACCAATCATTATGCAATATTGAATTACTTTCATCCAACCTTGATTTTTGCAAAATTCAAGCTTAGGGGATATACTTCCATACATACATATTTTTGCCATGTTGCTATACTATTCTAGGTTGCCTCTACCTTTAAGACATGCTCAATTTGTTAAACACTAGTCATGCTCTATCATCACTATTGAGTAAATCTCTATAATGCTCTCATACTACCTTTGTTTGCTATAGTATATGTTTAGGTTTGGAGTAGTTTCATACATCTCTTAAATAAAGCATGGTGCTTAGATTAGGAGTGGTGATCTTACATTCAAAAGGCTTTTAAATTAAGTGTGGTGCTTAGGTTAAAAATGTCATCTTAAATCAAATTAGACATAGTGTCTAGGTTGATTTTTGAGCCGATAATATGCTATATTAGATGTTGGATATTTTATTGGACTAACCCCTATAAGAAAACTTTTAATGCCAAATTGGGAAAGTCTTGAGATGAACCTACACTGGAGATTAAGAGAACACAATAATTTTGCATAAGGGAGATACAACTCACTCGTAGCCAAGAAGAAATAAGGGTACCACAAAACATGACCCACAATTAAAGCACTCACTCCATGGAGTTGTATTCTCTTGTCAACCACTAATTATCAGGAACTAAAAAAAGATTGACAAGAGAAGAGCATGCAACACTCTGCACCCTCACCTTTGGGATTGAGAAGTTGAGATATGAGGAAGGAAGGCCAACTCCTCTAGATGATCCAACCAAGTTCTTCCACATCTCATGCTTCCGTTGCTCCTCACATTGGTCCACAATCTCTAAATTCACTATTGCTTTATTTCTATGAGTTTGAGTTAATTCATAATGCCTATATTTGAGAATCAAAACATAAAATGGGAAAATAAAATCAATCCTTTAGAAATAAGTAATTGTGAATAATAAATGCACTATGCTAAGTAAGCTCAAGCAAGTTCTTTTTTGTAGCATAGAATGTGACCCTTAGCTGTGTTACAACAATGCCCTTGTCCTTACTTGTATATTCCTTCGGGTATGTGTTGTCCACTAATAATTTGCAGGGATAAAATAATAAGAAGAGCTAAAGGTCCAAGCACAAATTAAACAAATAACAAATAATGGCATAAGGTAAGATGGTAAGAAAGGAGTACAACAAAGACAAGTTGTTCATGAACAAGACACATGACTAGCCAAGCAAGAAAAGCTTCCACAAGATGCTATGGTTTCAAAATGCTTCAATACTAAAGGTAACATCTCTAGGTAAGTGATCATTACTTCCAAAATATCCTCATTGATTCTGGCATGCACATAAGTAGAGAGCCAAACATACTTTGAGTTACAACATCATTTGATCCAATCTAATTAGCTCAACATGTTCAATTCTTTATGCTTGTTTCTAGAATCACTTTCTTGATTTTATAGCTTTTAATTCAATGATCTGAAATGTTGTGCTTCGTATCTTTAGAAGATGATAGTCATAATCATGAAGATATATAGGTAGACTATCCTTTCTTGAAGTTGAGTAATCTGATCTGCCAAATGTTTTAATGTCACATTCTTGCTCATTGTTTGATGCTATCGCCCATGTTTAGATAGAGGAAAACACATGAATATTAATTTTCTCTCGTTCAATGTGCCTAAGGCTAGAGTATAATGAACAAATCTTTTGGTTCTGTTGGTGTTTTCCCACCAACAGAGTCCATGCACTTGATCTCTACCTTGTCTGTATAAGCAGGACACACCTTGAGCAAGGTTAAAGAATCTTCCCTAGTTCCTACAAGAGAAGATCTTAGACCTATAAAAATGTACACTGAGTGAAGATGCTGCCAGCTCCCAAAACTAGTACTTGACTCCAACCCACTGGAAGAGCAATAAATATAGGTGACACCATCTCAAGAGGTGCAACTATCATGGTCTCCACCTTTGGGACCAGATAAAGCACCTAAGAAATTAACACGGTAAGGTCTTAGGACCTAAAACACTGAACACCGTACTAAGAGGTAACTTGGTAGTTATCGACATTTTTCTTTTTAGTACTGTATAATTTTCCTTCAGTATATTTACTTTCCCTTAAATACATAAATAGTCACACATCCACTTTACCATTTCCACATTAGAAAAAGAAAATAAAAATATGTTATGCACTGGATCTAGAAAATGTTAAGCCCCATGTGAATAATTTTGTGGTGCGATAGCCCACAAAGATATCCACGGTGGTGGCATAAAAATAAGTTTTCATCTTAGTGCATTTTCTGCATACCATAAAATATAAAAAGTATAAAAATATATCTTATGATCGTACTAAAAGATAAATATATTAAGAAGGTTCTAGACAACCAAGGCTTAGAGGTTTTTACCATTAACACTTAATCAGTTCCACAAGCTTTACTGTCTATTTGAGGTTCATAGAATTTAAAGGATCAAGAAGAGCTAACAGGCAGAAGGACGTTCTGTCTTCTGTCAGAGTGCTATCTCAACAGCTGAAAGGACCAGTACGCCTTCACTGCCAGTTAGCAATATCAACAAACTATGTCAACATCTAGCTTGGGGGAGAGCGCCCCCCATATATCTAGCTAAGTATCACTAGCTTATTTATTTATTTCTAAAGTGTGCTATGTTAATCTAAAACAAATAAAAAGATACATAACCACAGAAAACCCAAATAAAGATTTCTCTATTTATATCTATATCTATCTTTTTGTTTGATATTAAATTTGCTAAATAAAATTTAGGAGAATATTTTAAGAAATTGCCTACTAAAATAAACCCTATAGAGTAAGCTCTTATATGAAAATGATGAATTGTTGCTTTGTCGTAATTCCTTTCAAGTACCTAGTTTTCAACCTCGAACTCTTTCGAGTTTTGGACACAACTATTTTGATTTGAGGTCTGCTCTGAACCTAAAACTTGTGGGTAGCGAATGCTTGATCTAAGTCTAGGTAGTTGACGGATATGATATGGGAAGCTTTTGAGATACTGTCCATCTTGCTCCTAGAGATACTAGAGTTATGGAGAATTTATCTTTGAAAATCTTAAATTGCTGCATGATGAATTTATCCCAAAGCCGGCCACCTTCTATTTATAAGCCCCTCAAAGAGACTAGCCGTTGGCTGTTTTCACTGGGCTGAAAACGGGGGCACCGGACGCTACCAAGTGAGCACCGGACGCTCGACTCCCTGCATCCGGTGCACTGGAGTTGGCCACGTGTCCGTCCTGAATCTCGCGTGTCAGATCCTAACGGTCACCTGCGGCTCTCCGGACGCTCTGCAGGTCCACACCGGACGTGTCCGGTGCACACCGGACTCATGCGCAGAGAGTTCCGCAAACCTGCGGGTCACCGGACGCTAAGCACCGGTAGCGTCCGGTGCCCACCGGACCCATGCGCAGAGAGGGTCGCAAAACACCCGCACACCGGACGCTAACCACCGGACGCTCTCAGAGTGCGTCCGGTGCTCCACCCTAGCAGGGTCAAGCACATCGGACTCTGAGACCAGCGTCCGGTGCCTCCGCACTCAGCGTCCGGTGAGTGTTTCTCAGTGAGAAAACACTCCCGCAACTTCTCCAAATTTCCCATCGGCGCAAAAGAAAATATACACTTATTTTTCTCAAAAGCGCCGAATCCCGTCTCGCAAGCTCTGCGGGAGGAAGAGAGGAACCCAAACCCCTCTCAACCCTAGGAACTCCACCTCCTTTGCAAAAGTGCTAACACCAACAAGTGTCCACCACCAAAGTGCATGTGTGTTAGCTTTTCACAAACATTTTCCCAAAGGAGTTA